>Ga0181587_10003954_pt1 | contig 12292 bp, 12 predicted proteins | sample 071ome_27_FD_132463 | JGI IMG/M metagenome (GOLD analysis project Ga0181587, IMG submission 132463) | Coastal salt marsh microbial communities from the Groves Creek Marsh, Skidaway Island, Georgia - 071409AT metaG (megahit assembly) | ecosystem: Environmental > Aquatic > Marine > Intertidal...
GTGACCGCAGGTCAACTGGCGCGCGCAACCATTTGCTTGGCTATGATCATTCTCTGAATTTCATTGGTCCCCTCACCGATGCACAACAAGGGCGCATCGCGATAGAAACGCTCGATCTCATACTCCGGCGAGTAGCTGTAGCCACCAAATACGCGCATGGCATCCAGGCTATTTTGTACCGCTGCCTCGGAGGCAAAGAATTTCGCCTGACCTGCCTCCAGGTCGCAACGCTCATGGCGGTCGAACTTGTCAGCAGCCTGGTGAACTAGCAGCTCTGCGGCCGCGGCGCGGGTCGACATTTCAGCCAGCTTTAGCTGAATGGCCTGATGTTCCGCGATGGCTTTGCCGAAAGTTTTACGCTCCATCGCATAATGGAGCGCCATGCTGGTTGCCCCTTTAGCCATGCCCGCACCGCGCGCGGCGATGTTGATCCGGCCCAGCTCCAGGCCGCCCGCAACCTGCTGGAACCCCTTGCCCTCTTCTCCGCCGACCAGATTGTCCTTCGAAACGCGAAAGTCCTCGAATATCAGTTCAGCGCTGTCGATCGAGCGGTAGCCAAGCTTCTTCAGTTTTTTTCCTACACTGAAGCCGTCTCCTTTTTCACAAATGAAAAGACTCATCCCCTTATGCCTGGGCGTTGCGTTGGGATCTGTTTTAGTGAGTACCGCCAGACAGTTGCCATTGATTCCATTGGAGATCCACGTCTTGGTGCCGTTCAGGACATAGTCATCGCCGTCCTTCTTGGCCACTAAACGGATTCCCTGCAGGTCAGATCCCGCATCGGGCTCCGTCAGACCAATACCGCCACGCAACGCCCCGGTAGCGAATTGCGGTAGGAAGTACTCCTTCTGCGCTTGAGTGCCAGCACGCTCCACGCAGCTGGCCATGATGAGATGGGAATTGAAAATGCCCGAGGGCGCCATCCATACCTCACAGATACGAGAAACGATTCGAGCGTAGGTCGAGGCGCTTAGACCCAAACCGCCAAATTCTTCTGAAATGGTTGCACCAAAGAGCCCCAGCTCTTTCATTTGCTCCACCAGATCTGCGGGGTACTCATCAGCCTGATCGTATTCTCTGGCGATGGGTTTTAGCTCCTGATCAACCCATTTATCGATAGTCGCCAGAATCTGTTGCTCGACTGAGGCATCGTGACTCATGAAAATTCTCCTGAATATTGGAATTAATCAGCTGTGCGTTTTGGAACCAGTATTTGACGTTCAAATACGCACACTTCAACGTCGTCCTGGTTAATGCCTCGGGTCAAAACGCTCACAATGCCTGCGTTGGGGCGCGACCGGGATTCGCGCTTGTCGAGCACCTCGGTGTTGGCGTAGAGCGTGTCCCCCGGGAACACGGGCGCCGGCAACTTTATCTCTTTCCAGCCAAGGTTGGCGATGGCAGCCTCACTCACATCGGACACGCTCATGCCCACGATAATGGCGACGGTCAGCGGACTGGCCACCAATGGCCGGCCAAACTCGGTCTCTGCGGCATATTCCTCATCAAAGTGGAGTGGATGTGTATTCATGGTCAGCAATGTGAACCAGGCATTGTCGTGCTGCGAGATCGTTCTGCCCGGCAGGTGGTGGTAGACGTCTCCCACCGTGAAGTCTTCGTACAAGCGTCCGGTCTGGTGTGCGTAACGCTCGCGCGCAGGAGTTTTGGTCATGGTATGTTCACCTCTAATGCCGTGACGCGGGTTGTAGCGGGCCTACATCCATCTAGAATGTCTGGACAAATAAAGTCTGGGGGGTTGTCTGCACCTATGCAAGCTGAACCGGTAAAAAAGACCCGTAAGGGCACTAGCGAGGGCGATTCTCGAACGCCCTTGTATCGCCAGATCTCGGACAAGCTGCTCGGTGGCATCCGCGAGGGCAAGTTTCCGGTGGGCACTTTCTTACCCGGAGAGCTTGAGCTTATCGAGCACTTCAAGGCCAGTCGCCACACGATTCGCGAGGCCCTAAGGGTGTTAGAGGACATGGGCCTGGTTAAACGACAGCGTGGGCGAGGTACGCTGGTGTTATCGACGGAGGCCTCTCCGGCCTTCGTTCAAATGGTTCGCTCCCCGTCAGAACTATTTAGCTACCCGGACAGCAGCCAATTTCGGCTGCTTTCAGATGAGCGAGTGAAGGTGGACAAAACGCTGGCGAGAGAACTGGGCTGTCAGGTTGGTGATGAGTGGGTCCAGATTTCCGGGTTACGAACGCTGGGGTCAGACGGTATGCCCATTTGCTGGGCCAGCGTGTTTGTGGTGCCCGAGTACGGATCAATTGCCCAACGCCTCAGCGGGAGCACTCGCCCAGTCTATGAAATGATTGCCGAGAATTTTAAAGAGTCCATAGAGAACATTACGGTTCGGTTGACCGCTGGGGTGCTGTCAGACCCGAAGGCGAAAGCGCTGGGAGTCGAACCCGGTTCGCCATCCCTCAGCGTCAGTCGTTTCTATCAGGGAAGGGGTGGCAGGATTTTTGAGGTATCCATTTCTGAGCACCCGGCCAGTAATTTTAGCTACACCTTTGAATTTACCCGTGGCTGGCAGACGGCAGACCACTGGTCATGGAATCAATAGTATGAATCACTCTGACTTCACGCCCATCCGGAGCTTCCTGTTCACCCCGGCCAATCACCCCCGACGGGTAGAAAAGGTTTTTGAGGTGGGCGCAGATGCGGTAATTCTGGATTTGGAAGACGCGGTAGCAGTCAGTGAAAAGCCTGCCGCCAGGCAATGTGTTGTGGATGCATTCAGTGCGCGCCCCGACAGCCTCGCCCGCCATTATGTCCGCGTCAATAGTATCGATACTCCCTATTGCGAGGAGGATATCAAGGCCTGTGTGGGCCCGTGGCTACATGGGGTGGTGCTGCCCAAAGTGGAATCTCGGTCTTGTTTGAATCACCTCGAGCGGCTACTCGCCGCAGCGGAGGCGGAGCAGGGATTACCTGTCGGCAGTCTCGATCTGATGCCGATTATCGAGACGGCAGCCGGCGTTGAGTCTGCGAAAAAAGTCGCGACGGCAGACAGCCGGATAAAGCGATTCGCGTTTGGTGGTGGCGACTATACGCTTGATTTGAATTACGAGTGGCACGCTGATGAAGCTGTGTTGGCCTATGCGCGTGCCAAGCTGTCTCATGCTGCCCGTTTGGGTAATCTTGAGCCACCCATCGACACGGTGGTGTTGCAGATTAAAGATGACGAGCGTTTCTTGCAGTCGGCTCGACACGGCAAACAGTTCGGATTCGGCGGTAAGCTGTGTATTCATCCTGATCAAATAGCACTGACCCACGAGGTGTTCACGCCCTCGGAATCTGAAATCGCGCATGCCAGGGCGGTCGTTTCAGCCTTCGAGGCGGCGGAGGCAGCGGGGTCTGCGTCAATCCAGCTCGATGGCTATTTCATTGATTATCCCATCGTATACAAAAGCCAGCGCATTCTTGCCCTCGCAGACAAGTTTCTGAGCTGACCGACCCGCTGTCTGTGACGAGTTCGGTCGGGAGGTAGTGGTCGGGAGGTAGTCCCAGGCAGGCGGCTGGTCGGCATCCCGTATCGGTTCGTGTATCATGTCCGGACATTTCCGGAGTCATCCATGCAGGTAGCCCCCATCACTCAATATACAGCGCCGCTCAGCCGCGCTGTTGCCGAGCGCGTTGTTGCACTTGAGCGGGGAGCCGTGCCTCAGGATGTGTGGCAATACCTGAAGCTTTGCCTCGCCGATGCGGTGGGCATCGCCTTTGCCTCGAGACACTATGAATTCTCGAGAAAGTCCCTCGATTCTCTTGGAGTGCTGGGTAGCGCGGGCAGCTCGACGATAATCGGTCAGCCAGAGCCTGTCGCCCTGCGCGACGCGGCGATGATGAATGGCTTGCTGATTCATGGGTTGGACTATGACGACACGCATCTCGCATCCGTCATACATTGCACTGCCAGCGCTTTTCCTGCAGCGCTGGCGCTAGCGGAACAGCGCACGCTATCCGGTGAGGAACTCCTGCTGGCGACGTTGATCGCTATAGAAGTCGATGCGCTATTGGGCACACAGGCGGGAGGGGTATTCCAACAGGTGGGTTTCCACCCCACCGGCGTGGTGGGCATCTTCGGTGCGACAGTGGCTGCAACCCGGTTAATCGGCGGCGACGTGGATGCCTTGTTGCGCGCGCAGGGCGTGGCGCTGAGTCTGTGCAGCGGCAGCATGGCCTTTCTTGATGATGGCAGTTGGACCAAGCGTCTTCACCCAGGCTGGGCAGCCTCTGCGGCACTTCAGGCTGCAGCTCTGGGCGTGTCAGGATTCGAGGGCCCCGGCGAAGCTTATGGCGGTCGCTTCGGGTTCTACGCCCTTTACGCTCCCGGCACGTCGGTGGAGACAGAAGTCGTGTCCTCGCAGTTGTTTCAAGAGTGGGGGTTGCGCACGGTTGCCATCAAGCCCTATCCCATTTGTCACTTCAATCATGCGCCGGTCGATGCGGCGTTGGCATTGCGTGAGGCGCACGGTTTGACACCGGACGCGATTGAATCCGCTACGATACTGCTCGATCAGCGGCAGTTTGGCGTTGTTGTGGATCCGATTGAGGCTAAACGAGTGCCTCAAAGTGAGTATGACGCGAAGTTCAGTGCGCCCTATGCAGTCGCAACGGCCCTGTGTAAAGGTCGCTTCAGTCTTGCCGAGTTGGAGGATGCCGCAAGGCTGGACGAAGACGTGCTCATGCTTGCTCAACGTGTTAGTTGTGCTCATGACGGGCGTTCCCGGTATCCGGACGCTTTCTCAGGAGGCCTGAAACTCCGCCTGAGGGATGGCACTGAATTGGAGCATTTTGAGTCCATAAACCGGGGCGCTGAAGGGCAGTTGCTCTCCATCGAGCAGGTTCAGGACAAATTTCTCGAGAACTGCGCGTTGACCATTCCTGCTGCCGCGGCGCAGCAACTATGGAGCGCCATTCTCGGGTTGGATGAGATGAATGACGTGACGGAGTTGGTGTCACTGCTACGAACCAGAGCCAGCGGCGCTTAAATGCGCCCGGGAGCGAAGATATGTTGATGAAAGCGGGTGGCCGGATCATGAGTGCGGCCGAGTACGAGGAAAGCCTGCGGGAATACAGCCCGACGGTCTATGTCGATGGCGATCTTATCGAGTCGGTTGTCGACGAGCCCCGCTTACAGCCCGGAGTTCGGGCCATCGGTGTGACATACGATTTCGCACAGAGGCCTGAGTACGGTGGCCTGATGCTAGCCGAGCAGGCGACTTCCGGAAAAACCGTCAATCGTATGCTGCACATCAATCGCCACAGCGAGGATCTGCTCTCCAAGCTTGAGGCGGTGCGACTTTTGTGTCGAGAGAGCGGCTGCGCGCAGCGTTATCTCACCCACGATGCGCTAAATGCCATTTACCAGGCGACTTGGCAGATGTCGGAGAATCATGGAGGTGAACAGCACGAGCGTTTTCTGGCTTACCTGCATCGTATTCAGGACGAGGATCTGACACTCGGGGTCGCCATGACAGATGGCAAGGGCGACCGCAGCAAGCGCCCTGGTGATCAGCAAAATATTGACAGCTACGTGCACATCACAGAGCGACGCGCTGAGGGTATTGTCATCTCGGGCGCGAAGGCGATCGTGACGGGTGGCCCCTATATGCACGAGTTGTTGGTAATGCCATGCCGAACTATGCGTAAAGAGGATGCTGATTTCGCTGTTTGCTGTGCCGTGCCGATCGATGCCAAGGGCCTCACGATCATCTCACGACCGGCAGGTCGACCCGGTGAGGCCGATGCGCAGTTCAGCTCAAAATATGGGCAGAGCGTTGCCGTCTGCCATTTTGACCAAGTGCTGGTGCCCTGGGATCAGGTATTCCTCGCTGGAGAGCACGACTATACCGAGCACTTGGTCACGTCTTACGCCAATCATCACCGCCATAGTTGTATTGGCGCGCGGGCGGGCTTTGGTGATCTGCTCATCGGCGCCGGTTCGCTCATGACTGAAGCCAACGGGCTGGATATGGATGCCGTGCCACATCTTCGCGACAGCATGGCGGAGCTGATTAAGCTGGTAGAGGGCTTCTTTGCCTGTGGCGTCGCGGCGTCTGTGTATGGTGTCGAGGATCCCTGCGGTTCCTGGATGCCTGAGCCTGTGTTCTCTAACGTGGGCAAGTTATTACTGGCGACGCAAATCTATGACATGCATCGCATTGCACACGAGGTTTCCGGTGGGCTAATTGTGGCGTTGCCTGGCCCCGACGAAGACCATAACCCTGCGACGTCCGGCGATTTGGCCTCGGTGCTTGCGGGTCGACCCGATATTCCCTACGACCAGCGCAAAGAGGTTGCGCGGTTTTTAGGCGATATTACTGCGTCGTCTACGGGTGGCTGGTACTCAGTGATCAGTTTGCATGGTGGAGGTTCTCCCCAGGCGATGAAACGCGAAATCTATCGGCGGTATCCAATAGAGGAACGGCGCTCCTTGGTCGAACGGCTGTTGGATCGAGGCGTCGCGGAGTCTGGCTCGTCGGGTGCCCCCAACCGGCAAAAGCAACCCGGGCAGTGCTGTGCGACGGGATGTCAGCCGCCGGAGGTCAATGACGAGAACACCGAGGGGTGAGCCGCCGCCATCGATCTGCGGGCAGTACTCCTCAGCGCAGTGTCGATTAGAAAGGCACTGCCAAATTGGCTGGCGGTAGAATTGTGGTGCGCTTCATCAAACGAGCATGCGCTGCATCGAAGGGATCCCTCCGATGCATCGTGCAGGCGTTGTCCCACATCAGCGCGTCACCTGGCTGCCACGCGTGTGAGTAAACAAATTCCGGTTTGGTGGTCCAGTCAAAGAGAAATGCCAGCATGTCGGCGCTCTCCTCATGATCCCAACCCACGATTTCGGTTGTCATACCCGGGCATAGGTAGAGTGCCTTTTTGCCTGTAACCGGGTGCGTGCGCACAATGGGATGGTGAATGTCCGGTGATCGCGCCTTCTGCTTGTTATTGGTAGGAACGCTGTAAGCTTGATTAAAAGCTTCGTAGGATTGATTGGCCAAACATCCGTCCAATTTTTCGCGAGTCGCCTCGGGCAGGGCGTCCCAAGCCGCACACATGTCCGCAAATTCGGTGTTTCCACCTTCGGGCGGTAGCGTGTCCGCCATCAACAGCGAGCCCACGGCGGGCTTGGGTAGATAGATTTGATCGTAGTGCCAGCCCACTTCAGTATCAGACAAAATCCCGATGCGTCGCCCCTCGCGCTCAATATTGGAGACATACAGAATCTCAGGGTGCTCGGGTGAGAGGTACTCCTCGCGCACGTGGATCTCGAGATCACCGAACGCGCGGCTGAACCCCACCAAAGCCGTCTCGTCGAAGGACTGGTTGCGAAACAGGAGCAGCTTGTGCTCCGCCCAAAGCGCTCTGATATCAGCAATATCGTCGCCTTCAGGCTTGCCAGACAACTGGAAATCGAGCACTTCGGCACCGAAAGTGGGACTGAGTGGTCGAGTCGCATACATAACGAGATCTCCTGCTGGAAACGTCAATTGTACGGACATTTAATGTATAAACCAATACACCGCTGTTTTTTGGACCGACGTTGCTAAAATCATGACAGTCGATCGGGATTAAAGGAGTCAGAAATGGAACAGCCCGTGGCTGAGCCCATCATCTACATTGACGGCAATTTTGAGCCGCTGTCGGTTGCACGGATTTCGCCTTTAGACCAAGGGTTTTTACTGGGCGATGGCATTTTTGATGTGGTCTCCGCATGGGACTCAAAAATCTTTATGTTGGATGCTCATTTGGATCGGTTCTTTGATTCGATGCGAGCCGCACGATTGGAGACCCGGCTATCTAGAGAGCAGTGGGTAGATGCCATTGTTGAGACGACTCGCAGAAATAAGCTCTCCGACGCGAGCATTCGATTTATTCTGACAAGAGGGGTGCCCGACGGTGTGGTCGCAGATCCACGACACATTCAGCCAACGGAGATGATTTGGGCGGCGCCCTACATCTTTTTGGCCGATGAGGAAAAGCGTTCAACGGGGATCCGGATCATGATCAGCTCGATGAGGGGGTTTGCGCCCGATACCCTTGATCCAAGGTTCAAGTGCTTGGACCGCCTCAATTCCCAGTTGATCAGGCTGGAGGCACTTGAAGCAGGATATGACGATGCCGTGTGGCTGGACGGCCACGGTTACGTCGCCGAGGCGGCGGCCAGCAATATATTTGTTGTCAAAAATGACGAAATCTTCACGCCGCAGACTGGTATTTTGAGAGGGATTACTCGAGCCACCGTCCTCGAGCTTGCCGAGCGCGGCGGTATACCCCATCGCGAGTCTCAATTGACGGCGTTTGACTTATATTCGGCGGATGAAGTCTTTACCTGCAGCACTGCGGGGGGGCCCTTGCCAGTGAGGGAGGTCTCAGGCCGTGCCATTGCCGCCACGGGGCCCATTACCGAGAGAATATCTGAGCTTTATTGGCAGATGCGCGCTGAGGGCGAATACAGCACCCCAATCTAGTCTCCCGCAGAGCGCCCACCCGCGCGGGCAACGGTGGGATAGCAGTATCGTCCCCATTCAATGGTAGGTCGCCTCAACTTTTTTTAGCGCGGCTGACAATGCGCTCATAGCCAGATCTATTTCGCTTTCAAGAATGGTGAAAGGGGGACCGCACTTGATGGAATTTGGCACAAACCCGCCGAGGAATACGCCATGCTCCATGCAAGTCGCGGCCACGATGTTATTTGGGTGTTGGGACAGATCGCCCTGAAAACCGGTGTACCGGTCCATCGGTACGACGGGTTCTCGATTTTCATCTACCACATCAACGACATAGTAAAGGCCGGCACCTGAGATCCTGCCGATCGAGGGATGTATGTCTGAAAGCCGTTGCAAATGGTCTCGCAGATACCGTCCTTTCTCACGCACGGTATCGAGTATGTTGGACCCCAACATGTACTCGATCGTTCCCACGATACTGGCACAAACGAGCGGGTGTGCGTCCCAGGTGCTGCCGCTCCACCACCGTCCATCCTCAAAAATCTCCGCGATGGGATGACTCACGACGAAACCCCCGGAAGGTAGCGAGGACCCGTTGATGCCCTTACCAACGACCATGATGTCCGGTGAGATATCGGGTGACAGCTGATAGCCGAACCACTCTCCGAGTCGACCCATTCCGCACAAGACTTCGTCATCTATCCACAGAATGTTGTGCTTGCGGAGTAACGCGACTAACCCAGGGTAGTAGTCCGGATGAGGCATTAAGCCTGCTGCGCCGAACATGGGCTCGCTGATAACCGCAGCAATGTTCTCTGGGCCGCAGGCGAGCATGAGTTGTTCAGTAGCCACCAGCGACGGCAACATCCCTTGCGCTTGGAAATCCTGTGGCTCAGGTGGTGGAATAGGGATGTAGCCCTGCGCCGGTATATTGGGGACGTCCCGCGTCTGTTCAAAACGCCCCGAATCTGATGGAGACAAGTTGCCTCTGTAGCCGCGTAACAAAGTCGGGCCACTTGTCAGGCCATGATAGGAGTGGGCCTGAGTCATAATGAGTGGACGCCCCGTGTATAGCCGCGCGACTTGTATGGCATTTTCGCATGCCTCTGATCCTGAGGCTAAGAATCGAACCCGGCTCGCCCAACCTGAATCACCGCCAAGTACGTCTTCGACCAACAGCTTGGCCGCCTGCGCGCGCAGATCAGTACCCAAACCAAAAAACACGTGGCCGTAGCGGTCCATCGCCCGCTTGATCGCGTCGTGTGGCGCAGGGTGTCGATGCCCAAGAGAGTCAGAAATCAACTGACTCTGAAAGTCCAGTAACTTCGAACCATCAGCGAGATGAATATAGTTGCCGTCAACTCGCTGCACGCCAGCGTAATTGAGCTCGCGGCCTGATGCCGTGTTATGCAGATAGTAACGCCTATCCCAGTCCTCAATAGTTCCCCAGTCAATATCGGTCATGTCGTCGCCTCACGCACTTTGTTAGATGAAACTTATCAGAACCAGATCCTTTGGTATCGCACCCAGTAGGACCCGGGGTGATCTGACGGTTGAGACATGAGCTCCGCTCAGGTAGCGTGAGAAGTGACGATAGGTTGATGCGAAGGAGTGGCACCGTGACACAACACTGGCAGCGAGATGAACCTACTTTCTACAATTTTCTAGCACTTGAACGAAATCCGTTGGACGCGCCCGATATTCTCGCAGGTTTGTCCGGCGCGCTGATGAGTACTGACCCGAAGTCGGACGCTTTTACCTACGTCCTGAACGTACCGGCGGGTTTCAAGGGACGCACTGACGCGAATCTGGCGTCGCTGGAATTTTTTGTCCTCAGCGGTGATCTTGCCCTAAACGGAGAGCAGGCAGGTGCCGGCTGTTACCTGCACCTTCCTCAGCTTGGCGGTGGTGGCGAAATTACCTCCAGGGCCGGCGCCACGGCAATCGCATTCTGGAATCCCAACCTACCCAGCTATGCCTACCCAGTTACTCGAAATCGCGTCATCAAAACCTGGGAAAAACCTTGGACGCCGAGCATTCCCGGTACCTGTGGTGGCGTGATGCACAAATCGCTTCGGCTGCCCGATCCAGTGCCACATCCTAATGATGAGGGTTTTGACGGCGGGCCCGGGGGATACATTCGATTTCAGTATATCGAGCCGAATATGATTGCCCGCGACGAGCACGTTCACCACGAGTGCTGGGAGGAGATCATCGTGTTACAGGGGGATGTTTTTCTGATCAACGAAGGTCAAATGGGTATCGGCTCTGTGGTCGGTCACCCTCAGGAGTGGTACCACGCACCCTTTGTGTCCCGGTCCGGGGCACTCATTATGGTGCACACTGACGGACCGATGGGGTTCCCGTGGCCTCCTCGCGAATATCCCGAAGCGGACAAACTCTGCGCATGTTATTTGGAGACCGCGACGTTTGAGACGCCGACCGAGCACGTCCCCTGGGATGAACATCCTATCGCTGCGATGCAGGAGGCGTCGTCCGAGTATCAAGCGTGGCGCAAGTCTCCGGAAGGACAGAAGTGGGGTGGGTACGAGGACACCACAGAGGTGCCCGCGTTACCGGGTGGCCGGGGCACGCAGTCTGAATATCGAGCCAGTTGGCGCCGACAGAGTCAGAGTGACTAGCGATTAACAAGTTTTCCGCGGGGTTTGCGACAGATGATTAGCTCGGTTCACCACACGGCACTCTTTGTGACATCGGTTGAGCGATCAATCGCGTTCTATACCGAGGTCCTTGGTCTGAGTCTGATCAGCCGAAGTGACAACTGGGGGGGAGCTTTCCTTGATCAGGTCTGCGGGGGTGTTGAGGGACTCAAAATCAACATAGCGCTGGTGACTGCTGGAGACCACATCATCGAGCTGATCGAGGTTTTGGACAAACCGGCTATTCCCACTGATGAAAACCCGAGACAGTATGGTATTGCCCGTATCGGTTTCGAAGTAGCAGACATCGAGTACACCGTCTCCCAGTTGAGGAGCAAGGGTGTGCGTTTTTTGAGCGACATCGTCACAGTTGATGTCAAACCTGACCAGCATTACTCCGATGGGAAGGCGATTAAATTTCAGGACCCCGACGGCATCATCCTCGAGCTGCAACAGCCCCCCAGACCTGGGGTAAAGACCTGAACCGACCGCCGCGGGGCGGGATGTGTTTTTCAAAATAGGCCGGGATGACTGGGGTCGAAGCCGCGGCTCCCGAGGGTTGAAGGCTGGACGTTAAGCCGTTGCCTGCTCCTCGTTTAGCTGGCGCGGCTTGCGGTCCTCGATAATCATATCGGCCGCTTTTTCCCCGATCACCATGCTGATGGCGTTTAAGTTACCACTTGGGATTTGTGGAATGATCGAGCTGTCGACAACCCGGAGCCCTTGCATCCCTCTCACGCGCAACCGGTGATCCACCACCGCCAGTTCATCTGAACCCATTTTGCAGGTACCGCAGGAGTGATAGACATGTGAGGCTGTCTCGCGGATGTAGGCCTCCCACTCGTCGTCACTATCCACATCTTTCCCTGGCGCGAGCTCACCTTCTATGTAGGGGCGAAACGCCTCTGTTGAAAAAGCTTTGCGGGCCATGCGCAGCCCGTTTATCAGCGTTTCCCTATCGAGTGGATCCGAGAGCAAGTTCATTTCAATTTTGAGGCTGTCCTCCGGATTGCTAGAGCGCAACGCCACGGATCCTCGACTTTTGCTGTTATTTATATTGGGCTGTAGCGTGACAGCGGGCCGGTCGAGCATCTGCAAACCTGCTTCCGTAATTTCGTAAGCGAAGGCACCAAAGTGAAATTGAATGTCGGGATAACTGAGATTGGGGGA
>Ga0181587_10003965_pt1 | contig 12280 bp, 7 predicted proteins | sample 071ome_27_FD_132463 | JGI IMG/M metagenome (GOLD analysis project Ga0181587, IMG submission 132463) | Coastal salt marsh microbial communities from the Groves Creek Marsh, Skidaway Island, Georgia - 071409AT metaG (megahit assembly) | ecosystem: Environmental > Aquatic > Marine > Intertidal zone...
CTCAGAAAGACAAAGAGGATTCGAAGCATATCTGAAATTCTTCTTCCGATCCTTTACGGTCTTTCCTCCTAAAGGAATGCTTTAAAAATCAAAAAGGCCGCAGCTTCTCAGCTGCGGCCTTTTCGTTAAAGAACTTGTCTAATTCAGCAATTAGAAAGTGAAGGTGGTTTCAACTGCGAAGTAGTCGTAGTCGACACCTGCATCTTCACCAGTGCTGTACTCGATGAGAGCCCAAAGGTTATCAGTGACAGCATAGCCTGGGCTGATGGTGAATTTGTCGAACTCAGCTCCGCCGTCCCACTCTTGCTCACTGTAACGAACGGTGATAGCACCTTTCTCGGAGAAAGCGTAGTTAGCCAAGATGAGATAATGGTCACCGTCGGTGCCAGCAGCACTTTCAAGGTCAGAGTACTCAGCGGCAACGGTGATGCTGCCTTGCTCGTACTGAGCCCAGAGGTTGAGAGCTTCAGAGACTTCATCAAGAACGCTGTTGTCGTCTTCACCGTAACCAATAGCGAGGGTCAGGTTTTCAACTCCGGTGTAGGTAGCGAAAACTTCGTAAGCGAGGTCAAGGTCGCCAGCAGTAGCATTTCCCCAAAGCTGATCGAAACCAGCAAGGCTTACGGAGAATGCATCGCTGGTGTAGCTAGCACGAATACCGTTGTTGTAGTTCTGACCGAGTGCAGAAACACCAGATCCGTCTCCAGCATTGTTGTATGCGTAGGAGTTTTGGTACAGTTCAGGATTTTCATCTTCTTCGAAACCAAGGGAGTTTTCAAGGCGGCCACCGGAGATGGAAAGACCATTTCCGAGGTTGTAAGCGACATAAGCTTGCTCGATACCAAACTCGTCAGCACCTGCACCACGAACGTTGTCGAGGTGTACTTCTGCGGAGATGGTTTCTCCGGAGAAAGCGAAGTCGAGTTCAAGTTCGTCCACTCCGAGTTCATCAACGGTGGCAGCACCGTCAGAATCCAAGTTGGAATAAGAACCATCGATGTAACCTGAAAGAGTCAGGTTCTCAGCGAGGGAGATTTCTGCGTTAGCAGCAGAAGCACTGAAAAGAGCAGCCACTGCAGCAGCGAGGATTTTGTTAGTTTTCATTTTCTTGAGTGTTGTTGTTTGTTTGTCGGTTTTCCGTTGAATTGGAAAAAAACGAGCGAATTAAACGTCAAATGAGGGTTTTAGGCAAGGTTTTTTTCCTTAAATCACAAAGACCCAAAAACCCCGTTAATCCTACTAATAAAGCGGGATTACGTACATTAACTCGCCTTATTGAGTCTATTTTTTGCATGAGCGTTCAAAAAAACTTTAAAAAATTTTATGAAAAATCTTCTTGCATGGAGAGCACGAATTCTCTGTGGTATTGAATAAGCTTTGTTGCAGGGTGGAGCAGTCTGGTAGCTCGTCAGGCTCATAACCTGAAGGCCGCGGGTTCAAATCCCGCCCCTGCACCCAATTAATCTGATTAATTATTTTCACGATCTCTCAGCCCGAGAGGTCGTTTTTTGTTTTTGAGCCATTGGCAATGGAATCTTTTGAAAGTTATGCAGAAGCAAGGGATTGGCTGTATGGTTTAAGAAATCAGGGCAGCAAATATGGTATTGAGCGGATGAAGCGGTTCGCTTCGGCTCTGGGGAACCCTGAAAATAACTATCCTGTGATTCATGTGGCTGGCACCAATGGCAAGGGGTCGGTATGTGCGATGCTGGAAAGGGTTTATCGTGAAAGTGGTCTGAAAACGGGATTATTCTGCTCCCCTCACTTGGTCCATCAGGGAGAAAGGATCAAGGTAGGCGGAGTTCCAATGACAGAAGAGGAGCTTCTCTCCACTACCAATACACTGCTTCCCATTGCCGCAGAGATTTCCAGTCAAGACCGGGAGAATCATCCCACATTTTTCGAATGGATGACCGGAATCGCCTTCTTACACCTTAATATACATAGGGTAGATATCGCCATTTTTGAAACTGGATTGGGAGGGCGGCTTGATTCCACTAATGTCATTTCGCCAAAAACCTCTGTGATCACATCCATCGGATGGGACCATGTTGAGATTCTAGGAGATTCTCTTGAAAAAATAGCAGCTGAAAAAGGCGGGATTATTAAAACAGGGCAACCCGTAGTACTTGGCAAAATGGAGGAGGCCCCGAAGAAGGTGCTGCGGGAAATTGCTGAAGCAAATGGATCTCCTCTTTTTGCTGTGGAAGATCACTTTCAGGAGGAGACTTTACCGAAAACTAATCTTTCGGGTAGCATCCAACGTTGGAATGCCGCAACAGCAAAGCTGGTTTGCCAAATCCTGAGAAATGACATTCCGATAACTCATGAGACAATTCAGAAAGGCTTGAATTCCGTGGAACTTCTAGGCCGTTGGTCAGAGACAATAGTTCAGGGAAGATCCGTCATTTTGGATGGAGCTCACAATGAAGATGCAACCATAGCACTCTGTGAAAATTTGGAACGACTTATTAAGATCAAAGGTGAACGGCCTGTGATCATAGTAGGGTTTACAGGTTCTCGACAACGAGCTGAAGCCTTCTTGCCCAAGATCCAAAACCTTGCCTCACGAATTATCAAGGTCGAGCCTTCACACATTCGGGGCATTCGACTGGATGAGTTTGGCCCTGAATTAGAAAAGGGTGGGATTGAGGAGATATTTCCCAACTCCCAAACTTGTAGCCTTGAACCCAAGGACACACCAGTGGTTGTGACCGGTTCGCTCTACCTTGTTGCTGAAGTGCTGCAACGCCTCCAGGGAACATCTTCCAGTGACCAGCAAAAGCTTCAGGACTGACTGAATAGGTTTGCAGAATTATCGGTAGTACGTATCCGAGTGCGGTTCAATTTTTCAAATCCATGTCTGAAGATACGACCAAACCCAAACAACCTGTTCTCTTGATTATCCGTGATGGATGGGGAGCCAATCACCACACTGAGCAGGATTCCTACAATGCAGTAAAACTTGCCAATACGCCAGTTGCGGACAAACTTACGGCAGAATGCCCTCGTACGGAATTGGCTGCCCATGGTCCGGAGGTGGGTCTACCGGAAGGCGTGATGGGAAACAGTGAAGTCGGGCACCAGAATATTGGAGGTGGACGTATTGTAGATCAGGAAGTTGTCCGGATCACCAAAGGCTTTACCACCGGCACGGTCAAAGACACGCCCCCTATGCAGGAAGTCATTTCCAAGGTCAAAGCTGGCTCGAAACTCCATTTGATGGGCATTGTCTCCGACGCAGGAGTTCACGGATTGATCGAACATCTGGTCGGATTATTAAAAGTCAGTATGGACGCAGGGCTGGACGAAGTCTATATTCATGCCTTCACTGACGGCCGGGACACCCCTCCACAAAGCGGCCTCAGCTACATTCAGCAAATTGAAGAGCACTGTAAGGAAATTGGCATCGGGAAAATCGCCTCCGTCTGCGGACGCTTTTGGTCAATGGACCGCGACAACCGCTGGGAACGGGTCATAAAAGCCTACGATCTCCTAACCGGCACTGCTCCAGAAAGAACCTCCACCTCCGCCACAGAAGCCGTCCAGCATTACTACGACAATCCGGTCAGCAGCAACCTGACGGGCGATGAATTCATCACTCCGACCCAAATCACCAATGCTGATGGCAAACCGATTGCAGCCATTGAAGACGATGACTGTGTGATCTTTTATAACTATAGAGGGGATCGCCCCCGAGAAATCTCCAGAGCCTTTCTCCATGAAGACTTTGATGCATTTGAACGCAAAGCCTGGCCAAAAACCTTTTACGTCACCATGGCCGACTACCAGACAGGACTCTGCCCCAATATCCTTTTCCCCAAGCCACCCAAGATGGTGGACACACTCGGCGGCTACCTTTCAAGCCTTGGTATCCGACAATTCCGTTGTGCTGAAACGGAAAAGTACCCCCACGTCACCTTCTTCTTCAATGACTACCGGGAAGAACCCTTTGATGGCGAAGACCGTACCGTGGCCCCCAGCCCCAAAGTCGCCACCTACGACCAACAGCCTGAGATGTCTGCGCCAGAAGTCACGGACATTGCCGAAAAAGCCATCCTGTCAGGCAAATACGGTTTCATCTGCGTTAATTATGCCAACCCTGACATGGTCGGCCACACAGGAGATGTCAACGCCTGCATCAAAGCCTGCGAAGTAGTAGACGAAGGTGTCGGCAGATTGGTTGCCGTCGTCCACAAAACCGGAGGAACCGCCATCGTTACGGCCGATCACGGCAATGCTGACCAACTCTTCAATCCCGAAACAGGAGGCCCTCACACCGCCCATACCCTCAACCCTGTAGAACTCGTCATTTCCAGTCCGGAAAATTCCCCACTCTCACTTCAACAGAGCGGAAAACTCGGCGATATCGCCCCCACCATTCTCAAACTCATGGACTTGCCGCAACCCAAAGCAATGACCGGAGATTGCTTGATCCAATAGAGGTTATCAACCACATCCATTCGCAAACCCTTACGCCTTTTGCTTGTCGGAAAGCAGAAAAGTCGTTTTTTTGCCCCGCTTCATGCAAACCCGATTGCCCAAGTTTCTATTACTACTAGCCCTAATCCCCAAACTCCTACTTTCGGCAGAAGACATTTTTCCACTGAAAGATGTTCGCCGGGGAATGACGGGAGAGTGGCGCACTGTGATCTCCGGCAGCAAAATCGAAAGTTTCAAACTTCGAGTGCTGGGAGTTCAAAAAAACTTCGCGGGCCCAAGACGCCCCGTCATCATTTGCGAAGCGCTGGATGACCAAAACAAACTCTCCGGTCCCGTGGCCGGGATGAGTGGTTCACCGGTTTACATCAAAGGCAAACTCATCGGAGCCTACGCCTACGGATTCATGATGTCCAAACAACAGGCCATCATTGGTGTCACTCCCATTGAGCAAATGCTGGAGGTGGTCAATAACTACAGTGACGAGCCACCAGAAGCAGCAAGCTCCGGAACTCTCTCTTCCTCAAACCCGGCAGAAGAAACCGTACACCAACCCTTGTCAGAAAAATTCGCCCCCTTCCTCCAGCCCCTTCCCACACCCCTCTTCCTTTCCGGGTTTTCCAAAGAAACTCTCAAACATTTCGCCCCGGAACTCGAACAATCAGGCCTGCAAATCATGGCCGCACCCTCCGCCGGAGAGACCACCGATGACAATCCAATCGACCCACCTCTTGTACCTGGAGCCCCCGTCGCAGGAGTCTTTATGGACGGAGATTTCAGTATCGCAGGAGTCGGCACAATCACTTGGCGTGAAGGAGACAAACTTCTCGGCTTTGGCCACCCCTTTCTTCAGGACGGTGCCGTATCCATTCCTATGGCAGGAGCGGAAATCCTCACGGTGGTGCAATCCGTTTCCCGCTCCTTCAAACTCTCCAATGTAGGAAAAATCAAGGGTACCATCTACCAGGACCGCCTCACTGCCATCGCCGGGGAAATTGGCCGCGAAACTCCACGTACAGAACTCAGCATCCAAATCCAACCGGCAAACACACCCGCGTACACCCTCCGGAGCAACGTCTTTCAACAACCAAGGATGACCCCCAACTTTGTCGCCATGGCCATGACCGAAGCCCTGTTCGACTCCATGAACACGGAATCCGAGCAATCCTTCAAAATCCGAACCAAAGTCCACATTCCCAACTACGAACCATTGATATACAACGACACCGGCTCAGGAAGGTCTGCCATCGTGCAAGCCGCCTTCGCCCTTCGCTCCGCCTACAGTCAAATCATTAACAACCCTTTCGAAACGCCACGCATTCCCAAAATCGAAATTGATATCCAAATCAGCAATTCCCAGGACTACTCAGTCCTCAAGAAAATCAGCCTCCGTTCCACAGACCGCCCCCGGGGTGGACAATTTGCAAAACTTGGCCTCGAACTGGCACACCACAAAAAGGAACCCCAAACCCATATCCTCGAAATCCCTGTACCCGAAGGATTCTCAGGCGAACGCCTGGTGCTCTGGGTTGGAGACGCAAGATCCGCCGACGAAATCGACCTCCCCTCAAATGGAGACATCACCAGCTTGGACGACATCATTACCCGCCTTCGTTATCGCAGAGAAAGCGGCCACCTTCACATCAAATTTCTCAAAGCCACCCGTGGCCTCAATCTTCATGGCGCCATCCTTCCAGAACTCCCTCCTTCCGTCTACGAACTTTACAACTCCGACACCAGGGGAGAAATCATCAACACCATCAACATGAAAACCATCTGGGAAACCCAAATCCCTGTCGAAGGCGATTTTCAGGGCAGCTACAGTTACCCCCTTGATATTCGCTAAAACCCACCCTCTTTCCATGAAACTTGTCCATTTTCTCTCCCTTCCACTCCTGCTGACATCTGTCACATCCCTATGGGCTGTACAAACCAGAGAAATCTCCCATCAGGGCCATGATGATTTCAAGAAAGCCGAGCTCAATAACATCTCACTGACCGATGATGGACTCCTCAAAACCGGCCCAGCCATCGAAGTCGTGTCCGAGCTCGAAGCCTCCATTATCTGGTCCGCTGCACAAGGCAAAAACGGAACTCTCTTCGTCGCAACAGGAAACAAAGGACGCATCCTGGCCATTCAGCCCAGCGGCGAGGTACAAGTGATTTTCGAACCCGAAGAAATGCTGGCCAGAGCCCTCGCCCTCGGCCCTGATGGGGCACTCTATGTTGGTACCTCGCCAAATGGTCGCATCTACCGACTCCCAGGTCCAGGCCAACGGGCCGAGATCTACTTCGACCCCAGCGAAACCTACATCTGGGACATCAAATTCGACAAAGACGGCAACCTCTTCTTCGCCACTGGAAACCGTGGCCGCGTCTACAAACTCAACCCCGACCACCAGCCTGGAGACAAACCTGAACTCTGGTACGAAGATGTCTCCGCTCACTTTGTCACACTCGGCTTTGACAACAAAGGCAACGTCCTCGCCGGAAGTGATCCTGACGGCAATATCTACCGGATGACCGAGCCCTTTGAAGGCGAGGTCCTCTACAACTCCAACGGTGGGGAAATCCGCAAAATCCATCAACTCCAAGATGGCGAAATCTTCTTCTCCACCTTCAAAGGAGCCGCCAAACCCTCCTCCAACGGGAAAGACAGCGACGAGTCCACATCCTCCTCCCCCAAAAGCCTCTTTTATAAAATCAAAACCGACGGCTACGTGGAAGTTTTCTGGAGAAACCCTGACGAACCCATCTACTCATTCGAATCCATTGGCGACAAAGGCTGGGTTGTCGGCACAGGCAACAAAGGAAACCTCCATCAAATTCAACCCGATGGTAAATGGCAGCACCTGCAAACCCTCGAAGACGGCGGAGAAATCACCACAATGATTACAGACAACACCCACAAAGGTGGCCTCCTCCTCTTCACCAGTAACCCCGCCAGAATCTACCGCCTGACAGACAAACCGGCCTCCACTGGAAACCTCGTCTCCGAAGTCATTGACGTAAAGCAAGTCGCCAAATGGGGACGAGTGCACACCTTCCCACAGAGCGACAAAATTGAGATCTTCACACGTGGCGGAAATACCGAAAAAATCACCGGAGCATGGTCCGAATGGGAAAAGCTCAAAGATACCGGCCACATTCAGGGCTCCTCCCGCCGATACCTCCAATACAAAGTGAAGCTGAATTCACACGATATCGAACTCCACAAAGTTCGCCTCTTTTACCAGATCAACAACGCCCGGCCCTACATTCGCAACATCAACGTCGTCCCCAACGGCTACAGCATCACTTCCCTCAAAGCCATTACCCCCATCCTGACCCTCGATAAACTGACCAAAGGCAGCCTTTCCGATGGTCCTCCCAAACCCCCTCCAGCTCGGAAACAACTCTCCCTCAACCCCGAAGATGCCCTCCACACCGCAGGGTGGGATGCCACCGACCCCAACGGCGATGAGCTTCGCTTTGACCTCCAACTGCGCCGACTCACCGGCAACCAGGAATGGATTCAACTGGCCAAAGACCTTGAACAACCCGTCTACACCTTCACCACTCACGGCATGGAAGACGGCTACTACCGCCTCAAAGTTACTGCCAGCGACCACATCGACAACCCGGCAGGCACCGCGGAGTCAAACTTCCTCCTCTCCCAGCAATTCCTCATCGACAACACCTCCCCCACCCTCACCTCCAAGTTCCGCAAAGCCGGAAATCCCGAGAATATCACTCACGTGGACATCACTGCTACCGACAACTTCTGCCTCCTCCACAGTGCAGAATACATCCTCAACGGAGCCAAACCCGCCCCCCTCTTTCCAACCGACCAAATCTTTGACGACCAGAAAGAAACCTTCCACTTTGCCCTCCCCAAAAACCTCCCAGCAGGCAACCACAGCCTCATCATCAACGTCACCGATGACCGTGGCAACCGCGGCACCAGACAAATTACTTTCCAAACAAAATAACGCCACAAGGCCGTTCCCCAACCGCCCCACAACCCACATTTTTTCCCAAACAACCCAATGCAAACCACACACTGCAACCAACTTCGTGCTGATGACGCAGGAAAGACCGCAAGCCTTCAAGGCTGGATCGACACCGTTCGAGACCATGGCGGCATCCTATTTATCGACCTTCGCGATCGCGAAGGCCTGACCCAGATCGTTCTCGATCCGGCCAATGAAAGCTTAGCCAGCCAGTTTGGCAGCCTCAAGCCCGAGTCCGTCATTGCCGTCTCCGGCAAAGTCCTCAAACGCTCAGATGACACCATCAACAGCTCCATGGACACCGGCGAAATCGAAGTCCACGCTGAAGAACTCATCATCCACAACGTCTCCGAAACACCCCCCTTCCCCATGGACGAAAAGGCGGACAAAGTTCACGAAGACCTTCGCCTCAAACACCGCTACCTAGACCTCCGTCGACCCAGCAACCTCAAAGTTCTCCAACTCCGCCACCGGGCTGCCCAAGCCGCTCGCAATTACTTCGACGACAACCATTTCCTCGAAGTCGAAACCCCCATGCTCTTCAAAAGCACCCCCGAAGGTGCACGGGAATTCCTCGTACCCAGCCGCGTCAACCCCGGCGAATTCTACGCCCTCCCCCAATCCCCCCAGCAATACAAACAAATGCTCATGGTCGCCGGCGTAGAGCGATATTATCAACTCGCCAAATGCTTCCGTGACGAAGACCTTCGGGCCGACCGCCAGCCCGAGTTCACCCAGATCGACATCGAAGTCTCCTTCATCGACCGCGAAGGCATGTACGCCCTCATGGAAGGCCTCATGAAACGCATCTGGAAAGACGTCCTCGACATCGACATCCCCACCCCCTTCCCCCGCATGTCCTTCCACGAAGCCATGAACGACTACGGCGTCGACAAACCCGACACCCGCTTCGACCTAAAAATCCAGGACTTCTCTGAAACCTTTGCATCCTCTGACTTCAAAGTCTTCTCCGGCACAGTCGCCAACGGAGGCGTCGTCAAAGCCTTCAACGCCAAAGGCCTCGCCGATCTCACACAAGGTGAAATGAAAGGCCTCGAAGAAACCGCCAAATCCCTCGGAGCCAAAGGCCTCGCTTTCATCAAATCCGAAAATGGAGAATGGAAATCACCCATCCTCAAATTCTTCTCTGAAGAAGAAAAAGCCGCCCTCAAAGAACGCCTCGAAGTCGAAGAAGGCGACATCGTCTTCTTCGCCGCTGCCGAATGGGAACGTGCCTGTGCTATCCTGGGCCGCATCCGCCTCGAAGCCGCACAACTCCTCGTCAAACGAGAAAAACTCACCATCTCCGACGACCAGTACAATTTCCACTGGGTCATCGAATTCCCCCTCATGCTCTATGATGAGGAAAAAGGCGAATTCGCCGCAGCTCACCACCCCTTCACCTCCCCCGTCCCGGAAGACATCGAGCTCCTCGACTCCGACCCCAAAGCCGTCCGCGGACAGCACTACGACCTTGTCCTCAACGGCGTCGAACTAGGCGGAGGCTCCATCCGGATTCACCAAACCGATCTCCAGGAAAAAGTCTTCAAAGACGTCCTCAAAATCCCCGAAGACATCGTCGAATCACGCTTCGGCTACATGCTCGAAGCTTTCAAATACGGTGCCCCTCCCCACGGAGGCATCGCCTTCGGCTTCGACCGCCTCGTCGGCATCCTCTCCAAAAAACACAGCATCCGCGACGTCATCGCCTTCCCCAAAACCCAAAAGGGCCAGGACCTCATGTCCCACTCCCCCGGAGAAGCCACCGACCGCCAACTCCGCGACCTCCACATCGCGAGGATGGTCAAGAAGGACAAGTAGTTTCTTTCACTCGCCACTCGCAGTTTAAAATTCGAGGAAGCTTCCACAGCTTTCCGAGATCCTCTGTCGATCACAATACCCGCTCCCTTTAACTCAACAGTTAAAGAACGGTTTATCTTGATGAGCGAAGCATCTAAGGCACACTATTGGTCGTTGCTCACACATCGACCATGGCAAAAGTAAAAAAATCGACAAAAGTCCCCTCTGCACTTGAGGCAAAATACCAATCCATTGTCCAATTGACGGATGCCTTTGCCAGAGAGAAGCTGAATGAAGAATATGGAGAGTTGATTCAATATGCGACCGCAGCAATGTGCCGCAAACGGCCACCTCCTGTAGCCAGAGGAAAAGAGGCCGGTTGGGCATGTGGGATTGCTCACGCGATAGGAACGGTCAACTTCCTCTTCGACCCGAAGCAGAATCCCCATGTCACACTGGGCGAACTTTGCGAATGGTTTGGTGTCAGTAAAGGCACCTTGCATGCGAAGTCCAAAACAGTGCAGGAGGCGTTGGGGACATACCAGCTTGACCCAGATTGGAGCTTAGCCTCTCTGATTGAAAAGAACCCGCTGGTCTGGTTGATCGAGGTCAATGGGTTCCAGATAGACGTACGGAATGCACCCAGGGCAATTCAGGAAGAAGCATTCCGGCGGGGCTTGATCCCATACATACCGGGAGAAGGGTTACCTCATAAGGAAGACAACCAGCAGGCAACGGTGGAAACCACCCCTCCCCAGGCAGAGACTTTGTATACAATAGAAGTCCATCTTTTTTCCGGTCCAATGACTAAGGGGTTTGCAGACAAAAACCCGGAAGTGGCACGTTTCATTGAGATTCGTGGTGACCAAACTTTGCAGGACCTGCATAATGCCATCTTTGATGCCTTTGACCGTGAGGATCCACATCTTTACGAATTCCAGGTGGGCGGAAAGGGTCCGAACGATCTGGATGCGAAAAGGTTTGGCCCCCCTGAAGATGTGGACACCGGAGACGCGTCCCAAACCACCTTGTCATCCTTGGGCCTTTCCATGGGGGAAGCCTTCGGGTATTTGTTCGACTTCGGAGATGAATGGTGGCATGCGGTGGGCGTCGCCAGTATCGACCAGCCAATTGCCAGGAATAATTACCCGAAATTGGTGGAGCGGATCGGAGCAAGCCCCCCGCAATACCCGGAGATGGAGCCCGAACCTGTTAACACAATGGAACCGCCTTCGCCCAGCAAAACAGGAAAGTTTATCACCGTCGAACTCGGATGGCCGCAGTTGTATCTTCAAGAAGCGGAGGACAAGGACATCCAATGGCGGAGGGTCATGGAGATCGACGAGGGCTCGACCTTGGAAGAGCTGCACGCATGTATCCAGAATGCCATTGGCTTCGACAATGATCACCTCTATGGATTCTATGTAGCCAATTCACCTAGATCCCAGAACAAGCATTGGTATGACGACCGGAACGATGCCTTGGGCATGCCGGTCATTGATTTATTTCCCCTGCCGTCTGGAAAAAAGTTGTTTTACCTTTTTGATTTCGGGGATAACTGGCTATTCCAATTAGCCAAATCCAGACACAAGCCCAAACCCATGAAAAAGGGGGTCGAATATCCCAGGGTATCGGAAGCCTACGGCCCCAACCCAAACCAGTATCCAGAACAAGAGGAGTTTGATTTTTAAGAATCACTGGATGAGATCGCCTGGCCATTCGGGGATGCGGCTTGTGGCTCCTTTCCAGCAGGTGACCAAAGAGTCTTTGCCCACGAAAAACTAGATTACGACGTTATTTACAGTGTAGGTCGCATGTCTCAAGAATGGGAAATGAATCAATGGTGTCAGCCAACAATTCTTGACTCAAGGGAAGGCAATAAGGAGCCAGTCGAAGAATCTTGGCTCAATAAATTGCAGGGAGAATAGAACTCTCGATCACAATAATCAGATGTATTATTCCAAGTGACCTTCGATCCATGATGGATCCCTTCGGCAATCCACAACAGCATATATTCGAATCTCCTCACCTTCTACAGTGTAGTAAAC
>Ga0181587_10003967_pt1 | contig 12277 bp, 10 predicted proteins | sample 071ome_27_FD_132463 | JGI IMG/M metagenome (GOLD analysis project Ga0181587, IMG submission 132463) | Coastal salt marsh microbial communities from the Groves Creek Marsh, Skidaway Island, Georgia - 071409AT metaG (megahit assembly) | ecosystem: Environmental > Aquatic > Marine > Intertidal...
GTTGCCCGACAGCAAACCTGCTGTGGTGGCTTTGGGATGAAGGGGTAGATACAAGAGTGCTGGAAGATGAAGTGTAGTGATTCATGATGTTTTCCCATTTTTGTTGTTATAATTCTTAAAGATATCTCCGTAGGCGAGGGGAGTGCGATCCTGCGTATGAAGGAGAGCACTAGTTGCCCCGTCGCCTGCGGAGTCGTTGTTTTTGTGAGTATTAAACAAATGACAGCGGCCAGGGATTGCACCTTCATCAGCTTGTTCCACCCCCCACCAGTTTTGCAGAAAGGTATCTGCAAAGGAGGGAATGTAGTGACGAAAGTTTTTCATAATCTGACCTGTAAATTATCTAAATAATCGATTGAGTAGAGTCCGCTCAGGCTTACTGAAGAAGCTGAAGAACGATTTGATTCATCTGGTTCGCTTGAGTGACCATAGCTGCACTGGCTTGCATAATGACATTTTGACGGGCCATTTTAGAAGCTTCTAGGGCAACATCGGTGTTCATGATGCGACCGTGTGCAGACTCCAGGTTTACGCGGTTTTCCTCGAGAATACGGCTGGCGTAATTGAGCCTAGACATCGTTCCGCCGTTTACGGCACGGAAGTTTGCCACAGACTGGGTATAGTCAACGAAGTCAGCTACACTGAAGTCCCCTAGGTCATTGGCCGTATCGAGCAGATCCTTATTATTATCTGAATCCGAGTCGGTATGACCGGCAGCGGCAGCGACATTACTGTATGGCGTAGCACTGTAAAAATCATCCATGGTGCCATATACGCCATCATTTCCAGGGTTAAGCTCATTGTACATCAAGTCATCCAATGAGTTAAACACGCCGTCCCCATTTTGCATAGGGTCACCACGGCGCTCAACTCCACTGGTGCGGACAAGGCCTGAGTCAGGAAGGCGATCCACAAAGGTGAGGTCTTGATTCGCCGCATAAAAAGACTCCTTAGACTTCCCTGCTGCACCTCCTGCGGAAACGGTATCTACATAGACTCCCAATTCACGAACTGCACCATTGAGGAGAAGTTGCTGAAAGTCATTCACCCCCTCCTCGCCACCGAAAGCCTCATCGCTCGATGAAAGGTGGGATACATAGACATAGTGCTTACCTTGGTAGAAGATATTATCGCCACGCTCGTAGTCCGTATTGATTGAGATGCCATTCAGGGCACCATAATAGGTTTTTGACCAAATATCCTTGTTGGAAAGATCTGAGTAATCATCTGTCACATCGGCAGCAAAACCAGATGCCGCTGCGAGAGGATCGGCAACTTCGTCCCAATTTGACCAGAAAGGGTTCCCATCGATCGGTTCACTTGGGTTGACTAGTTCGGACACTGAGTAAAACCCGTCCTCTGTATTTGCTACGGAAGAGGTTGATGTAACATACCCGGCATCCTTGAGATCATCTAATGTTGCAGGGATGTAGCTAGGTGTGTACCCCTCCAAATTAAAAGTGTCTCCGTCATTAATGTCCTCATCGAACGGCGGCAAGGAGCCGAACTTAAAATAAGAATAAGAGCCATCACCATTATCGACGGTAAAAATCGAATTTTGAGCTAAGCTGGTAGCCAAAAGACCATCTTCTAAATCTGACATAAGTTCAACATCGACGGTACCAGAGTTGACAAAAAGGGTTTCTGGAAAGCTATCATCATTCTCGTCCACGATTTGAACCCAATCTCCTGTGGTCGCATCTTTGTATGCCGCGTTTGGGACTAAGGACGAAGAGTCCTCAGGAAATGAGCCTTTCACCAAATCGTCTGTGCGCAGGTAGATGGTATCTCCAAACTGCTCACTGTACCCAGCAGAACTTGCCTTAAACCACTTACCATTTGAATAAACCAATTCATCCGCCTTATATTCCCCGGCAATGAACTGACCTCTGACTTTGTCCGATACTTGATAGAGAAAAGGTGCATTCTCGTCATTCTCGTCCGCCCCTTGGTTATAAATAAGGTCACCAGGCTCATAAACCCCACTACCTTCACTCCAGAACTTTAGGTTCCAATCCGCAAGTAGAGGTCTGAAAATATCGCTTCCTTCCTGAACATATCCAGGAGTAAAGTTATTACCTTCACTCTTTTCGATTGCCGAACGTAGGGAAGACTTGTCCTTACTCGTCATCGAGAGAGGGGAGGGATAATTCGAATTCGCTAAGCCAAACTGAGTCGCAGGCTTGCCATCAACATCACCCGTGCGGTCTCTGCCGACGAAATCAAAATATTTACCTGTACCGATGCCGTTGAGGAGCAACTGGTCGATCAGGATGTTTTGGGGGACATCATTGACTGCCTTCAGGAAAACAAAGCTGTTGGGATCATCCCAGTGTGCCTGCACTTTGATTACATCTCCCTTGAGGTAAGACATGGGCTCGCCTTTAGAGTTAAACTGCAGGTTACTCATGTCGTAGGAAGAGGCATTAGGATAAGCCTCCGAAAATCCTGATCCTTCCTGATCTGCCACCCGAATCCAGTTGGATGTAAGATTGCCGGTGTCTTTGATTCTAGATCCGGATGCAACATCACGAAGAGCCATAAAATACCCTGACTCCGACTCGGTGGAGGCTGCACGATAAACAACTTCACCGGACTTATAGTCACGGGTTGCATAACCCGGGTTTGCGTCATAAATGCCGCCATCTTGGTAAAACTCACCCACAAGCTGACGGTACTCTCCGTTTGCCCCGGTGTTTAATTTGCCGTCTGCACCAAACTTAGATTTAAGATTCTCAAACAACCCAACGCGTGAAAGCTCGATGGGGTCTCCCAAGCCATCGTCAGAGGTCATTATATTTATGCCACTTTCGGTAGACGCACTGGTGGCAAAAAGGGAAACGCCGTTAAACTTTTGTGACTTTAAAGAAGCGAGCTCTTTTTGGAGTTCTTTAAACTCGAAGTTGTAGTTCTCCCGATCCTCGTCATTTTTAGAAACATCGTTGTAGAAAGATTTAAGTTCTCCCATGCGGTCGATGATTTCTCCGGCGACTTTGAGTGCACCGTCTTGCATCTGAAGGAAAGATACCCCATTTTGGGTGTTCGACATCGTGGCAGTGGCACGACGAAGACTGCTTTCAAGTTTCATGGCAACAGCAAGACCCCCGGCATCTTCTGAGGGGGTTACGATTCGGTTACCGCTTGATATACGCTGTAGGCTCTTTGAAAGCCTATCGCTTGCTCGTTTTAAACTTAATGACGCCTGAGAAGTCGCCAAATTTGAATTGATTGTAATACTCACTTACTTGTCCTCCTTGACATTGTGTAAGGCGTCGTCCGTGACACCTGGTTCTATTTTTTAGAAAGGGTTTCGAGTCCCTTATCGTCGACCTCCTTGTCTCCGACGCTTAGGATAATCGACAGGCTGTAGTTGGACTTTAGGTTTTTTTTGAAAAATATTTTATAAATCGAAGCTAAATTTACATAAAGCACTGTTTATCAATAGATAGAAATTGATAAAAAACTTTTAATATTTTCTTTTTAAGAGCCAAAATTAATCTGAGATATGGTGTTTAGGGTCTAATTTTTGGCTAGAATCGTAAAAGTGCCTCGCTTGATTTATCCCTTACAGAAAATGGCTCTTTGTAATTGATAGCCTAAAATAATCATGTAATGGTTTACGAATGCCAAAGGTATGGGCGGATAGCGAAGAAGTAGTATTTAATGAAGGCATCCCTGATGACCCTAAGCAAATATATGAACTTCTTATGGGTGCCTTGGCCGAACAGGCAAGAGCAGTGATTGTCTTTGAGGTTGACGGTGTAGATGTTCTGCAAAGTGGCGATTTCCCTAATTCTTTTGAAGAAATTAAAGCTAGCAGTATGACTCACCGAGAGATTACTCTTCGCCTTTGTAAACAGTACATTGCACAGCTGGAAAAACTTGATACCGAGTTAGAAGCCTACTCAAGCAATATTCTCTCGGCACCTTGGTCTGAAGTATTCAAACAGATGGATACTTTTATCGGCAAGATACAGCCCTTTGCCGAACTAATTGACAACACAACCCCGTATGCAAAAACTTACACTCCGCCTTGGGCAGAGAAACTCTTTCAAATTGCAGAAAGGCAGGCAAAATGCCTGTCTGGGGTATTGACCTCATTCGAAGGAGGTAACCCAGCGGGAGTATCTGACGAATTAGCCGGTCAGGTAGTTCCCCTGTGCCAAAAAACCATCAAGTTTTATCAGGATGAGATCATTCCTTGCCTCGAAAAAGAACTTGCCAATGAACAGGTGACAACCGGATAAAATGCTCAAACAAAACCTAGATGTATTACGAGCACGCTTCCCGGTGGTGCTTCAAAGAATTCTTCAAATTGGCAATGCTCAGGCCGAGAGTTATTCTTATGATGACAGCCAATCGCCACCCAAGCTTTATGTCAAACAAGGCAATACCAAGTATCCTGCATACGGCGACCTCAAGAAGGAAAACCTTTGTAAGCGTTGGTTTGGAAATCTTCGACTGAAGTCGGAATCCTTGTATGTAATTACGGGGTTTGGGGATGGTTCCCATATCCGTCACTTCATGAATCATTCCTCCAAAGGAACTAATTTCATCGTTGCTGAAAAAGAGCCCTCACTTTTACGCGAAACATTTGCCCGGTTCGATGTGTCGGATATCCTCAGTAATGACCGCTTTATGCTGGGGGCAGGAGTTTGTGACGATCAGTTTTTTAAGGATCTGCAGGGTGCCGCCATGCTCTCCGTTGCCGATGTAAATAGCGTAATTTTCTCTCCTTTCCACAAGACCGATGAAGCATATTACGATAAAACGCGTAACGAGATGGTCAGGCAATACCTTGTTATTCGCCCTTTGATGGAGGTAAATCTGCGTACCGGAATAAACCTTCAGGAAAACACCTTGGAAAATCTCCCCATTATGGGAAGCTCTCCAGACATTGGCGAACTTGCTGATAAGTTTCAGGATGTTCCCTTTATCTTAATCGGGGCCGGTCCCTCCCTCGATGAGTCCATTGATTTCCTCAAGAAAGTACAAGACAAGGCAATTATCGTAGCTAGCAATAGCCCCTACAGAAAACTCATTAACTCGGGAATTAGACCCCATTTAGTAGTAACAGCTGACCCGATGTCCCCGACGCTTGCTGGTTTCGAAAATGTTAGCCTGGAGGGAGTACCTCTTGCTTGCCCATTTAGTGCATATCCAGAGATCGCTAGAAGATTTAAGGGTCGTATTATCTCTTGGCTCAGCGTCAACCCGATTGCGGAAATACTCCGTAAAAACTGGGGATACTCCAAGGGAACTCCTATTATGGAGCAGGGCACTGTCTCTGGGTGTGTACTCGATATATCGAGGGTTCTCGGATGCAAGAAAGTTATGCTTGTTGGGCAGGACATGTGCATTCGAGATGACGGAAAGTATTATACTGACGACTCTGCTTACTCAGATACAGGAAGCCACTACTCCCATATTACAAAAGGACATCGACTTCCCGGCAACACACAAGAGAAGGTTCTAGTGGAAGGGAGATTGTATGTTTATCTAAAAACTTTCGAAAAGTTTATTTCCGAGAACCCATCAACTGAATACCGTAATCTTTGCCGTACGGGGGTTAAAGTCGCAGGTGCCCCTTATCTTTCTTACGACGAAGCACTTGAATGGATAGGTTCTGACTCATCCAGCAGAACATTCGATAATGAAGTAAAAATGCTCCTCGAAAACCAAGGTGCCCCCCCCAACCTGACGGAATCTCTCAAGCCGCTCAAAGGATTCGTCGAAAGACTGCTCGAGCTTTCCCTATCTTTAGCAATTCAAACTGAGATGCTTCCTGAAAAATTTTCGGGAACTAACTACTCTAACAATAAAAAGGTTCTAAAATTGCTGGAAGATTCGAGCGCAGTCAATGATCTGATCGAATCCAACGATAAATTTTGGCATTGCTTGCTCGACGGAAAGACTAAAGCCGAACTTGCAATTTATCGAAGAATTGTTCGTGACATAGACTTTGCCAACAACAACTGGACTGCACTTCAGAAAAATAAAGAATATTATTGGGCATTGAGTGAGGGATGCAACTGGCTACTCTCTACAATTGAGGAGAAAACTTCATCCCCCTTAAGGGAGACTCAAGTCACATCTGGCTAACAGCTTATGGCATGATACATGCTTCATGCATGATGCATGCATCACACATCTACAGCAGCACGCACAATTGTCGTGCTCAAATCCCGATTTTAAACAATGGGCTCAGACATGAGATTGACCGGGCTTGCCTCGGGTATGGATTGGCAGCCGATTGTTGATAAACTTCTAGAACTTGAAGCGATTCCTAAGCAGAGACTTGAAAGGGAAAAAGAAGAAAATGCGGCCAAAGTCTCTGACCTCGGCACGCTCAAAAGCCAACTCACATCTCTTCAGAGCGCCGCATCAGCATTGCAAAATGATAGTCTCTTTGACAGTCGGTCCGTGCGCCTAAACAGCTCTAGCACAGGCCTTAGTGCAACTGCTGCAGTGGGTGCCCTCACGGGGGAGTTTGAAGTTGAGGTTGAGTCTCTTGCGTCTCAAACACAAATTTCATCTAAGAACCGAACCTCTTCCCGATTGAGTGCCGGCATCAATCCAGATGACAAACTCAGCGAACTACCTTTACATACTCCTATCTCGACCGGAACCTTTACCATTGCAGGCAAAACCTTTAACATAAGTTCGCTCAACATCACACTTGCAGAACTCCTCGATGATATAAACGGCCAGCACAACGCTAGTTTACCAACCCAAGGAGTTAATCCTGAAGATGATAACTCCGGTATACTCGTTGAATATAAAGCAGACATAGACAAACTTGTTGTGGATAGTGGTGCACTTCCGGATGACTCCAAAAATCTAACTGTCTTAGGCTCTTCAACTGATACTTCTAATTTTTTAAGTGCTTTTAAATTGCTCGGAAACAATTCTGAAAGTGTCATCAGTAGCACTCAATCGCTCGGCTCAATCGATATGACCGTACCGCTAGAGGAAGCGAACTTCGCCAGTGCATTTGAGGGCCTTGTCTCAGGCTTGGGTAACTTTTTCATCGGAGAAGGAGAGGGTGCCGTGCGAATTGACTACGATACGACCAAGGACACACTAGCCGATGTGATCGACCGGGTAAATAACTCGGAGGGCAATATACACATGTTCTATGATCCGATTGGAGACCGTTTTGTCGTTCGCAACAAAGAAATGGGTGCAATTGGTATCGTGATGCACGAAAATGAAGACTGGGATACTATTTCGAGTGCCAATGCAGGAAATGGCAACCTCCTTACCCTTATGGGGCTTGCTCCCCCGCCCACTATTAATAACGAATATGCCGATGCAGACCGTCCGAATTACGCAAGGGGAGACTTCCTGAAGTCTGCCGACAGCGACGGAAACACGACCTATTGGCAGGCCCTTCAAGATGCCCCCACTGAACCACCTTCAGCCGAAAGTGACCAATGGTTGCAGATCGTCTCTGGAGTCGTAAAAACATTGCCCGATGAACTCGGCGAGAACTCGATTGTGCGCATCAATGGAGGCGAATCCATTTACAGTACATCTACGCAATTTTCTTCTAACGAGCATGGCTATGAGGGTATCACATTTGATGTCGCCCTCGTATCAATTGGTGCTTCGGTTGGTTTCTCCGTATCCAAGGATGTATCAGCTGCTAAATCAGCTGTTGATAAATTTGTCGAAGAGTTCAACGATGCTCAAGATTTCATATCCAGCCTAGTCCGCGTTGATCAAAGTGGTGATGAGGTTTCATCAAGCAGATTTACAGGCAATCAAGAGATTAACCGTTTAGCATCCGAGCTAAGAAGAGCCGTCTTTGGCCATTCTACACCTCATTCGGAAAGCGCCGCTACTTCGGACAGTTCAAATTTAACCATCAATTCGAACAACGCCACTAACGACCAGATCGATCAGATAAGCCAACAAATGAATTTAGGGACAGCGGATGATGGTTATGTGATTAAGGTCCTCAACCAGAATAACACTGGCACGCCCGCTTATTTTGAGTGGGATGGTTCCGCGTGGGCAGAAATTACTCCTACCTACAGCGTATTTAGGCTATCAAACATCGGTTTAGATTTCGGAATTAGCTCAAACAACTTGAAGGTGACTGATGCTTCGCTTCTGTTAGAGGAACTCGACGCAAATCCTGAGAAAGTTCAGGCTTTGTTTGCCGAGGTTCCCGTCGAGGATGCTTACGATTCGATCAGTCAAACAAATCGGGATTATCAGGGCATAACCTACACTTTAAACGACTACATCGACAATTTTATAACTGGAGATGAGGATCTTGGTTATAAAGGTGCCTATCAAGCCTTCCTTGATAGTATAGAAAGTCGAAATGAGCGAATTGACGAAAAGATGGAATCGATCGACAAATACCTCGAGTCGCGCGAGAAAATCCTAAGTGAAGGATTCATGCGCATGGAGGAAATGCAATCGAAGATGGACTCTCAAATGCAAACTTTACAGAATAGTTTTAATAATAATAAGAAATGATTCGTCCCCCTAAACCTCTGCCCTTCTTTCTTATTTCCTCCCTGCTTATATTCGGTGGTTGCGGCAAGACTGCACAGGAAAAAGCGATCGCAGAAGCAGTTCCTTTTTCTGTTACCAATCTCTATCCGATCGAACGGTTACCTGTTTACTTTAACCGGGTAGTAGTCATGCCATGCTCATACGAAGGCAATGCGCCGAGCATCCTTGAGTTTGCAGATGATCTCGTAAACCAAGAACTAGCTCAGGCAAGACTCTTTGAAACCGTTCGATTATCCACACGCGACTGCAAGCGGCTCTTCGGTAAAGAAAGACTAAGTTCGGCGGATTCCTTGCCTGATAATTTCTTCAGTCTTTTAAAGTCGGAAACTCAAGCCAACGGTGTTCTCTTCTTGGATATTCAGCATTTTCAACCATACAGACCCTTATCTTTGGGCGTCAGGGCAAAACTCGTCGACCTAAATTCGGGCGACTTTATGTGGGCGGTCGATGAAACACTCGATGCTGCCCACGCCTCGGTTATCGCCTCCGCTCAACTATACCAGCACCGCAATCATGTACGGGCACTTTCTCAAAAAACTAGCGGGAGCGTACTCCAGTCTCCGCGTAATTTTACCAAATTTGTTGCCCACACTCTTTTCTCTACTCTACCCACTCGTTAATTAAGTGGTTGCAAAAAGGGCACTTCTGGCACACTTTAAGCTTAACAATTCACTATGGATCCGATTTTTGTAAATAACTCATCAATTCAATCGCATCACAAACCTGGTGCGAAGTCCGAGTTGTCGAGTACCAAAACGAAAGATTCTGCTCCCAATCAAGCTATCCCGCCACGAGCTGAGCTCACTGACATTCCCTCACTTGCAAACGCCTCCCTCAATAGTGGACCGGACCTTCGTCCTGATGCATTGGCGAGAGCTGAAAAACTTCTAAATGACCCTGATTGGCTTAGTGACTCAAACCTCGACGCTTTGGCTGAGAGGCTGATCACTCAAGAAGATCTTTAACATCTCCGGTATTCCCCGCTTCCATGCAGTCATACGAAAAGATCGCAAAGTCTTACAAGACTCAGTCGGTACAAACTGCTAGCCCTGGTAAACTCGTACTCATGCTCTTTGATGGCTATCTAAGGTTTACTGCGGCTGCAATCAAATCATTTGACGAACCAGATTTCTCAAAACGGAATGAGGGCATTAACAACAATTTAATTCGAGCACAAAATATTGTTACCGAACTCCAATCTTCGCTAGACATGAGCGTTCCCGGAGATTTACCCGGCACCCTGTATCGTCTCTACGATTATTGCCTCAATAATTTACAACAAGCCAACTTGAACAAAGATCAGGAACCTATCGGTCACTCTGATAAAGTAATCAACGAACTCAGAGAAGCTTGGGCAGAGATGTTGGCCCAAAATAGTGACTCCGACCAGCAGTCGCTACCCCCTGACCAATCAGGTTCCATTTCTCTTCAGGCTTAGGACATGTCTTGAGTATGCAGAAGGAAGCTTTTGATAATTTAAAAAAGGCTCTCGAACTGCACAGTCAGGTCTTGCATGCAGAATCACAGGCAATTTCTGCCAAAGATCTTACTACTGTTGAGGAAATCCTCCAAAGAAAAGATGAAAGTCTTGAGTTCCTAATATCCGCCAAAGACTTGTTTGACCAAAACTCAAATACGGATTCTGATTTAGAAAAACTGATCGAGGATGTTTTGAGTCATCAGGAAAAAAATACAGAAAATTTTCGCAAACTTCACAAACAGGAAAAAAATAGTTCTCACAAAAATAGATTATCTAACTCTCTTAGCGACCGGGTTAACCGGGCTTACCAGAGATAGCCCTGTTTCGTTTTTTTTCGATTAATATATTAGCATCTTGCCCGTTTATGTGGTGAGCATTATTGTACTCGTTTTGATAATCAAATGAGTAAAAGAAGTCTATTCGAGAAAGTCTGGGATGCCCACACGGTTAAATCTCTAAGCAATGGTCAGACCCAGTTGTTTGTCGGCCGCCACTTAATCCATGAGGTAACTAGCCCACAGGCTTTCGGAATGTTGCGAGAGAAAGGCCTGCCTGTCCGTTATCCCGAACGCACCTTTGCCACGGTTGATCACATTGTACCTACCAATGAAAGCAGCGAGCCTTATTCAGATCCGCTGGCTGATGCTATGATAAAGGAACTTCGCAAAAACTGTGAAGAATTCGGCGTAACCTTTTTTGATGTTTCCACCGGGAAACAGGGAATCGTTCATGTCGTGGGGCCTGAGCAGGGACTGACCCAACCAGGTATGACCATTGCCTGTGGTGATTCTCATACCTCCACCCATGGTGCTTTTGGTGCCATCGCCTTCGGTATAGGCACTTCCCAGGTACGCGATCTCCTCGCCACCCAAACCATGGCCCTTGGCAAACTTAAGGTCCGTCGGATCGAAGTGAATGGCAAACTTGCTCCCGGCGTATATGCCAAGGATGTCATCCTTCACATTATCCGTCAATTAGGGGTCAATGGTGGCACTGGATATGCCTACGAATATGCGGGAGACGTATTTGACCGTTTCTCCATGGAAGAACGGATGACGGTGTGCAACATGTCCATCGAGGGCGGAGCTAGAGTAGGGTATGTGAATCCAGACGAAACTACTTTCGATTACATCAAGGGCCGTTCCTATGCACCCAAGGATGCAGATTGGGAAAAGGCTGTGGAGCAATGGATGTCCTTTTCATCGGATGAAGGTTGCGATTATGACGATATTATCAAAATCGCTGCTGAAGATATCCCTCCTACGGTTACTTGGGGAATTAACCCCGGGCAGGCAATTGGCGTAAATGAGTCTATTCCTTCACCGGATTCTGTCTCGGAAGATGAAAGAGCGGGCACGATCGAGGCCTTGGAATATATGAAACTCGAACCAAGTTCGCCGCTGGAGGGGACGCCAATTGATGTTGCCTTCCTGGGTTCCTGCACTAACGGAAGATTATCCGACCTAGAAGAAGTGGCCAAACACTTAAACGGACACAAAGTGAGGGAAGGAATTAAAGCCATTGTGGTTCCTGGCTCCCAAATTGTCAGTCAAATGGCAGTAGAGAAAGGGCTTGATAAGGTATTTATCGAAGCCGGTTTTGAGTGGCGTGGGGCAGGGTGCTCCATGTGCCTCGCCATGAACCCTGATAAACTCATTGGAGATCAGCTATGTGCCAGCTCCAGCAACCGAAACTTCAAAGGTCGTCAGGGTAGTCCTACTGGGCGCACCATGCTGATGAGTCCCGTTATGGTGGCAGCTGCTGCAGTAACTGGCAAAGTATCCGACGCCAGAAAAGTGTTCCAAAATTAAAAATTATTCCCGAAATGGCTTTAGCAAAAATCAACCAAGTAACCGGTAGTGCAATCCATGTGCCCGGCGACGATATCGATACAGACAGGATCATCCCAGCCCGCTTCATGAAGTGTGTAACTTTTGACGGGCTAGGAGAATACCTCTTTCATGATGTACGCTTCGATGCGGACGGTAATAAAAAACCACATTCCCTCAACGACGAGAAATTCTCTGGGGCTTCTATTATGCTATCGGGGAAAAACTTCGGGTGCGGCAGCTCCCGAGAGCATGCCCCCCAATCTCTCTACCGTGCAGGATTTCGTGCAATCATTGCTGGTAATTTTGCGGAAATTTTCTTCGGAAATTCGATCAACTTGGGCATTCCCTGTGTTTCGATGGATGCAACCCACCGATCAACTCTGGCTGAATGGATCAACAATCATCCATCAGCAGAAGTCACTGTCGACGTCGA
>Ga0181587_10003972_pt1 | contig 12269 bp, 8 predicted proteins | sample 071ome_27_FD_132463 | JGI IMG/M metagenome (GOLD analysis project Ga0181587, IMG submission 132463) | Coastal salt marsh microbial communities from the Groves Creek Marsh, Skidaway Island, Georgia - 071409AT metaG (megahit assembly) | ecosystem: Environmental > Aquatic > Marine > Intertidal zone...
CCTAAACGAGATTCAAGTATCGAATCAAGGAGTTCCTCTCGAGACCCTCACCAAATCGGGTCCATAAAGTAGTATCGAAGCAGGTGTATCAAGATTCGAACTCAAAAAGCGGGATCAAAAACGCGCTACTCCTCATCGCCCTCCATTGATCTGCCCGGAGTTTCGGCTACCGTTCGACCGATAGTTATCATCCGGAGGCGTCGAAGATGAATCGAGAAGCCACAGTCTGAGAATCTATTTCGACAAGGCCTTGCAGAATCGACAAATTTCATCCTTCCGGGTCGACCAAACCTTCTCCTTCCCCCCACCCTCTTTTGCCTGTAGCGTCCGAGCGCATTGAAAACGCTGGTGGGTAGTGAAGCTTTGGATACGGTGATTCCGTCGTTGCAACGGAGTCAGCGTGTCGCGTCTGTGCTTCAGGGAATTGGTCTGGCGACGCCAGAAAACCCGCTCGCCCTGAAACACATCGCTGAGGCAGGACAACCGCTGTTCGCTGCGGCGGCGATCTCAGCTTGGCGAGAGTCGGGAAATCCAGACGAAGTGATTTGGGTGGTCTGTCCCCACGTCAAAGCGCAGGAGATCGTGCAGGCGGAATTGGCTGTCTGGGGGCACGAGGCACTCTTTCTTCCGGAGTATGAATGGGCCGGATTTGAGGAGTCCCTTCCCGATCCCGAATCCGCGGCGGAGCGACTTGCCGTGCTGAAAGAAATTCACGAGCAAACCCAACAGCGTGCCGCACCTGTCATCGTTCTCACCGCCGACTCGCTGACCGAACAGGCACCGCCTCCGGGCCTGCTGACTCGCAAAGCCGAAACCATTCGCAGGGGCGGAGAATTGGATCTGGATGCTTTTTCGAAATCGCTGGAGGAAGCAGGCTACGAGCCGGAAGCGCAGGTTTTCCAGCGTGGCCAATTCGCTATGCGCGGTGGGATCGTCGATGTCTTTTCCTGGCAGGCCTTGTATCCCGTGCGAATTGAACTTTTCGATCGGGACGTGGAATCCATTCGCGAGTTCGACATCGACACCCAGACTTCAACAGGCCGGGTCGAATCCTGCGAAATCCTTTTCAGCGAGTCCAATCTCGAGCACAGCGGTGAAGTGTCGGATTACATCAGTGAAGACGATCTCGTCATCGCGATTGATTCAGAAACGGAGCGCGCGCATCTGCTCATTTCCTCCGGAACGGTGGATAGCGACGCGGGGGAAGAAGATTTCTCCGATGCCTGTTACGACAATCCGCTGGGCGAATTCGGAGCGGGCGATTTCATCCTGCAGGAAGCGCGTCGCGAGGAGTTTTCCCGACAGATCAACGATTGGAAAAAGGAAAAATGGATCGTCCTGATGGCGTTCCATTCGGATGGGGAAAAAGAACGTTTTTCCGAACTCGTTTTCGATGTCGCAAAGGAAAAAGGATTTCTCCGCCCCATGTTCGGGTCGCTCAGTCGTGGCTTCACAATTCCAGAAGCGAAGATTGCCGTGCTCAGCGACGCGGAGATTTTTGGTCGCTACCAAAACCAGCGCGGCCACCGCCGCTACCGACTCGCCCGCGAACGCCAAGCCAGCCAGCAGATCAGCAGCTTAAGGGAGTATGGATACGGAGACCTCGTCGTTCACATCGACTACGGGATCGGAAAATTCCGCGGGATCAAAGCGAAAGAAACCGTAGACGGAGAAGAGGAAGTTCTCGAAATCGAATACGACGATCAGGCTCGGCTTTTCGTTCCACTTGATCAGGCTCACCTCGTCTCCCGCTATATCGGAACTGGGAAAAAAGCGCCGAAACTTTCCCGACTGGGTGACAAGCGATGGTCACGTCTCCGCCGCGATGCGGAAAATTCGATCATGGATTACGCAGCGCGGTTGCTGTCAATCCAGGCGGAGCGGGAGGCACACAAAGGGTTTCCCCATCCTGCTGACAACAAGTGGCAGTGGGAGTTTGAGAATGCGTTCATCTACAAAGAGACCCCAGACCAATTGCGCTCGATCCAGGAGACGAAGGAAGACATGGAGCGTGCCAAACCAATGGATCGTCTCATCTGTGGCGATGTTGGGTTTGGAAAAACCGAGGTGGCGATCCGAGCTGCTTTTAAAGCGGTGATGTCGGGGAAGCAGGTCGCGATTCTTGTTCCAACCACAGTTCTCGCTGATCAGCACTATCAGAATTTCCGGGAGAGAATGTCGGACTTTCCGGTGAAGATCGAAGTCCTGAGCCGCTATCGAACCACAGCGCAACAACGCGAGACGCTGAAACGCATGGCTGACGGCTCGGTCGATATCGTCATTGGAACTCATCGGATCATTTCCAAGGATGTTGCCTTCAAAGATCTCGGCCTCGTTGTCGTCGATGAAGAGCAAAGGTTCGGGGTGACACATAAAGAGCGATTCAAAGAGCTTTGGCGATTCGTTGACGTGCTCACTCTTTCGGCAACACCGATTCCGAGAACCCTATACCTCTCAATGATGGGGGTCCGAGAGATGTCGGTAATCGACACTCCGCCGCCAAACCGACGGCCTGTCGCAACTACGATCTGCCCCTACGATGAGCGCATCATTCGATCGGCAGTCGAGAAAGAACTCGCGCGGCAGGGACAGGTTTTCTTTCTTCACAATCGGGTGAAAACGATCCGAGGAATGAAACGCCGCATCGAGGACCTGGTCCCGGGAGCCCGAGTCGAGGTCGGTCATGGACAGATGGGCGACGACGAATTGGAGGATGTCATGAACCGATTCGTGCGGGGCGAGTTCGATGTCCTCGTCTGCACGACGATCATTGAGAGCGGTGTGGATATCCCCAACGCAAATACTATCATCATCGACCGTGCCGATCGTTTTGGCCTTGCCGACCTTTACCAGATCCGTGGCCGGGTCGGACGGGCAGACCGGCGGGCCTATGCCTATCTTATGCTGCCGCCGGACATGCTTACGGTGGGCGACGCGCGGAAGCGTATCAATGCGATTAAACAGTATTCTTCGCTCGGGGCCGGTTTTAAAATCGCAATGCGCGATCTCGAAATCCGGGGTGCCGGCAATCTCCTTGGCACGCAGCAAAGCGGGCACATCGCGGCGATTGGGTTCGATCTATACTGTCAGCTTCTGAAGCAGTCGGTCTCCAAGCTGAAGGGGGAACCTTCAGCAGATCGAATCGACCTTTCCTTCCACGCTGATTTTCTCTGCACGAACGAATCTCATTTCCTCAAGGATCCGTCCGGAAGTCTACCGGCCTTCATTCCTGCCGATTACATGCCGGAAGCGAGGCTTCGCATTACTGCATATCGTGAACTGGCCGAGGCAAGCCGCATCGAGGATCTCGAGACACTTCGTGAAAACTGGGCGGATCGATTTGGGCGCCTTCCCGCCCCGGTCGAGCATCTTTTGACCGCAACAGAGGTCAAAATTCGGGCCGGATTGCACGGCTGTAGCTCCGCTGAAATCCGCGATGGAAAGCTGAAGCTGATGAAAAACGGGAAATTCATCCAAATAAATGGTAAGTTTCCCCGTTTAATCGGCGACAATGAGGAGGAATGGCTTGAGTCAGCCCTCGACTGGGTGCTAGATTTGGATATCTAACCATTCCGCTCGTTCCGCCCGTAACCCTTCCCACCGAGCGATATGAAAACGTCATCACTTATTGGAATTGCAGCATGTGCCGCAATCCTTCTTTCTGTTGTTTGCAGTAAAGCTGCACCTACCCTGCTCAACAGCATACGCGCTGTTGTGAACAACGAGCCCATCACGCAGGCCATGGTCGACTCAGCAGTCAGAACACAGGTCCAGGTCTGGCTCATGGGCAACAAGGGGCGGGTCAGTCGTTCTCAAGCGGAGAAAGAGATCCGCGAAATGGAGCAGAAAGCGCTCAACGACTTGATCGATCGCAAATTGATTCTCTCGGAGTTCAAGAAAATGGGCGGCAACATCAAGGACCAGTATGTGGATGAAGCTGTGAATCGCTTTGTGAAGGACCGCTTCGGTGGCGAGAGAGATAAATTTTTGGATGAACTGAAAAAGAATGGCATGACGATCTCCCAGTTTCGGGAGGTGCAGCGCGACATGATTGCGATCAATGCTCTCCGTGCCGAACACGCCGGAGACGATGTCATTCCCAACACACCGTGGGAGAAAAAGCGTGTCTACAACGAAATCAAAACGGACTTTGCCTCAGACGGGAAACCGAAGGTCTGGATCATGTCGATTCCCAAGCAGACGCCAACTAGCAGTGAGGCCGAACAGGAGAAAGTTCTCGCCAACGTTCGCTCGCAACTGAAAAGCGAGACTAGCTTCTCTTCACTCGCGAAGAAGTATTCTGATGACAGTTTCGCCAGCAAGGGCGGCTACGTCGGAGTTCTTGACCGTTCAGGAAAGCTGGCTCAAGGTCTGCACGATCTCGCCTACAGTCTCCCTCCGGGTCAAATGACACCCACAATGGATCACGGAACGCACTGGCGGATCGTCTATGTTTCCGAACGCATCGGAAAATCAGTTCCTTCTTTTGATAAGCTGGAAGAGGAAGTCGACAAGCGCCTCACCGTCGAGAAGCGCCAGAAGAATCTCGAAACCTGGCTCGTCAAGCTTCGTCGTGATGCCAATGTTCGCATCTACGAGGACTAAATTCTGCCTCAGCGTTCTTTTTCCGACGGTGGCAAGCCGTTGATATCGGTGTAATCTTTCCCCGTGCGCGTCCTCTCCATTGATCCCGCTTTGCGGAATACCGGTTTTGCTGTGATCGAGAGAATCTCGACCGGTCGCAAACCGGCCTACAAGGCTTTGACCTACGGTACAATCAAGAACAGACGCGATTTGCGTCAGTCTGGTTGTCTCGTCAGGATTCGAGAGCAACTCAAGGATGTAATCGACAAATACAACCCGGAGGTCTGCGCGGTCGAGGGTGTGATCTTCGTGCAGAGCTATAAGACCGCGATTACGATGGGCGCCGCTCGTGGAGCAGCGGTTCTTGCCGCTGCGGAACACGGCATGGAGATTTTCGAATATGCACCCAAACGGGTTAAGCAAGCCGTTGTAGGGCGGGGCGGAGCAGACAAGCAACAGGTTGCGTTCATGATGCGGGCACTGCTCGAACTCACTGAAACCCCTCCCTCTGACGCTGCCGATGCATTGGCGATTGGACTTGCTCATTTCTATGCGCAAGACCCTGGACGTGTCACGTCGATCAAGGACAAGCCCGTTCCGCTTTAGCGATGAAATTTCTTGATGACATGCGAACGACTCTCGTCGTTCAGGCCCTTGAGCAATCCGACCGAGGCGAGGTTGTTCTGCTAGACGAGGACAAGCGCGAAGTCGGAGTCACGGCTGGCGCTCCGCTGGCGAAAAACCTCTCTACCAGGGAAGAAAATAATTTTCTCGCAGAACGGGCCGAACTCCTTGGACTCCGAGCGTCAACCCGTCACCCGGAAGAGACGCGATGGTTTCGACGCGACCCGAATCACCACCGATTCAATTGGCTGGCAATCGGGCTCTGCGTGATCGCAGTTGTGATCGGCTTCCTCACCAATGAACTGGGGCCGCAAAAGAGGATCAACATCCTCTCTTTTCCCCTCCTTGGTCTTATCGCGTGGAGCCTGATCGTCTATGTCCGCGAACTCGTTCTCTTTTTCCAGAATCGAGATCGCCTTTTTCGCGACGGCTGGTTGCAGGGGCTGATTCGCTTTGTTCAGCCTGAGGTGAAAAAGCCCGAACCAAAAAATAATTCGGAAGCCGCTGGGATTCTCCGTGTTGCCTCGCAACTCTTCGCCGATCGCTGGAGGGAAATAATGACTCCGGTGACGGGGACTCGCGTGAAATCACTGCTTCATCTCGTAGTTTTTCTTCTCTCCGCTTCCGCCATCGCTGGAATGTATGTGAAAGGACTCGCTAACGAATATCGCGCAATCTGGGAAAGCACCTTTTTTACGGACAGCTCGTCACTGCGACCTTTTCTTGAAATGGTTTTGGGACCCGCGGCTCGTCTCACCGGAGAGAACATCCCTTCCGTGGCCGAACTGAACGCCATGCATTGGATGTCCGGTAAAACGGAGAACGTTACCGGTGAGAATGCTGCGCGTTGGATTCACTGGTATGCGATCACCGTTGGAATTTTTGTTCTGATCCCGCGGCTCGTTCTCAGCTTTCTCTGGCGTTGGAGAGGATCCCGACTGCTACGGACACTACCCTTTCGGGAGGTATCCCCAGGCTACTTCGAAAATATCCTTTCCATTTCCTCGGGCGAAGCGCTTGAGATTCGAGTCGCCCCCTACTCTATCGATCTCGATGACAATACCCGGCGTGCCGTTCGTTCCTGTCTCGAGACCCAATACGAGCGGCCTGTCGAAATCACCTGGGCACCCGGCATTCCCTTTGGTAAGGAGGATGAGATCGAAGTCGCGGAAGACGAGATTTCCATTATTCCTCTTTTTCACTTCGCTTCTACTCCCGAGAAAGAAACTCACCTCGCCCTGCTCCAGAACCTGTTAGGCGTCGGATCTAACCCTGTTGATGAAAATGGTAACAGGGTTCACATGCGAGTTGAGTTTTTACTCCTCGATACCACGGCCTTCAATAGAAAGGCCGACTCATTCGCAGATGCGGATAAGAGGCGTGGTGATCGCGAAAAGGCTTGGGAGCAACTGCTCGAAGGTAGCGGCATCGAACCACTTTTCTTTTCTCAAGATCAACCGTACCGGAAACCGAAACCGAACGACTCCTGAATGGCCCGTGATTCTCAACCGAGGGAACTCGTCCTGAGCCTGATTTCTCACACCAACGTGGGAAAAACGGCTCTTGCGCGCACCTTGCTACGCCGTGACGTCGGCGAGGTGGCAGACAGTGCTCATGTCACAACTGTCCCGGAAGCCTTCCCTTTGTTGGAAAAAGAGGGTCGCGTAGCTCGCCTTTGGGACACACCCGGATTTGGTTCCAACCTAGCCAAACTCGCCAAAAGACTCCGCTCGAATGACAATCCGATCGGCTGGCTGCTTCACCAGGTCTGGGATCGAGGAACCGACAAGTCACTCTGGTGCAGCCAGGAAGCAATTCGCAACGTGCAGGCTGAATCGGATATCGTTTTGTATCTGGTTGACGCTTCCCAGTCTCCATCGTCCGTTAAGTATGTTGATCTGGAGATTGAAGTGATTGAATGGATCGGGAAACCAGTTCTCGTTTTTCTTAATCAGACCGGCCAGCGAGATCCCGAGCACGAACGCTTAAATGAATTGGAGTGGCGGGCCCACCTCTCCCGCTTCGACATTGTCAAAAATGTAGACACTCTCGATGCATTCACTCGTTGCTGGACCGAAGAGCATCACATTCTCGAGAAAGCAGTCGAAGTTCTCGAAGGCGAAAAGAAGAAATCGGCCAAGGTCCTGCGCGATGCCTGGATCGAAAGAAACCTCGAGACTTTTGACAAGGCGATTGAGGGGATGGCCAAATGGGCTGAGTTCGCCTTGAGCGATACCGAGCCGCTACCCAAAAAGGGAATCGCTGACCAGATTTTTCAGCTTTTGAATCGCTCGGAGCACAACGAGGAACTCGATCGCATTCAAAGTGAAATGTACGAGCGCCTCGCTGAGAAAACCTCGACAACCGTAAACGACCTGATTGCTCTGTACGGGCTCGATGGAGAGACAGCTGCAGAATTGGAGAAAGCGTCTAAAGGCGAATTTGCGGTAAAACGCGACGTCGAGGAGCCACTTGCTGCCACCCTCGGTGGTGTGGTTTCCGGATTGGTAGGAGGGCTCTCAGCCGATCTCATGAGCGGTGGAATGACCTTTGGCGGCGGCACTATCGTCGGCATGCTTCTCGGCGGAGCTACGACCTATGCACTCGCTCGCGGATACAACCTCACTCAGACGGGACAGAATATGGTTCGCTGGTCAGAGGCACACTTTTTGACTCAGATTCAGTTTCTCACGATGCTCTATCTCGCGATTTCTCATTATGGTCGTGGTCGCGGGATCTGGCAGGATCCGGTTAACAATCCCACCCATTGGCAAGAAGTGCTTCAGCAACAGCTTAATGAGGAATCCGATACCTGGTCCAAGCTCTGGAAAAAAGGTGGAATCAATTCTGACCGCGGCACGCTGCCGAAACCGCTGAAGAAGGCTCTTCGTCAGTTGCTAGTTCGAGTGTTTTCGCAGCTTTATCCGGAAAGTAAGGAAATGTTTCGGAGATAAGTCGCGAACCGCAATTTCACGCATTGCGAACAGCATCTGCTGAAACGCCCCGCAGCTCGAACGACTTCAGAATCGTTTCTTCGATCAAGTTGCTCGGGCACGATGCGCCGGCAGTAATGCCGACAACGAGTTCTCCATCACCGGAAAATACCTTGAAGTCACTATTGATTTCCTCTTTCTCATGAAGGTCGTAGTGCACGATTTCCTCAAGAGACTTCAAGCACTCCGCACTGCGAATGAAAAATGTGGGCAGCTCCTTTTCCCCGATCTCAACGAGGTGAGTGGTGTTGGAGCTGTTGTAGCCACCGACCACAAGAAGAACGTCCATGTGATGATTCAGCAATTCAAACAAGGCATCCTGCCTTTCCTGGGTCGCGCCACAAATGGTGTCGAAAACGAGAAAATTCTCTGCATTTCCATCCCGGTCTTCAACCGCTATACGAACGCGGCTCTGAATCTCTTCCGTCTCTGATTTCAGCATCGTCGTCTGATTCGCCACACCAACTCGCTTCAAATGCACTTCAGGATCAAATCCCTCCGACATTGCTCCCTTGAATCGTGCGAAGAATTCGTCACGGTCGCCACCATTGCGGATGTAGTCGCAGACGAAATCAACATCTTCCAAGGTGAGAATGATCAAATAACTGCCAGTAGTATCGTCGCCTACAGCTCGCGATGCGGTTGCCCGCGTCTCTTCGTGATCAGCTTTACCGTGAATGATGGATGTCACTCCGTCTTTGGCGAAAATCCGGACTCGCCGCCACACTTTCATCACATCACCACAAGTTGTATCAACAATCTGACAGCCTTGTGATTCCACTTTATCCATAAACGAAATCGGCGCACCGAACGCTGGGACAATTACGACATCGTTCTCATCGAGGTCGTCATACTGCTCATTCATTTCACGCCAGGGGAGTGAAACGATGTTCATTTCCTCGAGCTGGCGGTTAACCTCAGGGTTGTGAATGATTTCCCCAATCAGAAAAATTCGATTGTCGGGAAAAACACGACGAGAGGCGTAGGCAAGGTCAATCGCTCGCTCGACCCCATAACAAAACCCGAACTGCTGAGCGAGACGCAATGTGGTATCTCTAATCTTGAGAATCCCGCCTCGGGAGCGGACTTTCTCGACAATCGAACTCTGGTAGTGATTCGCGACCTCGGCCTGGACGCGCTCCATTACCTCCGGCGTGCGCACATTGACTCGCTTTCTCTTCGGGGCAGTTGGCATAGGAAAATTTAAAACCAGATGTTGTCCATGTCGGTGAAGACAGCGTCCGACGCACGGACCGAGGGGGGAGAATCAGGATGAGCGTAGTCCACAGGGCGCGGAACGTTTTTGCCGAGGGTGGCATCTTCCGGGAGGCTGTTTTGAATGATCACCGGAGTTCCGACCTTAACCATGTGGTAGAAATCGTCTGCAACAGTCTTGTGCAGACGGAGACAACCATGAGTTCGTGGGTCTGGCCAAACAGCTCCTGCATGGAACCCGCATCCGTGGGAGAAGTAGACCCAGTAGGGCAGCGGATACCCAACGTAACGGTATCCGGAGGGCATTTTCCGGCGCTCTCCAGGCACTACCTGACCATCCTTAACAAAAAAGCCGTAGCTACTGGAGCGCTTCTTCACTTCTTTGTGCTGCACCTTAAACGTACCAGTCGGGGTAGGATCCGAAGGCTTGCCGATTGCTACCGCAGCAACGAACCGAGGCTCTTCACCTTCAAAAACGTAAACCGCTCTGTGATTCAAGCTGACTTTGATCTTCACCTTGCTCATGTCCTGAACCGTTCCATAACGCACAGCCATACTGGTAGGAACGGTCTGCTCCGGTGGCTTGATGGCGCAGCCGGAAACGATGAACGCCAGGATCGCAACGGCAATTCCAGCGAAAGAAGCCCCATGCGAGCGAAATCCATAAACGAAAGAATGGGTCAGTTTCATGTTTCGTAAAAAGGATTTAAAAGTTACACCAAACCTGCCTCGGAGCGAGGAAAGTTAGAAAAATTAGAGAAAAATGAATTTTTTGATACTTTATTGTTGACCAATCTTGAATATCAACTACTACTTCTAGTAGTTACTTTGTCGGTAACTGTCTGTTTGTGTTTCGTGTTTTGGGGCTGCTTATCCTTCGGGGTAAGCAGCCCCTTCACTTTTCTGGGGAAGGTCCTGCCAGGTTCCTGCAACTTTTATCGGTCCAAAAAGGATACCGCTTCCTGCTTGAATCTGTTCTCAGGATACCCTTTGCAGAAATTGTCAGAAATACTTGGCCGACAGTTGGATGGCCAATCCTGAGCATTAAGCGTCTTGCCACACTCTGTCTCATCTATCGTGACCGAAATCGCGATTAATGGAATTTCCTGTCGCAGAAGGGAATGGCGCGCGCCCTCTTCCCGCGTGTCACGGAAACTTGGGACAAAGCAAATTTCGCTGCAGAGAACTCAAGTTCACGCATCCGGTCGCTAGCTATCTATTGCGAGCGCATGACTTACTCCCTCCGGATGCCATGATATCGCCGGGATCATATTTTTCCTATTCTTCCTCCGCGCCGCCGTCCATTGCAGTTTTTACCTCTGCTTCGACTTCAGCGTAGAGTGCTTCGTCGGCTTTCAACGCTTCTTTGGCCGCATCGCGACCTTGGGCGAGTTGAGAACCTTTGTAGCTGATCCAGGAACCACGCTTTTGGAGAATATCGTGTTCGATTGCGAGATCGAGCAGGGAACCCACTGCGGAGATTCCCTCGTTGAACATGATGTCGAACTCAGCTTCACCATAAGGGGGGGCAACTTTGTTCTTCACTATCTTGAGTCGAGTCCGATTACCAGAGACGCTTCCGTCGGAGCCCTTGATGCTTCCCGTCCTGCGAATGTCACAACGAACCGAGCTGTAGAACTTGAGAGCGCGGCCACCAGGCTGAGTTTCGGGGTTGCCGAACATGACACCCACTTTTTCACGAATCTGGTTGGTAAAGATAACAACCGTGCGCGCTTTGGAAATAATCGAAGTAAGTTTCCGCAAGGCAGCACTCATGAGACGAGCCTGGGCGCCTACTGTGGCGTCACCGATTTCCCCATCGAGTTCCTGCTTGGTAACAAGAGCCGCGACAGAGTCGAGAACAATAACGTCGAGTGCGTTGGAACGAACCAGAGTCTCGACGATGCGGAGTGCTTCTTCACCAGAACTGGGCTGAGAGAGCAGGAGATTGTCGAGATCAACCCCGAGACGACGGGCATACTGTGGATCGAGAGCATGCTCGACATCCACAAAAGCAGCGAGGCCACCCATCTTCTGCGCTTGTGCGACAGCAGTGAGGGTGAGAGTCGTTTTACCGGAAGATTCCGGGCCGTAGACTTCGACGATTCGACCGCGAGGAAATCCGCCGGCACCGAGAGCCCTGTCAATGATCAGGTTCCCCGTTGGGATGACCTCCACATCCATGTGTGTGTCTGTTCCGAGGCGCATGATCGCTGCCTCTCCGAAGTCTTTCTGGATTTGGGAAATAGCGAGATCGAGATTTTTCGCTCTCGCTTCGGCAATTCGATTGGTTTCCTTGTCTGCGCTTTTGGTGGCCATGGGGGTATTGGGTGCGGATTTCGGTTTCGCGGTCGGTTTTGCGGTCGGTTTTGCGGTCGGTTTTGTATTACGCTTTCCGGCCGCTGCTGTCGCAGGTTTTTTTTCGGAAGCGTCTGTTCCTTCTTTTGCGTTTGTTGCGGGGGAAGCCGCTTCCCACGTATCGGGCGCAGCGGCGGAAGCAGGAGCTTCCTTGCCATTTTCTGCGGCGGCTTCGTTTTCGTTAGGAGATAGCAGTTCAACCATAATATGCCAAAGGATTTCGGGAAGAATACATAGTAGTGTTCACAAGTCCAGTAAAAAAGTGAACATAATTCAATTTTACAGTATTTTTGTGGTTTCACAGAGTTCATGAATGCCCCAGATGCAGGACCGCAGGCCTGAATGGCGACACGCGATTTCCAGATCCTACTGGATCTTATTCCCAACAAATAGTGAGTCGGGCGTATGCGGCCCTACCAAAAACTTACCTGCGAGTCGGCAGAATTACGGCTTGGCGGGGCCTGCCGGAACAGGCTTGGCTGGTTTGGAGACAAG
>Ga0181587_10003977_pt1 | contig 12259 bp, 9 predicted proteins | sample 071ome_27_FD_132463 | JGI IMG/M metagenome (GOLD analysis project Ga0181587, IMG submission 132463) | Coastal salt marsh microbial communities from the Groves Creek Marsh, Skidaway Island, Georgia - 071409AT metaG (megahit assembly) | ecosystem: Environmental > Aquatic > Marine > Intertidal zone...
AAAATTCAGCTATCGCCCAATCGAGACTGTTCGGGCGGAAGCTCGTCAAAACAATTCTCAGGGCCTCTATCTAATAGAGCCGTTGGGCTATCTGTTACCGTCTTACTACACAATAAATTGCGTGATGCTTCGCCGACGGTTGCGAACCAAGGTGACGAACGCCACTCTAATCAACAACCTTCCGATCCTCGTCCGTGTATGATCGTCTGGGACTATTGAACGCAGAAAGAAACATGCCTTCACTATCACAGTACACAAGAAAGGCTCCGGGAATTGCGCTTGCAGGAATTCTGGCTGCATCCGATTCCGTCTTCTCAATGGGCGAAAAAGAGCTTCTTGAACGGCTGCTTGACCAACTCGCAGAGCATCCGTCCAGCTATGTCTCTAAAGAATTAGAAAGCCTGCGAACAATCTTCCCAGGGCTGGGCACCTACGACCTGGTTCAGAAACTTGCGGATCTCATCAAACACGAGCTCTCGATATCTTCCTCAGCAGAATCTCCTCGCCTAAAGATAACCTTAATAGCAAAAGAGCTAGGTAGGCTTTTAGATGAAGAGGAATTCCTTTTTTGGATCGCGGTCGCCTGGTGGGTTTCACACGGCGATTCGACCGACTCCAGTTTCTCTCAAAAGGCAGATGAAATTGAAGAAAAGGCGATACTCGAGACAATCGTTGCTTACTACGGGGACCCTTCCTTGGATCCAAAGTCAACACTAGCGATGGCAAAGAGCCTTGCGGAGAAGCTCCTTGTCTGACTTTTAGGTACAGAATTTCGCTATTTTTTCTAAAAGACCCGGCAGGTTTACCGGCTTAGTATCGAAATCGTCTGCGCCCGCCGCAAGCGCTTTCTGCTTATCAGCCTCAAGGGCATGGGCAGTGAGGGCGATTATCGGAATTTTCTGAAGAGATGGATCTGCTTTAGCTTCGCTCGTAGCTGTCCATCCATCCTTGACGGGCAATCCCATGTCCATGAGGACGAGGTCTGGCTTCAGCTCCCTCATCTTCTCTAAGCCCTCTTGGCCATCAAAAGCCATAGCCACCTCGAAACCCTTCCTAATGAGGCGCCGGGACAACATGTCTCTGTTCATTTCATTGTCTTCAACAATGAGGATTAACGTCGCCACAAGTTAGCTCCCTATGAATAAATTTGATGGCCCATTACAACAAGTTTCGTTCCGGGGTCTGACGGAACAATCTGGTGCTCGGTGATCATCGAAACGTCACCACTGAGATTGAGAAACGCGATAGGGATCTCGCTCGAGCGTTGCGCCTGAAGCAATAGAGACGCTACGGACAGTGGGTCCTCTCCAGAAAGATAGTCAGATACATCGTTGATTGCGATCTCTACCCCTCCCGCGCTTAGCAGTTCCTTGAAAACGGGATGAAAATCTGGGGAAACAGCAAGCTCAGCCATTTGCCGACCAATCCATTTTTCTCGTACCAGCACCGTATCCACGCCATAGCTATCGAGAAGGCGGCCCGTTGACTCAGTCTCGACTTCCGCAAAAACCGATGGCCGCCTCTCCTTGTTCCCTGCTCTAAGTACGGCCTGAAAATCATGAAAGAAGCCAAGGGTTTTGCTATCGGCCTCAACTACGCTGAGCTCATCATCAGCTAACAAAAATGCCGCATCGATGTCCTGCAATTCGACCATTTCAAGCAGACCCTCCGTGAAAAAGTGCGCCCTAATGACGCTAAGCCTCACCCGTTCTCCACCAGAATCCGAGCTAGGGTTTATGGAGTCTGTGTGTGACTGACCACTGATTTCGGCATTTCCAGAAGGTGCGGCAAGCCAAACAATTTCCACCCCGGCTGGTGAATGAGCCGACAACTCAGAAATTAGAATAGGAACGCAATCACTATTTCCGTGAATCAGCACCTTGGAGAAACCCTTCGCCGGACGGGCAGCCACAGCTCTCGGCGGCACCGTTTCACACAGCTCAGCCAACTCAACCGGTTTGTTCGCAAATCCAAACCAAAAGATCTCGTCACCTTCTTCGATTTCGTAATCACAGGGCGGATTTAGGACAAGCTTCGCCTCGCTTCCTGCCTCGAGGGGCGGAAGGAGCACGCCAAGGGGTACATGCGAGACCGAAGCGGACAGCAAATCAGAGAAGAAGACGCCCTCCAACCCAACGCTACTCTTTCGCTGAGCGGCAAACTGGCCAGAAAGAAAGAGCTTTTCAAAAACGACCTCATAGCCATCGAACCGTGCGCACTGAAGTAGGGTCTTGCTAACTAGCTCTCTCTCCGAAACGTAAGGAACGGTCCCATGATTAAACCCCCCGATAGACCTCAGGCTCTTGTGATCGCAGAGCTCTAAGACAACGGTGTGCTCTCCCAACTTGCGATTCGGGAAGAGAACATGCAGTGACCGCATCATTACAAAATCAGAAATTGTCCTGGCAGGGCCTTCCTGCAGAAAGATAACTCCCCTAGCGCGCTTAAAGGATGCTCGCTCAAGATCAGAGGGTTGAATCACCTCGCCTCGAACGGGATAAATCGATGCTCTTGAGGCATCGACGTTCGCCTCTCTGAGGCTTTGACGAATTATCTGGCCAGGGAGTTTGGAAAAAACGACAAACGAATCAGCACCGCGCGAAAGTAGAGCCCGAAGCACAGGAATCAGCCGTGGCCCAAATCCTACGAGAATATAATGGCCATCCAATCGAGTTACGTCGGCCGAGTCTCGAATATCAAGCACAACAGTCTGGATCCCCGAGGCAATGAAACCGATTAGAGCTCCAACAAGCGCAAGCCCTATCACCGACAGTGCCAAGGAGAGACCACGCACAGCGGGCGGGTTACTCCAATCCTCACTAAGAGAGCCGGTGTCAATTGCTCGCGCAAACGCCCAGTAGAGGCTCTCCCATAATCCGATCGAATTTTCGCTTGCGATGAAAAGAAAAATACCGCCCGTCAAACTTACGATCACTACTATGAGGGCAAGAAAAGCAAACGGCGCGCCAGGCTTTTGAGACGTGTAGAGAAGCAGGCTTTCAATTATCCGCCTCAACTTACGTTGTCCTTAAAGTTTCATTGACCTCGGCGAGTAGATGGAGAAGCTCAGAATCAGCGCTCTTAGGCACAAATTTGCAACCGAGCTCTACAAGCTTTCCCTTAACCGTTTCGTCAATATCAAGCGCGGAGTGAATTACCACTCTTTGAAGCATCTCGGGACGAGCGTCACGGAGAAGCCGAAGGTAATCGAACCCGTCTATTCCGGGCATCATCAAATCAAGTATGACTAGATCTATGCTGTGCTCCGCGATGGAAAGGTTGAACCCTTCCTCACCATTGATCGCAGATAGAACCTCGGCGCCTAAGTCGCTGACGTTTCTTTCAAGAACTTCCCGGGTCCTCTCATCGTCTTCGATAATCAAAACCCTTTTTCCGTCTAGTCCTGACCCGAGCACTGTTCTAAGTGTCGTAGCAAGCTGCTCCTTGCCCACTGGCTTGGGTAGGGTTGCACGTGCACCAAGCGCTGCGCCCGAAGTAAGGTCATCGATCATAGAAGACACAACTACGGGAATATGTTTTAACGCCGGAAGACTGCGAAAGTGGGAAAGAACTTCCCATCCAGACCTGTCGGGAAGCATGATATCTAGAATGATAAGGTCGGGTTGAAGCTCCAAAGCCATCTCGATTCCCTCCGACCCAGTACCAGCCGAAAAAATCTGAACAGCTCTTTGCTCCAACTGGCGCCTCAGGATCTCGTGAACATCCTGATCGTCGTCGATCACCAAAACAGCCCATCGAGATCCATCTACAGGCTGCTGCTCTCCTACCGAAACTGCACCTTCAGAATTAGGAACAGAGAATGAGCGTGGGAACGTGAAACCGAAAGTAGAGCCTTTCCCAAACTCGCTCTCGACCCAAAGATCGCCACCCATCAACTCGACTAGCTGCTTAGTGATCGACAGCCCCAAACCGGTTCCACCAAATTTTTTGGTGGTATCAGCCTCAGCTTGAGAAAAGTCATCGAAGATCCTTGCCATTTGGTCTTCGGTCATTCCAATGCCAGTATCACGAACCAAAATTCTTACCAGGCCAGATGGAGTTTCATCTGTTTCGACCTGGACATGCCCATTTTCTGTAAACTTGCACGCATTCGAGATCAAATTGAGTAAAGCCTGACGCACTCGGGTCTCATCATTAAATACCGTCCCGATCACTTTCTCCTGATTAAAAGTGATTCGGTTCGAATTCTTCGATGCCAAGGCAGCAGAGACATTCGACACCATCTGAATCAGATTTTCATAATCAAATTCAGAAGCAAAGATTTCTAGCTTCCCGGCCTCAATCTTTGAGAGATCAAGAATGTCGTTTATTAGCGATAACAAATGCTTTCCGGAATCGATGATTTTTCTGAGATCATCTGTCATCGATTCGAGGCCATCATCCTCGGCCTCCTCTAGCAGAAGCTCGCTATATCCAATGATGGCATTGAGCGGTGTACGAAGCTCATGACTCATGTTCGCTAAAAACTTGCTCTTCGCCAGGCTAGCTTCCTTCGCTTCGTCTCGAGCCCCCTCGAGCTCCGCTGTCCGGGCCTCGATAAGAGAGACGACCTGGCCGGACATCCGCTCAAATGCAGTCCGCAATAGCTCCGTCGACGAACGTTCCCTGCTTCCTAAGCCATCATCGTTGGCTCCAGAGGCAGGCTTCATAGCCTCACTCATCTTCTCGATGTCTTCGAGCAAGAGCGTCCTAGCGCTGCCCTCGAGTTGATTTGCCAGAGTAGTCATTTTCTCAATAACAATTTGATCGCGCTCTTGCCGGTCATGCTTTATGGCAGCCTGTAGCTCTTCTAGCTCCCGAAGCTTTCTGCTGTATAGCCGCAAAGCATGTATCAATTTCCCGACCTCATCGTCCCTTGCTAAAAAAATTGACGATGGGCGCTTAATCTCCGCGACTATCTCGCCATCCGTAAGCCGCTGGAGGATTGCAATCGCATAATCGAGACCTCTAAAGACCGATCGTTGAACAAGGTAGACAAGACCGATTAGAAGACAAATTGCGGCAGCAGTAGTCAATGCAACCAAGGAATTTAACTCGGACCGAGCTGTCGCTAGGGACGAAATGTCACGCACCACTGCCAAGTACACGGGCGGGCCGGAAAAGTCGGCGCTTAATGGCACTTTAAACGCGGAAACGCCACGAGCTAAGTCCCTTGCCTCTACTTGATTTCGGGGACCCACCGATAACACCTCAGAAAGCTCGTGTTCTCTCGAGCCCTCCTGATAGGAGGAGCTCAGATTCACGATAAGGGTCTCCGTCAGCCCAAGCTCCTCAGAAAAACTCAAAACAACATCCTGAGCAGCAAGACCGAGCTCCACGAAGACAAACTCATCTCGAGAAAGGGAGGTTTGGAAAGTCTTTACTAAAAAGTAGTCCTCCCGATCGCCTCTGGCGTGAACGGAGAATCCGGTCCAGTCCCCATCCTGAGAGGCCAATCCAGGAAAATTCTCGCCTACATAGCCGTCGGAAAGATAAAACGGCGAGCCCGTCTGAGAACAAGGATTCGAAGAACGTAAGAAAACGGATTTGTAACAGTAGAGGGATTGAGCGGCCGATGAATCCCAGATCCGAACGTAAGAAATTTGCCGTCTCTGCATTCCCGGACCAAAAAACGCTCGAAGAAGGTTCCTTCCCTCGTCATCTAGCTGTTGGCCCGACAAGCCCCTAGAAACGGGATTCTTAACTACACCTCCCGAAACTTTCCCACTCTCATTCGTAAAGTACGAGGAGCCGCCCAGAACACCGAAATTAAAGTCGAGCGGATTTGGATTATCTGGATTCCAAAACGGGGCCCTATCGCCAGAAACGTCGAAAGGCTCAAACTGCAGCGACTTTCGTTCTATCGCCTGCTGCCAAGCAGCTCTATAGATTTCCCACTGGGCTTGGGCATACGAATTTTCGGCAGCTTTTTCACGCTCCGAGGCGCCAGTCCAAACTATGGCAGAAGCCAGAAGGGTCGAAGTGACAGCGAGCCCAATTAGCTTTGTTTGTATCTGCACGCCCCACCCCCTTAAAGATCTCTCGCGACTGAAACAAGCTCCTCGACAAGGTTGTACTGAGCCGGCTCGTGCTGAGTTAACACTATCCCGCCTCGCTTCTGGTCGGGGATATACCAGAACAGGGTGTTCGCTAGACCCCACCAAAAGATGTAGTCAATTTCTTTAGACCCGTCGTCCTTTAGCTTTATCGCTGAGGCAAGGGAAAAGCTAAGATTTTCTCCATGACGCCCAAAACTGCCGACAAGCGGATCAGGACCAAAGGAGTCTCCGAGCTGATCGGTTAGGAAGAACTGCGTCCATATTTCCTTTTCTAAGAACTGACCGCCACCCGATGTCGCAAAATCCTTTAAGAAAAGCGAGAGAAACTTTTCAAGATCTCTAGCGCTCGAGAGGAGCCCAAGAGTCGGACTTTTCCAGGAGTTTCTCTCTACCCCAATGTTTTTCTGTTCCGCAGGCAGAGCAGGATGTGGCTGAATCAATCGGAATTGTCCAGGAACCGGGTAGGTAGGAATCCGATTGGTATAGAGCTGCGCTAGGCGATTCTGCTTTTCTGAAGGAACGTCAAAGACAGTGTCCCTCATGTCTAACGGATCAAAGACGAGTTCTTTCAGCGCTCGGTCAAGGGGCATCTCTGTTCGGAGTTCAATGATTCTTCCCAAGACCTCATAGCTATGGGAATACAGGAAACGATCTGATGGGCCGAAAGAGTTGGTTACCAAATCTTCTGCAACGCCGGCCAGGAAAATTTGACCATTGCCCGAGATTAGCCTCTCGATAGAGATGTCGACGCCCGAGGTTGATCCCTGCCTTGTCCCGTTGTACGACCGTCCCTGAGCCTTCGCTTGGATACCCGCCGTGTGACGAAGGAGATCCCTCACCGTACTGCCGCTACGAAGACCGCCGGCTTCGGAATGGCGGTCCAGCGCTACAGGGCCGATTGGGAAAAACCTGCTAACCTCCTCGTCGAGGCTAAGCCTTTCTTGCTGAACAAGCCTTGCTACTGCCAACGAGACCAACGGTTCGGCCATCCAGGTGATAGCGAACAGTGAGTCCTTGCTTGGAGGACTACTTGAATCGTCTCGAATTACGCCTGCAAAGGCTTCTGCAGAGACGTTATCGTCTTCAATCGTTGTGAGTAGATATCCGGGGATGAACGTGGACTCAAGGATCGGGTCCAGCACGTTCCGAAACGGCTGAAGCTCCCCCTCTGAACCGAGAGCGGGACCCGCCGTCAAGAGCAGCAGGGTTAGACAGAGGTAACGTCCGGCAAACCTCTTTAAAGCGCTGGTCATGTCAATCTATCCCGACTTATTTTCTTTCGAAGGCTAAGTCAACGGCCTGCTCTATGTCCTCGATAACGTTGTACCTTGGTGGGGAGATGTGGGAGAAAAAGAGGCCCGCAATCTGCTTTTCTCGGTCAATCCAAAAGAAGGTGTTAGCTGCGCCACCCCAAAACGCGTAGTCGGAAGCACCTGATCCATCGGCCTCTAACTTGATGCCGAAGCCGCCAGCGAATTGCATGAACTGCGCGGACGGTCCAAAAGCTGCCTCAAATGCCTCAAGTCCTAGATCAGGCATGAGGTTGGTAAAATGAAGCTTCACCGTTTCAGCGCTGAGTATTCTAACCCCCCCCAGCTCACCTCCAAGCGCAATCGCTGACGCGTACCGTAAGTAGTCCGAGGCAGAGGAGAAAAGCCCTCCACCGCCACTCTCTCTTCGACCAGGGCGCCCAAGATATTCGAAGGGTATCCCGAAGTAGGGTGTCTCACTTATCTTCCATGATGGCTGTCCCGAAAGACTTGAGGGAGCAGCATTGTTTATGTCTTCAGGGGCATATACGTGCACGAGCCTGTTTCGCTTCTCCTCCGGGACCCAAAAATCCGTGTCCTTCATTTCTAGGGGCCCGGTAATGTTTTCCCTAATGAACTGCGATAACTTCTGCCCCGAAACCTTTTCTATCACTGCCCCTAATATGTCGACCCCCATTGAATAGTTGAACGATTCTCCGGGATGGGCCACGAGCGGAACCTGGCTGATGGTTTCGATGAACTCATCGAGGGTAGGCAAAGCCATCATGCCGAGTTCGTCATAGAGTTCAGCGACGTCGCCTACCCCAAGAACGGCTGGCGGATAAGTGAAGCCAGCCGTGTGGGTAAGGAGGTGTCGGATAGTGATATCAGTTTTAGCGGGCTCAAATGCCGCACTCATATCACCGCCGGGGGCCACCATCATAAAAGCAAACTGGGGAAATATGTCCTTAAGCTTGGTCTCCAAGCCGAGTTGGCCACGCTCAATGAGCTGGAGGACAGCGGTAGAAACTATTGGTTTTGTCATCGACGCAATCGCGTAGATTGAATTTTCGTCGACTTCCCGGACTGCCGTTATGTCCACGTAGCCTGCGGCTTCAGAGAAGATCGTCTCACCATTTTGCGACACCATGATCACATAGTTCGGGATCATGCCAGCGCCATATAGTCGCTTTGGAATCTGATTAATCCCCGGAATCTCTTTAGAACCTGCCCCATTTGCCGACACCGAGGAAATCGCCAGCAAGATCAGAGATAGTCGACGGATCGCTTTATTCATTGCCAGTACCTTTTTTATGGCCGACACCTGTCATGAACATACCGTAGGAGGGGTGAAACCTCTATGGGGGTTTGCTTGTCGACGGTACGAGCCGTTCAATTGAAGACGGAGTTACAGTGGCTGTAAGGAGTTCTTTCAGATTCGGCGGGGCTACCGTCCGTCAGCGAGGCTTCTTCCATCTGTTCGTTTCTCCAAACTTTAGACTTTTCGCTTCGCAAGCTACCTGGTTACTTTCTTACGCATTAACAGATGTTCGAACTGACCGATCCTGATCAGGCCTCTCTGGTGCCATCTCTGTCCACGCAATGCGGCGCCAGCTCTGGCGTTGCGCGGATTTACACCTGGTAGTAGTACAAGTACTAGCATGGGCATTCGATAAGTATCTGGACCGGCACCAGCTTTGGGGCTGGAGCCGGCCAGGGACAAGCGTTGGTATATGCGTGGGCAGAAGCATGTCACGCATTTATGCCCACTCATTTGTTGCTAGGGCTGTGCCCCCTAGGGCTAAAGCCCTCTAGCCTCAAAAGCATCTTCTTCATTGTCCTCGGGGTATGCGGATCCGAGAAGACGATCGATTATCGAGTACCACATTTGCTCAGGTAAGCTCGTACCCTGATGGTCATGCATGACCAGCTTCACCGAAGCCATGTATGGGCCGCCTTTCGCCCAAACCGACATCGGAAAGCGATCGAGTCTTGTAACCCTCGGATGCGTTGGATGGCATCGATAGAAGTCTTGGAGGAAAAAGCCGGTTTGAGCAACGATCTTCATCTGGCCCCCCTCTGTCTTTCCAAAGCCTGGGTACCACCGCTCCAGAAGGACCCCGTCGAACTCTTTACGTTCGACGACGGCAAATGTCATAAGAAGCTTGTCTTGCCCCATAAAGGGCGTGATTTTGGCGCCAAGGTAATCGACTAGATAGGTACCGGCTGGAATCTGAGGACGAACAGTATTTTCTTCGGTCATTCCATAGTCTCCATAGAGCTAAAAAGGGTCTATTTCATGTTCTTTTGGGGGGTAGTGAGGGCATTTGAAAGCATGCCGCCACCCTCCCCTGGACAAACCGCGTGTTGCGCTAGGAAGAAGCCCAAAAGGGCTCTTTTCAGGCAAAAACCACCCCTCTTTTTGGTCACACTTGGTTCTCGGATAATTCCTTCGAATAATCTGCGTCGTTTGCGGCCGCTAGATCGCACCTTGGAGAGCTCTGCGGACGAAGAGGCCACGGCGGACATTTCGTTGATGAGCAGTCCGTCACTTGCCTGCGCCAGTGCCGGTGGAAGTCCTCGTCAACAATGCATTCAATGCAGAAGGCGGCTATGCGATTTTTTGGTGTGTTTAGGTTTATGTAGTGATTCAAAAGCTCGGCTTTCGATCTCTTCATGGTTCTAATGCTCCGAATAAGCAATAGGATCCCGTCCTGATGGGCTTACGCCCCGCCAGGGATACCTTTTGGTTTACCTCACTCAGTGAGGTCTCAATTGGAAGGTCCGGAGCTGGGCCTTAGATTGGGACTGATGCCATCAAGCTCACTAGGGTTTCTGGCAAGCCAGATCACCAAATCTTAGGGGCCTCTAAGTCCGGAACATTAAGCAGAGTCAGTCCCTTGCTGACTCCACTAGCTGCTCAATATCTGTCGAGCGCCAGAATCGAGCTCTACCTTTCCCCAAGGATACGGGCTTAGGGAAACGGCCTTCTCGAACACCCTCCCACCAAGTCGTACGGCCGACGGGGATAATAGGCGTTACCTAAGGGTCATCAGGTGATCCAATGATTTGTTTCAGTCTAAGCAATTTCATAGTCAGGACCTCATACTGTGTGTGAGACGCCCGTTGCCTTTGCCATCGTTATCATTCAATGCGGTTTCTAAAGGACCCGCTTGATGAAAGGTTAATCGAGCATATGCGGGGGAAGGCAAGGCAGTTATGCGCTGTAGCTAGGCTAGCGCAAGCTATTTTTTGGCCATTATTGCCTTGGAGTTTCTATCAGCCGGCCCATTCTGACTTGAGCCGCTCGAGGTAATCTGACCACCTCTGCATCATCTCTGAGCCCTGCTTTATGAAGTTTGTCCGGTTGTATGCGCGGCCATTCGGGTCACGAACTGCATGGGCTAGCTGGTGCTCGATAAAGTCATAACGAACACCAAGTTCCTCTTCCAGCAAGGTACGGGCTGTGGCGCGAAAACTGTGAGGCGCGTACAGAAACCCTAGCGACCTTATTGCCGCGCGGACCGCGTTTTCACTTAGACACCGTGAACCACCTCGCGCACTCGGAAATACAAACCTCTCATTTCCTGTGAGTTTCCTGAGCTGGACTAGGATTTCAGTAGCCTGGCTGGAGAGAGGGACCGTATGGGAAACACCCATTTTCATTCGCTCGCCCGGGATATTGATAAACCCATCAGAGACGTCGGCCCACTCAAGTTTGCGGAGCTCTCCAGGGCGCAGAAAGAGAAGCGGCGTGAGCTGCAAAGCAGCCTTTACGACCGAGGATCCGCTTTAGGCATCGAAGGAGCGCAACATCAGCCCGAGCTCACCCGCGTCTAAACAAGCCCGGTAGTGCTGAGCTTTAACCGAGGGCAAAGCACCTCGCAGATCCGCTGTGACATCCCGAGAAGCACGACAGGTGGCTACGGCGAACCTCAGCATCTGACTTAGGTAGCCCTTAACCCTGTGGGCGGTTTCGAGGCGACCCGAATCAATAATCGGACGAAGACACCCGTCCAAGATAAAGTGGGGGGTTAGTTGACCGATCGATGCACGCCCAATCGATGGAAGAACCCACTTTCTGAGACGCTTTTCTACGGAGATCCGGTGGCCATTTTTCCAATGGGCGTTGTGTTTGACCCACTCTTCCGCCAGCGATTCAACAGTTGCGCTCCTTCCAAGAGCGTCATCTCGACCTTGGGCCTTAGGATCCCTTCCTTCCGCAACGACCTTCCTCAGCTTCACAGCGGACTCACGAGCCTCACTAAGCGTGACCTCTGGGTAATTTCCGATGCGATCCTGATCTTGGCGCTTATCTGGCTTTCGGTATCTGAGGTACCAGGTTTTTGTTCCCGAGGGCTCGACCCAAAGGGAGAGGCCGCGATGATCGGCCACCTTCTGGCGGCTCATTGATGGCTTTAACGATCTGACTTTCGCATCCGTCAACAAGTGCTGTGTCTCCTCGCAGGACAGTACCCACACGAGCGGGACCAGTACCCACATTCATACCCACAGAATTGTTGGATTATAGCGGACGAACACAGGCCAGAATGGACTGTAAAATGCTGTTATTAGTGGAGATATTCTGGATTCAGAACAGCTTCGAACGAAGCCGGACACTAGGATGGTGGGCCCACCAGGACTTGAACCTGGAACCAACGGATTATGAGTCCGCTGCTCTAACCAATTGAGCTATAGGCCCGGAGCTCCGGAGTATAACGCCCCGGCGCAATGGCGCCACGATCCCCGGTCCCTAGAGCAGTCCTCCGCCGAAGGGGGGCGGCAATTGACAGCGCTGTCATTTCAGCGCTCAATAGCCTTCCGAGTGCTTCAAAAAACCGCCCCCCGATGCTGGCGGCAAGGCACGGAATTTTCAGGAGGCCACCATGGGGCACCTCGCGCTAGAAAGCCTCGGGCAGGACCGGGACGCCGCAAAAGAAGCCTGCGGCA
>Ga0181587_10003979_pt1 | contig 12253 bp, 16 predicted proteins | sample 071ome_27_FD_132463 | JGI IMG/M metagenome (GOLD analysis project Ga0181587, IMG submission 132463) | Coastal salt marsh microbial communities from the Groves Creek Marsh, Skidaway Island, Georgia - 071409AT metaG (megahit assembly) | ecosystem: Environmental > Aquatic > Marine > Intertidal...
AAGAGGAGCGCCATGCGATTAATCTCCCCCTCATCGACCAAAGTGGCGGCGCTATAGTCCTTTTTTAGATACTTCTTGATTCGCTTAGAAACTTTATCCGAATTAAAAAGTCCACTTGCGTAGTGCAACCGAAATACTTCAGTGTCTCCGCCAACACGACGTCGGCGCACGACAACTGGAGTGCGCTTTATGAACAGAACCTCATATTTATGCTCATAATGATCCGCAAAGTCGTTGGCCCACTCTCCATGATGGAAAGTGACCACCACTTGATCATTGCCGATGTGTTGGACGTTGGTGGTGGTTTTGCACTTGCTCATTTGATATCTCCTATTGCCTAAGACGCCCTTGCGGGCAGGAGAATTAAGGAATCGCCATTGTTTCCTGACGGCCTGCGAATACGTCAATCCCGACACGCCAAAACACAGTCATTTAGGAGTCATCCAAATGATTGCACCCTGGCGTCAGAGGACTAACCCCACTCCCTTATCCTAGCCGACACTCCCGCCAGTTCAACCAACGCGGAGTAACCGCCATGATGAAACTGAAAGTGACGCTGTTCGGAGTCTTGACTGCAGTCAGCCTGGGGATCGTTGCGCCATATGCATCAGGTCAGGACGGTGGTGAGGCATACACTGCTTACCTAAATGGAGATTACGCAACTGCTCTAAAAGAATGGCGTCCTCTTGCGGAACAAGGAAATCTCTTTGCCCAATACGACTTGGGTCAGATGTACCGCTACGGGGTCGGAGTACCGCAGAATTACAAGGAAGCAGCCAGGTGGTACCGACTTGCGGCAGAGCAAGGGCATTTCTATGCCCAATCAGATTTGGGTTGGATGTACTTCGACGGGAAGGGAGTACCGCAAGACGATGAAGAAGCAGCGAAGTGGTGGAGACTTGCAGCAGAGCAAGGGCATGCCCCTGCCCAAACCTACTTGGGTGTGATGTACTGGATTGGAGCACCTGAGGATTACATCTATTCACATATGTGGTTCAACCTTGCCGCGGCAAATGGACACGATGACGCAGAGGAAGGGAGAGACATCGTCGCAAAAAAGATGACTCCATCCCAGATAGAAAAAGCACAGACGCTTGCGCAGGAATGTCTTCGCAAGAATTACAAGGGGTGCTAGGAGAATCAAAATGAACATCACCGACGTTTACCTGCCACGCTACCCTCTCCCAGAGAATCGCGCTGAAGACTTAGACGAGTATCACAAACGCAGTCAGGAGTTCGTTCGTAACGCAGTGGACCCCGTTCTCAAGGAGGCGCGGAGCCTTGGCATCCCGCCTGAAACCGTAGCGTTCCACTTGCTGACTCAAGGAGTCCATGGTCTTATGATCAACAAGTGGACGCCTGAAGAAATCTTGAGTTGGATCACGCCACATTTCTGTACAAACTAATGGAACTCGATGGGCAGTTTAAGATTTTTGACGTCGAATAGAAGAACGAAAATGGAAAATATCGATAAGGACAATACTCCGTTCCCTGAGTATCTCAAGGAAGTTAAAAAGGGTTTCGACAAAGAGGGCTATGACTCGCCGCCGATCGCCGATGAGCAGATCCGCGAGTGCTACGACCTCGGTGGCACGACAGTACAATGCGGTGTTTTCGCTTGGGAGGTAGCGGCACTTAAGCACGATTGGGACGATATTATGTTCCTTCTCGAAGACTGGCCAGGATAAGGGAGGACTAAGACGCCGCTGAGACGTCGGAGCATCTAAAGCGGAGTTCTTTCGTCGCCAAGGCTGAGCGGCGAGTCTGGTAGTGGTCCGCTATTAGATTCACTTGGCGCCTTGTTTGGGTTTGCGTGAGCAAGTCTTCGACCTCATCACCTTTCCAACGAAGACCGCAGAGTTAAGGTCGCGGTTCATGTTATTGCCCCTCGGTGTTGATCATCCGTCATCTTTCACCAACCCCTTGGCCAACTCCTCCATCACATTTGCCGCTCTCGCGATCTCCTGATTGACATAATTGAGCCGCTCGTTCTCATCGAGCACCTGATTCATACACTCACCCAACGACGAGACAGCCTTCTCTAACGAGGCAATGTAGCCGCTCGCAAGTATCCGCAACTGCCGAACAGACTCCGTTGAGTCCTTACCGCTATGCCATGTGTCGCCTAGGCGCTCGGTCTCTTCGAGAAGCGCGTTGGTTTTGTCTACGAGAGCATCGTGATCAAAGGGTTCATCATCCATCTTAGGAACGCCCGCGCAACCGTTGCCAATACCAAATCTGTACCACCAAGAAAACCAAGATGCCAGCGGTTACTTCACCGTAAAACATCCGTTGAGACTCATCAAACCGCTCAGACAAAGTCATATCGAAGAACGCCCACGCCGCTACTCCCAGACAAGCGAATAGGAGATACCACCCGAGAGCTTTCTTATCCAACAAAAGGTATCCAGAGACGAGCACTGCGATCCCAAACCAAAAGAATCCGGACATATCAGTCAGAGATGCGTCAGGGTTTTCTGTTCGCCTTGTCCAATCCCACTCAAAGCCACTAAACACAAGCCCTACCAGGATCAACAGACTCCCGAGTGTATAGCCCCAGATGTAGCGGGGCTCAGCGCTGTCGTTGTTCTCACCCCATCTATCCCCGCCCCGCTTGGTGTCCTTGCGGAGCGCGTTGGTCTTGTCAACGAGTACGTCGTGATCTGTCATAGGCCATTTACATTACCACTAAATCTGCATCACTTAAGGAGCAAACTTAGGCATTATTTGCTGATGAAAACACTTCTTATATCTGTTGCCCTACTTTTTTCTTCTGCGGTGTCCGCTGAGATCACTCTTCAGGAGTATCAACAGAACCGCTCCGATGAACGGATGGAGATTTACGTTAACGGTCTTTACTACGGAATGTTCTATAGCAATGCATTCCAATCTATTAAGGAGCGTGAATTGATCTACTGCCCAGAAAAAGCTCTAGAAGGTGCCCCGATGGAAATCATCGATTCGTACATAGCCGAAGGGAAAATACCGATGCAGGGAGATGATCCGTTGGGGATGATCCTGCTGGCGGCTTTGGTTGATCGGTATCGCTGTGATTAGTTTGTTCATTCCCATCACCCCACTAACCCCACCTAAATCTTTGCTTACAAGAACCCCGCTGTAACAATTGGGGTTTTTATTGTTTTACACCGTTCTTGTAGAACCCCGTCTTTTCCTGGTCTATTGATCCGTCCTCGTTGTAATAGACCCAACGACCTTCCTCTACACCATTGACATAGTTTCCTTTCGTCCATAACTGTCTGTTGGAATAATAGGAAACATGTTCACCTTCTGGTTTTCCATCGACAAAGTTTCCTTTCATGGATAGTTGTCCGTTCACGAAATACAAAACCCTTTCACCGTTCATTTTCCCATCGATAAGAGTTGCTTTTGCCTTTAACTGTCCGTGCTTGTAATACGAAACATATTCACCGTTCTCTTTTCCATCGACCCAAATTTCTTTCTTGTCTAAGTGTCCGTTCTCGTGATACTCAACCCATTTACCTTCCTTTTTCCCATCGACATACGAACCTTTTGATCGTAGTTGTCCGTCCTCGTGATAGTTGACCCAAGTTCCTTGTTTAATACCGTTCTTCAGTTTCCCTCGAGAACGACCCTCTGAGACGACTCCAGTGAATGGAACATCAGTAAACTTCTTGTAGTAAAGACCATCCCGAAAAACTAATCCTTCAGGGTTAGGGAAGAGTATTTGAAGATAATCAATTTCTCCGTAGACCACGACTGAAGTCGTCATCAGGAACAGACTAAGAACAGTTGTAAGAAGGTGTTTCATTGCTTAATCAGCACACCAATCTTTCTTTTTCTTTTCGTCGTACACCACGCCATGTCCTGCCGCAACAATCTCTTCAGCGATTCTTTTTCCATCGTAAACTACATCGGCAACGATGCGGAAAAAGTTGCCCCTATCTATCTTCAGCAACTCAATTCTTGAGGCTGTTTGTAATCGCTCTTCCACGAAAGCCTTTGCCTTCAGTCCCAACTCCCGCTCTTTTTCGCATTTGGGCCTCCTGATCTCAGGAGTGTCCACGCCCCTGATACGGAACGGCATTTCGGAACCAATGATGGCAGGAAGAGTTTCTACATCGACGTAGATAGTGTCTCCGTCATAGACCCTAACCAACTTGGTGACAATTAGGTCACCGTAAGTCTCATCAGCAAGCGCCTGACCAGAGAGGAATAAGGCGAACAGGGCACAAGTTGATTTGAGACCGAACTTATCCACCTAACAATCCTTATATACCTTGCGAATACATTCCTGCGCAAGTGATTGCGCCTTCTCTATCTGCGCAGGAGTCATCTTCTTCGCGACGATGTCTCTATTTTTCGTTGCCGCATCGTTCCCAGCAATGGCAGCAATGTTCCACCACATATACGCACGTATATTGTCCCGCGGCACTCCTTGTCCGTTGTGGTGCATCAAACCCAAGTTGTTTTGGGCAAAGGCGTGTCCTTGTTCAGCAGAAAGTCGGTACCACTTGATTGCCTCTTCATAATCCTGAGGCACACCTTCCCCGTTGGAGTACATCAAACCCAAGTTGTATTGCGCGCGGGCATGCCCTTGTTCTGCTGCAAGTCGGTACCACTTTGCCGCTTCTTTGTCCTCCTGTGATACTCCCTGCCCGTCGCGGTACATCTGACCCAAGTTGTATTGAGCGTCGGTATTTCCTTGCCCTGCGGCAAGTCGGTACCACTTGGCTGCTTCTTTGCCGTTCTGCGGTAATCCGTTACCGTTTTCGTACATCAAACCCAAGTTGTTTTGGGCAAAGGCGTCTCCTTGTTCAGCCGCAAGTCGATACCACTTGGCTGCTTCTTTGTAATCCTGCAGCACTCCTTCCCCGTTGGAGTACATCAAACCCAAGTTGTATTGGGCCAGGGAAACTCGTTGCTCTGCTGCAAGTCGGTACCACTTGATTGCCTCTTCGTAATCCTGCGGCACTCCTTCCCCTTCGCCGTACATCACACCCAAGGCGGATTGGGCCAGGGAAACCCCTTGCTCTGCTGCAAGTCGGTACCACTTGATTGCCTCTTCGTAATCCTGGGTTACTCCTTCCCCGTACTGGTATATCAAACCCAAGGCGGATTGGGCAAAGGCATTTCCTTGCCCTGCGGCAAGCCGGTACCACTTGGCTGCTTCTTTGTAATCCTGTGGCGCGCCTTGCCCGGTGTAGTACATCACCCCCAAGTTGTATTGGGCAACGACATTCCCTTGTTCAGCAAGAGGTCTTAACTCACGAAGGGCGATTTCAGAATCTGACATTAGTACCTACTCCTGAACTGCTCTCCGTGCCTGCGATGGGATTGTTCACACGAACGAGGGTAGATACACCCTGAAGCCGAAATAAACACCGCCAGGAACGCGAGTAAGCGAGCTATCGCTGAAACGGTTTTGAGCAGAAAGGCCATCAACTTCCGCCGAGACCCTACTGCCAGTTGTCTACCTTGTATTGCCTCGCGCACTCCCAGTCAGGCACAAATTGTCCACCTCGATAACCGCCGGTATCTCTGCACCGCCACTGAGCACTTCCAGGGAGATAATCCCATGCCGCCACTTGATTACAGTACGGGCCGGCGCAAGAACTTGGAGCTTGGTAGTAGCTGGGCGGCGGGTAGTACCCGCCACCTTTTGCCGCCTCATTGGCAATTAACGCCGCTGCCCCAATCGCCAGAATTGCTGCTGCCGTGTTGCCAGCATCGAACTGCTCTCCTGGAGCGCCGGTGTACACCTTTTGATTCGTGGTGCAGGCTGTCTGAAGAAGCACTCCAAACAGCAAGAAGAAAAGATAACGTGAGCTCTTTCTTCTATCCATTACAAGCACAGCCGGCTCCCACATTGCATGAATATGATTTACTGATGCACGTATCACCACACGCCTTACCCGTCGTACAAATCTTGCAACAGTTCGTGCCTGAATTACCCCCACCCGAGCTGCCACTACAGCCCACGATAGAAGATAAAGCTATAAAAAATACCGTAACAAAAAATTTTTTTGTCATGAGAGGTATCCTAGTATCTAGACAATAAAATTATCCATCGCAGGCACATCCCGGAGGTTTCGAACAGCTGTAGGCTTTATTTATACAGGAATTTCCACACGCTTTACCTTTCTTGCATATCTTGCAGCACGAGAGCGGCGCGTCTTGCTGACCGGACTGCTCCTCCAATCTTTTGCCCTTGCGCCAATCCCACGGAGCAACAAACTCACCTGCCCACATCCCTCTTCTGGACTCTCTTGCTTGATCTTCTTCAGATACGTATTTCTTGGAGTATTTTCGGTAAGCGAGACCCAAGCCTTCGTAGACGATTCTGGCGTTTAAGTTGTAGCCACTGACAAAGCAATCTGCGATTAAGCGGCCATAGCGATCTGTCTGGTCGCCTACACATCTGACTTCTTTGGTGTACGTCCACTTTCTTACCGCTTCAGTTGCGTCATAACCACAGGAGTAAGTAAGACCGTTTGCTTTACAGGTTTGATCTTTCTCTGGTGTATCTATGCCGTTAAGACGAACTTTGATGCCCGCAATGGAAAGCGTGTCCCCATCAACAACGATGGCAGTACCTGAGACGTCAGCAAGCGCCTGACCAGAGAGGAGTAAAGCGACAAGAGAAACGACGATATAGCGCATTGCTTTTTACTCACAATGGATGATGAACGTAAGCGATAAATCTTATTTCTCTGGAAGCACTGCGATTACTGCAGATTCCCGCCTAAAGACCCTTGCACCTCTATAGGCCCAGTAGGATAGCTTTTCAGTATCTCGAAGTCGCTTCGCTTCATAGTCGACAATCTTCAAGATCGCATCGTGCGGGGCATTACTTAAGACCCTTTTTCTAAGCCACCGCCGATTAATCACGACCCCCTCCTCCGCAAAAAGTCTTTCGTAAACGCGAAAACGCAGTTTTTGCAGGGCAAGATCTACGGCAGCAGTACTCATGTCTGTCGTGATTAACTCTACAGGCTAACCTTTGGTGCGAGGGCGGGGACCGCTCCGCTTACCCCAGTTGTTATCTCACTACGAGCAGCATCAGCGTTAGGCACAAATATAAATCGAACATCAATTCGACGATTCTTTTCCCGGCCCTCTGACGTCCAGTTATCAGCGGCCGGGCGATTGTCCGCATAACCTGAAATACTTAGGAGGCGCTGACCTTCGCTATTCAAATATGTCTGAAGATCCTTTTCCTCAGAGACGAGTCGCTTAAACGCACTTATAGCCCGTGCACTGGAAAGACCCCAGTTATCTCCATACTTCGTCACAGTTTCTTCTTTTACAACCGGCTTATTATCCGTGTGTCCCTCGATAAAGACTGCAGACAATTTTGCCGCGTTTTCTGGAACATCCTGTTCCTGACAGGCCCATGCATGAGCAACCGTGTAACAGGGTAGCCATTTGCGCAAAGCCTGGGCTAACAGGTCCACGGCCTCTTCCCCGCTGGAGCTAAGATAACCCTCTCCCGAATTGAAGAGCACATCTTGCGGAAGACGAAGGACTCCATTTTCGTAGTCAGGTGTTGCGTTTTCAACGCCGCCCTGAACAAGATCACTGAGGACACCGTCGATCAAGTCTTTTCGACTGTTGTACATTCCATCAAGCAATTCCTGGGCTGCATTCTTGACTGCCTCATCCAGCTCTGTTTGCTTTTGCGACAAAGCCTCGCTTAATTCTTCATTCTCGTTCTGAAGCTCCTGGCTTTTCGCAGCTTCTTCTTTCAATTCTTTTATCTCTTCGAGCCCGGGCGTGTTATTGATAGTCTCATTGGCGGCGGCTAATTCTTGCGTCATCGTAGAATGACTCCTCACCAGCTCGTCAAAATCGTCTTTAATCTCGTCACGCTCAACGATTAATTCATTAATATCCTCTCGCAACTCCACCACGCGCTCTACCAAAAGAGTTTTTTCTTCGCTTAATTTCTCGTTTATCTGTTCAAGCTGGATAATTCGTTCGGTCGACTCTTGCAGGGCAATGTCGTTTTTTCGCTCAGTTTCCTGGAGCAGGTACGATAAGAGCAGCAATAGAAGAAAGAGCAAGAGGAGCATCAATTCCGAAATTGTCAGGCCCAGCACCAAGCCACGACGATAGTGACGCTCCTCAGCAATTACGGTCATACTGCTTTCTTATGAGTTTCGATCGAGTCTAGCGACGATAGTTTCCGCAAGCTGTGCGAGGTCAGAAAAGACCTTCTGATTAGTCTCGCGAACGGATTGCAGCTCTGTGTCCATTTCAGCGCCGTACTTCTTTAGTCGCGTAGTCGTCTCTTCAATATTTAAGTTCAGCGATCCAACAAGCTCCGTGTGCTTGTCTACAGCAGTCGAAACTTCATTTGTCGTGCTCTTTATGGAATCTGCGATATCTTCAAAACCCGAGCGCATCGACGAGATGGCATTTCCAACTTCCAGAACGCTTGAAAATGCTCCGTCTAAGCTTGAGATTTGGCTCGAAAGACTGCCCACTGTTTGGTTAAGCGCCTCTAATCTTTCACGATCTGACTCTGATTGCGCCTGGAGTCCGGCAATGTATGCGTGCATTTGTCGGTAAGCCGGTTCGATAGCGTTAGAGATCGCGTCTTCGGGCAACTTCAGTTTGCTGATTTCCTCCAACGCGGCGCTCACCCCACGAGCCCCTTCCGCAGCAGACTCGACGGTAGATTCAAGGGATTCAATCATCTTCGCCTGCCGAAGGTGTAGATCGTTAAGTTGGTCAAGCGCCTCCGAAAAGTTCTCGAATGGCCTCGTAATTGCGCGCTCGATCATATCCTCATCGAAACGAACGTTCAGGAGCTTTCCATGGAATTCCTGCGCCGCTGATGCAATAGGGGCCACCGAGCCTCTTAAAACTCTTTCAAAAAGGTCAGGATCCAGCTTAACGTTCGCAATCCTCTTGTCTAAATTACCCAACGCCTCGGCAGCGCTCGAGATGCTCGCAGTCAGGCCAGCGGTTGATGAGGAGAGAGTTGAGGCGCTAGCTCGAATTTGAGCATCCACGTTTGCGACCGTGTTCTTATAAGACTCGGTGGTATTTCGAATGTTCTCTTCGATCGCTCTTCTTGACTCAAAATGAACTTCTTGAATAGCCTGCTCTACTTGCTTGGTGTACCCAGTCACAGCCATTCGCATTCGAGACATGTCGTCCACAAGATCTCGGACAGATCTATTTAATTCAAGACGAACTTGTCGCTCCGCTTCTACTGGATCCTCTCTTAACTGATTAAAAACTACTCGCAAAGCGACGCCAATGATTGTGGTTGCCAGAGCAATACCGAAATCGACAATGATCTGTGCGCTGTCCTCGCTACCCTTGAAGGCCCAAAGCGCATGACCAAGGCTAACCAGCGTATACAAAAATCCGAGGTAATAAAGGTTATCTCCAGCACGGTCCTCGCGAATCTGATAACGCTTACTGATTCCAAGAAAAAGCGCGTAACCAAAAAGGCATCCTACGGGCCACACCGTCACGTAAGGCTGTTGGACATCCAACCACCACAAGATCCCCATGCCGATCCCGCCCGCAGCGAACATAATTAGGAAGAGCCATTTGTCCTGCCAGCTACTGGTATTTTTCTTTCGCGGGACCCTTGAAGGCCCTGTAGTATCTTCTGTCATAAACTAATCGATAGATTTGATTCGCTCGACGGTGGCGCCGTTATCAAGGAAGTATTCCTGCCAGAACGTTGCATGCTTTCCGCCTTGCTGGGTGGATCCATCCCGCCGCACATAAAGTATTTCCACCTCAACATCTCGAAGCTCAGCATCCAAGCGAGTACCAATTCGGTTTTTCCAATAACCGTAATCGAGGTTGGTAATCACAGAACGCTCGCAGGTCTGAACACGCTGACCTCCAAACATCGTGCAGGTAATGCCTTTTTTAGGATTCGTCTCCAGACACTGCTCCACCGCACCTTGTGTTTCTGTCTTGCAGTTAAGCCAAACACGATAGTGCGAAAACAAGCTGGAGTTTTGGAGCATGTCCGATACGATGATTAGTCGCTTCCTCGGTCTCGGCTCCGTATTAAAGCGTGCGGCACTAAATGTCGTCGCACCAATCGAGCGAATTGACTCGATAAGTGGGGAAGTGCTTTCACTCGAAGAGGGAGTTATCCCAACGAGATAACTGTCAAATTTCTCATTAAACTCTTTCCACCTTCGATCTGCCCGAGTTTGCGCCTCAGTCCACTTGTTAATGTCGTTTGGATTCCCGGGATGGCATGCACGGAAGTCCTCACTAAGTACGTCCTGAGCAACCGAACCTACGGTGTAAGCCCGTAATTCACTGTGTCTTGGCAGTTTCGCTTTGATTTGACCAAGCTCATTCTTGATGAGTTCCGCCTGCACAGGGGTGACTGGATCCGTGCGGTCAATGAGGATCGCAACCAATTCTGGCGGCGGGTAATCCTGGAAACATCCGATGGCGTCTTTTGAGGGCTGTTGAGGCCTCGTCAGGTAAAACCAACCGCCAAGGCTTACTGCAAGCACAACAAGCGCGATCAGTACGAGGCCAATCTTGTCTTTTCTGCCCTTGGCCTGCTTTTTCAGTCCAGCATTACGGGGTGGTCGCGCTCTCCGTGGCATCTTTTAACCCTCAACGTTTATTCTTTCTCTTGCGAGTTGATGGGTTTTCTTAAATTCTTCCTGGGCTTTCCCCCATGACTCGTGGATTTCTGTGATGCCCGATTCAAGCTTTTCGACTACTCTCTTAATTTCACTCTCTACCTGCGCAATCGACATTTCGCCCGCTCGAGATGTTTCAATCGGCTGGGTAACAACCTCCAAATCACGCGTAAAGTAATCGGGTGCAGGAGTTGACCTTGCGTTTCGGTTGGAGTCTCGGTACTTCTCAACCACTTGGTGGGCAGCACTCAAGTTGTGGGCCTCGGTCGCCTTGAACTGCCCGACTTTTCTCTCGCGATGACTGAGAATGGATTTAAATTCAGTCTCTTTGTGCTCGAGGTTCTCCTTTAAATCTAAAAGGATGTCTGCAGTCTCGGAGTGCAAGTCTCCAAGACGCTGGAGTGTTTCCCTCACTTCCTCCGCGTAGTTCTCCTCTTCTAAATCCTGCCGACGCGCGCGCTCTCCGTAGCCAGGGTACCGATCATCCATCTTCAGCCAATCGATACCGGCCAATATCCCAAAGAGCAGACCGACTAAGAATAGTAAGACGGACTGCGCATCCGCTGGCGGCATTAGGGACCAGACACGGTCCATGACCGCTATGCCCACATTATCTAGTGCGATATCTACACTCTGAAGCACGTCACGATAGTGCGCCACCATAAAATTCAATCCGATGAGGATTAGTACGATAGCCGCAGTAGGGATCACTCCTGCAAAAAGTTTTTTCGGCAGCGCGACATGATGGCAGTACCTAAGCGTTTTACCAAGAAAGAACCCGAGTAAGCCGACGTTTATTACGGCAATTGTGAATGCGATGAATAGGCCTTGAATTAAACCACCTTCAGCACCGAGCCCAAGCATGTTTCCATTTAAAACGCTCTCAACAAGAAGCAGGAGTAATATAAAAGCAATATGGAGCAGCTTAGAGTCCGGATACATCGCCGGGTCAACGCGGCGATTGACCCGCTTAAACTCATCCATAGCCTCATTTATCTCGATGACCTTTCGCCGAGTTAAACGTGCAGCATTTAAACCATTAGCAATCTCTTCCTTAAACTCACCGGTCGCTGTATTTATTTCAACTTGAAGATTTGGGACTTTATTTAGCTGCAGCGAACCCACTCGCGACGTAAAGGCGCTGATTTCCTCGCCAAGTATTTCGTGGTTTTCAGCGATGTCTCCCTCAAACCGCGTCTTTATCTCTCGCTCCACTTCATCTAACTGGGTCGCGTCACTCGGAGGAAGGTTTTGTGATCCACGCTCCTCGCCCCGCTTTATATATTTACCTTTTCGAACCATCTCATCGACGTCAACTCGCAAAAAATCGCGCGAGTTCTGGACATAGTCAATTGGTGGACTACCGAGGAAACCTTTAAGGTGCGACAGAGTATCTTTAATTCCCATTAGCTTTACCGAAAGGGGCTACAAAACAATGCAGGAGGAAGAATATAGAAGAATTATTTAAACAACTAATCTTCATCCGCCAAACTATTGTCTGATTCTTTAATGCGGGTTTTACCCTATTTTTTGTGACATTTCTATTATAGAAACAAGCTCAAGAAATTCCGCATCTGGATCCCCGCTTGCAGCTGAAAAACAGGCCTTAGGGCTACAAATTAGATACTAGC
>Ga0181587_10003981_pt1 | contig 12242 bp, 13 predicted proteins | sample 071ome_27_FD_132463 | JGI IMG/M metagenome (GOLD analysis project Ga0181587, IMG submission 132463) | Coastal salt marsh microbial communities from the Groves Creek Marsh, Skidaway Island, Georgia - 071409AT metaG (megahit assembly) | ecosystem: Environmental > Aquatic > Marine > Intertidal...
AAAATTCAACCTTGAGAGAAAGTTCTGATTCGAGCATCAGAGGATGCTTTGGAAATAGTGGAATCACTTGTAGCCCAGACGCTTATTGCTGGTGGTCAACCCATACCTTACTTTGAATTTTCAGAGGCAAATGATAAAGCACTTCGTGAGGCTCCTCTGGAATATTTGCGGCAGGAACATACTGCTGAATTGTCGCTTCTGAATGATCTGGATGTATATATTGAAGCCAGACCTGGATTCAACCCGGTTGAATTCCTGGCATCGGGTATTCCAAGAGAGCGGCTGATAGCCGCTCAGGAAGGCAGGTCATCAATATATGAGGCGTTCTCAGCTGGCACATGGCGTGAAGTATATGTTGGACAGTCGAGCGGCATACCTACTGAAAGCTATGCCGAATACAGTAATGCCTACTTCAGCGACATGAGCAGGAATTTTTGGGCAGCAGTATCTGTCACGCCAGCGGAACTGAATACCATTGCCAGCCGGCTTACGATGTCCTTGATGCCAGGATCGCATATCCATCTCAATGGTCCAAAAAATACTGATTTGAGATTTACGCTTTCCGATGATCCGGTAAAAATTACTACTGGTACACATCCTGAGCAGTCCCCGGGTGAAGAGCCGGCAAAAGTCTTTCTGCCAGCAGGGGAAATCGCTGCTTGTGTCGATCCATCAAGTGCCAATGGCAGTCTCTATATTCCCGTTTATGCTTTCCGGGATGAGTTCGTAACGGGTATGACACTTCAGTTTGAGAATGGGGTGGTGACCCGGTTCAGCGCTGAAAGTGGAATTGAATCGTTCGGTGAGTTCATGGATACGCAAGATGAGGCGACACGTGCCTTGTCGCTGGTAAATATCGGCTTCAACCCTCACAGTAAATTCAGTGAAGGATCCCGGTATCGTTCTTGGGAAATGAATGGGGTCATAACCGCATTTTTGGGGGATAACACCCTTTATCAATGTGGTCATGAGGCTGGAAACAGGTTGCATCCGCACATTGAAGGGCTGACCATGACTGCAGATGGAACAGCCGTGGTTCTGGATGGACAGGTTCAGTAGGCCTCTTCTGAAACCAATCACGCAGACTTGTCCCGGCAGGTCATTTCATCCACCCAATGAACTGTTGAAATGCAGTAAACAAGTTACTCTGCCCCCTGTATTTACTATAATGACTGCTCGATCAGCCAGTACTTTCCATTGAATCTATGCAGCCCAAACTAGCGTTATATATCACCCCGCTCTGCGGTTTCTGCCACTATGTCATGTCCGCCATTGATCAGCTTGGGCTGGATGTTGAAATACGGGATATCACCACCAATCGCGCTGACATGATGGCGCTGTTCCAGGCCCGTCAACGCACCACGGTGCCGGTCTTGCGGATTACCACGGATGAGGAGGATCGCTGGATGCCGGAGTCCAGGGATATCGTGCAGTACCTGCAGGGATTGAAGGCAGCGCCTGGGCAACAGGGATAAATCAGGGGCAGTGATTTTTCCTGCAGGAAGGTCATATTCCCCAGCATTCAATCTTTATTCATTTCCGGCGATTGCATGAGCATCGACTGGTTCTTCACAGCGCTTTAATGGCGCTTTCCTGTTTCTGAACTAGAGTGTCTTTCAGGAGATCAGAGATTCTGATTTCAGGCATTCATGAGTTTTTCAGTAATCTTCCCAAAAATGCTGTCATTGATGATATGTACCAAATATAGTACATTTCGTTTTCCGGATTCCCTGTGTCTGTTTTAAAGAAATTGCCAGCTAGCTTTTTTGCTACCTCTACGGGGAAAGAGCCCGTCAGGGAATGGCTCAGGGATATGGCCATTGCAGACCGCTAGGAAATCGGGATTGCCATTGCAACAGCTGAATATGGGTGGCCAATAGGTATGCCGTTGGCCCGGTCGATGGGGAGAGGACTTTTTGAAATCAGGGTGGATTTGGCAGGGAAGCGGACTGCACGAGTGTTAGTCGCAGTGGCTGACAATGACATGATCCTGCTGCATGGGTTTATCAAAAAAAGCCGTAAGACTCCCCGTGCTGATATGGAGCTGGCACTGAAACGGTTGCGTGAATTTACCGGGAGGTCATAGAGGATGATCAGGAAAAGCCAGAACAGAGGTTCATCCTTTGAAGAATTTCTGGACTCGGAAGGTATGGCTGACGAAGTCAATGCGGCAGCCATTAAAAGGGTGCTGGCCTGGCAGCTCCAGGAAGCTATGGAGCAAGAGAAAATCAGCAAGAACCAGATGGCAAAAGCCATGCAGACCAGTCGCAGCCAACTGGATCGAATTCTTGATCCTGATAACAGTGGGATTCAGTTGGACACGCTGATCAAGGCTGCCCATGTTCTGGGGAGAGGGTTGCGAATCGAGCTGGTTTAACCGCAGAAAATCAGGGGCAGCGATTTTATAAATGAAAAAGTCACTGCCCCGAGTGTTTCTAGGCGACTTTCCTGCCGGTAAAAAAGCCTTTCAGCTTTGCAATAGTCGACGGCCTTTTCCCGGGCGCCGCACTGGCGCTTTCCTGGCGATTGCCGTTTCCGGCATGGTGATTCCCCTGTGTATTTTTCCCCTGACTGTTTTGGCTCTTGCCGCGTGAACGACGACGGCGTTTCGGGCGGGCTTCCTGGTTGTCGCCTTCCCGGTTGCCGGTAGTTGCACGACGCTGGCGCTGTTGTCCGCTGCCGGCAGCGGCAGAACTGCTGTTTGCCTTGCTGGCAGATGAGCGGGTCCTGCGTCGTTTTGCCGGTTGGCTGTCGTTAACGGATTGCTCACGGTTTTCACTTTTTTCTGGCCTGTCCTCAAGGACAGCTTTATCTGACACGGTGAAGGCCGGCAGTTCGGCAACATCAATCTTGCGCTTGATCAGCCGTTCGATATCCCGCAGCAGGGTCTTTTCTTCCGGGCTGACCAGTGACAACGCCTTGCCTGAGGCGCCGGCACGGCCGGTGCGACCGATCCGGTGGACATAGTCTTCAGAGACATTGGGCAGATCGAAGTTGATGACCTGGGCAAGGTCGTCAATGTCGATGCCGCGGGCGGCAATGTCCGTGGCAACCAGTACCTGAGTGCGATTGGCCTTGAAATCATCGAGCGCCTTGGTGCGCTGGTTCTGGCTCTTGTTGCCGTGAATGGCGGCGGCTGATACGCCATCCCTGTGCAGTTTTTTCACCAGCGCATTGGCGCCGTGCTTGGTGCGACTGAAGACCAGGGTCTGGTCAGCATTGGTTCGCAGCAGGGTGCTGAGCAGGGCGAACTTGTCATTTTTGGTGACGTGATAAACCTGTTGGGTAATGGTGTCTACGGTGGAATTGCGCGGCGCGACATCGATCTCGACAGGCTTGTGGCAGATGGTTTTGGCCAGGGTGCGGATCTCGTCGGAAAACGTCGCGGAAAACATCAGGTTCTGACGCTGTTTCGGCAACAGTTTGAGAATGCGGCGGATATCGTGGATGAAGCCCATGTCGAGCATGCGGTCTGCTTCGTCCAGTACCAGAATTTCGAGGTTGTCGAACCTGACAGCGTTCTGGCTGTACAGGTCCAGCAGACGGCCGGGTGTGGCTACCAGGATGTCAGCACCCTTGCGCATGTTCATCAGCTGGGGGTTGATTTTGACGCCGCCGAAGACGACAACAGAACGCAGGTTTTCATGGCTGCCATAGGTGCGAACACTGTCTTCCACCTGGGCGGCCAGTTCACGGGTGGGGACCAGAACAAGGGCGCGCGCCTGGTTGGAGGCGGCACGTTCGCCAGCGCCCAGCAGTTGCAAAAGCGGGAGGGTAAAGCCGGCGGTTTTGCCGGTGCCAGTCTGGGCAGCTGCCATGACATCCTTGCCGGACAAGATGGCGGGAATGGACTGGGCCTGAATGGGGGTGGGGTGGGTATAACCGACGCCATGAACGGCGCGCAACAGGGAATCCTGTAAACCTAAGGTATTAAAACTCATTGTATTACTCATGTGTGGCCATCACGGATTAGCGGATGGCAAATAGTTAAATCAGTCCTGTGGCGATCAACTGTCGCAGCAACAGGTTACTGTGTTCAGTGTGGCATTTCGCTGTATGAATCAAGCTGAAAGCTGCACGGGTGTGCATGGTCGATAGAAACTGTTGGAAGGGGTGCCCGGTAAATATCGGGCTTGTCTTGCAAGAGTCGGGCTTCGAAAAACCCTGCTATGGAGTCTGCACTGGCGGCCTGGATTGTAAGTTCAACAGGCAACCGCGCGGGCACTGTAACACAATTACAGAATAAAGAAACCTGTACCTGCTGAATTTCCCCTGGCTGGACGTTCAGGACGTATCGGCAAGGGAGTGATTGCGGTACTGTGCATAAAATGAGGATATTGCTGAAATACAGGATAATCCGGAATAACAGGTAAAAAATGGGGCTGAATTTTAAACTTTTTTGTGTCTTTCTACGTCCCAGTATCTAAACAATAACTGGCAAGCTTCCGGCTGTTACCCGGAAGTCCTGATCACATGATGGAAAACACTTTTCGGAATAACCTCGCACTTGTATTTAGCAGACTCGCCTGTTGCTCATTGTCAGCGCCTGTTTTTGGGCAGGATGATGTTAGCGGTGCAGATGGGGAACAGGTGATACAGTCTGTCACCAGCAACGCCGGAATCTATACCATGGATGACTTCACCCGATTCACACCCAGAAATGCCCAGGACATGCTGGAACGGGTACCGGGTTTTTCCATCAACAGCGGTAGCCAGGGGCGTGGTCTGGGGTCTGCAAACACCAATGTGCTGATCAACAGTCAGCGCCTGTCCAGCAAATCGCAGGACGTGTTCGATCAGTTGCGTCGAATTACCGCTGAAAATGTCGAGCGCATCGAGATTGTCGATGGTGCCACCCTGGATATGCCGGGCTTGTCAGGACAGGTGGCCAATGTGATTACCCGTAATTCCGGCATCAGCGGCAGTTATGAATACCGAACCATACATCGTCCCAAATATGCCCAGGCCAGCTGGTTTGGGGGGCGTTTGTCGTCCAGTGGTACGCTCGGGAACTGGGAATGGAATGCTGCCTATACCCATGGCACAGGACGAGGTGGCGCAGGTGGGCCTGGCATCATCACCGATGGCGCGGGCGACATTACCGAAATGCGTGATATCCATCTGCATTTTGAAGGAGAGTTTCCCCGGGTCTCCAGCAGCCTGAAGTGGAATGGTCCCAATGACATAGTGGCCAATATCAACACGGTGTACAGTCGAGCATTCACTGAATTTTCCAACGACGAAGATCGCAATCTGATCACCGGCATTGACCAGTTTCGGGACTTTGACGACACAGGGCGTGACAGAGGCTTTGAACTCGGCGGGGATATAGAATTTCCACTGGGTTCGGGAACGCTGAAACTCATTGGTCCGTATCGGCATGATGACGGGCACGGGGTTTCGGATTCCACACTGCTGTTTGCCGATGCTTCACCTGCCACGGGCAACCGTTTTGCCAGTGAGTTTGATTCCGGGGAGCGTATCGCCCGATCCGAGTACCGGTGGGACATGCTGGGTGGCAACTGGGAAGTGGATATGGAGGCCGTTTTCAATTTTCGCGACCAGGACTCGCAGTTTTTCAACCTGGAACACGACGGCCTCCTGCGGGAAGTCGTACTGCCCAACAGCAGTGGCAAGGTCACCGAAGATCGCTATGAAGTCATCGTTACCCATGGGCGTACCCTGGCTGAAAACCTGACCATGCAGTTGGGTGCCGGCGGGGAAAATTCCACGCTGGCCCAAACCGGCCCCGGTGGACTGACTCGCGAGTTCTGGCGGCCCAAGGGATCAATGTCACTGGCCTGGACGCCGGGTGAGGACTGGGATGTGTCCCTGAATATTGCGCGTACGGTGGGTCAGTTGTCCTTTGGTCAGTTCCTGGCGCAGGTTGACCTGGTGCAGGGTAATGCCAATGCCGGTAATGTTGAGCTCAAGCCCACGCTGAGCTGGGATACCAATATCCAGGTAAAGCGTAATTTCGGCGACTGGGGCTCCACCACGCTACAGTTGTACCGGAATGATTACGATGACTATATCGACATCATCCCTCTGCCAGGCGGTGGTGAATCCCAGGGCAACATTCCCAGTGCCAAACTCTACGGCCTGAACTGGAACAGCACCATCAATCTGGACCCCGTGGGCTGGGAAGGTGTGAGGATAGATACCAATGTGAAAATCGAGGAAAGCCGTATTCAGGATCCGCTGACCGGCCTCACCCGGTCCTTCAGCAACCACTATGATCGGACTGGCGATATTTCACTGCGTCACGATATCGCTGGCACCCAATGGGCCTGGGGACTGGGCATTCAGTACAACCATGTTCTGCCATCCTACCGGCTCTCGCAGGTTGATCTGAACTACGAGGGGCCTTCATACACCTGGGCCTTCATTGAACACAAGGATGTTTTCGGTCTGACCGTCAACCTGCAGGTGTTCAACCTCACCGACGGGCGGGCCATCTTTGAACGCAGTGTCTATACCGGTCTGAGAACCGACAGTCCGGTGCTGTTCAACGAGTACCGTGATCTGAGCGTGCAGCCCATTGCCCGTCTGCAGTTTACCGGTAATTTCTAACCCTCTGCTCTCCGCTATTGATCTGTTCTTTTGCTGCTGGACCCAATCCGCGTGGCCTTTTATGCTGTGTACCGGAAAAATGAATCTGCAGCATGGGGGAACAAGATGGACGATATCACCAGACATTCCACAAGTCGGATTTCCCGGCTTAAGGTACCTGAAGCCCACGAATTGGATGCTGACATCGCTGGCATCTATGCACAAAACGAGCGACAGCACGGTTACGTGGAAAACTGGCTGCAATCCCTGGCCCTGAATCCCGCCACGCTCAAGCGCAGCATGGCGTTTTTTGAATCCATGTTTAATCCGGCCAACAGTACTATCGCTGCTTCAGAGCGGGAAATGATCGCCGTGGTGGTGTCAGCGGACAATGGCTGTACCTACTGTGAGGCTCACCATACCAAAGGTCTGGCCACGGAACTGAAGGATTCCCTGAAGGCACGGCGTATCGCCCTTGGCTGGGATCATGTGCCGGATCTGAGTCTGCGTGAACAGGGGATAGCCGAGATGGCAATCAAGGTGACCCGGCAGCCAAAAGCCGTGAACGATCAGGATATGCAGAAATTGCGTGACTTGGGGCTGCGTGATGAGGAAATACTCGAAGTGATAGAAACGGCCGCCTTTTTCAACTTCACCAATCGCCTGGCCATCTCGCTGGGTAATGTGCCTGAAGATGCCCTGTTTGATCTATAGGGTAAAACAGGCTTAAGACAAAGATAGACCCGGATGACCGCCGCAGGTATTCTCCGGGTGTTCCCAATCTGGAGAAAATGCCATGTTCAATGTAATCAAGAATGCTATCAAGAAAGTGTCCGTATTCCTGCTGGTTTCAACCCTGGCAGGACTGTCTTTCCAGACAGTGACTGCCGCTGAGGCGATGAAATCTTCACGTGCTGATGATTACGCTGCCATCCAGTCCCTGATCATGAAATATGCTCATGTCTATGATTCGCGCGATATTGAAGGTTATGTGAGTATTTTTACCGATGATGCCCATTTCACCTTTGGCGGCGGCGAGATGAATGGCAGCAAGGAAATCCGGGAATTCATTACCCGGGTGGCCAACGGTCCGGCGCCAACTACCATCACCCATCATGTCATCACCAATACCCTGATCGAGTTTGTCAGTGATACCGAGGCCCATCACAAATCATACTGGGAAATGGTATCCGGCCCCCAGGGCGGTCCGTTCACCGTGAACGGTATCGGTATCTATGATGATGTGGTGGTCAAACAGAACGGCGAGTGGCGGATCAAGACCCGCAATATTCCGAACTGATTGAACAGGGCTGGAGTCCATTGTGAACGTCCGGGTCCAGCCCCTGTATATCTTTGGTATTTATTCGTGATAGCCGGTTTTTTTCTGTTCTTCTGACAATTGTTCCAGATAGAGCGCTTCCAGTCGTTCCACATCACGAACCAGTCCATCGGGATCAACAAAAGTGTCCGGGCTGTAGGGCTGTCCTGGCTTGTACTTGTCATGCAGGTGATATTGCGCGGCGTGAGCGGCCACCCAGACATCCACCTCCAGGGTTTTCTGGCTGGCATAGGTGTAGGCAAAGTCTTTTGCCACGCCTGGATAGGTGGGTTCATCCACCATGCGTTTGCCGGCATTGATGGTGCCCATGTTGAGGATGGCGACCTTGTAGTCCTTGCCGTTTTCATTGACAACAAAGGTGTAGCTGGAGCTGCCCTCGGTATGGCCTGGATGTTCGTGGACGGTCAGACGGACATCGCCCAGTTCAATCACATCCCCTTCCTTGATGATCTGATCCACCTTGATCGGGGTGAAACTTACCTCGCCCCCAAAATGCGGGTCGCTTAAACCGCCGTCCTCCAGAACCCGGCCATCCAGTTCGGTGGCCAGCATGCGGGCACCGGAGATGGCCTTGATATCTGCCAGTTCGGCGGTGTGATCAAAATGGGCCTGCTGGGCTAGCAGAATACGGATATCCTCCAGTCGAAATCCCAGGTAGGCCATGTTGTCGCGTATCTGCGCAAGCGAGCCGTCTATGCCTGTGTTGATGAGTATATGGCCCTCATCCGTGGTAATCAGGAAGGCCTGCAGATCCTCGGTACCCACGCCATAAAGCGGACCGATAATGCGGAATGCCGGAAACGGATTGGTCCAGGCTGGTGGATAATTCTGGGCATTTACCTGTAAGGTTAGCGACATCAACATGATACTGGTGAGTAAAAGGCCAGTCTTTGTTTTGATTGTTTTCATTTTCTCTCCCCGGGATTCTTGTTCCTGACGCCTTTATATATTAATTTTCCGTCACTATGAATGCTCCGATAGAAATTCCGACCTCTTCACGACTTCGCTTTCGCCTGATGGATGAGGGCGATGCCGACCTGTTATTTGAACTGGACCAGGATCCCGACGTCATGCGCTTCATGACGGGTGGCAAACCTACGCCTCGTGACGAAATAGAAAATTATTTCGTCCCGCGCATGCTGGATTTTACTGATCCGGTTGCCGGCACAGGTATCTGGGCTGCCATCGAAAAGGACAGTGACGAATTTCTCGGCTGGATTCTGGTACGTGAATACGGATTCGGCAATGATTACCTCGAACCTGACAATCTGGAACTGGGCTGGCGCTTCAAGCGGCACTGCTGGGGGAAGGGCATTGCCACCGAGGCAGCAGGAGCTGTTCTGGAGGCCTTGAAACAGCGTACGGATATCAGGCGTTTTTGTGCCATCGCTGACCGGGAAAATGTGGCCTCCACGCGTGTCATGGAAAAACTCGGCATGCAGTTTGGCAAGGCTACGGTCCACGTCACCCCGAAAGGTAACTTTAACGTGGACTACTACGACATGCCGGTCGGATAACGTAAGACACGATGCCGGGCATTTTATTGCCCCTGCGGCTTGTACCAGAATTCACCGTGACAGCCCTGGCAGGCATTGTTGATCACGCCGCTTTTCTCCATAAAGGCCAGGACATCACGTCGTTCGATTGTCTCCAGGGTTTCCCGGGTTGAAAACTGCATCTGTTCGACATAATAGGACCAGCCCTCGGGCGCTGAATCCTTCAGGGTCTGGATTTCCTCCGGTGTGTACTGCCAGTCAGGATAGTCCGCAGGTGCTGGTTCATGGTCGACCACTCTGCCTGGCAGCAACAGGGCGTTGCCGGCTTCAAGCAGGGTGATAGCGCTTTCCCGTAGTCTGGCCCAGTCGTCATCAGTCACGGGTACAACGTCTTCTGCAACATTGTCTTCAGTCAGTACATAGCGAACCGCTTTCCATAAACGCTGGGCATTGGTTTCCAGCATGTTGTTCATGAGCATGCGCACACTGCTGGAGGTGTCAGCGTGGCTGGCAGATTGGGTCGCTTTTTCAGTCAGCGCTGCCGGTTGCTCCTGAATCATTGCCGTCGTATTTGTGCCAGGAGAAACTGGTTGTCCTGGTTGTTCGTGGTCAGCCGAGCAGGCGCCTAACAAACAGAGTATTCCCAGTACTGCCGGAAATCTGGACATGATCAATCAGCTCTCAGGGTTGCTGAATCATTTCGAGCAGGTTGCCAGCCGGGTCAACGGCAATCGCAATTTTGAGGAAGCCGTTGCCGGCCGGGATGGTAATGGGCTCGGCTGTCTGCATGCGGCCTCCGGTGGCCTGGATGTCGCTCATGGCCTGCATAACATCATCCACGTGAAAGATCAGGTGAGGAATTTCATCCTTCACCTCATCGCTTGGACGTGGAAACAGCACGATTTCCGGTTGGCGGCTGGCCTGGAATTCGGCCACGGTTTTTGCGAAGCCAAGCATCACTTCAATGCCGCCGTCAGGAAAAGTAAAGCGGTTGACCTCAATAACTCCAAACACCTCCTTGTAGAACTCTGCCAGGGCAGGAGGGTCCATGGCCCCGACACGGGCACCAAGAAGCGAAGGTTCTGCCTGCAGGTTTCCGGAAAAAAGAGCACTCATGCCGAGGGCAATAATGAGGTGTGACAGTTTTCTGACAGCCATGGTGAGACTCCTTGTGGTTATTCAGGAAAGAGGGGGGTATCCGTTTCAGCGTCCAGTTCGGCTTCAAGTGCCGGGGACAGTTCCTGTACCGTTGGATGGCTCGCAGTAAATTCATAGCGGGCTTCAAGGGGCATCAGCCCGGCACGAATGACTGCTCCCCAGATCAGGTTGCCCAGTTCGTTGAAGTGCAGGTTGTCGTCAATAAACAGGTCATCCATCACGCTGCCGTCTGTGTTCAGGAACGGGGTAGCCGTATCGATGTAATGGACCAGTGGATCCTGCGCGGCGATCCCACGGTAGCCGGCATTGACCCGTTGTGCCATGTCCCAGATCTCCGCTCGCAGGATGCTGGGCTTGACCGCCAGGACATAAATGCGGGTGTCAGGCAGAGCCTCATGAATTCTGGCCACGGCCTCGCGGAACTGATTGAGGATGGCAAACACCGGCACGTTGTAGGCGGTATCGTTGTCTCCTTCATAAATCAGGATGGCCCGGGGCTGGTAGCGCAGGGCCACGCGATCCAGGTGAAACAGCAGGTCTTCCATGGTGCTGCCCCCAAAGCCGCGGGGGATCACAGTCAGGGGGGCAAGGGCTGCAGCGGCCTGGTCATTCCAGCGGGCAATACTGGATGAGCCGGTCAGGACGATGGCATTGGCAGGCGGGGCAATAGCTGAATCCATGGCATCAAAGGCCTGCATGGCATCTTCCCAGCGGACCGGGTCGCGTTCCTGGGCAAATGTGGTTGAGGCGGCAAAGAGCAGAATCAGAGGAGTGATGCGTGAGAGTAGTGATTTCATGGTGTTGTAAGGTCTACCAGTTTTTGAAGGCTTCCCGGCAGGGAGGCGACGAAAAGTCTTTTAACACCACATGGCTTCGTGCGATGCCAGAAATATCAGGTTGATCAGGAAGGCCGGTGTGTTCAGCGTAGCAATGGCACCGTGGCTTTCGGCTTGCACCGACATGCTGGTCCAGTGCCCGTCATCCACCCGGCCTCCTGACGTTGGTTAGTTACCGCTCTGGGCGTTAGTCATGATCTCTGCGGTTTCGGTACTGGCGCAGATCAGGGGCAGCAGTTGGTCGTCTGGTGACAGCACCAGACGTTTGGTGGGCACTACCCAGGGTTCGGTCAGCACTTCCGGGTCGTAAACCGTGGCATCAACGATCAGGGTGTTGGCATCCACGCGGTTGTAGCGTTCAACCACACGCATCTGGTCGGAATGGAAGGAGACACCTCCTTCGGCAAACATCCAGGTATCGTCGGTGAAGTTTTTGGTTTCCACCACAAACACATCCCCTTCCCAGTGGCCAACCGCATCACCACGATAGGAGGGCGGCAGGTAGTCGCGATGCTCGCGGCCATCGGTCGGAATCAGCTGGTAGCCATGGAAGGTTTCCTGCAGGAAGACCATCATGTCCGGCGTGGAAATGATCTGACCCAGTGTGCCCACATCAAACAGACGCACACTCAGGGTGCCGAAAGCCGTAGGCTTGCAGTGGAGGGTGGGATCATCCTTGTCACTGAGTGTGGCCATGCGGGCCTTGGCTTCAGGGGTGTAAAGGTCGGTGTACAGGTTGTAACGCAATCCCAGGCTGCGGTCAGTGGTGGAGCCATACCCGGCACTGCCGAGGTCGCCGCCAGTCCACCAGATGCCGGAGAGGTCGGGTTTACCATTGCTCATTCGTGGCGTTGGACCGGC
>Ga0181587_10003987_pt1 | contig 12232 bp, 9 predicted proteins | sample 071ome_27_FD_132463 | JGI IMG/M metagenome (GOLD analysis project Ga0181587, IMG submission 132463) | Coastal salt marsh microbial communities from the Groves Creek Marsh, Skidaway Island, Georgia - 071409AT metaG (megahit assembly) | ecosystem: Environmental > Aquatic > Marine > Intertidal zone...
CCGAGAGTGACACCCCGACTCCCAAGGCCCCGGACGCCGCCGCGGCTCAGCAGGCCGCCGCGCAGCAGGCCGCCGCGCAGCAAGCCGCCGCGCAGCAAGCCGCCGCGCAGAGGGCTGCTGCGGAGCAGGCTGCCGCGGAGAAGGCCGCCGCGCAGAAGGCCGCCGCGCAGAAAGCCGCCGCGCAGAAGGCTGCTGCGCAGAAGGCCGCCGCGCAGAAGGCCGCCGCGGAGAAGGCCGCCGCGCAGAAGGCCGCCGCCGAGAAAGCCGCCGCAGCGAAAGCCGCTGCGGCAGAAGCCGCGGCTCAAGCGGCCGCCGCTGCTCAGAGCGCCGCGCCTCCGGCTGCCGCGCCCCCGGCTGCCGCACCCCACGCTGCACCCTCACGCAAGGCCCCGGCCCCTCGCCGCGCCCCCGCCCCCCGCAAGGCGGGAGCGACCGGGAAGGCCCCGGCCCCGGGGGCTCCTCGCAAGGCCGCAGCCCCGTCCGCCGGCGCCGCGGCTGCGGGGAAGGCCCCTCCCCGCCGCCCCGGCGCCGCACCCCCCGCCCGGGGGGGGGCGACCCGCCGCCCGGCCCCGCCTCGCGAGCTCGCGGGGGGATCGGAGATCGAGCTCGAGCTCGAGGAGTCGGCGAGCTCCCGCAAGCCGTTGATCATCGCCGTCTCGGCCATCGCCGTCCTCGGGCTCCTCGCCCTCGTCATGCTGGGGGGAGGGGACAAGCCGGCGGAGGAGGTGCCCGCCACGGCGGCAGAGACGACGGAGCCCGTGGTCGACCCTCGGATCGAGGAGTCGGAGCAGGTCCTCGCCCGTCTCCAGGAGTTCCAGAAGAACAACCCCACCGAGTACTCCGAGATCCAGCTGCGCTACGAGGTCTTCGCCCGACAGTACGCGGGGCTGCCCGCTGCGGTGCAGGCCCAGTCTCTGAAGGGGGACATTGAGAAGGTCTGGAAGCGGGAGCTGGACGCGCTCCGCGTGAGTCTCGAGGACGAGCTCGCGAAGCTGGAGCGGGCGCGGGAGTACGGCGCCGCCCTGAAGCTGGTCTCCGAGCCGCCCGCGATCCTCGAGGGTGCCGATGAGGTCTTCAGCTCCGAGAGTCCGATGCTCGCCTGGCTGCGCACTCAGGAGAAGCGGCTGAAGAAGCTCTCCCTCGCCTACGACCGATACGCCGAGCTGGAGCGGAAGGCGGCGAACTACGCCCGCGACAACTACCCCGAGATCGCGGTGGAGATCCTCGAGGCCTTCAATGAGAAGTACGAGCAGGACGCCTACGAGGTCTGGGAGCTGAAGGAGAAGACGGTCGCGAAGATCCGCGCCGAGGGGATCCAGTCGATCCTCGATCGTCAGGCTCGGACCGAGGAGGAGGCGGCGGCGGAGGTGGCCGCCCAGAAGGAGAAGGAGCGCGAGGCGCGGGAGCGTCGCTGGCGGGAGCGCCTCTCCATGGTCGATTGGTATCCCCACATCGGTCGGCACAACCTCTACAACTGGGTGGTCTCGAGCGACCGCTTCACTCCGGAGCCGCGCTGGCGAGTCCTCGATCGCGATGGGCAGGGCGTCCTCAAGGGGCGGAACGAGTCCGGGAACAACTTCCTCGGCATCTTCACCAACCACTGGCAGGACTATGTCCTCGAGTTCGAGATGCGCCTGATCGAGGGAAGCGTGATCCTGTCGCCGCGCACGAAGACCCGGGGGGGTGGGATCGCCGAGGAGACCTCGCCGGGCCTGACCTTCGATGAGGATGCCGGAGTCTCCCTGGGGGACTGGACCCGGATCAGCGTCATCGTGAACGGTCAGACCGCGGAGGCGACGATCGACGGATCCTCGCGCAAGCTCACCGTGGACACGGAGCTCGTGACTCTCCCCGAGTCGGGGGGCTTCCTGATCCGGCTCGGAGAGGGAACCGAGGTCGAGCTCCGGAACCTCCGGACCAAGCTCGTGAACTCGACGCGGGACAACGCCTACTCCGACTGAGGGCCTGCGCCCGATCGCTTCGCGAGGACGCCTCGCCCTCCAAGGGGGGGCGAGGCGTCTCCGCGTTTCCGCTCCCGGTCTCGAGGGCTGCCCCTGCCAGACAGGCAGCCGGCGGATCGGTCTGCGGGAGGGAGACTGTCGTTCTGGCAGAGGCGCTGGGGGCGGGCTTTCTCATGAGACTGTAAGTCACTGTCCGATGGGGATTTGCGAGAGGCGCTTTCCGTGGAGTTGGCCCTCGGTTTGCGCAGCGGATGCGGGGCCCGGATCCCCCGGAGACCCTTCAAGACGAATTCGACCTGACGCAACGATCACAATCCTGGAATCCCTCCACGGTGGGGAAGGACGACGATGGCGAAGAACATCACCTTCGAAGACGGCGCGCGGGAGTCCCTGCTCGCGGGCGTGACGAAGTTCGCCCGAGCGGTGAAGACCACGCTCGGTCCCCGCGGCCGCGTCGCGATCATCGATCGCGGCTGGGGCGCACCCAAGATCACCAAGGACGGCGCGACCGTCGGCGACGATGTCGAGCTGGAGAACCCGGTCGAGAACGTCGCGGCGCGCATGATGCGGGAAGCCGCCGACAAGACCGCCAAGGAGGCGGGGGATGGCTCCACCACCGCGACCGTCCTCGCCGAGGCGATCTTCCGCGCGGGGCTGCGCAATGTCGTGGCGGGGGCGAACCCCATCCTGATCCAGCGCGGCATCACCGCCGGGGCTGAGCGGGTGATCGAGGCGCTCCGGGCGGAGGCGGTCGAGGTCGAGGGCGAGGACATCGCCCATGTCGCGACGATCGCCTCGAACAACGACGCCGCGATCGGAAAGCTGATCGCCAAGGCGATCGCGAAGGTCGGCAACGACGGTGTGATCAGCATTCAGGAGGGGAAGAGCCTCGACACCTCGATGGATGTCGTCGAGGGGCTCCACTTCGACCGCGGCTACCTCTCGCAGTACTTCGTCACCGATGAGAAGGCGTCCACCGTCACCCTCGAGGATCCGTACATCCTCATCTTCGAGGACAAGATCACCAACCTCAGCCAGATCCTCCCGGTCATGGAGGCGGTCCTCAAGAAGAAGAAGCCGATCCTGATCATCGCGGAGGACATCGAGGGGGAGGCCCTCTCCACCCTCGTCGTCAACAACATGCGCGGCGTGCTCCGCTGCGCCGCGGCCAAGGCGCCCGGATACGGGGATCGTCGCAAGGCGATGCTCTCCGACATCGCGGTGGCGACCGGAGGGACCGCGATCTTCAAGGACCTCGGGCTCGAGCCGGACTCGATCACCCTCGGCCACCTCGGCCGGGCGAAGCGGGTCGAGATGACCACCGGGCAGACCTCGATCGCCCGCGGCGCCGGCAAGAAGGCGGATGTCGCGGAGCGCGTCCGCCAGATCCGCATGGAGCTCGAGGAGGCCCGGAGCGACTACGACCGTGAGAAGCTCCAGGAGCGCCTCGCCCGCCTGATCGGGGGGATCGCCGAGATCAGCGTCGGCGGCTCCAGCGAGGCGGAGGTCAAGGAGAAGAAGAAGCGCTTCGAGAACGCCCTCTCCGCCACGCGCTCCGCGATCGAGGAGGGGATCCTCCCCGGCGGCGGCGCCGCCCTCGTGCGTGCGGCGGACGCCGTCGCGAACGCCCGGATCCGGGACGAGCAGGAGAAGGTCGGGGTCGAGATCCTCGCGAAGGCGCTCGAGGCACCCTTTCGACAGCTCGCCGAGAACGCCGGCGTCGAGCCGGGTCGGATCCTGCGCTCGATCCGGCGCTCCGAGGAGTCGACCTGGGGCTACGACTTCAGCAAGCGCGAGGAGTGCGATCTCTTCGAGCGGGGCATCATCGACAGCTGCCGGGTGGTCCACCTGGCGCTGCAGAACGCGGTCTCGGTCGCGACGATGATCCTCACCTCCGAGGCGGTCATCACCGAGGTCCCGTCGGAGACCGAGGATCACCACCACCACGACGAGGAGGGGGTCGGCGCCTTCTGACCGAGGTGCCGCGGCGCGCGCCGAGCGCGAGCGCCCCACCGTCCTCCGCTGTCGGGCCGCGAGGCCCGGATCGAGTCCTCCGCGACTCCCCTGAACTTCGAGACGATCGGAATCGAGAACCATGGGCAAGCAGATCCTCTTCGACGACGAAGCGCGTCGTCAGCTGAGCAACGGCGTCCGCAAGCTCGGACGCGCCGTCCGTGTGACCTACGGCCCCTCGGGGCGGAACGTGATGCTGGAGAAGGGCCTCGGCAAGACGGTCATGACCCGCGACGGCCTGAACGTCTCGCGGGAGATCGAGCTCGAGGAGCCCTTCCACAACATGGGCGCGAAGCTCCTCAACGAGGTCGCGACCCGCACGAACAAGGACGTGGGGGACGGCACGACGAGCGCCGTGATCCTCGCCGAGGCCATCATCGAGGAGGGCACGCGCTTCCTCGGCGCCGGGGTGAGCCCCATCGCCCTCCGCACGGGGATCGAGAAGGCGGTCGAGGCCGCGGTCGAGGGGCTCAAGGAGCACGCGATCCCGGTGGAGAACCGTCGCATGATCGAGCAGGTCGGCACGATCGCCAGCAACGAGCCGGAGCTCGGGAAGCTCTTCGGCGAGGCGATGCACAAGGTCGGCCTCCAGGGAGTGGTGACCGTCGAGGAGAACGACGGGGTCGAGACGATGCTCGACCTGGTCGAGGGCTTCGAGATCGACAAGGGCTACCTCTCCCCCTACTTCATCACCGACGTGAACAACCTCGAGGTCGTCCTCGATGACGCCCTGATCTTCGTGACCGACCGCAAGATCTCCTCCCTGAGCGAGATCCTGCCCGTGCTCGAGCAGATCGCCTCCTCCGGGAAGCCGCTCCTCATCGTCGCCGAGGATGTGGAGGGCGAGGCGCTCTCCGCGCTGATCGTGAACCGCCTCCGCGGCGTCCTTCGCGTGGCTGCGGTGAAGGCCCCGGGCTTCGGGGACCGCCGGAAGGCGATGCTGGAGGACTTCTCGGTGATGACCGGTGCGACCTTCTTCGCCAAGGACACCGGCTTCGACTGGAACCAGGTCCAGCTCAAGGACCTGGGGAAGGCGAGGAAGGTCGAGGTCTCCAAGGACAAGACCCTGATCTTCCGCGGCGCCGGCAAGAAGGCGAACCTCGACGCCCGTTGCGAGCAGCTTCGCTCGCAGATCGAGCAGACCTCCTCGAACTACGACCGCGAGAAGCTCGAGGAGCGCCTCGCGAAGATCTCCGGCCAGATCGCCGTGATCCGCGTCGGCGGGCACTCCGAGGCGGAGATCAAGGAGCGGAAGGACCGGGCCGACGACGCGCTCGCCGCCACTCGGGCCGCCATGGAGGAGGGGGTCGTCCCCGGCGCGGGGACCGGATTCGTCCGCGCCATTCCCTACGTGGAGGAGGTCAAGGCGAAGGGTGACGAGCGCTTCGGCGTCGAGGTCGTCGCTCGCGCGCTGCGCGCTCCCCTCGTCCAGCTCGCCGAGAACCTCGGCGAGGACGGCCACGCCATCTGCGCCGATGTCGAGGAGGCGGAGGAGTGGTGCGAGGGGTACGACGGCGTGAAGCGCAAGGTCACCGACCTCGTGAAGGCCGGCGTCATCGACGCGCTGAAGGTCTCGCGGGTCGCCCTGCAGAACGCCGCGAGCATCGCCAGCCTCTACCTGACCTCCGACACCGCCATCACCGAGGTCGCGAAGAAGTCCGACCCGGTGGAGGGAGCCCTGTCCTGATCGACGGCGCCGCCCCGCTCGAGGGCGCCGTCCCGATCGAGGGCCCTCCCGGGCGGAGCGGAGCCGTCCCGCTCCGCCGCCCGGGGCTCCGGGTGGAAGGACCGCAGTCGTGAGCCGTGACTACTACGAGATCCTCGGGGTGGCCAGGGAGGCCACCGTCGACGAGATCAAGAAGGCCTACAAGAAGCAGGCGCTGAAGCACCACCCGGACAAGAACCCCGGGGATGCGGAGGCGGAGAAGCGCTTCAAGGAGGCCGCCGAGGCCTTCGATGTCCTCGGCGACGAGCAGAAGCGCTCCACCTACGACCAGTTCGGTCACGCGGGCCTCTCCGGCGCGGGGGCGGGCCCCCGGGGCTTCTCCAATGTCGACGACATCTTCTCCGTGTTCGGGGACATCTTCGGCGGCGGGGGGGGCGGCTCGATCTTCGAGGATCTCTTCGGAGGGAGCGGTCGCGCTCAGGTCCAGCCGGGCGAGAACCTCCGGGCGGAGATCCCCATCACCTTCGAGGAGGCCTCGACCGGTACGCACCGTGAGCTCGCGGTGACGCGTCGCGTCACCTGCGGGACCTGCGAGGGGAGCGGCGCGCGCCCCGGCACCGAGCCGGAGACCTGCTCCCTCTGCCGCGGAGTGGGTCAGGTGCAGCAGTCCCAGGGCTTCTTCTCGATCCGCTCGGTCTGCCCGCAGTGTCGCGGAGAGGGATCCCGGATCACGAGCCCCTGCGCCGACTGTGGTGGCGAGGGGCGCACCCGCCTCAAGGAGGACGTCTCCCTCGACATCCCGGCGGGGGTTCAGGACGGGACCCGCATCCGGGTGAGCGGGGCGGGCAACGCCGGACCGCGCGGCGGACCGCCGGGAGACCTCCACGCCGTGATCCGACTCGAGGCCCACGAGTTCTTCCAGAGACATGAGAACGATGTCTTCTGCGAGCTGCCCGTCAGCTACTCCCAGGCCGCGCTCGGCGCCAAGGTCGAGGTCCCCACCCTGGGCGGCAAGGCGAGCATGTCGGTTCCCGCGGGCACGCAGAGTGGAGAGATCCTGCGCATGCGGGGTCAGGGATTCCCGAGCCTCCATGGCCACCGCAAGGGGGACCAGCTGGTGAAGGTGGTCGTCGAGGTGCCGAAGAAGCTGAGCGAGGAGCAGGAGACGATTCTCCGCCGCCTCGCCGAGCTCGAGGAGAAGGAGGTGGGCACGAAGCGCCACTCCTTCTTCGAGCGGCTCAAGAACTACTTCGAGTGAGGACCGAAGCACGATGAAGAGAGAGAAGGAGCGGGATCCGGCCGCGGACGAGGTCCGGGTCGAGGAGTCCCCGCCGGAGGAGCTCCCCGCCGCTGGGGAGGAGGCGAGCGCCGACTCCGAGGAGCAGATCGGCTTCTACGTCGACCGCCTTCAGCGGATGCAGGCGGAATTCGAGAACTTCCGCCGTCGCAGCCAGCAGGAGCTTCGTGAGCGGGAGGCTCGCACGACCGTCCGGATCTTCCAGAGCATCCTCCCGGTCGTGGACGACCTGAGGCTCGCGGCTCGGACCGAGGAGCAGGGATCGGAGGGGGCGAACGAGGGCCTCCGCATCATCCTCGACAAGCTCTCCGGCCTGCTCGGCGAGCTCTCCATCGAGGAGATCCCGGCGGAGGGGGAGCCGTTCGATCCGCAGTGGCACGAGGCGTTGCTCCATCAGGAGTCGGATGACGTCGACCCCGGCTGCATCGTTCAGGAGCTCGAGCGGGGCTACCGCCTCGGCGAGACCCTCATCCGGGCCTCGCGCGTCATCGTCTCCAAGGGCAAGGAGAGCTGATCGATGCCGACCTACGAATACGAGTGCGAGAGCTGCCAGCATGTCTTCGAGCGCTTCCAGCCGATGGGCAGCGACCCCGTGAAGACCTGCCCCGAGTGTCGGAAGCGCCGGGTGCGGCGACTGATCGGCAGCGGCGCCGGGATCATCTTCAAGGGGAGCGGCTTCTACGAGACCGACTACCGGAAGCCGGGCTACCACGAGCAGGCGAAGAAGGAGACGAAGACCGAGACGAAGACCGAGACGAAGACCGAGACGAAGACCGAGTCTTCCGCGAAGAAGGACTCCGGTGCTTCGAAGACCCCCGGCAAGAAGGGGGAGAGCAGCTCCTCCGGCGGGGGGAAGGGCGGCGCGTCCGCTTGATCGAGGTCACCTGCCCCCAGTGCCGTCGCCGGAAGGTGGTCCAGGGTCGCCCGACCTTCCCCTTCTGCTGCGCGGGTTGCCGGGACGGGGACCTGAGCGCGTGGACCGAGGAGCGCTACCGGATCGATGGAGAGGCACCTCCCGCCGGCTCCGAGGAGGCGGGCCCTCTCGACGAGGCGATCCACCCGGAGGACTGAGCGACCGCCGCTCCCTGGAGGTAATGGCTCGAGGAGCACGGCTCGGGCAAGAGAAGAGGCTCGAAGCCCCGCGGGGCTCCGAGCCTCTCGTCGTTCCGGTGGAGGGCGAGCTTCGCCCGGCCCCGGTCGAATCAGTTCGCGTTGCCGACCATGCCCTTCGGCAGGTCGGAGTCCGGGAACTCATCCGCCTTCTTGATGAACTTGGCGCTGTTGTCGAGGTAGTAGGCGTTCACGCCATCCTCGTGCCCCGACTTCTGGCCGGCGGCGGAATCCTTCACGTACTCATCCGCGACGACGACGGTGTAGGCGCTCTCGGTGTCGCGGGTCTTCGTGGCGAGGTAGGCGTAGCTGCAGGAGTCATCGTCGATGACGAAGCGATTCTCCTCATCGAGCTCGGCCGGGGCGTCGAGGGACGCGCCGCAGATGAACATGTCCGGCTTCACCTGGTCGGCGTTGGCGTCGATGAGCACCTGCAGGGACTCGTACGCGAGGGGACTCTTGCCCTTGCCGAAGGGGAGGACTCCGCGTCCCTCGGTGGCGTAGGCCATGGCGAGCTGCCCGATCCCCTTCACCTGCTGGAGGCAGGCGTTCCGGGTCGCGGTCTGCTTCGCCTTTCCGATCGTCGGCAGGAGGACCCCCGCGAGGGTCCCGATGATCGCGATCACGACGAGAAGCTCGACGAGGGTGAAACCGGATCGGCGCGAGCGGTCCGGACCGTTCGAGAGATTCGTGTGCATGGCATCTCCTTCCTGTGAGGCTCATCACGCTCGGGGCGCGAGCCCCGGGCCTCCACGAGGCCGTGGGGGTCGGTGCCTCCCGACGGGGAGGCTGCGAGGCAGTTCATCCGAACTGCCCCTTCCGCACGAGTGCGTCCCGGCCCTGGAGGCCGACCCCTGACGCCCTGCGAATCGTCACATTCTAGACCTCGACCCTTGGAAGTCCACCGGAGACTCCCCTGCATTTGGCTCGCAAACGCCGGAACCGTCACGGTTTCGGCATGCCCGGACCGGAGACCGCTCGCGGGACCGCCTCCCTCCGAGGCGCGGCGGGGGAGAGGTCCCGACCCGGGGGGCGAGGGGGATGGTGCGCGGGGAACCCCGGGGGTCCCTCCCGTCGGCGTCGTTGACAGTCCGTCGGGCTCGGTCCTATAATCAGCCCCCTTCGGAGGTTGGAACGGAAGCCGGGGACCGCGGTTGGCATGAACCCGTTGGGTTCGGATTACCCGCGAGGATTCCGGAGGAGCACGCTCGCTGCGCGGTCGCTCCACCGGATGGCTCCGCCCGATCTTTGAAGTTCGCCCCCGCCCGTCGGTGGGAGCGGATCGAATGGAGAGATCTGGAGCCGCTGACGAATCCGGGCCGCGCTCGGCTCGTCGCGTCTGCCTCCCCGGGTCCGGGGTGCACCCCGCCGAAGCGGCTGCCATGGGTGGCGTCTCCGAGGGGCGCGCGAGGACCGGGGGCCTCCCCTGTGTTCTCCGCGGTTGCTGATGCGGAGCGGCGTCGATCCAGCTCGACCCCGCTCGCCTCGGGCCGCGCCGGCAGGGGCAATGCTCCGGCAGGGGCAATGCTCCGGCAGGGGCAGGGCGGCGCCGCAGGCTCCACCCTCTCGATCGCTCGCCTCGAATTCGAACGCCGGTCCCGAGGGGGTCCGGTCGACCTGAAGGAGGTCTCCCGTGCTGCGTCTGCGACGCTCGCTCTTCATCGCACTCGCGCTGCTGCCGCTGGTCGCCCTCTCCTCGACGCCGCTGCCGCTCGACGGTCAGGACGCCGAGGACATCGCGCGGCTCGAGCTGACGCCCCAGCGCCCCAAGGCGATCACGATCTACCCGACCGGGGACGGGGACCTGAGCGCCGGGAGCTCCCTCGCCAAGGGCCGCCTCTACTGGTACCTCCCGTACACCCTCGAGAACAAGAGCGCCAAGTCGGGCGACTTCTTCGTCACCGTCCGCGCCACGAGCGACAAGGGGCGGCGCTACAGCGACCTCGCCCTCCCCAAGGTGGAGCAGCGGATCGAGAAGCTCGAGAAGCGGGAGTTCCACTCGAAGAGCGACCTCCTGACCGATAAGAAGAAGCTCAACGCCTACCGCACCTTCGCTCCGGGGGACAAGCTCGACTGCCTGGCGATCTTCAACCCGATCGACCCGGAGGCGGATGACATCAAGATCTTCGTGCACGGGCTCGTGGACGACATCCGCATCGACGAGATGCCGGGCGGCGGGTTCCGCGTGACCGAGCGTGTTCTGGAGCTGACCTACGAGCGCCCGGGGGACGAGTTCTACACCTCCCTCGATGCCTTCGAGTTCAAGGGCAGCAAGTGGACCAAGCGCGTGATCGAGACCTCGTCCGACTGATCGACGAGGGCTCTCTCGCGTTCGCTGCGCGGGTGTCCCCGACCGGGAAGTCTGGCGAAAGTGAACGATCGATCGGAAGCAGCCGCTCGGGAGTTCCTCGAAGCGCTGGGTCCGGAGGAACTGACCCTCCTCATCCTGCGCGACGAGCTCTACGAAGGCTCGTGGGATGAGATGAAGGCGGACCTCACGGGACGCCGGGACGGGAAGCCGTTCATCTTTCAGCTCGCGTCCCGGATCGATGAGGATCTGGAGCGAATCGCTCGCCTCGCTCGCTACGAGGAAGAGCACAATCTCGACCTGGGGGCTTACCTCGACGAGGAGTGATCCTCCGGTCGAAACCCCGGCTCGCTGCGGTCGCCGGCGGCGACCCCGGAAGGAAGTAGGAATTCCAGTGCAAGCAACGCGCTTCAACTCCGGCCGGGGACTCTGCGCCCGGCGTCCGGGTCGAGGAGTCCTCGGGCTCTGCGCCATCCTGCTGGCCGCGTCGGTCGGCTGCAACAACGGGGGCCCCGGTCCCCAGCTCCGCGACGATCCGGGCCCCGCGGCATCCTCCGGCTCGAGCGCGATGGTCGGGAGCCTCGACGAGGCCCGCCTCGAGCAGCTCGGCTTCCGGAGCCTCTGGAAGACCCCGACCGGCGGAGCCATCGTCCAGAGCTACATCAGCGGCGGGAACCTGTATCTCGTCCGTCCCGGGGCGGACCATCCGTACATCCTCGAGAAGCTCGATGGGGTCACGGGTCTCACTCTCTGGACCTACGCCCTGCAGGGCACCCTCGACTCCGCCCCGACCGCCTACAGCTACCCGGCGGAGCTCCAGGGGGTGAAGTCCCCCGAGCTCTTCTTCGTCATCGACGACGAGCTGGTGGGTCTCGACGATGCGAACGGATCCAAGAACTTCAGCGTCCGGCTCTCCTTCCCGGCGTCCACCGCGCCGGTGGCGGATCTCGAGCACGTCTTCCTCGGCTCCCTGAACCGTCGCTTCTACGCGATCGACAAGGAGTCCCGCCTCGAGTCCTGGAGCTACATCACCGAGGACTCGATCACGGCGGCTCCGGCGGTCGGCGACGCGAACGTCTACTTCGCCAGCGAGGATCACACCGTCTACGGCGTGACCCGCGGCGGGGGCTATGTCCCGGGGCGCTCCTGGCGCTACGAGACGAACTCGATGATCACCGCCTCGCCCGTCCTCTACGGCGATCGGATCTTCGTCTCCTCCCACGACTACAAGGTCTACTGCCTGGAGGACACCGGCCCCGAGGCCTACACCCGCTGGTCCTACCCCTGCGGTGCCCCGGTCGTGACCGCGCCCTTCCCCTTCGGCGACAGCGTCTTCGTCGTCACTCGGGCCATGGGAGACGGGGGAGCGAGCTGGAGCCTCCACGCGATCAACTGCATCTACGGTCGGCTCCAGTGGGAGGCGCCGGGGGTGAGTGAAGTGCTCGCCGCGGACGGCGTGCACGTCTACGCGCGCTCGAACGAGGGCGTGCAGGCGTACCGGATCGACAACGGCCAGCTGGACTGGACCCTCGATCTCGGGGGCTACGACCAGGTGCTCGGGCAGGATGCCGAGCAGGGCCGGAACACGGCGTGGTGGGGGCGGATGTTCCTCATCGACGACTCGGGCGTGGTCGAGGCCATCGTCCCGAACCGCTGAGTCGACGCGCCCGTCGCGATCGAAGTCGAGAGGCCGTCGTGACCCGCAGGGGTCGCGACGGCCTCTCTCTCATCCCCTCCGGACACTCCGCGCCTGTGGCGCCCCCTGCGGGTCAGCGACCACCATGGGTGATCACGGTGAGGAGGTGCTCGAGGAGGGAGGCGGCGGTCCCCTCCCGAGAGTTCCATGCCGAAGATGGAGCCCGCCAGACCTGGGGGGA
>Ga0181587_10004003_pt1 | contig 12203 bp, 20 predicted proteins | sample 071ome_27_FD_132463 | JGI IMG/M metagenome (GOLD analysis project Ga0181587, IMG submission 132463) | Coastal salt marsh microbial communities from the Groves Creek Marsh, Skidaway Island, Georgia - 071409AT metaG (megahit assembly) | ecosystem: Environmental > Aquatic > Marine > Intertidal...
CAGTTGAGTCGTCTTCCATAAAATCTTTGATATTATCTACGAGCGTCGTGTAATTCATCATTCACCCCATGCTCCAGATCCCCAAGCACCTTCACCCCAGTTCTCATTGACTTGGATCTCTGTAATGGTGCCTGTGGTGCCAGTTCCTGCTACGCCTGTTTCAATTACTTCAGATGCAGAGACCTCATTACCGACATTGCCTGTAGAACCTATGCCTGAAATTCCTGTTACAATCAACTGGATGTTCCCGTCGCCAGAAACTCCGAAGCCTTCAACCGCACCTGTTCCTGCTACGCCTGTCTCATTAATAACTGCCTCAAGCGACTCAGTTCCGACTGCGCCAGTGCCAGCCAACCCTGTTGCACCGATATCTGCTTCAAGTGATTCAGAGCCAATTGCGCCAGTGGCTGCTACGCCTGTTTCAGCTATTTCGGATTCAGGAACTTCAGTGCCTATTGCGCCTGTTCCTGCTACGCCTGTGACTGGGGCATCAGTGGTTATGAAGAATGTAACAGTTCCTACTGCAGCTGTTCCTGCCTGTCCGGAAGGATTGGCGTCTGCCTCGAATACAGAAGTGCCTGTGCTATTTACTATTGATGTTGATCCATCCACCCCATCAAAATGCAATAGCGCAACTGTGTTTGGATCAGGATTATAAGGTGTCGATGGTGCTGTGAAAGATGTGCCTGAATATCTGTCAATGTCTGAAATTCTTAGTTCGTCTATGTATCCTGCCCAATTATTAGAGCCATTGAAATCAGAGCCAATATGTATGTCTGCGGCGGTTGCTGTCACACCAAATGTTGTAGAACCTTCTTTTGTTCCATTTACATAAACTGAATAAGTATTGCTAAATGGGTTGCCCCTAGCGACAGCTATGTGAACCCATGTGTTAGCAGAGAATACATTATTTATATTGAATAGCGTTACATTCCCTCTTAAAACCAATAAATTGTCATTCGCTTGGCGAAGAGCTATTGCATCATTTGATGTTGAGTCTCTGCTATCAAAGAATACTTCATCTTGTGTTCCGCTAGCTGGGCGAACCCACATATCTACAGTAAATACATTTGAGCCAAAATTATATGTCTGGTCAGAAACTACGCTATCATCAACGCCATCAAGCAACAGACTGGCAGTTCCAAATTTTTGTTGTGCTGTGGAAAGTTGAGCACCATTTTGTGCTGTGAATGTTATCCCACCTTGTTCGTTGAAAGCACCAGTGCCAGCTACACCTGTGGCAATTGCTTCACTGGCACTTGCTTCTGTTCCTGTTGTGCCAGTGCCAGCTACCCCTGTAACAACGACATCTTCATTGTCTGAAATTATTACTGTTCCGACTGCGCCTGTTCCCGAGGCACCTGTGACATTGAAAATGTAATCATAGCGAATATAATCTATGAAGCCAGTTGTTCCTTTTCCAGCGACGCCAACTCCGGGGCGCTGGTTCCTGTCAAGCATGAAGTCGTAGGTATACCCGATGGATATCTCTACATTCTCAGGATCGTTATCTGGACGAGGCTGAAAGAGTGCAGTTGCATCGACTACATTCTTGGCAGGAGTTAGCTGTGGGTGCTTCGGTTCCCACTCTTCGGGCTCAACGCGATATCCCTCCCAAGTTGTCTTGAGGGATTTATAAGGAATCTTAAATCCAGACTGATCACTTATAGCCTGTGATTTTTTCCCTGATGCCCGACGAGATGCCATTAATTCAGGCTCATTCCTGTTGGACGCAGACGGAGCGTAACACCATCATTGTCCGTTGCAGCCGCTAATTCAAACGAACGCTCGTAAACTTGATCAAGAAGTTGATACCTGTCTGGTGCGAACTTCATAGCCAACTTGCTCGCTAGTCCAGCACAGATACAATCAGACCAACGGTAGGGAACGTCAGCATCTTGGTTGCTTGCATTAATATCTTCGATCTGATTTATTGACCAATAAACCAAGCTATAAGCATTGCTGTCCGGGACTTGCCAGACATACATAACTGGGGTGTACTGTTTGTCAAGCATGTATTGGCTTGGCTTGCCAGAAGAGCTTTTGTCTGGGAGCTGGTTGTAGTCTGCGATGCTTACTCGTTGCAAGACTGTGTCAGACGTCGTACCGCCAACTGTTTCTCTTACAACGACATCTATCAGATCAATCGTGCCTGCTGGGAGTGTATAAGTCGTCGTTCCGGAAGAAAGCGAAAGAGTGTTGTTCTGAACAGCCCAGTAATTTATGCCTCTGTTTGCCCACTCGCTGAACAAAAGGTTTAGGCTGCGACGCGCAGAAACAGCCTGATAGCCTGTTCTGGTCTCGTTGTCGATCCCGCAACGCTCATACGCCTCCGTTATAATTTGCTCGACATTTAGCCGGAAATTAACTGTGCCGGAAGTTGCCATCATGTCACTCCGTCATTTTTTATGTAAACAAACTCCATTGACGAGGACACATTAAAGTCAACCGACCCCGAAGAAGAAAATGCTCTCATCTCTAAGTCTGTTTTTTCTGTGAACCTTAATGGAAAAGTATAAAACTGTTCGTGTGCGCCATCTGTAAGAGTAAACCTTTCCTTTATCTGGAAGACTTCTCCATATGGCCTAGCAACAAGACTAGCATTTAAGAGAGCTTTGGTTGCAGTAGATGTGCCTGTGGACAAAGCCATTTTTGTAAGGAATGCTGTATATCCTGCAGGAACTGTCCAAAGACACATCAATGTTTGGTTGTCACCATCACCATTGATGCTAAGATAAATATTAGCTGGAACCCCAGATGTGACCGTACCTGTTCCTGCGTAAAGCGTGCCCGCGTTTGCGCCTCCACTGCCTGCACTGCGAACAATGCCGCGATTTATACGGAGGTAAGACTTTGTGGTGTTAACAGCAGTTTGCCCATTCAGCGTGACAACTTCGTTTATTTCGTTGTAATCGGCGTCTAGGCCAAAAATTTCTAATGTTCGCGCACCTGTGCCTGCGGCAGTGTCATTAGCTGAACTGCTCGATACAGTCATTACTGTGGCTGATGCGGGATAAGCGTATAAACCGCCCTGTTCCCAGATGGTTTCCTTGGTGGATCCGACAACAGCGTTGTAGCCGAATTTGAAGACAGTTTTATGGAAAGGTATCTGGCCACGAGAAATTTGGAGCTCGAATGGCTCCGTTGTGCCAACCCTGCTGATTGACGAAACTTGAGCCATTCGATCGTCTCCTTAATACTCTTTGGCAACCCTCAGAACGACCTGATAGGCATCACCAACAGCGCCAGCCCCAGTGGTGGTGAATTTAATATCACCATTCGGGCTTGTTCCGTAAGAAGAGCTCGAAGGAAGTCCCCCGAACTTTTCAAAGTCGTGATAACCTTGCTGGTTCTCTGCAAGATGCATAATGATGATGTCAGTTGTGGCATCAGCCAGAACCTCAACCGTCATTCCATGCAGGACCCACCAGCACTCAAGTATTCTGACGCCAGTGCATGTGTCGCCGTTTGAACTTTTTACGAGAGACGACACATCAATCTTGGTGACTGCGCTTTCGTTACCAGTGTCAACATACTGATATTGAAAAGCAAGCACAGCTTCGCGAGGGTTGTCGGCTATCGTCGTCGTTGATACGATGTCAGCCATTGATCACCCTCCTATTAAGACAGTGCAGCACCAACGGCAGTGACCCAAGCAGCACCAGTGTTGATAACTAGGCAGTATTCGTTATCGCCAGCACCATTGTCGCTGATGATGTAAACCGTGCCAACTGTGGTGTCTGCAGCTGCAGGAAGATCCGCAGTCAGGACCACGGGATATTCAAAAGCATTGTTGGACTTAACAGGTCCAGTAAAAGTAGAGCGAGCCATTTCATTCTCCTGTCGTGGCTAGTGTCTGCCTAAGCAGTCAGAAGATGAGAGGGAGGGGCGAACCCCTCCCCCAAATCATTAAGCGCCTTCGGAACCGAAGATGCCGCGCCAGTCGGTGAAGCCGAACGAATAACGCTCGCGCACCTTGTAGCGGACATTGCCAGTTTCGAAATCGCCTTCCATGCCCTTCTTCAGAGGAGAGCGCTGGAAGTGCTTCAGACCATCCGGAACGTCGGTCTTAACAAACCAAGCGTCCGAATCGGTCAGACGACGCATAACGTGATAGCCCTGCGGCAAGTAGCCACCGGAGCGGATCGCGTTGATGTCGTTGTCAGCCGTCGCCGTGCGGAGCTGCGACTCAAGCAGCCGTTCTGCCACAAAGGTGTAGGCAGTCGGGATAACCAGCATCGTGCCCTGAGCGGCGATACGCAGACCGCGATCGTCCTTCATGTCAGCGATGTTGATCAGGATCTGCTCAAGAGACGTCTCCGAGAGGTCAGCTGCAGTCGTCAGCGTGTTCGACTGGTTGCCCGAACGGGTCGGGTGAGCGGTGTTACAGAGGGTGACACCGTCACCACCAGTTACACCAGAGCCAGTGAACGCATTGTTGAGGACGTTAGCTGCCTTGATCTCCTTGGTCGAAGCCATGGAGCGGGCCAGCGCCTTCGTATAACGAGAGGCGATGGAGCCATAGAGGCCGTCTTCCTCAGCTTCCTCGGTGATGCTGAACGCAAGAGCGATCGTCTCGTGCTGATAACGAGCAGTCCACTGCTGGGAAGCCGAATCATACGAGATGGCCGCGCCTTCGTTCTTCACCGGGGCGTTGCCGAAGCCTTCGAGCAGGACATCCTCCTCAAAAGCCTTCTGGGAAGTATTCGCCTCAAACACCGGAGCGTATTCAGGCGGATACTGGTCGTACTCGAGACCGAAAAGGGTGTTGAGCCCCGGCTCGAGCATTTTAGCAAATTGTGCTCTATTCATAGCCATGGTTCAAATCCCCTTAAATGCCAGCGGAATCTTTGAGGAGGTGCTCATTGATAAGCACTTCCATCACAGCATTCGCGCCGAAGCTGTTCTCTGGCGAATCATACAGAGCAACGATTTTGCACTGGGCGCTGCCAGCAGCCATCGTTCCACTGATTTCAAAGCCAGACTGCCCAGTGTTCGTGGAACCCGAGCCAGCAACGATATCGGCGCAGTTACCGATATTCGTCTGAGCAGGGGTGCCAGCGGACTGAACCTTGAACACGATGTACGGATCATCATAAACATAAGCAATGATATCCGTAGCGGTCGTGCCGGAGGGCCAGTATTCACTGTACACATAAGAGCCATCAGCAGCGGTGTAAGAGCACCCACCAAAGACACCAATCACATTGACCTCAGTAGCACCTGCAGGCTGAAGCGTGCCATCCGCAGCGAGGATGACCGCATCACCATTGAAGATGTTTTCGGCGAGGCCGGAAGTAATCGTGTACTTATTGGCGCGGGGCGCATAACCGCTCATGTGGCGAACCGGGACGAACCCGAAAGCGGCATCTACGTTTGCCATTTTTTCACCTCATAAAGTTGGTTAATCATCCATGACCGAGAGGTCTCGGCCACGGCTAGTGGTAGTCTTCCGATCCTGATGGATTGGAATTCCCCCAGTCCTAGCCATCGCATCAAGCTCGCTCGGAAGAGATTCATTCTGCTCATCACTACGACCACGGTAGTAGTCCTTCATAGAATGAAACTGGTCTTCAGGCATCTCACAAAGGATCATGCCCTCAACTCCGATTGAACCTGCCCACTGCCCGTGATTGATAGTTGGGAATCTCTTATCTTTCACCGAGTCAGCAGGGCGAGGGTTCCATCCAGCGCGCATACGCTTATACACGTTGTCTGGAGTCTCCTTACCCTGAATCGAGGTAGCTATCCACCGTTGGACCATCCCAGGACGGGGATCAGGTGCGTCCAACAGAGAAGGTGGCTTCCATGCGGTCATCGGACGAGAATCCTCATTGCGCACTTCACCACGAGTTTCGGCTGCTCGGACATTACGTTTTTCAGACATTGTTAGCTCCTATTCTGACGACGAATTTCAGCTTCGTACTGTTTGAGGCTTTTTTCATCGCTGATTCCAAGCTCACGCGCCATCCTTAACTGGTCCTGTGAGAGCCGAATGCGATTGCCTTTATAAGTTGACCCGCCTGCAGTTGGCGCTACTGGTGATCTGCTTTTTGGTCGTGACTTAACGACATCGCTCTCTGAGTTTAGCTCAGGAAACACTTTTTGTAAACGATTATTTAGCAGTTCGTAATATTCGTCGGAATTCTTGTCGTATCCTTCGACATCCAACTGAACATCAATCGCACGAGCAGCGGCGGTTTCACGCTCATAACCAGCAGAGTTGAACCACCTGTTTTTCTGCCACCAGTCCATCGCCTTTTTTGGCGCAGGGGACTGAGCAGCCTGCTGTGCACGGCCAACTGTCGGAGAAGAAGCCTGTTGTGCAGCCTGAGAGCGCTGAAGTTCTGCGATACGTGCGGCTGCACGCATATCCGCAAGCTGTTCAGTGAATTCAAGCTGTGCCGAGGTGTCGCCCTCCTCAACAGCCTTGGCCAATGCGGCACGAGTCTGCTGATATCGGTTTTGGAAAGCATGCTCAGCTTGATCTCGCGCAGTTTTGGCAGAGCCTTGCTCAAGCCTCTCAAGACGAGACTGCAGCTGTGCAACCTGATCCTGATACTGCTTGGTCTGGAGCTCTGCTTCACGACGCTGATCAACTAGTTTCTTGATCCGCTTCTGGACTTTCTCGCCATATTCTGGCTCTTCAGCTTCAACCTCTTTCTTGGGCTCTGGATTATCGTCCACAACCTCAATCTCGAAGTCCTCAGAAGACTTAGCTTTACGCATCGTCTCCTTGATTTCTTCTTCTACCTGCTCAATAGCAGCCTGATTGTCATCTTCAGTCATTTCTGCCTCCTCAATCAACATAAGTCGTCAAAGTGACATCTTCCGGGACAACAGACGTAACTTCGTCGTCGTTCAAAAGAATCAACTTGACTCCATTAACGGTCAGCTTCTGACCAGCGTACCTGCCGTAAGTGATCCGGTCGCCGGTTGACGGCCAATCACCTTTCCAGCCTTGGCCTGTATCTCGGTCTCTGTAAGCGAGATCGCCCATCGCCAAGATGGTACCGTGTGCGGTCAGATATTCCTGAGCGTCTTGAGATTCAGAAGGCAGAAGGATTCCGCCTTTGCTTTTCTTTTTCACCTGACTCGGCTGAACAAGAACTTTCCAGCCGATCGGGCGAGGGAGTTGATGCGAGCCAATCTTCGACTCAGACTCTTCATCAACAATGATTTTTTCAACATGCTGACGAGGCATGATCATTCGTCTCCTTCATCTAGTTTTTTCAACATCTCGTCGATGATTTCGCAGGCTTGTTCTAAGCCTTCTGCAACACCGACGTTTTTATGATAGGCTGATAGGTCACTCATGCGCCCCTCAACCATATCATTCGCTATCGTCGCTTTCTGATCGCGGAGCCTTTTCTTGATCGCTCTCAGAAGGTCGCTCACCGTCATCTTTTATTTTCCCTTTTGTGGAAACACCAGTGACGACGACCATAACGACGTCATTTTCTTCTGGCATTAGTAGCCCTTCTTCTTGCCTTTCTTCATCGGCTTCTTCTTCATCGGCTTTTTCTTCATGGGTTTCTTTTTTCCATGCATCATCTTTTTGTCTCCTTTAGACATTAGTGACGAGAAGGAAGACCTATTCAACTTCAGCCTCTTCCGGTAGCTGAGAAAGAGCACCAACCGGGGGTGCAATGCTTAAAAACTTTATGAGTTCGCCGAGAGTGCCGATTGGTTTTCCACCACCCTCTCTCTGCATCCCACCGATCTCGCTATAAAGCTGAGTGTCTTTGGGGAGGTCAGACAATGGTTGGTTTCTACTTCTGTGTATGAACCTCACAAGCTGGTCTGGCTCTCCGAGAGCTTCAAAAGCTCTGCTGCGATGGCGACCTTCATGCCCTACAGTTTGCGCCACTCTGTCAATAGGATTATCTACTGATAAAAATGGGACGTCGCTAAGTGGGATGCCAGACTCGATCAGATCAGAAAGGGCTTGAACTTTTTCGCCGACAAGCTGACGGATGTACGGATCATCCATCGGAATCTCCGCCGCAGCCCGACGAAATGTTTCGGGGGACACGAGCCCGAGAGAAGATTCTCCAGCCTCTGCCTCTTGCAAGATTTGATAAAGAGCCTTGTCATTATAAATATCGAGCATCTGCGGGGCTTGCTCTGAAAGATTAACCAATCTCTCACCAGCTTGCTCAGCAACATATTCAGGATCTGTGGGCTCAGACCAGCGGGTTTTAGGAGCTTCACTGAGCTTCCGAGAAAGACTCTCTACCCAACGCACTGCGTCGTCGGTCAGCCTTGTGATGATTTTAGATCCAGCTGGCATTAGTCTGATGTCTGCGAACGATTCCAGCGTTTAGATGCTTCTTTTGTTTTTTGTTCAGAAAGAGACTCTCTGATATAATTAGCAATCCCCTCTCTGTCAAGGCCATAATCTTCTGTAAGTGATTTAACCACACTGTAAGCACCAGTAGGGTCTGTAGAATCAAGGTCACCGATCTCTAATTTACCGGTAAGATAATCTAGCATTTCTTCTTGCATGTCTTCAAAAATTGATACATCATCGGCTGCAGCTGCTGGATTCAACTCCATGTCATTCTTTAATTCGTCAAAAACATTAGGGTTTAACAAATCGTCGGCTGTTATTTCTTTTGGATCTATACCAAAACTTTTCAGTTCCTTATTAGTATAGTATCCCTTCATAATTTCAGAAATTTCATCATCGTCGAGTTGATAGATGTTGTTCTCGAACTCCATGTCTATGTAGTCGTCTGTTTGTTTTCTGAGTGCTGGCAGGTCAAATAAACTCTTTGGAAGAGAAAGTTCCATTCTTTTAGCAACTGGCGCAACTTCATCAATTTTATCAATTGGCAACTTTCTGGTTGCTCCAGTTCCTGCAACTGCAGCAAGACCTTTAAGGAATGCCCTACGACCCAATCCAGCGAGCTGCAAAGGAGGGTTTTGCATTTCATCAAAAGGCAAACTGTCAAGTGCGCCTGTGAATTGCTGATCTGAAGGCAGTCTGCCAAGAGAGCCAATGTTTTCCGGTGGGATGTAGAAAACAGCCATTTTAGTTATCCATCTTACGGCTTAAACTGCTGATGATTTTAGATCCAGCTGGCATTAGTCTGATGTCTTCGTCAAATCATCTATAAGGGGATTTGTTATGTTTTCTTCAAAGAATTCTTCTGGCACAAAGTCATCATCATAGTAAAGACTTTCAATCATGCCTTCTATATTTTCCATGATTTCGTCGTTTGCCCTTTTAACATCACCACCGGTCTGTTCTAAAAATGTTTTAGCGTCTTCCATAAGCAAATTTTCTGTTATGCCGCTGTCAAACCAATCAAACAGATCTTCAGGAGAGCTGAAATAATTTTTTAATTTGAAAATATCAGCATTTTCTCCAGTTAGGTCGTTTTTCACAGAGGAGATCAGATCAGAAAAATCAATAGGAGCCTTCTCTATTGGAGCTTTCTCTATTGGAGCTTTAAGTGCCTTCTCTACAGGCAACTTGCTTAATGCGCCAGCAGCACCTGCCCCGCCAAAAACCTTTAGGAGCCCCCTGCGAGAAACATTGCCCCCAAGACCAGCGAGAATTAAATTAGGATCAGACAAAACGGGGTCTGTCAGCTCTTGATCCGAAGGGAGAGCTCCAATGTTTTCCGGTGGGATGTAGAAAACAGCCACTTTAGTTCTCCATCTTACGGCTTAAACTGCTTAAGAAATCTACGACAGGAGCCTTTATAGGCTTCACCACCGCTTTGGTCAAAGGGTATGCTTCAAGGGCACTCAGAGCCCCACCGACAACTGGTGCGATGTAATCAACTGGGCCTTCCGCTTTAGAGAAATCACGAGCAATCTCCTCACCAGCAAAGACCAAGCCAGCAGGCGTGAAGTCCATCAGGCCGATGCCCAAAAGTGGGGCAGTCTCGTCCATGGTGCCTGTGATGTTCTTGGAGAACTTTTGGGCTTGGTAATTCGAACCAGCTAAACCATAAGACTGAAGAAGATCAGCGATCGCTGCCTGAGTCCGCTCACGCATCGTCGGGTCATACGGCCTGATCTCTGCTTCAGCCATTGCAAAGCTCCTTGGCCGATCGGCGGCCGATGAAGCGGCAAATCGGTACTCCAAACTTGATCATGAATTTTCCAAGGATAGATCCTTTGCCGACTCCTGCTTCGATGAAATGCATTTCACGAGCCCAAGGCAGCGCAAAGAGGGCAACGAACTTAGTGAACAGAAAGGACTTCTTCATCAGAGAAACAACCGGGATTGCCCAAGCATGATATCCAGCAAAAGCCTCTGGATCTTCAATCGCCAGTTTACGCCCAAACTCTTGGTCAGAAAGATAAATGTCTTTTGACAGAATGCCCTGTCGGTGGAGTTCGGTGCAAATTACTGTACCATCACCTCCGCCTCCACCATCACCACCCGGACCGACTTCTTGTCCGTGTGCTTCTGCAAAATCGGCAACATCTTGACTTGCCTGGCTCGGAGCGTCTCCGCCAAAAGCAGAGCCAGTGTCTACGGACTGGCCTGATACAGATGTTGTACCTTGAGAGTTGGTCGTTGCACCGATGCTTCCTAGACCAGCGTCTGTTGCCCCCGGTGCATTTGACATACCTGCTGAAATATCGTCGGCAATGCTCATTCCCATCTGCACACCGGGACTTCCAAATGATGTCATTTCAGCATTTGGATCGACTTCCTGACCGTAAGCATTGATGCCGAGGCCTGTGGGGCCGCCTGTGGCTGTGCCATAACCGGAAACTTGTCCTTGGCTTACCCCAGAGCCAGTCTGCTGACCTACGCCGAAGCTCGTGCCTGTGCTGGGGCCAAAAGCATCACTAACAACACTTGCCAAACCAAGGGCTGGGCCAACAAATCCCAATGCCGGGATGCCAAGAGCCCTACCGGCAATAGAAGAAACAATTCCCGCAGGACTGGGGTTGGCGATGCCTAGGCCAAGATCAATTTCCTGAGTCGGGTCAGATACGAACGAGCTAAGAGTGCCAATCGGGTCGCTCGCCATGGTCCCGATGGTTGATGCTGCTGTGTTGCCAATATTTCCGAGTGCACCTTCAGCCATCAGACCTGACCTCCGCTAAGTTCACGCGCAAGGATGTCCAAGGTCTCCTTAAAACCTTTATCTAGCTCTTTGGCAGCTGTCGCAAACTTGCGTGGGCTGATGTCTTCAGTCGTAAGACCTCTGCGCTCAAGAAAGCTCTTGGCTGCACGGATCTCTGCTGCTGCGACTTTTTTAACTGCTGCCTTGGCCATATCACCACGCCTTACAAGACCAATAACGAGCTTTGGTCTTTGGGCCGGGGTTTTCACAATTGTGCCGGGACCGGAAATTGCTCCTGCGTCCCGGCTGATTCTTCTTGATCTTCATATTCGGATCGCCAAAGGTCACGCGCTTAACTGAATCTCCGTCCATGACATAAACAACAGACTTCTTTTTGCCATAGCTGGGTTCACCCTTGCCAATGCGGCGGGGCTTATTCAGAGTCACTTTGCGACCTTTGTACACAGCCATTAGAACTTACCTTTTTCCTTCAGGACGAAGCCAGCGACACCGCCAACGATACCAGCGAGAACTACCCACTGGCTTCCGAGAAGGACACCGATGCCGACAACAATCGCGCCAGCAGCTGCATAACTTGAGGGCTCACCTAGCCTCTTCGTGATCCAGTTCATTTCTTTTTTCCCTTCTTAGAAGTAGCAGCTTGTTTGAAAGCCTTTGCGGTTGGCGCACCCTTGCTTCCGGGCTTGCGCATCTTCTCTGGCTTTTTGCCAGCAGCCTTTTGACGCTCAATCCGTTTGCGCTTGGCGTGGATGTTAGCGTAGAGTCCAGGTTTCTTGGCCATTACTTTTTGCCCTTTTTCTTATACCCAGATGCATAGATCGCTCGGCCTTGGCGCTCGGCAGCTGCCTTGGTCTTATAGACCTTGCCAGACTTGCCCCACTTGTAGCCACCTTTGACCTTGCGAACTGGCATTTAGTAATCGACCTTCGGACCGCCGTGGCCAAGCATGTCGTCGATCATGGAGCTAACGTCGCCGCCATGCATCTTGATAACCTTGACCTTCATGCCAGACTCAGGAATCTCTTCCTCTTCGTACTCGTCTTCATACTCGTCTTCTTCGCTCTCATAACCACCACCATGCATGGCTTCGTGGCAGAGAAGCATAAAATTGACGAGCTGCTCTTCAGTAAGCGCGAGGCCGGG
>Ga0181587_10004005_pt1 | contig 12198 bp, 15 predicted proteins | sample 071ome_27_FD_132463 | JGI IMG/M metagenome (GOLD analysis project Ga0181587, IMG submission 132463) | Coastal salt marsh microbial communities from the Groves Creek Marsh, Skidaway Island, Georgia - 071409AT metaG (megahit assembly) | ecosystem: Environmental > Aquatic > Marine > Intertidal...
GGGCCTTCTAGTATTCGCTCTGTATTTCACACACGACGGCCTGGCCCGCGCTGTTCCGCCTTTGGCGCCGGGTCTTGATGCTTTCGTCGCCCTGATTGATCAGGCACGATTGTGGGTCGACGGCAAAGCCAGCGGACTGATGGCGTGGATGGACGGGTTTGTCGCAGGGATTAACCCGCGTTAATCCAGCCAGTCGGGCGGATTGTCCCGCGCGATCATCTCTTCCACAGTCGGTCGGCGGCGGATCACGCCGAACTGGTCCCCTTTGACCAGCACCTCGGGAACCAAGGGGCGCGAGTTGTATTCGCTGGCCATTACAGCACCGTAAGCTCCGGCAGAGCGGAAAGCGATCAGATCGCCCGCTTCAACCGGCGGCATGACACGCGATTTGGCAAACGTATCGCCAGTTTCACAAACCGGCCCGACGATATCATAGGCCACTTGCTCAATGCCTGCCTCTGCCTCGGTCACCGGATCAATGTCGTGATGCGCTTCATACATGGCGGGGCGGATCAGGTCATTCATCGCCGCGTCTACGATCATGAACTGGCGATCTTCGCCCTCTTTCACATAGATCACCTTAGACACCAGCAAGCCCGCGTTTCCGGCGATCAGGCGACCCGGCTCAATTTCAATCTCGCAGCCTAGATGACCCAGCGTCTCTTTGATCATCGCGCCGTATTCCAGTGGCAAAGGCGGCGCCTCGTTTGAACGAGTGTATGGAATGCCCAGACCACCGCCCAGATCAAGACGGCTAATCTCGTGCCCGTCAGCGCGCAGGGCTTCGGTCAGCTCGGCGACTTTCAGATAGGCCATGCGAAATGGCTCAAGCTGGGTCAACTGGCTACCGATATGCACGTCAATGCCGATCACCTTCAGCCCCGCCAGCTTGGCGGCGCGCGAATAAACCTCTCGCGCTCGGCTGATCGGAATGCCGAATTTGTTCTCGGACTTGCCGGTCGCAATTTTCGCGTGGGTCTTCGCGTCCACATCGGGGTTCACGCGAATGGTGATCGGGGCCACTTTGCCCAGACGCAGAGCGACCGCGTTGATCACCTCCATCTCGGGCTCGGACTCAACGTTGAACTGGCGTATCCCGCCGGTCAGCGCTCCTTCGATCTCGGCCTCGGTCTTACCGACACCCGAAAAAACAATCCGCTCGCCCGGCACGCCTGCTGCGATCGCACGGGCGTATTCGCCGCCGGACACAACGTCCATACCAGCCCCAAGCGCTGCCAAAGTCCTAAGAATCGCCTGATTACTGGCCGCTTTCATTGCGTAGCAGACCAGATGATCCACGCCCTCAAGCGCCTCGTCGAACAGACGGAAATGCCGCTCAAGCGTCGCTGTTGAGTAAACGTAAAACGGCGTCCCCACTTCCGCCGCGATTTCGGCGATGTCGACATCTTCGGCAAACAGCTTGCCATCGCGGTAGATGAAATGATCCATAACGGCTCCTCGGGCGCAAATCTGCCGTCTCTTATCAAAAGCAAAAGGGGGCGCAAATACCCCCTCTTTCTTTTGTCCAAAAATATCCCCGCCGGAGGCGGTCAGACAGCACGGCCTTCGGGCCGCCTCAGGAAAAGGTAAAGCGGCAAACCACAGCTCACGCCGATACAGAACGTCGCCGGAATAGCCACCAGACCCCACCAGTTCTTGCAACGAATGCTTTCGACCAGCACCCAGAGGGTCAACGCAATCGCGGCAATGGTTAAATCCCACACCAGCCCCGAGGCCGCATCATTGGCGTGCCACGCATCGACCATGCCCATCAGGTCAAAACCGTTTTCCTGAAACCAACTCAGGAAATAGGCCATCGGATGGATTGCCCCCCAGACCGCGAGGGCCAGAAACAGCCAGCGCATCACTCGCTCTTTTCGCCGAAGAAAAAGGTGATGGCCGAGCTGCTGAACGATCCGCTTTCCGAATTCATGCCAAACGTGGTTTGCGTCTTGACCGTCGGTTTCACCGGCTCACCATCCGCGCCACAAGCGGTCAGGGCAGCCAAGGCCAACAGCATCACAGCTTTTCTCATTCCAAAATATCCTTCCAACGGGCGATCTGCTTGCGCACTTCCGAGGGGGCCGTTCCGCCATAGCTGACACGACTGGCCACCGAGTTGTGCACGCCCAGAACGCCAAACACATCTTCTGTGATATTAGTATGAACCGACTGCATGTCATCCAATGACAGGTCCGGCAAATCACATCCGCGGCTTTCCGCCATGGCCACAAGGGCCCCTGTGACGTGGTGCGCATCACGGAACGGCATGTTCAATGCGCGCACCAGCCAGTCGGCCAGATCGGTCGCGGTAGAAAATCCGCTACCTGCCGCCGCTTCAAGGCTTTCGGTGTTGGCCGACATATCCTTGACCATGCCTTCCATCGCGGCCAGCGCCAGCATCCAGTTGTCAGCGGCATCAAAGACCTGTTCCTTGTCTTCCTGCATGTCCTTGGAATAGGCCAGCGGAAGACCCTTCATCACCGTCATCAACGCGACATTCGCGCCGAAAATCCGACCAATCTTGGCTCGGATCAATTCCGCCGCATCGGGGTTTTTCTTCTGCGGCATGATCGACGATCCGGTGCTGAAGCGGTCAGACAGGGTCACAAACCGGAACTGGGCCGAGGACCAGATCACCAGCTCTTCAGCAAAACGGCTTAGGTGCATAGCGCAGATCGAGGCGACCGACAAGAACTCAAGCGCAAAGTCCCTATCCGACACAGCATCCAGAGAATTCGCCGCCGGACGGTCAAAGCCTAGCGCTTCGGCGGTCATGTGACGGTCAATCGGAAAGGACGTGCCCGCAAGGGCCGCGGCACCCAAGGGCAATTCGTTCATCCGCGCTCGTGCATCCCGAACGCGGGACAGATCGCGCCCGAACATTTCGACATAGGCCATCATGTGATGACCCCATGTGACCGGCTGCGCGGTTTGCAGGTGTGTGAAACCCGGCATGACCCATTCGGCGCCAGCCTCGGCCTGCGCGAGAAGCGCTTGAATAAGCGCGACAAGCGCCCCTTCGGCGGCGTCAAACTGATCACGGACCCAGAGTTTAAAGTCCGTTGCCACCTGATCGTTCCGGCTCCGCCCCGTGTGCAAGCGACCCGCTGGTTCGCCAATGATCTCTTTCAGACGCGATTCCACGTTCATATGGATATCTTCAAGCGCCGTCGAAAACTGGAACTCGCCCTTTTCAATCTCTGACAAGACCGTGAGCAGCCCTTCCCGAATGGCTTCGGCATCACTATCAGTTAAGATGCCTTGCGCGGCCAACATGGCGGCGTGGGCACGAGACCCCGCGATATCCTGAGCGGCCAGTCGCTTGTCGAATCCGATTGAAGCGTTAATAGCTTCCATGATCGCATCCGGCCCAGCGGCGAACCGCCCGCCCCACATCGCATTCGAGGATTTTTCAGTCATCTGGCTGCCCTTACGGAGGTAATATGAATTTCAGTCTTAAGACGCTCCTTTATATCGTCATTGCGGCAGGTGCAATTTTCGTTGGCATGACTTTCTTTGATAAAGAGCCACAGGCGGATTATTCGGCGTTTGAGCCACTTCGGGCGGGCGACATGAAAAAGCTGAACTTCTCGGCCCCGAAACCGTTTGTCGATACCGCCTTTGTCGGCGAGGACGGCCAGCCGATGAATTTCGAGGCCTTCAAGGGGCAGTATACGGTGGTGAATTTCTGGGCCACATGGTGCGCCCCCTGCCGCGCCGAGATGCCGACGCTTGAAGCTTTGGACAAAGCGTTTGAGGGTAAGGGGCTAGACGTGATCACGATCGCCACAGGCCGCAATCCGCAGCCCGCGATTGACAAGTTCTTTGCCGAGATCGGGGTCGAAAACCTGCCGAAGCATCTTGACCCGAAACAGGCGCTGGCGCGGGATATGGCGGTGTTGGGCTTGCCGGTGACGGTGGTTCTGAACCAAGACGCGCGCGAAATTGCGCGACTGACGGGGGATGCCCATTGGGACAGCCCAGAGGCGGTGGCGATTTTGACGGCGTTGGTTGAGCGCGGGGAATGATGGGCGCAGAGCACCCATCCTACATGCGCTTGGGTTTAAAGCATAAGCGCGGACACCCGCTTGAGCATGGGCCCTTTGCTTCCTATGTTGCTAGAGACACTGACAGGAAGGCCGAAATGTCCCGCAAGACCTATGCCCAACTTGCGGCTGAAGCCGCCGAACGGATCATCGAGATTATGCCGTGGGATGTGCCTGACTTCATGGAAGACACCCCCGATGCCCTGATGCTGGACATCCGCGAACGGGAAGAATTTGCGCGGGTGCGAATTGCCGGATCGCTGAACGTTCCGCGCGGGATCCTCGAAAGCGCGGCAGAGTGGAACTATGCCGAAACGGAACCGGAACTGGTCTCGGCGCGCGACAAGCCGGTGTTGGTGATCTGCCGCTCGGGGAACCGCTCGGCGCTTGCTTGCGAGGTTCTGACAATGATCGGCTATAGCGATGTCCGGTCAGTCAAACTGGGCATCAAGGGCTGGAACGACGCCGATCAAGATTTGGTCGACGAGGCAGGCAACCTACTGGACGGGGACGACGCCGAGGCGCTGCTTTCGCCCCCGTTGCGGGACGATCAGAAAGCCCCGTCGGGGTTATAAGTTTATCGCCAACGGCAAAGCAATTTGCAGCAACAAATTGTGTCAATCATCCATCTTCAACGCCGAGATAAACGCCTCTTGCGGGATCTCGACTTTCCCGAACTGGCGCATCTTTTTCTTACCCGCCTTCTGCTTGTCCAGCAGCTTGCGTTTACGCGTTGCGTCGCCGCCGTAACATTTGGCGGTCACGTCTTTGCGCAGCGCCGACAGGGTTTCGCGGGCGATAACCTTGCCGCCGATGGCCGCTTGGATCGGGATTTTGAACATGTGACGCGGGATCAGGTCTTTGAGCTTTTCGCACATCGCACGGCCGCGCATTTCGGCGCGGTCGCGGTGCACCATCATGGACAGCGCATCGACGGGTTCTTCGTTCACCAGCACCTGCATTTTCACCAGATTGTCCTGACGGTATTCGGTGAACTGGTAATCGAACGATGCATAGCCTTTGGTGACCGATTTCAGACGGTCGTAGAAGTCGAACACAACCTCGTTCAGCGGCAGGTCATAAACAACCATCGCGCGGGTGCCGGCATAGGTCAGGTCCTGCTGAATTCCGCGGCGGTCTTGGCACAGTTTCAGCACGTCACCCAGATACTCATCAGGCACCATGATTGTGGCCTTGATGCGGGGTTCCTGCACGTGATCGACATAGGTCAGATCGGGCATGTCGGCGGGGTTGTGCAGTTCCTGCATCGTCCCGTCTTTCATGTGGATGTGGTACACAACCGATGGCGCGGTGGTGATCAGATCCAGATCATACTCACGTTCCAGACGGTCGCGGATCACTTCGAGGTGCAGCAGACCAAGGAAGCCGCAGCGGAAGCCGAAACCCAGCGCGGCCGAGGTTTCCATTTCGGCACTGAAGCTGGCGTCGTTCAGTTGCAGCTTCTCGATCGCGTCGCGCAGGTCTTCAAAATCATTGGCATCCACAGGGAACAAGCCACAGAAAACCACGGGGATTGACGGCTTAAAGCCTGGCAGCGCTTGGGCGCATTGTTTCTTTTCGTGGGTGATCGTGTCACCCACTTTGGTGTCACGCACCTGCTTGATCGAGGCGGTGAAAACGCCGATCTCGCCCGGTCCGAGCTCGGCGATATCCACCATCTTGGGCTTCAGAACTGCCAGCTTATCGATCTTATAGGTCGCTGCAGTTTTCAACATGCGAATTTGGTCGCCCTTTTTGATCACGCCGTCCATGACGCGGATCAGAACGACAACGCCAAGGTAGGCATCATACCAGCTATCGACCAGCATGGCTTTCAGCGGCGCATCGCGGGTGCCCGAGGGCGCGGGTAACCGGTTGACGATAGCTTCCAGAACGTCGGGGATGCCGATACCTGTCTTGGCCGAGATTTCGACAGCCTCGCTGGCGTCGATGCCAATGACGTCTTCGATCTGCTCGCAAACCCGCTCGGGCTCGGCGGCGGGAAGGTCAATCTTGTTCAGGACAGGAACGATCTCGTGGTCGGCGTCGATAGCCTGATAGACGTTGGCCAGCGTCTGCGCCTCGACGCCTTGGGTGGCGTCCACCACCAGCAAAGAGCCCTCGACCGCCTGCATCGAGCGGCTGACCTCATAGGCGAAGTCTACGTGACCGGGGGTGTCGATCAGGTTCAGGATATAGGTATTTCCATCCTTGGCGGGGTATTCGATCCGCACCGAGTTGGCCTTGATGGTGATCCCGCGCTCGCGCTCGATATCCATGCTGTCTAGCATCTGAGCTTTCATGTCGCGCTCGGCCACCGTGCCCGTCAGCTGGATCAGCCGGTCGGCTAGGGTGGATTTGCCGTGGTCGATGTGGGCCACGATGGAAAAATTGCGGATTCTGGCGAGATCAGTCATGCGCGGGATATGCTGCGGATTTGCGGATTGGTCAATGGGGATTGATGTACCAAGCTGGGGTGATCTGACCACTATTCTAAAGACTGTTGTCTCTTATTAAAGACGCAGACATTTACAGAAATTTCCTGTAGGCTGTCACTATTCTTTCATTGGCCGTTTCCTCGGCTCATTTTTTTCGACGATTACATGGGAACACGGCTCAGAACAGGGGCACTTCTAATGCCAGTCTTCGACAATGCCGTAGCGCGCCGCTTGTTCACGGCTTTGATCATTGCGGACATCTTTTTTATAACCTTTCATACAGTTCTCGGGGTATTGCCCCACACTGGCAGCATTCGCTCTGTCGAAGTTCTTTATGGGCATTTCAACCTCTACAATGACTTCGGTTATCCCGAAGTTTTTGGCTTCGGCAAATGGACCATAGCCTGTGTTTTTTCACTGGTCAGCTTTATGATGACACGCAACCGGGCGTATGTTGGCGTTGCCGTCGCCTCAGCCGCATTTTTGGCCGATGATTCAGGGCAGATCCACGAAAGCATTGGCGCGGAACTGGATCGAAACGGATATAACAGTATTTTTGGGTTGGATGGGGCATCGATCGGCGAGATATTGGGCTTCGGAATTCTGGGGCTGATCGTGTTCAGCGCTTTGCTTTATTCTTGGCGCAATGCGGTTCCACATTTTCGCGGGCCCATAAAAGTTATTGCCTTGGCTGTATTTGGAATGTTCTTTTGTGGAATTGTCTTTGACCTCGCCCACAATCTAATCGCCGGAAATCTTCAGATAGCGTTCTTGGCTGAACTTGTCGGGATAATTGAGGATGGCGGCGAGATGTTATTTCTCTCGCTCTATTGCGCCGCAGTTTTTTCCGAGTTTTTTCGCGTCGCTACTGCTCAAAAAGAGACTGTCTAGCCCCGCAATGCCCGTTCAATCAGGAACGATACGGGGAACGCCAGTAAGAAACCTGCCAAGACTGACAGGGCAAGCGGCCAGAGGGTTCCGTAGCCCGCGACCAGAACAGCGACGATGCCAACGCCCGCAAGGGTCGCGCCTATAAAAAGGTGAAGGATCACCGTCAGCCACGTCATGCAAATCTCCTTTTGCTCGATTTAAAACATCTGCGGATTTCCGACCTTGATTTAAGTCAGTGATCCCTCTGGGCGCATCAGAAAATCTGGGCTATTGATGCGCCATGACCCGCCGGCTTTTTATGATCGCCCTGCTTTTTGCCGCTCTGCCCCTACGTGCCGAGCAGGCCTTGGTGGCCGTCGCCGCAAATTTTCTGAAACCGGCCGGGGTGCTGGCCTCGCTTTACGAAAACGAAAGCGGCCATGAGATACAGTTGGCTAGCGGCTCGACGGGGCAGCATTATGCGCAAATTCTACATGGTGCCCCCTATGATGTTTTTCTGGCGGCCGATGACCAAAGACCGCTATTGTTAGAAGAACAAGGCTTGGCGCATGGCCGGTTCACCTATGCGGTCGGCCGTTTGGCGATTTTCAGCGCGGATCAGAATTTTCCGGTCGCTCAGGGGCTTGAGGCGTTAAAAGACGAAGGCTTTGTTGCCATCGCAAATCCGGCGCTGGCGCCTTATGGGCGGGCTGCGCAAGAAGTGTTGGACGCAACAGGCCTGACAGAGCATTTGCAGGGGCAAGTCGTACAGGGGCAAAACGTAGGTCAGGCATTTGGTATGGTGGCATCAGGCAATGCCCGGGTCGGGTTGGTGGCCATGTCGATGGCGCAAGCCGCCGAAGGGGTGTTCGCTGTTGTGCCTGATGATCTGCACGGCCCGATTTTGCAGGATGCGGTTTTGCTAAGTCACGGCAAGGGCAATCTGGCAGCCCAAGGGTTTCTGGCCTATCTTGCCTCGGACGCCGCTTTGGTGGTTCTTGACGACTACGGATATGCCCGCCCATGAGCCCTGATCTTGCCCCTCTTTGGCTTAGCCTGCGGCTTGCGCTGGTCACAACCGTTGTGCTGCTGGTTATTGGAACGCCTTTGGCGTGGTGGTTGGCAGGCACCAAATCGCGACTGAAACCGGTACTTGAAGCGATTACCGCCCTGCCGCTGGTTCTGCCGCCAACCGTGTTGGGATTTTACCTGCTGATCTTGTTTTCTACAAACACGGGTTTTGGCGGTTTCTTCCTAAGCCTCACCGGACAAAGCTTGACCTTTAGCTTTACAGGGCTCGTGCTGGCCTCGGTGGTATATTCCCTGCCTTTCATGGTGCAGCCGCTGCAATCGGCATTTGAGGCCGTGGGGCGTGGTCCAATGGAGGCGGCAGCATCATTGGGCGCGTCACCGCTGGACAGGTTTTTTACAGTCGCATCCCCATTGGCAATGCGGGGCTACATCACTGGATTGGTGCTAAGTTTCGCGCATACTCTGGGCGAGTTCGGCGTTGTCCTGATGGTAGGAGGCAACATCCCCGGTCGAACCAAAGTGATTTCGATTGCCATTTATGAAAACGTCGAAACGCTAAACTATGCTCAGGCACATTGGTTGTCGGCGGTGCTTTTGGCGTTTTCGTTTGCCGTGCTTTTGGTGGTTTTCACCGTGAACCGCCGCTTTCCGGTGCGGGTGATATGATGGGTTTGTCCGTAGATATCCGTCTGCCTCGGGACAGGTTTGTTCTTGAGGTTTCCCAAACCTTTTCCGCCCAAGGGGTGACGACGCTTTTCGGGCCGTCAGGCTGCGGAAAGTCGTCGTTGCTGCGCGTCATCGCCGGACACGAACCCCGTGCGCTTGGAAACGTGGTTTGCGGGGAAGACGTGTGGCTGGGTGGGAAAACGATGCCTGCACACCAACGCCGTGTTGGTTTCGTGTTTCAGGATGCCCGATTGTTTGCACATCTCGATGTGGCGGGCAATCTGGCGTTTGCCGAAAAGCGCGCCCGCCATGACAGCGGTATAAGGCGTGACGCTGTGATCGAAGCCTTGGGGATCGACGCTTTGCTCCATCGCCCCGTGCAGGATTTGTCAGGCGGCGAACGCCAACGCGTCAGCATCGCCCGCAGTTTGCTCGGTCAGCCGCGATTGATGTTGATGGACGAACCGCTGGCCGCTTTGGATCACCGCGCCAAGGCCCGTATTCTACCGATGATCGCCGACCTGCCCAAACGTTTCGGTGTGCCGGTGATCTATGTCACCCATGCGTTGGATGAGGTTGCGCAAATTTCCGATCATGTGGTGATGATGCAAACCGGCAAGGTGATTGCGGATGGCCCTGTGTCCGAAATGCTGGAACGCCCGGATTTGCAGGGACTGACAGGACGATTTGAAGCGGGAACAATCCTTGAAGGGGTTGTGGCCGGCCATGACCAAGAAATGCATCTGACATCGGTTGACGTCGGCGGGCTGGCCTTTGAGATGCCGTATCTGGATGCGCCGATAGGGCAATCTCTGCGCTTGCGGGTCAGGGCGCGGGACGTAACATTAGCTGTAAAACGCCCCGAGGGCATCAGTACGCGCAATATCCACGACGGCCGCATTCTAAAGTTATCGCCCGAAGAAGGCAGCGCTTTTGTCGAGGTGCTGATCGATCTGGGCGCAACACATTTGCAGGCCCGTGTGACACGGGCAGCTGTGCGTGATCTTGCGCTGACCGAAGGATCACATGTCTTTGCTCTGGTGAAATCGGTCAGCTTTGATCGTCGCGCCCTGCCGGGGGTGAAGGGGTAGCAACGAAAAGCTGAAACAGTCTTGCCTTTCAAAATCAGCGATTGCACAAGAGATGTATTCTCGGAGCGCATTATGCTAAAATCTTTTTCGCAATTCACCGCCACCGTGTGGCTGGTGATTATTGCCACCATGGCCAACCGGTTTACGTTTTTTATGGTCTGGCCGTATCTGGCCGTGATCCTGTACGAAAACCACGGGTTGAACGCCGCTCAGATCGGACTGTTCCTGACGATCCCCTCGATTGTCGGAAATACGATCGGGTTTTATGTCGGCTACCTTTCGGATCTGTTTGGTCGTAGAAAAATCATCATGGGCGCATTGGTTATCGCCATTTTTGCTCTGACAACCCTAGGTCTGACCGATAACCTTTGGATCATTCTTGGCGCCATGGTCCTGCAATCGATATCACGAAGCGGGATCGAGCCGTCGGGCAAGGCACTCATCACAGATGTATTAGAGGATCGGGACGCGAAAGACCTGGCCCTTCACGCCCGCTATTATGCACTGAACGTTGGCGCTTCATTTGGTCCTTTGGCAGGTGTGTATTGGGGCATCACTGGAAAACAAACCACGTTTCTTATGGTTGCGGGTACGATGACACTTTATCTTGTCGCCGCCCTTATTGTTTTTTCCCGAGAGCATATTGTTGAACGCCAAGAAGGGGCCGAGCCATTTTCTTTCCGATCGGTTATTCGGACACTTTCAGCCGACCACAGCTTTCTGGTTCTGGTCTTCGCGATGTTTCTTGGCGGAATTTCCTATTCCCAACTTGAAGCCGGTGTGATCCAGTTTCTGCAAATCGCGGGGCACCCGGATGTTGTTGCCTTTTACCCGATTATAACACTGACCAACGGGCTGACGGTGCTTGTGCTGCAATTCCCGTTGCTATCAGCCACCAGACGTTTCCATCCGATGACTCGTTCGATGATCGGGGCCGGGCTGATGGCAGTTTCATTTTCTATGCTTGCTTCGGTTTCAGCGACCAGTGAAACGGCCGTTCTGGTCTCAATTTTCGTTTTAAGCGTCGGAGAAGTAATTCTGTTCCCGACCGTTCAAATACTGATCGACCGCATGGCACCCGACGGGATGAAGGGCAGCTATTTCGGAGCAGCCGCTTTGGCCGGTTTCGGCTTTGCGTTGGGTCCGTTAATTGGAGGGACGCTATTAAAACTCGGGGGCGGGCAATTGCTTTGGTGGAGTATGGCAGCTGCGGCCGCGTTCGTAGCCGTACTTTACCCTATTTCTGGGCGAATGCGTCGTGGCGCTGATCCACGATAATCACGTGCTCGGGCGCGACAGCGCAAAGCATGCAGCCCCGCCCAAACACACCGCCTGAATGTTCAGGACAAACGGTTTTACACCCATGATCAGGCTTAAAAGAAAAACTGCGCCCATGGTACCGGTGGCGATGACTTTAATCTTCGGCGATATCGCCCCGCTTTCCCGCCAATCCGCGATGACAGGCCCAAAGACGCGGTGATCAAGCAACCATTGCTCAAGCCTTGGCGAGCTTTTGGAAAAGAAGAACGCGGCCAGGATCATCAGAGGTGTGGTTGGTAAAACCGGCAAGACGATCCCCAGAACGCCCAGCGCGACCGAGACGAGACCAAGGACAAGCCACATGGGGCGTAAAACCTTTAAAGTGTTTTCGGACATTGTGATCGCTTTTCGCGCCATTGCGTTTTCGTATGTAGATGATCGGCGCAGCAAGCGTGTTCTTTAGGACACAACTTTTGCGGGTCAGGAGTTTCATACTACCAAAATGTCGCAGGCTGGGTAAAAGAGACACGTCCGCAACAATCAACACAGGAGGGCATCACATGACTAACTATGTTTTCGCACTCCAACGTTTTGCGGGTTTGGGCTTTGCTATGAATTGCTGGGCGGCCCTACATTCGGAACCATCGACTGCAAAAGCGTCGTAGTTTCGTCACCGCACCCAAAGGGTGCATTCCTGAAAACACCGATCTGAAGTCAAAGGCTCAATGCGCCCGAAGACCCTGATCTTCTGTTTTCCAACTTCAAACCAAACTTAAACAGAGGCCGCGCGGA
>Ga0181587_10004010_pt1 | contig 12190 bp, 12 predicted proteins | sample 071ome_27_FD_132463 | JGI IMG/M metagenome (GOLD analysis project Ga0181587, IMG submission 132463) | Coastal salt marsh microbial communities from the Groves Creek Marsh, Skidaway Island, Georgia - 071409AT metaG (megahit assembly) | ecosystem: Environmental > Aquatic > Marine > Intertidal...
AATGAAGGACTCTATTTTAAAGAATTTTACAAAGGTTTCCACATCTGATTGACAACCTGCAGATAAGATAGATTGAGAAATTCCCATAGAATTTAATCTTTTAACTGTATGTAATGCGGAGAAATGTAAATCGCAATGGGTGAAATTTTTACGGTACTGATCAATGAAATCCTTGGTTAATAATTCGTAATCTGTTCCCGAACTTGGCAAACCAAGTGTTTTATAAAAATTGGAAACGGGGAAAAAAAATAGATTCCTGTACTCCTCAACCGTTAGACTTTTGATATTATAGCGGATAAGAATATGATTTAAAACATCCACACACAAACCTACATCATCAATCAGTGTGCCATTCCAATCCCAAATAACATGCTTAATCACAATGGAGATAATAAATGTTTAAACTTAATCCATCAACTTTCCATAGATAAAATCGTAAGGAACAAATATCTCTCCATTTTCTGATAGATCATGAAGTTTTAAATCATATAACGCTCGATGGCTAAATTTCTTGCATTCAACCGACTATCCAACAAATTATACAATCTAAAATTACAACTACCATGGCTAAATCTACTGAAAAATCCTCAAGTAATTCAACTTCTGACTTAGATCTCGCACTTCAAAGTATAAATAAGAAGTTCGGTGAGGGTGCATTAATGAAACTTGGAGATGCTACCAAAATGAATGTGTCTGTTATTTCGACGGGATCACTTGCGATTGATCTCTCACTGGGCGTAGGAGGCTTACCCAGAGGAAGAATTGTTGAAATTTATGGACCTGAATCATCTGGAAAAACCACTTTCTGCCTAAGTGTTATTGCCGAAGCACAAAGGAGGGGAGGAAATGCAGTCTTTGTGGATGTCGAACATGCACTGGATCCTAGATACGCCAAAATCGTCGGAGTGGACCTCGATAATTTGATGGTTTCTCAACCTGAGAGCGGAGAAGATGCTCTCAACATTACTGAAACACTTATCCGATCGGGTGCGATTGATGTGATCGTTGTTGATTCAGTTGCTGCCCTAGTTTCAAGACAAGAGTTAGACGGACAAATGGGTGATACCACCGTTGGATTACAAGCCAGAATGATGAGCCAGGCAATGAGAAGGTTAACTGCTGCGATTTCTAAAACAAATTGTGTATGTATTTTTACCAATCAGATAAGAGAAAAGATTGGAGTGATGTTTGGCAGCCCAGAAACGACCCCAGGGGGAAGAGCCTTAAAGTTCTTTTGTTCAGTTCGAATGGACATTAGGAGGATTGGACAAATAAAGGAAGCCAACGGGACTGTTACAGGTTCTAGGACCAGGCTTAAAGTTGTTAAAAACAAAGTGGCTCCTCCATTTACGGCCTGTGAATTTGACATTATGTATAATGAAGGAATTTCTAAAACTGGATCAGTAATTGATCTAGGTATTGATCATAAAATTCTTACCAAAAAAGGAGCATGGATTTCATTCGAAGGAGAATTAGTAGGTCAAGGAAGAGAAGCGGCTAAACAATCCCTTGCTGAAAACCCGAAAATGTTGGAAAAAATTACTTCTGCGATTTTAGAAAAAGTTCAAGTAACCGTTGGATCAGTATTAGCCCAAGGGGATTCAGAAGAAGATTAAGCATTTTTGAGAGTCCCCCACCCCGTAGTGATGGACACAATCGTAGCACCAGCAACTCCTACTGGCGAATCAGCACTTGGAGTAATTCGTGTAAGCGGAGAATTGGCATCAGGTATCTACAAAGAGGCTTGTAAGTTAAGTGTCTTAAGTCCAAGAAAAGCCACACTTGCCAACTACATTTCATTTGATGGTATTCTTATTGATCAAGTCGTGATTACCTATTACGAGGATCAAAAATCGTATACTGGACAAAAATCACTTGAAATTTCATGTCATGGAAACCCACTGGTCCTTGAATTAATTTGTGAAGACTTAATCAATCGAGGATGTAGGCTTGCTGAACCTGGAGAATTTACAAAATTAGCATACACAAATGGCAAACTCGATCTAGCCCAAGCCGAATCAGTTGCACAAATTATATCGGCGAAAAACGAACGCGCTCTTCAAGCTGCTCAGAGAAATCTACAAGGTCAACTCGGAGATGAGTTAAAAAAAATACAAAATCAAACGATTGAATTACAAGCATTCATTGAAGGCTATATTGACTTCCCAGAAGATGACATTGGAAACCCAGATCCTGAATTGATTAAAAATAAATTAGACACAATCATTTCAGAAATTAATAAATTAATCAATCAATCTGAAAGAATACAAATTTTTGAACAAACTTTTAAAATAGTTTTAATTGGGCCGCCTAATGCTGGAAAAAGTAGTTTATTTAATCAAATTGTGGGGTCTAACCGGGCTATCGTGCATCCAACGGCGGGCACAACAAGAGATTATTTAGAGAAAAATATTATGTTAAATAAACAAGAAGTCACCATTGTGGATACTGCTGGAATCCATGAAGGAAGCGACGAAATTGAAAATCTTGGTATTGAACATTCATGCGACCAAGCAGTTCAAGCAAATCTGTTATTATTCGTAGTTGACGGAACACTCCCCTACCCTACTCAATTCCTGAATAAGATATATGAATCGGTAAAACATGTCCCAAAATATCTTATTATAAATAAGTCTGATCTTAAATCCACCAACCTTAAAGCGTTACATAATTTTATCCAAACATTCACAATAAGTTGTAAGAATAACAATGGAATCGACAGCTTAATTAAAGAGATAGAACGATATTATTCTAAAAAATACACTCCAGAGGATCAGGCGACACTTTACATAGGAAAACGACATCATCGTCTTTTAAAAGTATGTAATGAATATCTCTACAAAATTAAAGATAATTTAAAAACAGAAATACATTACGAATTAATTTCATCTGAATTACAAAGTTCTCGAGACGCACTAGATCAAATAATTGGTATTAAAACGAATGAAGATATACTTGATCAGCTTTTCAAAACATTTTGCATTGGTAAATAAATATGAGTCTACGTGACAATGATCCTCATCGACCCTATGATGTAATCATATGCGGTGCCGGCCATGCTGGATGTGAAGCCACGATAGCAGCGGCCAATCAAGGTGCCGAAGTCCTTCTTCTTACCGGGAATTTGGATACCATTGCTCAAATGAGTTGTAATCCAGCCATTGGCGGCCAAGCAAAAGGACAAATTGTAAGAGAAATTGATGCACTAGGTGGAGAAATGGCTCTAAATACTGATTTCTCTGCAATACAGTACAAGCTATTAAATACCTCTAAAGGAAAAGCGGTCCAAGCACCTAGAGCCCAATGTGATAAAAAAGCCTACCAACTGAGGATGAAACATGTGTTGGAACAACATGATAATGTAACAATATTTCAAGCGATGGTTAATGGCCTTATTGTCGAAGGTAAAAACTGTACAGGCGTAGAAACATCGATGGGGATTCCTTTTTATGGAAAGTCTATCGTGGTTACAACCGGTACATTTCTTCAAGCTTCTACACATATAGGGCAAACAAAGTCAGAAGGTGGCCGTTTGGGTGATCATGTATCCAAGGGTTTATCGAGTCATTTTATAAAACATGGTATCGAACTGAAACGCTTTAAAACCGGAACACCACCAAGATTGCTAGGCAAATCTATAAATTTTCAAAATCTTGAAATTCAACATGGTGATATAGATCCTACAAGATTCGCATTCTATGATTCACGGTCCGATGCAGAAGTGTTCCACGTGGAACATAAAAGTAGGTGGGGCTCTCAATCTAATTTCCCCCCAACAAACCAAGTAAATTGTTATATCACAGAAACATGCCCAGAAACACATCAATTGATTAACAAGAACTTGCATCTATCTCCTCTCTTTAAAGGTGATATTATTGGCACAGGTCCGAGATATTGCCCAAGTATTGAAGATAAGGTTGTTCGGTTTTCATCAAAGGATTCACATAAAATTCATCTCGAGCCTGAAGGGATCAAAACAGATGAATGGTATATCAATGGTTTTTCTACCAGTTTGCCTTTTCACATTCAACAAGAAGTACTAAAAACAATCCCTGGCTTAGAGAATGCCATCATAATTCGTCCAGCTTATGCTGTCGAATACGATTATGCACCTCCCACTCAACTTAACTTCAATTTAGAATCACTCATCGTTAAATCGCTCTTCTTTGCAGGCCAAATCAATGGAACATCTGGTTATGAAGAAGCCGCAGCGCAAGGTTTAATCGCAGGAATCAATGCGGCTCGAAAAGCTTTGAATAAAACAATGATACACATCCACCGAAACGAAGGGTATATCGGTGTATTAATTGACGATCTTACCACTAAGGGTGTAACTGAGCCTTACCGCATGTTCACGAGTCGAGCGGAACATCGATTGCTCTTTAACCACGGGAGTGCTGAATTTCGCTACTTAAACAAATCCACAGAATATAATCTTTTAAAAAAAACCCGAATCGATAAAATTAAAAGCTTTCAATCCTCTCTTTCGATTTGGTTAAATCGTTTAGAAAAAACTCATTACGAAAACGGGAAAAGTTTTTCTCATCATATTAAGTCTAACCATAAGTCCCCAGTCGAGTTGCCTAATGAATTTAATGAACTTCCCTCATGCGTTAAGGATGAGGTTCTTTATAAAATTATCTATGACGGTTACTTACAGAGGGAATCCAAAGCGGCGGAACGATTAGCATCTGCAAATCGTATGGTTCTTCCCGATGATTTCAATTACTCAGAGTTGTCTGGTCTCAGGGCTGAAAGCATTGAGAAGTTAACCAAAATCAAACCAAGCACTCTCGGACAAGCATCGCGTATACCAGGAGTCAATCCAGCGGATATTGGTATTTTGCATATTTACCTAGACCGGCACATGAAAACAAAGGCCTGATCATAGTGAATGATGCTTTTATCAAAAGTCATGATCTATATTTAAAAAAAAGATCAGAAAGAATCCGGAGGGTAGGGGAGGCACTTAATAAAATACTTTTCAATCGTTCGGATAAGTTTAATTTTTCCTCTTTTCATCTTGAAATAGGGTGCGGTCATGGTCACTGGCTAACTTCATTTGCTCAATCTTGTCCAAACCAGTTGTTCATAGGAATTGACCTCATTACTAGGCGCCTAAAGAAGGCCGAACAAAAGAAAAGGCTACACAACCTAGAGAATGTTTTTTTTATCAAAGCCGATGCCCTAGAATTTTTGGAAGCTTTGCCAAAACAATTAATCATAACATCAACCTATCTTATGTTTCCTGATCCCTGGCCCAAAAAAAGGCATCACAAAAAGCGACTTATTCAAACTACTTTCCTCAATCAACTTTCTGAGGTCTCGCAAAACTCTTCCTCGCTTTTCTTTAGAACCGATCATCACCAATATTTTGAATGGTCTTTGGATCACATTAAGAGAAACCAGCATTGGCGTGTAACAGATGAGACTTGGCCACACGAAGCCGATAGTTTTTTTCAGAAGCTGTTTTGTTCCTGCCAAACGCTTTCCGCCTCAGTATTAAAATAATTACTTCATTGCATTACCTTAAGTTAATAAGATTAAGTTTCTTCTCAGGAGTAAGTTGTTAATTGACGGGTTTCAGTCTCTTAATTATAAGTTTTGCTTTTAAGTGAGAACATTAGCTCCATTAATCTTATCTCTTGTATTCAGTTCCTTTTCATTGGGTGCTGAAGGAGGAGTTAAAGTGACTGCCGATGAAGTTTTTTCTGTCGGAAATTTACCTATTACCAATTCCATGGTAACTAGCTGGATTGTCTCCTTGCTATTAATCTTTCTCGTTAAATTTCTTGTTGGTAAGCCCATGTTGATTCCTTCCAAGGGTCAACTTATTATGGAATCCGTCGTCGGAGGTATACGAGGAATCATTGAACCTATTGTTGGCAAAAAGGTATTTTTTCCGTCGTTTTGGATACTTAGCGGACTGTTCTTTTTCATCCTTATTCAAAATTGGAGCGGACTGCTTCCCGGAGTTGGTACCATAGGTTATGGCCATTACACAGATAACCACTTTACTATAAATAAACCCCTCATACGACCAGGAAATGCAGACCTAAACATGACTTTAGCACTTGCATTGGTTGCTAATATTTTCTGGGTTTACTTCATAGTTAAGTACGCTGGAATTAAGGCAATTGTAAAAGACTGGTTTGGCAATAAGGCTGAGAAATCGGAAGTGAGTGCTTTCATTTTCGGCTTTCTTGGCATCATATTTTTAGCGGTAGGTTTTATTGAAGTTGTATCGATTCTTTTTCGACCTGTCTCTCTCACATTCCGGTTATTCGGAAATGTTTTTGGTGGCGAAAGCCTGCTTCACAGTATGTTTTATATTGTACCTCAATTAAAATGGATCTTACCAGTCCCATTTTATTTCATGGAAGTATTAATCGGCTTAGTACAAGCTCTTGTCTTTATGCTCCTCATTTCAGTCTATATCGGTCTCATCTGCAACCATGACGAAGGAGAACATCACTAATTTCTGCATGTGACTATGTTCAATCGTAGGCATGTACCCAACTAATTAAACCATCCAATATTATAAAAAATGATTGAAGTACTCGCACAAGCAACTGAACAAGCAACAGGTATCACAGGAAGTATCCAATCAGCCTTAGGCTGTTTAGGTGCTGCAATTGGTGTAGGCATCGTAGGTATGAAAGCGGTAGAAGCAGTAGGACGTAACCCCGATGCAGCAGGGGCAATCCTAGTACAATCCATCCTCGGAATGGCACTTGCAGAAGCGGTGGCTTTTTACTCGCTCTTCCTCTAATTAGACAGGCAAATCTTTACCCTTCATGATCGTTTTAGCTAGTCTCACAGATACAGCACAAGGGATCGTTGAAACCTTTGGTATCGATTGGCCTATGCTAATCGCCCAAGCAATCAACTTTCTGATTGTTGCTTTTGTTATTTGGAAGTTTGCTTTTAAGAACATCCTTTCAACCATCAAGGAAAGAGAAAAACAAATTGCAGATTCTTTGAGCAATGCAGACAAAATCAAACTCGAGCTTGAAGAGACTGAAAAACAGCAGCAGGAAACGCTTCAAGAAGCGTCCCTCGCCGCCAAAAAAACGATCTCTAGTGCCCAAGAACAGGCAAAAGCATTCATAGAAGCTCAAAAAGAAGAAGCTAGAAAACAAGCAGAAGAAATCATCGCGAAAGCGAAGATTGCTATGGAACAAGAAAGGGAACGTGTCTTAAACCAAGCACGAGATGAAATTGCGTCTTTGGTCGTTCTCACAACTTCTAAAGTTTTATCTAAAGAACTTACCGAGGATGAACGAGAACGCTTCGCTTCGCATGCAACCAAAGAGCTCAACCTTTCTGTTTGAATTTATCTCGAATGCCTTCTCATACCAGTAACCTCGCTAAAGAACTTGTCAAATGTTCGACTAATCAAGAGGGTCTTGTGGATCGATCCCTTGTTGACCAAGTTTTGCATGCGCTTAGGGAATTAAATCCTCCTAAGCACCTTGACATTCTACGGTCCTACTTAACTGAGATTCATAAAACTCTCCGTAATCAACTTGTCGAGATTGAACTGGGGTCCGAATTAAATGATTCGGTTATATCGGAAATAAAAAATAAAATAAAAACCCTGAGTTCTGGAAATTTAGACTTTAATGTTTCAACCAACTCCAAACTAATCGCTGGATATCGAATTCGAGTCATCGATGATGTTTTTGAAGACTCTGTACAATCTAGATTATCAAAATTGTCCCAATCTTTTACTCTGTAATAAGCACAATATTCCACCATGAGTTCCATAACTGATCTAATTCGGAAAGAAATAGAAAATCTCTCAACGGATGCTACCCGCACCAATGTAGGTACAATCACCACCCTAGCTGATGGGGTAGCTCGTGTAGACGGGCTGTCCAAGGTCATGTACAACGAAATGATTGAATTCCCAAACAATGTTTTAGGAATTGCTCTCAACTTAGAGGAGAATTCTGTTGGGTGTGTACTCTTGGGTGATGTAAGTTCTCTTAAAGAGGGTGATGAAGCTCGCACCACGGGCAAACTTCTTTCTGTTCCCGTAGGAAAAGAACTTCTTGGTCGAGTTGTCGATGCTGTGGGTCGACCAATGGATGGTAAAGGTGCCATAACTACTGAAAGCACCTTACCCGTTGAAAGAATCGCACCCGGGATTATCCCTAGGAAATCTGTAGATCAACCTCTCCAAACTGGGATTATGGCCGTAGATTCAATGGTTCCTATCGGCAGAGGACAGCGAGAATTAATCATTGGTGACCGTTCGACTGGTAAAACCACCATAGCCATTGATACTATTATCAACCAAGCTAAAATCAACAAACAGGGTGAAGCCTCCGGAGATTCCAGTTTTCGTCCTGTATACTGTATTTATGTGGCCGTTGGTCAAAAAAATGCTAATGTTGCCCGCACCATCAAGACTCTTGAGGACAGCGGTGCAATGGAGTATGTGACTATCGTTTCCGCACCTGCTGCCGACAATCCGGCCAACCAATACCTTGCCCCTTATGCGGGTTGTGCCATGGGTGAGTGGTACATGGAAAACGGGATGGATGCCCTAATCGTGTACGATGATCTTTCCAAACATGCAGTTGCTTATCGTCAAATTTCTCTCATCCTCAAACGACCCTCTGGGCGTGAAGCCTACCCAGGGGATGTATTCTATCTGCATTCCCGTTTGTTGGAGCGTTCTGCTCGCCTCAATGAAAACAGCGGGAACGGCTCACTTACAGCCCTTCCCATAATTGAAACTCAAATGGGTGATGTGTCTGGCTACATTCCGACTAATGTAATTTCCATTACGGATGGTCAAATCTTCTTGGAAACCGATCTTTTCAACAAGGGAATTCGCCCTGCAGTTTCGGTCGGTTTGTCTGTTTCTCGAGTTGGTTCCGCCGCTCAAATTAAAGCCTATAAAAAAGTGGCCGGCAAAGTTAAGTTGGAACTCGCACAGTTTCGAGAACTCGCGGCCTTCTCCCAGTTTGAATCAGATCTCGATGCGACCACTAAAGCCAGTCTCGATAGGGGTGCTCGGATCGTTGAGTTGTTTAAACAAACAGCATCTAACCCTATCGCTGTTGAGGTACAAACCGCGATCATGTGGGCTATGCAAAATAACTTCTTTGACTCGATCGCCGTTGAGGATGTTAACCGTGCAACCCAAAGTCTCCGTGACTACATGGAAACACAAGGAAAAGAACCTTGTGAGTTGATTTACTCAACCGGAAAATTAGATGATTCAACCGAGCAAAAGTTACGCAGTGCTGTTGAGGATTGGAAAAGAACCTTTTCTTGATCTTCTTTTGATTTTTTAACCTACAACTGCACTGAAATATGGCTAACACTCGTGATATTCGATTGCGAATCAAGGGAGTAAAAAGCACCCGGCAAATCACACGGGCTATGCAAATGGTCGCTACTTCTAAAATGAAGAAAGCACAAGACGCCGCTAAAAGTGGTCGGCCCTACGCAATGCTTCTAGCAGATATCATCGTTTCAGTGGCAGATGAGTTTGAAGAGATTACCCACAAATATTTTAATGATCGGCCGGTTAGGCATCGTGGCATTCTTGTGATAGGCACGGACAAGGGATTGTGCGGTGCACTCAACTCCAACCTTTTTAGGATGCTTTCTTCAGTAGATTCATCGGCTAAATTTGTGTCTGTTGGAAAACGTGCGACGCAGTACCTCTCCCGCACCCGTCGTGATTTACTTGCCGACTTCAGCCTTCCTGATAAACCCAGATACTCGGATATAAAGCCTATAATCGAATTTTTATTAAGGGCTTACGGAGACGATAAAATCGATACCATTGAAGTTTTGCATACTGGCTTTGTTAATACACTGCGTCAAGAACCCGAACTCGTACGACTCTTCCCCCTCAATGATCTCGATGAAATGAGCCAAAAACTGCACGAAAGATTTGGCATCAAAGATCATGAAGTGCCTAAAGATAACCGAGAAATTCTTATCGAAAACCGCGATGATGTATTAGCGGAATTAGGAACGCTATATTTAAAGCAACAAATACATCAAATGGTCATGGAGTCTCAAGCTTCTGAACACAGTGCTCGTATGGTGGCGATGAAAACTGCTACCGACAATGCGGGCAATCTTCTTAGTGATCTTACCTTGCAATACAACCGTGCAAGACAAGCGGCTATAACCCAAGAAATCCTAGAAATTTCTGCAGCTACCCTTTCTAACTAACCTCTTCTTTCTAAACCATGGAACAAGAAAACTCCCATTCAACCCAAGGAAAAATCATTCAAGTAATCGGTGCCGTTGTTGACGCCGAGTTCCCAACCGGTGGCATGCCGAAAATTTATGATGCCTTGGAGGTAACATACAAGTTAGACGACTCTACGGATGCCAAGCTGGTCTTGGAGACTCAACAGCACCTTGGAGAAAACCGGGTCAGGGCCGTAGCCATGTCCTCGACTGAAGGTTTGGTACGCGGTATGGAGATACTTAATACAGCGAATCCAATTTCTGTCCCCGTGGGCGAAAAAGTATTAGGTAGAATCTTCAATGTAACTGGAGACACTGTAGATAACAAAGGCGAATGTGGTCATTCAGAAACACGACCCATTCACCGCCAGGCACCCACCTTGGTCGACCAAGACACAGAGGCGAATATTCTTGAGACGGGTATCAAGGTCATTGACTTGATTTGTCCCTTCATTAAGGGGGGCAAGGTAGGTGCCTTTGGAGGTGCCGGCGTGGGCAAGACAGTTGTGATCATGGAATTGATCAACAACATTGCCAAAGCACACGGTGGTTATTCCGTTTTTGCTGGGGTAGGGGAACGATCCCGTGAAGGCAACGATCTTTACCAGGAAATGTCTGAAGCGGGTGTGATCAATCAAGACGACATATCCAAGTCCAAGGTCGCTCTGGTTTACGGACAAATGAACGAGCCTCCTGGAGCCCGGATGCGGGTTGCTCTTTCGGGTCTTACCATGGCAGAATATTTTCGTGATGAAATGGGGCAGGATGTGTTGCTGTTCGTGGATAACATCTTCCGCTTTTCTCAGGCTGGTTCCGAAGTGTCAGCCTTGTTAGGCCGCTCACCATCTGCGGTGGGTTACCAGCCGACTCTTGCTGAAGAAATGGGCATTTTACAGGAACGTATTACCTCTACTAAAAAGGGTTCCATTACCTCCTTCCAAGCGGTTTATGTTCCTGCTGATGACTTGACCGATCCAGCTCCCGCCAACACTTTCGCCCACCTCGACTCCACCATTGTTTTAGAGCGTTCAATTGCCGAGCTTGGAATTTACCCTGCAGTTGATCCCCTCGCTTCCGTTTCGAACGCACTCTCTCCGGAAATTGTGGGCGAAGAGCACTTCAAAGTGGCTCGGGGCGTGCAGGAAGTACTACAGGCCTACAAGGACCTCCAAGATATCATTGCGATCCTTGGTCTTGATGAATTATCACCAGAGCAAAAACAGACTGTATTCCGTGCCAGAAAGATCCAAAAGTTTTTATCTCAACCCTTTCATGTTGCTGAAGTGTTTACTGGTGTGGCTGGAGAGTATGTTTCCGTCAAGGATACGATCCGAGGCTTCAAAATGATTCTCGACGGAGAATTAGACGAAGTCGCTGAAAACGACTTCTACATGAAGGGTGGCATAGATTCCGTAATCGGCGGAGAAGACTCATAATTTATCTCGATTACAAGCCAACAACATGCCTCTCACGCTCGAAATTGTTACTCCGGACGCTACGGTTTACTCTGAAGAAGTAGATCATGTGGTTGTTCCTACTGCAAATGGCAAAATCGATATTTTACCCAACCATCTCCCCATCATAGATAAACTGTTGGCTGGCGACCTCAAGGTTGGAAAAAACGGTATTTCTGAATACTTAGCCGTTGGTTCGGGTTTCGTGGAGGTTTATTCAGATAAAGTCTCCATTCTCACCGACGAAGCCATTGATGTAAGTGAACAGGATGACTCTATGATTGAGGAAGCCGTCAAACGGGCCCAAGATGCTCTTATTGAAGGCAAAAAGAGCAACCTCGACTTAGCTGCGATTCAGAAACTGGAAGCGGCTGCCCGCTTCGCTCTGGCTCAACAAATAGCCAAGGGAAAATCCAAATAGGAATTGGAAATGGTGGGCCCTGTCGGACTTGAACCGACGACCCGCCGATTATGAGTCGGATGCTCTAACCAACTGAGCTAAGGGCCCG
>Ga0181587_10004012_pt1 | contig 12189 bp, 18 predicted proteins | sample 071ome_27_FD_132463 | JGI IMG/M metagenome (GOLD analysis project Ga0181587, IMG submission 132463) | Coastal salt marsh microbial communities from the Groves Creek Marsh, Skidaway Island, Georgia - 071409AT metaG (megahit assembly) | ecosystem: Environmental > Aquatic > Marine > Intertidal...
ATCTGTGAACCATACGTCATTGCTGTAAAACGCTGACATTGATTCGGTTCTGGGGACGCCGCTCCCCAAGGAGGAAGCCGAACGGGGTCATGTTCGGCGCTCCATCGTATTCGCTTTCAAATTGCTAACCTCCATTTTCAGACAGATGCAAGAGACGCATCTTTCCGCGTCCGGGTGGAAATTGTCTGCCTAACGAGACATGTGTTTGGGCTAATAATTCCCTTAGATGATATTCCTACCATGCACACAATCTTGCCGCAAGATATCTCCTGATTTTCTCTGTCATTTCTGACACGAAATACCGGTAGCAGATTCCGTCGGTAATCCCGTGAAGGTTCACGGAAAGTCAGAGCGGACCGGTCGTAGTAGGGTCTCAGTTCCACATTATAGGAGCAAATAAGGCTTGGAATATGTTCCACTCCTATTTGGCAGCCCATGTGGCAGGGAAACAAGTTGCATCCTCAGCGCAAATTTCCATTACCCTAACGTTCCGAGAATAGAGAATTGGTCAGCACGGAATGTGCCTTACCCGTATTCCCCCTTGGGCCAAACACCCTTGTTCGAACGTCCCCGGTAAGGGAAGTTCTCTGTGATGTTATGGTGTCCATTGGGACTATTGTCGCTTGGAATATGGTCCTACCATAATCAACGACTTATCATACTCTTTCCACTTGTATCCGAGACCCCGGTCGTCTACCAACAATTGTTGGAAGTCTTTGGGGAACCTTTCGTTTGGTATGAAGAGCCCATTGTCATCGAGCCAGAGAAGACACACGTGTGATGTCTTTTGGCACCGATATAGGTTTAGCATATCATCTACAATGCTCACGGGTGTTTCAATACCACAAATGTTCCATTGGTGTTCAGTAATGAACGCAGGAGTTGTGGTGTATTGGATACCCATTGTGAGGTAGTAGAATTCTTCGAACGTTCTGAAACTCACACAGCCGGTCTGGATTTACAAGCCGGCTAATGGCCTAATATTCTGTTCGATTATCTTCTTGCTCGTGTTCAACCCTAATCCGCTGTCCAGAGGGCCCAGCAGGCGCCTCGAGTATGCATTGGATTAGTTCGTGATGTTGACCGACTACTACTCCAATGATTCACCACTTTTCGTGGCCTTTTTTTTTTCATTGGATGTTGGGCGAATCTTCAGTTCTACCTACTTCACGAGTAGTTTGTCATGATTGCAACGTGGTATCGACGTCATTTTCTTTTACAGAAATCAGATATCGTATTCGCAATCGCACGTTCGCGTGCGTTGCGTGTATGTTGCGTCATTGTCGCCGTCTTTGGTCGCGAGCGTGCGATTGCGAATCAAGGTCATCGGGTTTTACCCCTCGTGTATCCTTGGTTCGGCGTCCTATGGCCTGTCGGCCTATTCTTCTTCTTGCTCTTCAGCAAGTTTTGGATTGTCGATGATGAATCCGGCTGACTTGTAAGAGCGTAGTCCGCACTTCAAGCACATGTAGCCAACATCCTCTTCGGAAATCCAATCGCCTGTCCCGCAACATGCGGTCACGCGTTTTGGAGAAGCATACGACAACATTGTCGCCCTTGCCCACTCCTTAAAGAACTCATGAAAGTCCATCTATGGCCACTTGGCCTCAAAGTCTGCGCATTATTCTGTCTCGGGAGCCTGCATCCAAGCGGGATTCTCCTGCGACCTTGTTTCGTTTGCGCATACGACGAGCGGTCTTGATTCTACGAGACGCCCATCGGAATAGTGCCCAACCACACGCGAAGCCGAAGCCAATCAGCGTGTAAGTCAGCACCAACAAGAGGATACCTCCTATTGTCATCTATGGCCTTACGGCCGTCAACGTTCTTCTTTGATTTCACCAAGAGACTTGGCGACTTCAGGCAAGACCACGTCACAGTCCTTGCCACGGAAGTCTTCGACTTCCGCAATAACCTCTCCATCGTCGTCGATGGGGACGAGCACTTCGACAGTTTGAGTGTCGTCTACGACAGGCTCAAACGGCCACTCCGGTGCCTCCGCGTCGGAAGGCAAGTGAGTGTAGCGTTCTGAGTTCCAGCCACACTTGTAGTCGTCCTTGCAGGCAAGAACAAAGTGTTGCTCGTCATCAATCATGTGCAGTCTCATGTCGAAACTTCCGCACTTGGGACAGGCAAAAAGCACCGTGTCCCATTCCGCTCCGTTGGAGCGCAGTATTGTGTCCTTGGTAGACATCTGTGAACCATACTCGAGCAATGCAATTCGGAATCAATGGTTCGGTTCTATGGACCCGTAGGCCCGGTTTTGTTCACCCGAAGAGAGAGAATTCAAGTCCTTCATCTTCGGTCTCTCCGGTATCGCCGGAGAAGTTGATGAGGTCACGCAGACCGTTCACGTTGATTCCGCCGGAACCAATGTTCTGAATGCGCGTGTCCAGCCCAGCGACGCGGTTGTCCGCGACCCGTGGGTCAAGGTTGACACCATCCACGTAGTTGCCGCCACAGAACGTGTTGAGCATTTGCTCCATCTGTTGCTTGCGCTTCGTGAACCTCTTCACCGCCTTGTCGTAGGCTTCTTGACTGTCATCGGCCGCAAGGCGGTCGAGAGTCTCGGTGAACTCCTCGAAGTATTCGTTCATCTGCGTGTTGACGTGGATGGTCAACTCGCGTTGGAGTTCCACACGCTGAGCCTCGTCGTCGATGTATCCCATAATGGTCATCTGACATGGAGAGCGGTAGAGGTCTTGGACGTTCGAGACGATGGTTTCAACCACGGTCTTCTCTTCGTCCTCTTCACCTTCCGGCTCAAGGCCGGGGATGGTTTCGTCCTCGATGTGGACAGTTCCGGAGGTCTCCTGTGCGGAGCCACCGAACCACATCATCAAACTGTTCAATGCGTCGAGTTCGTCGAGGTAAGGAGCAGGTGTTCGCACACCGTTCTCTCCCGTTGCCTCTTCGGCCGTGCGGGTGTCAGGGATGATGACCGCACCGCGGACAGCGGTGAACGGAACAGCATTGAAGCGACTTTCGAAGATGTCTCGAGTGCGGCGTCGCCACCGGTTGGTGTCGACGTGCTGAATCTCTTCTTCATATCGCTCCCGAACCGCATTGTAGAACCGAGCATACGTCTCAGCGTCAACCGTGACGCCTTGCGTGTATGGCTCCATCTCAATGTTGTCCTTGCCGTTGTCTCCCTCAAGGGCCGCCTTCTCAGCGTCGGTGAGAGCATCTACTCCCTCCCACGCTCGCTTGACGTATGCACGATGATATGTGCGTGCGACTACATCGCCGCGCCCTGCACGGTAGGAGATACGATACATGTTCTCCGTCACCGTGTGTTCGACACCGTTGACAAGGCCGGTAGCATGACGACGGACGGCGTATTCTCTACCCATCCGAACGGTGTCATACCATACCTTGCAACGCATGTTGTCCCAAGTGATACTGCTCGACATTGGTGTAGTCACCTCGTGGACCGAAGTCCGCAAGGTCTTCAGCGCAACGCGGAAAGCGTCAGCGCCAAAACGAGGCTCAGGGACGAAATCCCTGCTCAGTCCCGTGTCCTTAGCCCGCTGAACCGTTGACTCGAAATCAACAGCGTAAGCGGAGTTCACACGTTCGGCAAACCTCGTCGTCACCATGTGTCCCAGCATCGGGACGGTCGTGTTCCTCGCGTTCGAGGTCACGTAGCCATCCGGTGCCTCCGGATGGTTGCCTTGATTTTCATCAGACATCTATGGCCTTATTGGCCGTCAAATTCTCCGGAACACAGAATTGTTCCGGTGACGCTTTCCTGTTTTCGTCAAGACCTTCTCGGCGGAGCCGATAGAGACATAAGCACTGTGCACGCTTCCTGAAGACTCGCTGAAGATTTCAATGGACATACTTGGGTCCAAGTTCTCAATCTTCCAGCGTCCTCGTTCAAGGTTGAATACACGGTTGTCATCTCCTTCAATTCTGAAAGCAGTCAACGATTGAACGTCGATAACTGCAACAGAAAATCCGGGCACCAACAGCGCGGAGATTTCACCACTCCTTGCGCCGCCCTTTCCAGCATCTCCGAACTTGGAGAACCGGAGACCGTGTGTTTCGAGAGAGGACGTGAATACCGTCTTCATTGCATTCACTCGACCTTGTGGGTCAGGATGCAAATTCTTGATGAGGTCTTCCTCTCGTGGAACGAGAGCATGTTCAGCCCAATTATTCGAAGGGCCGATATGCGTCAAAACGTGTGGGCTCTGCATTGTCTTTTCAGTCAAGATAGCCCCTTGAACGGGTCCGCATGGCTTGAAGTTCAGGTTCTTCGAGCCGGGTTGCTCAAGAACCATCATCCACTTGCGATGCGTCTTTCCGTTGTATGTCACAGTAAGCATCAGAAACCCGTGGAGTTTGAATCCTGAAATCAGGTCTCCTGAGTTTCCGACAGACCTTGTCACCTGAACGGCGACTGTTGCGGTGTTGTTCCCTCTGCTGACAATGTAGTCTTGCAGGAGCAATTCAATTTGGCCGTGATTTTGTTGAACTCGAGCCGTGCTGGTGTTCGTGAAATCAAAAGTCGCCTTATTTCCGCGATGTAGGTCTTTGAACAAAACCGTCGCTTTCGTATTGCGCGGTTGATTGTGGCGAACTATTCGCCACCATGTTCCTTGTTCTGTCATCTATGGTCGCACTATGGCGACCGTATTTCAATTACGCTTGAAGCGAGCCCACAGGCCCGTCAGCATACGAGAGAGGTCCTTCCCCTTCTCTGCTCCGGCACTAAGCACCTTCACATTGAGGACGCCGTCATTGTATGGCTGTCCCGTCTTTGGGTTTGTTCCCGTCCTCCGACGGTCATTGGTCCACAACTGAATGCGGTCCCCCTTGCGAAGCACGGTGTCCTCACGGACCGTGCCCTCGAAGTAGCGAACGTCTTCTCGAAACGAGAAGTGCTCTTCCTCTACTTCACCGGTGTCATTTTCTGCCACCATCTATGGAGGTCAAGCCTCCGGTTTTTTCCTATCAATGTGCACGACTTCAATACGGCGAAGACCGATAGCGGTGGCAACCATTCCCATGAGAGGGTCAGGTTGCACGACGTATCTGCCATCACTCTGAAGGTGCAACGGGTAGTTGCTCACGATTTGCTTGAGAGTTGCCTTCCCACTAACGTGTCGATACGCTGTGTTTCCAAGGGCAACATCAAGAATCTCCATCGTGATTGCTTCCGGTTCCAAGAACACGTAGTAGAGTTCATCCTCGTGCTTCGTGTAGTGGTTGGGCATAATCTTCCAATCCCACGTCACACGATAGGCAACAATGCCATAGCGAATGAGTCTTTGTGTCTCCTTGTAGTCGAACTTCACATGTGCGCAGTTCAATTGATTTTCAAGCATGAGGTGGTAAGGTTCGCGAATCAACGCGGCCTCGAGTTTCTCTTGCTCGATAGGAAATTCGTATCCGTCTGAAGTGACATAGGCTGTTTCCTTAAAACCGCCTTCCGGGTCAAGTTCAGACTCGCGAACGCGATACCTGAACCAAGTCCGGTCAACCATTCAGGGAACCTCCGTGTAGAGTGCCTTCATGATTGCCACAATTTCCTTTCCATTTTGTGTGATGCCGAAAGCATCGGAAGGGGTGTAGAAGTAAGCATTGTATTCGTCATTCGGGACCTTGTCAAGAATCGTTCGAGACATCGAGTCCAGCATTTGCTCCAATGCCAAATGATAGCGATTTTGTGCACCGCGGCCGTATGGCCCCTGTGCAATGTATCGCAAAACGCCCAACTTGAGAGGGCCGTATTCGTAAAGCATCCTCCCGTAGTGGTTTCGGTTTGTCGGTTTCACCATGATGTCACCGCTTTCGGCTCTCATCATGTCATCGGGTTTCAGTTGCCTCCAACCCGTAGCGAGTGGAGTGGCTCCCCAATTGACAAACCCATTACGTTGGGCGCTCCGTTCATCTTCTTCCATGAATTGTGCCAATACCTCACGCAAAATCATCGTGAGTTCTATTTTGACTTCTTCGGATACCTCGCTATCATCAATTTGATGTAGCGATGTAAAGGCCTTCGGAAAAGAGAACATAACGTAAAATTGTCTGTCCAACAAACCGAAGTCCGTGTTTGCTTGTGCTTGTGATAAAAGCATCTATGGGGCTCAATTCCCCTTGTAAATACCGAGCCGCTTAGCGAACTCGACTTCCTCGTCTGAGGGGCCTTCCCCTCGACGAATCTTGTTTTGCAAGTAGCCCGAAAACCACTTGCCAACCATCTTTTTCTCGTCGTCGGTCATATCGTCATCCTCAATTGGAGTTTCCGTCACCCAAGTCCAATCCAAATTGGGTTCTTGGGTCGGAGTGTATTCCTCCTTGAATTTCGTTCTCTTGATATCGCGGTGCAAGGGGTGTCCCTTTGCATAATCCGCACGCCACAAATACCGGCAAAGGTTGTCACCTTTTACCAGCGTAAATCCGCATAGCCTCGTGTTTTTTCGTCCGAAGATGTCCTCAGACTGAACACTTGATGTTTGCACGCGGTTGCGTGGAAAGTGAAATTCGACCACATTTACGCCCCTCATTGAATAGGGGGTAGTGATGTGTTGTTTTTCGATAGTCATCGAAGTTCCTCCTGAAACCTCGTTCCAAGAAGCACTTCTTCCAACATACTTGTCGCTGTATCGCGAAGCAAAGGGGTTGGTTTGCACGTGAGTGTTCCCATTCACATCATAGAGAGAAATCCCTATGTTGGAAGGTCGAGCGTGAATCACGCCGAAATATTCTCCGTGCCTTGCACCTTCTCCTGTTATGTCCTTGTGCAATTGCTCAGCATATTCGCCACTCACCGCCCATGTATGGCAGAGAGCGCCTATGTCGAGGTGAGCAAGAGAGTTGACAGGGTCGAGGTCCTTGTCGAGACTTGCGAAAGTCGCAGGGACTTCCACCACCGATACCATTCCGCCATGGTTGTAGGCATATGGAATACACAGGTGGCTTTTGCCGTCTTTCGTCAGAACCAACCAAATCGTTCTGTCGCATCCTTTCGGAGCACTTCCCATTGACGCAGATGGCCAATTGGGAACCATTCGGCCCTTTCCGGCACCGAGATTTGTTTGGGCAACAAAGTCGGGAGCGGTGTCCACGGCCATGTTTGCCATTTTGATTTGGATGACCGTGTCGGTCATGTAGAAGGTTGTCCACAGGACACCTGCCCTGTGTATCATCTTCCATCCTCGAACCTTGTTGTTCGTGAATGGCTCTATGAGTCCGGAGTCTCTCTCTACGCTGATAACGTGAGCGGAGACAACCTCGCTTCCAAAGACTCCCGCCGCGTGTTGCTTTGGGAAAGATGCAATGAATTGTTCAATATCCATCTATGGGGACTCATTTCCCCTTTTGAAAATTCTTCAGAGACTCTACCGAAGCGGTAGGGTTCTCCTTGTTTTTATTGCGCATCTGCTTGCGCTTTTCCTCCACCTGTTCGATGGTGGTGCCGTGAAGGAATTGCATCAATTGTTCCAATTGCAATGCAACCCTTTCGATAGCGTCTGCTTGGCGCTTCATTTGCGCAAGCATCTCCGGAACGTCACGATGCAAGAACCGTTCTTGGGCTCGCATGACGTCCATCTCAATTCTCGTATGAGACATCTGTGAACCTCTCAGCATCTTTGCATTTCCGACAGTTTGGTTCGGTTCTATGGGCACTTAGGCCCGGAGATTCACTTCTTCTTACGCCGAGACTTGCTCGGCTTATCGAAGACCGTCTTTCGGTTCTCAATCCCTTCGGGGAAGAACCTCTCGTCTTCTCGCTTACGCATCATGCTGACTCGAACAGTCAATGACTTGCCTGTTCTTACCATTCCGGTCAGATTGGCGAACTCTTTTTCGAGAGTCTCCCAATCGTCTTGTCGGAAAGATGTCACCTTATATTCGGTGTAATAGTCATTCAGCAAGAGAGCAAGATAATCCAACTCTCCGTCCGACCAAGGAGGGGTCTTGAAACGAAGCCCTGCTCCTCGGTTGTGCGACGATTCCTTGACAGGAACATCTTCCTTGACGTTCTCCTCGACAGGAATCTCCTTTGGTTGTGCTGGGACGTTGCTTTGGCCTTTGAGCAAGATTGCTCGAAGCACCTTCATTGCGTCCTCGCCTTCCAGCGTGAGATTGATGTTGACCTTGGTCATTCAATCACCCTTGCTTTCAGACATAGAGGTGAAGAGGTGACGGATTCGCTCCGCGGTCTCTTCTGCTTCAGCGACCATGTCGCGAAAGCGTTCTGCGTCCAACACGACAGCGCGAATGTATTCGGACACCTTGATGCCCGCTTCGTCTGCCTTTTCCTGAATCCGCTCATAGTCGGACTCAGCCATGCGAACGGTGACCACTTTCGTCACCTCGCCACTTTTGATACGCCTTTGGGGCATCTGTGAACCATTCATACACAATGCAATTTACGCTTCGTGGTTCGGTTCTATGAGCATACGGGAAACGTGCAATTCCCTGAATCTGTTTTGCTCTATGAGGCTCATGCCTCTTTAACGGCCGACATAGGCGGCCACTTGCTGTCGTCAAGCACGACGAGAGCAACCATGTTGCCCCCGCCATCCAAGAATTGGAAGCGTCCGTTTCCGGAAGCGCGTTCAATCTTTTGAAAGACATCCTTTGCGGAACGGGTAAGAACGTCACCGACGTTCTCAGGGGTTTCGTAATTGCGCTCTGCAACATTCACCGCCGAAGCGGCAATATTGTGCGCAAAGTGAACACCGGACGTGCCGTGAGGCAACGCTTCCCATACAAGGTTGAAAGGAGAATCATCCTTCCATTCCTTCTTTTCCATCTTTGGCTTGACACTCTTTACAGGGGTGATTTCCACCTGTTCGAGTGCCTCCTTCCCAAGACGGTATGCTCGCAACAACGCACTCGCTACTCGCTGTGCGTTCTCGATGTCCGTCATCTCGTTCTCCGATGCACCCATTGCCACGGCCACATCGGACAATGGTTGGGTAGCGAACTTGTAGAGAGAGTTGACGTTGCTGTTCTTCAGCAAGGTGATGCGGTCAGAGTCAACAATTCCTCCGATGTCAGCCAATGTAGGCTCATCAGGAATCTTCGACTTGGGTTGCTTCTTACGGACCGAAGCAGGGACAGAGACGACTCGCCTCTTGCGCCCTCTCGGCTTGGTTTCCGTCTTGGCGGGTTCAGGAGCAGAAGCGGACTTTGCCGCTTCCCTTGCTTCCTTCTTTTCCTTCCTGTGAATTCGGAAGTGACACCGATTACACATCGGTCCGTCATCTTCTCGCAGGCGTCGCCATTGCGGTGTTTCCGTAGTGCCGCACGAAGTGCAGGTTCGCACTTTGACTTCAGGAATATCTTCCTTCGGCTCTTCAACCTCAACGGTATCCTTCGCTGGTTCTTCAGCGACGGTCTCGACCGTTTCAACAACGGGGACTTCCGTGTCCCCGTCGAAGAGGATGGCGAGAAGTTCAGTCAAACTGAACTCATCGCTATCCAACTCAACAGTTATGTTGATTTTCATCTGTGAACCATTCCGTCCCATTGTAATTTCGCGTGGCTTGGTTCGGTTCTATGAGCATACGGAGTCCCTGTATTTCCTTCGCCATGTTTTGCTCTATGAGGCCTAAGCCTCGTCCATTCCTGCTTCACGCATTTCACAGCATGCACAGTTGATTTGCACCTCGTTAGGTAGAAGTCGTAGCATTTGCTCGGCTTTCCACTCGAAGCGCCCATCCCAATCTTCACCTTGGTGAATTTTGAAATGGCCCGTGTTCCATTGCACCGTTTGCCCGGGCAAGAATGGGTTTTTATTCATTTGATGAAGGCGGTAAGCGTTCATCTCATTGATGACTTGACCTGCCGCATTGGCAAAGGACGTGGGCACACCCCTCATTTCGAGGTCAGGTAGCCCGTAGTTGTCCCACATGCCTTGCGAGTAGAGCCACATGCTCCCTTCAGGGAACCCGTGCTCTTCGCCATCAGGTGTCAAGGTGACAATGGTCGTCTCCTTGATTTGTGACTCGAGGTTTTGCATACGCTCCTCAGTCAACTCGTCGTCTTGTTCAGACATCTGTGAACCCTCCGTTGGTTTTGCACTTCTGGAATTTTGGTTCGGTTCTATGAGGCTCAAGCCTCTGTGTTCAGCGTTTGCTGTCCATCGACTTCGACGTTTCCCATGCTGAGAACAACGTCGTCGAAGCCAAGATGATTGCCTTCGCTGTCTTTGATGGCGAAGTCCTCGATACGGACTCCGTGTTGCGTGAGAAACGTTCGCAAGTCAGCGAACTTCTCAAAGACGAGCGTGGCCTTCCACGCTCGCTTAGCGGCCTGATTGTCAGACATCTATGAGTCTCAAGACTCGATGTATTTGTTGGCGATGGCGGTGAGTTCCGTCATGGCAATCTTGTTCTTGCCACACATGTCGTGCATCTCATCCGTCTCACAGAAGATGACTTGACCGCCTTTGTAGGTCTTGCCGTTGTAGCGACAGGTGTCGCCGGGGCCACCTTGAAGTTCGTGCTTCTTGATGTGGGCCCACAATTTCTTCGTGATTTCGCCGCGGGTTTGCTTCTTCGACCCCACAATATCTGCAAGGGGGCCGACGGGTTGGACTTTCTGTTGTAGTGCGCTTGGCATGTTATGCGCCACGCTCCAACCGGACATAAGCGATTCGCTTCATCTATGAACCATTCCACGACCATAGATTTCGACGTTTTTGGTTCGGTTCTATGGCTCAAACGAGAGCCGAAATTTCCGGGTTTCTAACCCTGCGTTTGGCTGGAAAGTATTCGACAATCCAACCACATCCGCAAACGCGACAGTCGAATGACCGCTGTGGGTTTTCATCGAATTCAGCGAGTATGAACTCTTTCAATTCGATGTCATCCGACTCGCATTCGGGACACACAAGTGAATTGTGTGGCATCTGTGAACCATTATCACGTCCTGCAATTCGCCGCAATTGATTCGGTTCTATGGCGCTCATGCGCCGAGCCTACGAAGTCGAACCATAAGGCCCGACTCGGGTAGTGGTTCCGAAGGCAACGGAACAGACGTGTTTTCGATATCGTCTGCTACGCTTGTTTCCACCGTCGCAATGTGAGTGTATCCCTTACGATACTTCTCTTGCAACTTCTTCGAAACCCTGTGTCGCCACATGGTCCTAACGACCATCGTGCCGCTCCTTCCGTATCCGGGGCATCGCCCATAACGGACCGTCACGATGTTGTCGCCCTCTTCGTATTCGATTTCGTAATACTTGTGAGCGTTCTCTTCATCATTGTGACACTCCAACCGTATGGTTGTCATCTGTGAACCATTCTACAACATTGCAATACCAATACATTAGTTCGGTTCTATGGCCTCATTTGAGGTCGTCAGGCATGTCGTCGGTAATTTTTGACAAGGTCCTTTTCAAGTCTGAGACCTTGTGTCCTGTCTTTACCCGTTCGTCTTCGAACAGAAACAACAGGTCACTCAAAGTGCCGATGAAACGATTGGTTCCTTCCATGGAGTGTTTTTCCTTCCATGAGTAGTAGAGGTGAGTGTGTTCAGCCGCTCGTTCGGCGTGACTTCTCTTGCCCGTCTGAGGGTCGATTATGACCGCTGGATACCCGGGCCAAACCTCTACTTCTCCGTATCTCCAACGGAATTCAGATTCCCAAGAATCGAATACAGAATCTTCAGCCAAACACACCCAAGCCTCATGCTCGGGTAGTTCGTCATTGTTTCCTGTGATTTTTCCATCGAGTTCTTCAACGCTCATTTCTGTGACATCAGGGTCACTTGCGTCGAACACGACATACTTTAGCCCATCATGCCATTTGTTTGACAGATAGGCCCTGATGTTTTCTACCCACTTCCGATGGATTTTAACGGCGACTACGCCGCTCCACCATTCGCCAACATGGGCATCAAAACACAGCGTAACGCTGTCTCTCTTCATCTATGGCCGTAAGGCCGATTCACATGTATGAGGGGTCGTGATTCGAAATAGAGGACTCAGACGCATCGTCTTCCTCCTTTGCATCATTGAGCATGATGGTCTCGTCATCAACGTCGATACGCACGACAAGACCGCTCCAATCAAGGCCGAGGACTCGCGGGCGCAGGGCACCAATGTCCTTTCCATCCTTGAATCCCTTTCGCGCGATTGCCGTGAGCAACGTTTGCGAGGCATCGGAGAGGAATGCTCCAATGAATCCCTTCATGTCTTCGACAGCGGCATCGAGTTCGTCTCGC
>Ga0181587_10004019_pt1 | contig 12180 bp, 10 predicted proteins | sample 071ome_27_FD_132463 | JGI IMG/M metagenome (GOLD analysis project Ga0181587, IMG submission 132463) | Coastal salt marsh microbial communities from the Groves Creek Marsh, Skidaway Island, Georgia - 071409AT metaG (megahit assembly) | ecosystem: Environmental > Aquatic > Marine > Intertidal...
CAGTTCATTCGAAACGCGTCCTTACGCACCGGAAGCGCTAGGCTACAGCAAATTTATGGGAGCTAAAAGCAGCCGCACAACCACCATGAGTTGAAATCAGATGTCGGAAAGATAGAAGAAATGGCTCCGCGAGCAGGACTCGAACCTGCGACCAAAAGATTAACAGTCTTCTGCTCTACCAACTGAGCTATCGCGGAACTCAGGATGGCCGCGAACTTTAATGATTCAAAGGTGCTTCGTCAAGACCTCCGGCCGGATTAATTGGCCTCGACGGCCGAATCAAGCGCGTAATCATCTTAGAGCGATTTTTCTCCAGAGTTTTTTCACCAATCCCTTTGATTGCTAAGAGCTCTTCTGGCGTATCAATGGGACCAAACTGGATTCGGTAGTCGACAATTTTCTGTGCCTTCGATAGCCCGATACCATTTAATGACTTAGCGATTTCATTAGCGGATGCCGTATTTAAATCGACTTGTTCGGCAAACACATCGAGTGCCATCAGAGATAAAACGGTAGCAAAGAATAAATTTTTCATGCGCACCTCCTGAGTGGAGGATAGCTATAGCGTGAGAAGTTACGTCAGAAATCGCCGAGGGAAATGTCAGAGTTCTTGGACGATTCGAGCAATCGCTTCTTCTGGATAGTCAGATGCTGTAATTGGCCGACCGATCACTAAATAGTCAGACCCATTGGCAATCGCATCTTTTGGGGTGACGATGCGCGTTTGATCATCAGTTGCTGCCCAACTCGGGCGAATCCCCGGAGTCACCAAACAGAAGTCTTTACCGAAGGATTCACGAAGTCTTTGAGCCTCTTGTGCTGAACATACAACACCATCCAACCCAGAGTTATGAGCAAGACGAGCGAAATGATCGACCTGCGACTCGACATCACGTTCCACTCCGAGTTCTTGAAGACCAACTGCTGACATGCTCGTCAACACTGTCACACCGATCAAAAGAGGTCGATGTGATTCACCTTCGAGGATCTCGCGAGCAGCTCGCATCATATCGGTGCCACCTGAGCAATGGACATTCGTCATCCATACACCCCAACGAGCAGCCGCACGCACAGCTTTCGCGCACGTATTTGGGATATCGTGAAACTTCAGATCGAGGAACACGTCGAGACCTGCTTGATGGCATATCTCAATTGCTAAAGGACCAATCGATGTAAATAATTCTTTACCAATTTTTGCTCTGCAATGTGTATTTGGAATCTGTGCAACGAGTTCACGCAATTCAGTGGCAGTCGATACATCCAAGGCAACAATGATGCGCTGATCACTCATTCACAGGCTTCCGTTTCTTGGGAATCATCGACGCGATCAAAACCAATACACCACCGGATAACACGCCGACGAAAAATGTTGCAATCAAAACAACCGCCAGGCTCGTTTCTGGGACTTGGATCCAAACAAGATCTATAGCAACGGGATCAGAGTTAAATAGATAGAGAACACAACCGGCCACTAAGAGGGTAATTACCCAAGTCAAAGTGACCAGTCGTTTCACTAATTTCATGATTTCCGGGATTCCAGAAATGCTGTATTCACTGCTTCACGCAGCTCTTTACCGGGCTTAAAGTGAGGAACTGCTTTTGAGTCCAAAACCACTGATTCACCGGTCTTTGGATTCCGACCCACACGCGCCTTACGCTTATGTAGTGAGAATGATCCAAATCCCCGTAATTCGATTCGACCACCCTCAACCAATTGCCGGCTCATGCGGTCGAAAATGGCTTTCACAGCCAGTTCCACATCTTTAGGAGGTAATGCTGGGTAGCGTGTTGCGATGCGCTCAATGAGCATCGACTTAGTAATACCTGACATATGACCTTCCGATGTCTGGCCGGGCAACGCCCGGCCTCAATAGCCGGATTACTCGCGGCCTTCCATCTGAGCTTTAATCAGCTCACCGATCGTTGTAGGCCCAACTTCCCCTTCCTCAGCTGGCGCTTCGTTCAGGTTACGGAGAGCTTCTTTCTCTTCGGCTTCTTCCATTGCACGAACAGACAATGATATTTGACGCGTCTTACGATCAACATTCGAGATCTTCGCTTCAATTTCATCACCAACGTTCAACACGTTACGTGCATCTTCGACACGGTCACGCGACAACTCTGAAGCTTTCAGAATCGCAAGGACACCATCACCGAGATCGACAGTTGCCTGTTTAGCCTCAACTTCAGTCACAGTACCTTTAACGACTGCACCTTTCTCTGTGCCAGAAAGGAAGCCACCCATTGGGTCTTCTTCCATCTGCTTCACACCAAGCGAAATCCGCTCACGTTCTGGATCAACAGCCAAAATAATAGCTTCAAGATCTTCGCCTTTCTTAAAGTTACGAACCGCAACTTCGCCTGGCTCTGACCATGACAAATCAGACAAGTGGATCAGACCATCAATTCCGCCATCAAGACCGATGAATACACCGAAGTCCGTGATTGATTTAATTGGGCCAGACACTTTCTCGCCTTTCGCATGAGTTGCAGAGAATGCTTCCCATGGATTGACTTTACATTGCTTGATACCAAGAGAGATCCGACGACGCTCTTCGTCAATATCAAGAACCATGACTTCAACTTCGTCACCCAGAGACACAATCTTCGACGGATGAACGTTCTTGTTAGTCCAATCCATTTCAGAGACGTGAACAAGACCTTCAACGCCTTCCTCAATTTCAGCAAAACAACCGTAATCTGTCAGATTCGTGATACGCGCGTTGACACGAGTATTCACTGGGTAACGGTTCTTAATTTCGATCCATGGATCTTCGCCAAGCTGCTTCAAGCCAAGTGAAACGCGGTTACGCTCACGATCGAACTTCAATACTTTCACATCAACTTCATCACCGACACCGACGACTTCTGACGGATGCTTGATACGCTTCCATGACATGTCAGTGATGTGTAACAGACCATCAACACCACCGAGATCGACGAACGCGCCGTAGTCAGTCAAGTTCTTGACAATACCCTTGACTGCCTGACCTTCAACAAGGTTCTCAAGAAGCGCTTCGCGCTCTTCTGAATTCTCCTGCTCAAGCACTGCGCGACGCGAAACAACAACGTTGTTACGACGCTGATCAAGCTTGATCACTTTAAATTCGAGGTCTTTACCTTCCAAATGAGCAACATCGCGCACCGGACGAACATCAACCAAAGATCCTGGTAAGAAAGCACGGATGCCTGCGAGGTCGACTGTAAAACCGCCTTTGACCTTGCCGTTGATGATACCCATAACAACTGCATTGTCTTCATGTGCTTTTTCGAGGTCGATCCACGCTTCTGCACGCTTCGCTTTTTCGCGAGACAGACGTGTCGCACCGAAACCATCTTCAACTGCATCCAAGGCAACCTTCACTGAATCGCCAATTGCGATAGCCAGTTCACCTTGTTCGTTGACGAATTGTGATTTCGGGATCGCTCCCTCAGATTTCAGACCTGCGTTAACAATAACGAAGTCTGGTTCGATTGCGACTACTGTGGCGTCGACAATGGCGCCTGGAGTCATGTCGATGTCGTTAAGACTCTGTTCAAAGAGTTCTGCGAAAGTTTCGCTCATTCAAATATCCTATTTTTTCGGCTTTAAGCCGTCCGCCTGATCAGCCCAAACGGAGTTGGTTTCTGATTTCAGTGCGCGTTGTTCGCTGATGTCGCCACTGAAATCTCACATGTGCTATGCCAAGCCCTTTGCTCGACATAGGTCTCGGACATCTGCTAGTACTTGTGCAGCTGTTTTATCTGAACTATCAATCACGTACGCGTCATTGGCCGGCACTAGAGGTGCAACCTTACGCGTCCGATCACGGACGTCCCGAATTTCGAGGTCGCGTAGTATAGCGGAACGCCCAACTGTTTGACCAGACTGAATTAATTCTAAATATCGACGCTCTGCACGTACTTCGACACTCGCATCCAAAAAGATTTTTAAATTGGCGTCTGGAAATACAATTGTTCCGAGGTCGCGACCGTCCCCAACAAGGCCTGGAGCCCTTGCCTGGCGCCGCTGCAGACCCATCAAAGCATCACGCACAGGCGGATGAACAGCAACTTGACTTGCTGCATCAGCGACCGCTTGCGTTCTCAACTGGTCGCCGACAGAAACGCCATTCAAGACGATTTCAGTACCTTCAGCATCGTACGGAAAACTCAGATCGAGGGAGTTTGAAAGCGCGACTAACGAATCAACATCATCAAGTTCAATCTGCGAATCTGTCGCAGCCAACCCTAAAATTCGATAAATGGCGCCTGAATCCAGCAAATGAAATCCGAGTTCCAGTGCAATCAGACGCGCCGCGGTGCCTTTGCCAGCTCCACTCGGTCCATCGATTGTAATGATAGGAACCATCACGAGGAGACCGTTAGCGGGAATCCTGTTTCACGAGCCAGCCCAACGAAATTCGGAAAACTAGTCGCGACATTGGCGCAGTCATTGACGACAACACCGCCTTCACTCAATAAGCCAGCCACGCTAAACGCCATTGCGATTCGATGATCCTCATGCGCCTCCACTTCGCCACGTCCAAAGCGGAAGTCAGGACCACCACCTTGAATCACTGCACCATCTGGAGTCCCTTCAATCGATACTCCAAGAGCCTTGAGACCATCAACCATGCTTTGAATACGATCAGACTCTTTAACCCGCAACTCTTCGGCACCAGTGACACGTGTCTGACCGCTTGCACAGCAGGCAGCGACAAACAATACTGGAAACTCGTCAATTGCCAGCGGAACTAGGCCTTCAGGAACATCGATACCTTGCAAAGGCGCATAACAAACGCGCAAATCAGCAACAGGTTCACCGCCGACTTCGCGCGCATTTAACACATCGATATCAGCACCCATGAGCTTCAGAATCTCGAGGATTCCAACGCGTGTTGGGTTGATCCCAACATGGGACAGAGTTAAGTCTGACCCTGGAACGATCGATGCCGCAACCAAGAAAAATGCTGCCGATGAAATATCTGAGGGCACATCAATATGGCAGGCAGTCAATCGCCCTCCACCAATCACAGAAGCAGTCGCCCCTTGACGTTTCACAGGGTAACCAAATCCTTGCAACATACGCTCTGTGTGATCCCGTGTCGGCGCCGGTTCAGTCACACTTGTCTCGCCGTCAGCATACAATCCAGCCAATAGCAGTGCAGATTTCACCTGAGCACTTGCCACTTGCATATCAGTGTGGCAACCCGCCAACGGTTTACCACCCTTAATCTTGACGGGCGGAGTACCGTCCTCTGAAGTCGTGATCACAGCGCCTAACTGAGCCAATGGCTCACTCACGCGGCGCATCGGCCGACGAGATAACGAGGTATCTCCTGTGAGCTCTGAATCGAATACCTGGCCAGCCAAAATACCTGAGAGTAGACGCATCGACGTACCTGAATTGCCCATGTAGAGAGGTGCTGCAGGTGCTTTAAGACCATCTCGCCCGACGCCATGAACCGTGACTCGCCCCTCAGTCGGACCGTCGATTTGGACCCCCATATCGCGAAACGCTTGGACAGTTGCAATCGCATCTTCGCCTTCAAGAAATCCATCAACAGTAGTCACGCCATCAGCGAGCGCCCCCAACATAATTGAACGGTGTGATATTGATTTATCACCCGGAACACGAATTGTTCCACGAATTCCTTGGTGTGCTTCAGTAATTGTAAAAACAGAAGGATGAGTCTCCGTCACCGGATGAGCTCCTTGATCAGTCAATGATGAAAATAACGTACGCGCAGCTCGCGCCCGCTCAAAACTCCGCATGATCCACTCACCATCGCCTTGAGCGATCGCATCACGCATTTCGTTTAGCCGCTCTGCAAACCGGTCGATTCCAGAAAGAATTGCCTGTTGATTTGCGAGACTAATATCTCTCCACATCGTCGGGTCACTCGCAGCGATTCGAGTAAAGTCTCTAAAACCACCCGCCGCATATCGGAAAATCTCTAAATGCTCGTCGTCATCGGATAATGCGTGCACAAGATTGAACGCCAACACATGTGGTAGATGACTCGTTAAGGCGAGTACTTCATCATGGCGCTCGGCATCCATCTGTGACACGGCGGCACCTTGGATTTCCCAGAAAGAAGACACCATGCGAATGGCGTCAGAGTCAGTATTCGTGTCTGGCGTCAAAATCACCTGATGATCGACATACAAATCTGGATTAGCGGCATCAACGCCACTTTGCTCACTTCCGGCAATGGGATGACCTGGCACAAACCATGGTGGTGTTGAGCCGCATACTGAGGCGATATCTCGAATCACACTGCCTTTTGTTGACCCTGCATCTGTGACAAACGAATTGGGATGACGCGCGACTTCAACGTCTCTAAAAACAGAGAGAAATTGGCCCATTGGCACTGCAATTAAGATGAGATCAGCGTCTTTGACCACATCAGCAATGGAATCAAAACTTTGATCAATCAGCCCTTTGGCCAAGGCTTGCTGACGAGTCGCTTCAGTCCTTGAGTAGCCTAAAATAGTCCAGTCTTGCGTACGCTTTCTGATGGCTGCACAACAGGATGCTCCAATCAAACCGAGCCCAATGACTGCGAGTTGTTTCATAAAACAGCTCTTGGATATGAACCTAATATTTTCAGCTCTGCTGATTGCGCGCGAATATCATCCAAAAACTTCTGAATTGGCGCGTCGTCCGCATGCCCCTTGAAATCAATAAAGAATCGATATGACCAGATCCCTGAATGGGAAGGACGTGATTCTAGACGCGTCATATCGATGCCGTGGCGCTCAAATGGTTCGAGCAATCGATACAGCGCACCCGGTTCATTCTTAACCGACACGATCAGCGATGTTTTATCGCGACCAGAAGGCTCTGTGGTTTGCTTGCCGATCACCAGAAAACGCGTCGTATTGTCCGGACGATCTTCAATCGACCCCGCAACGAGGGTTAAGCCATATGTCTCCGCAGCGCGTTCTCCCGCAACTGCAGCAAACCCCTCATTCGGATGAGACTCAGACACTAATCGAGCCGCCTCAGCATTAGACGAGACCGTTTGACGTTCTGCATCTGGACAGTTCGCATCAAGCCACAGACGACACTGCGCCAAACTCTGTTGGTGCGAAAATATTGTTTTCACGGCCGAAACATCGGTACCCGGCTTCACCATGAGGGCCTGGTGAATACGCATTTCAACTTCGCCACAAATCACAAGTGGTGAATCGAGGAAGCATTCCAATGTGTGCGTCACCATTCCTTCGGTCGAGTTCTCGATCGGAACGACACCGTAATCCAGATTGCCAGCATCAACATCTCGAAACACTTCTGAAATTGTTGTCAGTGGACGCGTATCCACCGCATGACCAAAATGCTTCAGAGTAGCCGCTTCTGTGAATGTTCCAATCGGCCCCAAGTATCCAACCGCCAACGGTCGCTCAAGCGCCAGACACCCCGACATAATTTCTCGAAAAATACGGGCAACTTCTTCCTTCGGTAACGGACCTTCATTACGGTCCATGACTCGTGCGAGAATCTGCGCCTCACGCTCTGGGCGATAGTAGACAGGGGCCTCCCCAGAGGTCGCCATTTCAGCTTTTTTGACTTCAGCCACTCGCATTGCGCAATCGGCACGCGCATTAATCAACTGCTGAATCTGCTGATCAATCGCATCAATTTCTTCCCGAATCTTCAAGAGCTCTGGGTTAATACTCACGCGGACACCCTCTCAAATTCACGCATAAACTCAATCAATGTATCGACGTCAGTCTGCGTAATTGCGTTGTAGATGGATGCTCTCATACCACCAACACTTCGATGCCCTTTCAGGTTAAGAAGGCCAGCATTTTGAGATGCGTCGATAAACTTTGAATCCAAGGAATCATCCGACAACACAAACGGAATATTCATCCAACTTCTACAATCCTTCGCGACTGGATTTCGGTAGAAAGAACTTGCATCAATGGCTGCATAGAGACTTTCAGCTTTCTGACGATTGATTTTCTCAACAGCCGCCACTCCGCCGAGTGATTCCAGCCACTCCAAAACCAGCGAAAGAACCCAAACTGGGTAAACAGGTGGCGTATTAACCATCGAGTCATTATCAATCTGACTTTGATAATCCATCAGGCCAGGCGTCAAAGGCTGACACCCTTCAAGCAAATCATCTTTCACAACGACGATAGTCACACCGGCTGTTCCCAGATTTTTCTGAGCACCTGCATAGATCAAATCAAATTCATCAATTGGCATCGACCGAGACAAAAGATGCGATGACATATCAGCAACCACTGGCATCCCAAGATCTTCCAAAGAATCAAACCATTCCACTCCATGGATCGTTTCATTGGTGCAGATATGAAAATACTTGGCATCAGCCGGTAACTGCCAGGTGTCACGTGCAGGCATTGTCGTGAAATTGGTCTCTTTGGAAGACGCAACTTCAACGATATTTCCGTATTTTGCCGCTTCTTTAATCGCTTTCTGAGACCATGCTCCGGTCGTGAGATAGGCTGCCGACTCATTGGGAGCAAGAAGATTCATTGGGACTTGTGAAAACTGAAGAGTCGCACCGCCCGGCAAAAATAAAACCCGGTAGGCGTCGCCGATACCCAGGAGCGACTTCAATTGCGCCTCTGTCTCCTCAAACAGACGAACGATTAAACGATCCCGATGGGAATGTTCCATCACCGATATTTTCGAGCCCTGAAAATCATGGAGTTCAGCACTGATTCGATCCAGAACTGGGAGCGGCAGAGCCGCAGGCCCAGAGCAGAAATTAATCGGCCGACTCATCGCCTGTCTCCACATCAGACTCATCAATCACGACTTCATCATCAGATTCAATTCCAGACAACGGATCAACCGGTGGTTCCGAAACCGCGTCAACACGAACCAGTTGCTCGCCATCAGTCAGTCGAATCAGCGTCACGCCCTGCGTATTTCGGCCGAGAACAGAGATATCCTGGCACGGCGTACGAACCATCGTCCCACCATTGGTGATCAGCAATAAATCATCGTCATCGATCACTTGTGCAGCACCAACAACCTGGCCGTTACGGTCGGACGTCTGAATACCAATCACACCCATCGCACCGCGGCCTTTACAAGGGAATTCACTGACTAACGTCCGTTTCCCATACCCGTTCTCACAGGCTAGTAATAGTGTTGCTTCATCATCAGCAACGATCATTGCAACAACAGTCTCGCCCGTTTCTTTCAGTCGAATACCACGGACACCACGGGCCTCGCGGCCCATTGGACGTACTTCGGTTTCATCAAAGCGCGTGACTTTACCATTTGAGTTCACCAGGATGATGTCTCGGGTGCCGTCAGTAATTGACGCCCCAATCAAGGTATCGTCTTCATTGAATTCGATCGCCCGAATACCTGACGCTCTCGGTCGTGCAAATCGCTCAAGAGGTACTTTCTTCACAGTACCGCGGGCTGTTGCCATGAATACATAACGACCTTCACCCTGATCATCTTCACCCAATGGCAACACCGCAGTCACTCGGCCGCCACTTTCAAGTGCATCAATCATGTTCACAATGGGTTTACCACGCGCGTTACGGCTTGCCTGCGGAATCTCATACACTTTTAACCAATGTAAGCGACCTGTGTCTGTGAAAAGCAGTAAGGTGTCGTGAGAATTTGCAACAAGCAGCAAATCGACGACGTCCTCATCTTTCAAGTTGGTGGCACTCTTACCTCGGCCGCCTCGACGCTGCGATTGATACGAAGCCAAAGGCTGCGTTTTCGCATAACCGGTTTTTGAGAAGGTAACGACCATATCTTCGCGAGGGATCAAATCTTCTGTAGACAACGAGAGGTGCGACTCGATGATTTCAGAGCGTCTCTCATCACCGAACTGATTCCGAACGGCTTCAAGTTCTTCACGAATCACTTCAGTCAACTTTGCAGAATCCGCCAAAATTGCTTCACGCTCAGCAATATCCTCAAGAATTGATCCGTACTCTTCGAGTAATTTCTCAATTTCCAGACCTGTCAAACGATGGAGGCGCAAATCCAAAATTGCCTGAGCCTGCTGTGGGCTCAAATGATATTTACCATCAATCAGACCAAAACCTTCCGGCAGATCATCTGGACGGATACCTCCAGTGCCAGCGCGTTCGAGCATTTCAGTCACCGAGCCAGGCGCCCATGACGTTGCGATCAAACGCTCTTTTGCGATTTGAGCGTTATCTGAATTCTTAATCAACTCGATCACAGGATCGATGTTTGCCAAAGCGACAGCCTGCCCTTCAAGGATATGGCCACGCTCGCGTGCTTTTCTCAACTCGTAAATGGTACGGCGCGTAACAACTTCGCGACGATGGCGGATGAAGCATGAGAGCATCTCTTTGAGATTCAACGTCTTCGGTTGACCATCGACAAGCGCGACCATGTTGATACCAAAGCTCGACTGCAATTGCGTCAGACTGAAGAGATTATTCACGATTACTTCAGGCGTCTCACCGCGACGCAAATCGACGACAATCCGCATTCCATCTTTATCAGATTCATCGCGCAGCTCAGTGATACCCTCAATCTTCTTGTCTTTAACGAGCTCCGCGATTTTTTCAATCACGCGAGCCTTGTTGACCTGATAGGGAATTTCAGTGAATACGATCGACTTTTTGTCCTCGCCTTCGATATGGAATTTCGAGCGCATGATCACACGACCACGGCCTGTGGAATACGCTTCGCGCAAACCTTCCAAGCCGTTAATCAGTGCGCCAGTCGGAAAGTCAGGCGCGGGAATAAATTCCATCAAATCAGTAACTGAAAGCGTCGAATCATCAAGATATGCCAAACAACCATTGATTACTTCTGTCAGGTTGTGAGGCGGTATGTTTGTTGCCATACCAACAGCGATACCAGCCGATCCATTGACTAGAAGATTCGGTATTTTTGTTGGAAGTACATCAGGAATTTTTTCCGTTCCGTCATAGTTTGGAACGTAATCAACGGTTTCTTTATCCAGATCCGCAAGCAATTCATGCGCGATCCGCTCCATCCGAATTTCGGTGTAACGCATCGCAGCCGCACGGTCACCATCGACTGAACCGAAGTTACCTTGACCATCAATCAGTGGATAGCGCATCGAGAAAGGCTGAGCTAATCGTACGATCGTATCGTATACAGCGGAATCGCCATGCGGGTGGTATTTACCAATGACGTCACCGACAACACGCGCAGACTTTTTGTACGCAGCATTCCAGTTATTACTTAACTCACTTTGCGCAAAAAGTACTCGACGGTGAACCGGTTTTAAGCCGTCGCGCACATCCGGTAACGCCCGCCCAACGATGACACTCATCGCATAGTCGAGGTAACTGGTTTTGAGTTCGTCTTCAATATTGATTGGTAAAATTTCGCGTGCCGAATCTGACATGGATTGTGGGCTATCCCTAGAATGTTATTAAACGTTGGATGATACCATGAACCGTCCAAAAACGGTCTTCTTCTGTGCGTATTCAGATACGCCCTGTATCATCGCAGATACGATGCAAATTAAATCCGAATTCGAACGCTTGGAACCCGCATGACTACAATGGTTGACCCTAAAGAAGTAACAAAATTCAACCAAATAGCTCGAAGCTATTGGGACCCAGAAGGACCGATGCGCGCTGTGCATCAAATCAATCCATTACGGATTGACTTCACAGAGTCTTTTTATCCGCTTCAAGATGCCAAAGTTTTGGATGTAGGTTGTGGCGGAGGACTCGCGTCTGAAGCAATGGCAAAACGCGGCGCGTCTGTCACGGCGATTGATGCTTCCCCTGACATGTTAAAAACTGCGAAGCTCCATGCGCTCGAGAGTCATTTAACTATCGAATATATCGAGTCGCATGCAGAAGCAATGGCAACGTCCCACGGTGGCATATTTGACATAGTGACTTGCTTTGAAATGATCGAGCATGTACCCCAACCAATGGAAACGCTCAAGGCGCTCTCAGCACTTGTCCGACCAGGCGGATGGCTCATATTATCAACGATTAATCGAACTCCAAAAGCCTACCTTGGCGCTGTCGTCGCTGCCGAATATATCCTCAACTGGGTACCTAAAGGCACTCACGATTATGCGCGTTTCTTAAAACCGGCCGAACTTGCGGCCGGTTTAAGACCCCATGGTCTCGATATCGAATCCATTGAAGGCGTTGTCTATCAACCCTTGTATCAACAGTTCACCCGCTCGACTAAAGATCTCGACATGAACTACCAAC
>Ga0181587_10004022_pt1 | contig 12174 bp, 10 predicted proteins | sample 071ome_27_FD_132463 | JGI IMG/M metagenome (GOLD analysis project Ga0181587, IMG submission 132463) | Coastal salt marsh microbial communities from the Groves Creek Marsh, Skidaway Island, Georgia - 071409AT metaG (megahit assembly) | ecosystem: Environmental > Aquatic > Marine > Intertidal...
TCAAGAAGCTGGAAGACATGATCGCTCTGGTGAACACCGACATGGAGGTCGGCGGACAGGGTTGGGGGTTCGGCGAAGCGGGCCACAAGGTACCGGGGACGAGCCACTCCGCGATTTGGCTTCACGAAATCTATACCCTGTCGGACCCGGACTGCACGACCCGCGTCACGGTCCCTACCCTCTGGGACACGCGGACCCAGACCGTCGTCAGCAACGAATCCGCCGAGATCATCCGGATGTTCGATACGGCATTCGCGGACATCGCACCGCCGACCCCTGAACTCTACCCCGAAGAGCTTCGCGCCGAGATCGACGCGATGAACCATTTCGTGCTGGAAAACATTAATAACGGCGTCAATCGCTGCGGCCGCTCTAAATCGCAGGAAGCCTACGACGAGGCGTTCGAAAAACTGTTCGAAGCGCTTGACGCGCTCGAAGAACGTCTGGGACGACAACGCTACCTGGTCGGTGACAGAATCACGGAAGCGGACTGGCGTCTGTACCCCAACCTGATCCGCTTCGACCCAATCTATTTCTTGGGCTACCGCTGCAATCTGAAACGCATCGTCGATTACCCCAACCTGTCGAATTACCTGCGCGAACTGTATCAGACGCCCGGGATCGCGGAGGCCAGCGACATCGACGGCATGAAGGCGGGCACGTTCGGCAAAGCCGGTCCGATCGGCTGGGATGGTATCATTCCGCGCGGACCGGAAAACTCTCTGATGCAGCCGCACAACAGGGGCCAGCTGTCTGCCGCAGCCTGATTACGCCCCATGGCGCTTCGGTTCCGAAGCTGTAAACTCTCCCCATGATATTGGGAGCTAGCGCCATGAAAAGAATTCTGGGAATTGCCGCCGCCGGTCTCTTGCTGGCCGGTCACGCAAATGCAGCGACGCTGGACGAGGTCCGCGCCCGGGGCCACCTGCAATGCGGAATTAACACCGGCCTGGTCGGTTTTGCGGCCCCCGACGACAAAGGCGTCTGGCGGGGCTTTGACGTCGATTTCTGCCGCGCGGTCGCCGCCGCGGTTTTCGGCGACGCCGACAAGGTGAAATTCACCAACCTGACGGGCAAAACCCGGTTTACGGCGCTCCGCTCCCGCGAGATCGACGTGTTGTCCCGCAATACGACCTGGACGTTCAGCCGAGACGTCGATCTGCAACTGACGTTCATCGGCGTGAACTATTACGACGGTCAGGGTTTCATGATTCCGAAGAAGCTCGGAATCAAATCCGCGAAGGAGCTCTCCGGCGCCTCGGTCTGCATTCAGACCGGCACGACCACGGAGCTCAACCTGTCGGACTATTTCCGCGCCAACAAGATGACTTACCAGCCGGTCCCCGTCGAAACCAACAGCGAAGCGCTCACCAACTATCTGGCCGGGCGGTGCGACGTTTATACGACAGACGCGTCGGGTCTCGCCGCCACCCGGGTCGCGACGGACAATCCGGAAGCACACGTCGTTTTACCCGAGATCATCTCCAAGGAACCGCTGGGTCCGGTCGTCCGCCAGGGCGACGATCAGTGGGCGGATATCGTACGCTGGACACTGAACGCCCTGATCGCGGCAGAGGAACACGGCGTCTCTTCGGCGAATGTCCGGAAACTGGCAACCGGCACATCCAATCCCGAAATCGCGCGCCTGCTCGGCAAATCGGAACTGCAGGGGCGCGCCCGGCTGGGCCTTGCTCCGGACTGGGTGGTCAAAATCATCGCGCAGGTCGGCAATTACGGTGAGGTGTTCGGCCGCAATCTGGGACCCGACACGCCGCTGGGCATCGCCCGCGGGTTAAACGGTATGTGGACCCGGGGCGGCCTGATGTACGCGCCGCCATTCAGATAGGCCGTCGCCGACCGCATGACAGCCCTCGCCATCTGGCGTCAGGAATCGACGCGTTTCGTCGCGCTGCAGATCGGCGGGGTGCTGCTGATATTCGCGCTGATCGCCTGGCTGCTCGGCAACGTCGCCGCAAATTTCGCGGCGCTCGACAAAACCTTTGGTTTTGGTTTCCTGTGGGAGCTGCCCGCCAATTACGATATCAATCAGACGCTGATCGATTACAGTGCGCAGTCTACTCATTTGCGGGCGGCACTTGTCGGATTGCTCAATACGTTCCTTGTCGCGGCGATCGGTATCGTCCTGGCAACGATCCTGGGGTTTGCAGTTGGCGCATTGCGGCTGTCTGAGAACTGGCTGGTGTCCCGCCTTGCGTCCGCCTATGTGGAATTCACCCGCAATACACCCGTCCTTTTGCTGATCCTGCTGTGGCACGGGATTATCATAAACACCCTGCCCCACCCCCGGCAGGCGCTTTCCATCGCTGACTCGGTCTTCCTGACAAATCGCGGTGTCTATGTGCCGAAACCGTTATTCGAAGTCGGGTTTCTGTACGTGCTCGCCGTCTTCTTCGCCGGGTTAGGCGCGACATGGCTCCTGTGCCGCCGGCAGCGCGATACCCCGGCCCGGCGCCTGTCGGTCGCAGTGGCCGGCGTCGTATTCAGTGTGGCCCTCGCCGCCATCGCGTTCTTTCTCGCCGGCAATCCGATCCGGTTCGAAACCCCGGCACTGAGAGGTTTCAATTACCAGGGCGGACTCTCGCTAATCCCCGAACTGGTAGCCCTGACATGGGCGCTCGCGTTCTACACGTCGGGATTCATCGCCGAGAACGTCCGCGCCGGGATCATGTCGGTCGACTGCGGCCAGACCGACGCGGCGCGATCTCTGGGCCTTCCGCGCATCCGCATCCTGCGACTGATCGTGCTGCCCCAGGCCATGCGAGTGATCGTGCCGCCACTGACCTCGTCCTATCTGGACCTGACCAAGAATTCGTCGCTCGCCATCGCCATCGGCTACATGGACCTGGTGGCGACACTCGGAGGCATCACGCTCAACCAGACCGGCCGTGAGATGGAGGCCATGCTCCTGGTCATGGCGGTGTACCTGCTGATCTCACTGACCATCGCCGCCTTCATGAACTGGTACAACAACCGTGTGAGGCTGCCGGGCCGATGACCGTTTCTCCTGACGCGCCCCACGACTATCCGCCGGGACAGCACCCGTCATTGCCCCCGCCGCCCACATCGACCGGGATCGTCGGATGGCTGCGCGGCAACCTGTTCTCGTCCTTGTTCAGCACCGCGTTGACCATTGTGACGGTCTGGCTGCTATGGCTGCTGATATCGAACCTGGCCGACTGGATGCTGTTCGACGCTGTCGTCAGCGCCGATTCCCAGGCCGCCTGCCGCGCGCTCGACAGCGGGGCCTGCTGGGCCGTGATCGCCGCCCGGCTCGATCAGTTCGTCTACGGCTTTTACCCCGAACCGGAACGCTGGAGACCCAATCTCGTCTTCGTCCTGCTGATCATCGCCCTCGCCCCCATTCTCTACGACCGCACGCCGGCACGAAAACAGCTCCTGTGGTTTTCCGCCGCCTATCCGTTCATCGCCGGCTGGCTGATATATGGCGGGATCGGCCTGACCGTCGTGCCGACGGGCATGTATGGCGGTTTTCTGCTGACCATGATCATCGGGATCACCGGCATCGCGGCGTCATTGCCGCTGGGAATCGCGCTGGCGCTGGGCCGACAATCGGACATGATCGCGTTTCGTATCCTGTGCACCGTGTTTATCGAATTCGCCCGCGGCGTACCGTTGATCACCCTGCTGTTCGTCGCCTCCACCATGCTGAACTACTTCCTTCCGCCGGGCACAAGCTTCGACCTGCTGGTACGAGTATTGATCATGGTATCGCTGTTTGCCGCCGCCTATCTGGCCGAGGCCGTGCGCGGCGGGTTGCAGGCAATTCCCAGGGGGCAGTACGAGGCCGCCAGCGCATTGGGGCTTTCCTGGTGGGCGACGACCCGCAAGGTCACCCTGCCGCAGGCCCTCAAGATTTCGATCCCGGGAATCGTCAACGTCTTCGTCGGCCTCTACAAGGACAGCACGCTGGTGGTCATCATCGGCATGCTGGATCCGCTCGGCATCGCGCGGGCGGCGCTGGCGGACGCGAAATGGAACGGGCTGTCGACCGAAACCTATCTGTTTGTCGCGCTGTTCTTTTTCGTCAGCTGTTTCGCCATGTCACGCTATTCAATGTGGCTCGAACGACGTCTTGCCCGGGGGGAAGCCCAATGATCGAGATACGGGGCCTGCACAAGTGGTTCGGAGCGCTGCACGTGCTGAAGGATATCGACCTTTCTGTCGCGACGGGCGAGCGCATCGTCGTCTGCGGGCCGTCCGGATCCGGCAAGTCGACCCTGATCCGCTGCATCAACCGGCTGGAACAGCATCAGCGTGGCACCATCACGGTCGATGGCACCGAGCTGTCCGGCGACGTGAAGGACATCGAAAAGATCCGTTCCGAAGTCGGTATGGTGTTTCAGCACTTCAATCTGTTTCCGCATCTGACGGTACTGCAGAACTGCACCCTGGCGCCCGTCTGGGTGCGGAAAATGACAGCGGGAAACGCAGAGGCGACCGCGCGGCACTACCTGGAACGCGTGCGCATTCCCGAACAGGCCGACAAGTATCCCGGCCAGCTGTCGGGGGGCCAGCAGCAGCGCGTCGCCATCGCACGTGCGCTTTGTATGGAACCAAAGGCGATGCTGTTCGACGAGCCGACCTCGGCGCTAGACCCCGAAATGATCGCCGAAGTGCTAGATGTCATGATCGAGCTGGCGGAAAGCGGCATGACCATGATCGTCGTCACCCACGAAATGGGCTTCGCGCGCCGCGTCGCCGACCGGGTCGTGTTCATGGATAACGGCGAGATCATCGAACAGGCGCCGCCGGACGAGTTCTTCGCCAACCCGCGACACGAACGGACAAGGGAATTTTTAAGTCAGATTTTGTCGCACTAGACAGGCATCACTCCACCCGCGCTACCGACAGCTTGCCCGTCACGCCATGTTTGTCGATCAGGTCGGCGACCAGTCCATTGCGCTTCGACTGCTCCACAAAGTCGGACAGAAATGCCGCCGCTTCCCTGTTCGCCTTCGCAGTGCCGACCGCCTGCTGCACAGCGGTGAACCGACCGTCGAGAATGCGCGCGCCAGGCAGGTTAGGCAGGTCCTCGGTCATCGGCGGGCGCAGACCGGCGAGGGCGTCGAGTTTCTCATCCAGAAACAGTTGGGTGGCGCCCGGCAGCCCTTTGGCGCGGACCAGTTCGGCGTGTTTCAGGTTTCGGGTCAGAAACAGGTCATAGGCGCTCCGCCCGGAAACAGCGATGCGGATGCCCGGCTTGTCGACGTCTTCGATCGACTGGATGGACGAGCCGGCGGGCACCAGATACGTCGCTTCGATTTCCACATAGGCGGCGGTAAAAGAAATTTTTTCAGCGCGTGTCGGTTCGGCGCCGATCAGGCCGATATCCCAGACTCCGTCATCCACAGCGTCGGCCAGCTCGCCCGGTGTGGGAAACGGGACATAGGCTACCGGCACGCTAAGGCTTTCAGCGATCTTCGCGGCGAACTCGGGCCCGACGCCTTCCGGGTCGCCGGTCGCGGTTTCACCGGTCACCAGAAGCTTGTTCGCCATGTTTATGCCGGCACGGAGTGTGCCGGTCGGTGCAAGCTGGGCGAGGATGTCTTCGGTCATAAGCCTGTTTCCGGGATGGTTGCGGTCCCGGATACTAGGCTGCGGTCTCCAATGCCCGCAAGCAGCGGGACGCTTTATTCCGCGGCAGTGGCTAACGGGGTCGTGTAGGAACCGAGGATATCATCGACCACACCTTCCCATCCGTCCCAGTCGGCGGTCAGGAAATTATAGTTGGAGACGATAAAGCTGGGTCCGGCATAGAACCGCTCGTACTGGATATGCCGACCGGCGAAATCGCTGCCCAGCAGGTCCCATGCCAGCTTGAGCACCTTCATGCGGTCTTCCGCCGATTCCCCGGGCACAGACCAATAGGTCTCGAAGGTTTCCCGCATCTCCGGATCCTCGATCACCGAAATATCGGCGGGGAACTGGAACGGACCGCCGCCCAGCAGCTCGGACACCGTTTCGCAGATACGCGAATGGTTGGTCGTGCACCAGTGCAGCGCGGCATACATGAATCGCCGGTTGATATTGACGAAGCCTGGCGCATGATCGTCCTCGAACGCTTCGACCTGACCGTGGATCATGGCTTCGAGCCCGGACAGGCTCGCCGCCAGCGACCCGAGTGTGCCCTGCACCGCTGGAATATGACGGATGGAGTTCATTTCCGTCACTCTGTTCGCGAGGCCGACGATCAGTTTTAGTTTTTCCCAGAAACGGATGTTCGACTGGTGATTCCCCATCGCGTGGGCCGGGGTCAGCATGTAAATCTCGCGCGACAGATCGACGGCTTCGAGCGTAAACACCCTTTCCCACGGCACGAACACGTTGTCGAAAATGACCATCGAATCCGTTTCGTCGAAGCGGTAGGCCAGCGGGTTCTCGAATTCGCTGACCGCGTATTTTTCGAACGGCTTGCGCGACCACATCTTCACGCCCGGCGCGTTCAACGGCACCGCGCAGGTCACGGATTCCTTTTCCTGTCCCGGCCCCAGCGGCAGCAGATTGCCGATCCATGTTTCGTCTGCGAACACTGCCGACGTCCCGAGCATTTTCATGCCGTCGATAACGATCCCATCGTCCCGTTCGTCGACCACCTTCAGCGTCGGCACCTTCATGTCCGCGCGCTGGTAGAGCTCCGGTTTCCGCGCCCCCTGCGGTGGCAGCACGGTGTAGGTGGCGCAGATATCGTTGTCGCGCATGTATTTGTAGTAATTCATCAGATTGTCGCCGAAACCGGGGCGAATGCCGTTGAAAATATCGGGGCGCATCGCAAGACCGGCGACAAATGACGACACATGATCCGGCGAACGCCCCAACAGACCGTGCGACCACTGGGCAACACGGCGATGGGTCTCCATACGCTTTCGCAAATCGTCCTTTGTCCTGGGCTGCAGATACCAGGTCGAATGACGCTCGCCGTCTTCCTCGTAGGACATCAGGTCGATATGTTCGGGCGCGCGCTTGTTGTCGTAGATCCGCGCAAACGACCGGGCGGCATTCCGGAACGCCGGATGGGTCGTCACATCGTCGACCAGCTCCTTGCCGAGATACACCTGACGACCGTCGCGCACTCCCTCAAGATAGTCCTGACTAGTCTTCAACATGACTCCTGCTCCCTGATGTCCGAGACAATTCAATCAACACCATGAATAAATAAATTATATAATTTTCTTAGCTATTTAAGCAAAATGAAAGTAAACGCTCTCCCTTTCGCAGTGCGTTGATTCAGCCTGTGTCGTTTATTCGGCGGCAACCGGGCGTCTGAGCTTGCCTTCTTCCGGCACGTCGTATTCGGCCAGCACACGGTCGACTGTGCCGGTCATTTCGTCCCACGGGCATTCGATGAAGCTGTACAGCGTATTGATGAAGGCTGGACCGGCATAAAAACGTTCGTACTGCTGGTGCCGCCCGGCGAAGTCACTGCCCAGCAGGTCCCACCCCATTTTCAGGAACTTCATGCGATCGATCGCCGACTGGCCCGGCACCGACCAGTAGGTCTCAAATTGTTTCTTCAGTTCGGGATTATTGATAACAGACACGTCGGCCGGCATCTGAAACGGACCGCCACCCATTAGTTCGCGCACGGTTTCACAGATCGTGGCGTAGTTCTGGGTGCACCAGTTCAGTGCACCGTACATATGGCGCCGATTGACGTTCAGATGCCCGGGGATCATTTCCTCCGCGTCTTCGATCTGGCCAGCAATCATGGCATTGAGACCGGCCTCAGCGGCGGCCAGACGACCTAAGGTATCCCGCACGGCCGGCACCTGGAGAACATTGTTCAGCTCCGCCGATTTGCGCGCAATCCCGAGGATCAGCTTCAGCTTTTCCGAAAACCGCACATTGGACTGGTGATTGCCCATGGCGTGACTGGGGGACTTGAAATAGATCTCGCGCGAGAGCGCTGCGTTGTTGTGCGTAAACACCCTCTCCCATGGCACTTTCACATCCTCGAAAATGACCATCGAATCCGTCTCGTCGAATTTCCAGGCAAACGGCGCATCGAATTCGGATACGGCGAAGCGCTCGAACGGCTTGCGCGCCCAGATGGTCACGCCTTCCCAGTTCAGCGGCACTGCGCAGGTAATGCTTTCCGCCGCCTGCTCTTCGCCCAGCGGCAACAGGTTGCCGACCCAGGTTTCGTTGGAAAATACGGCAGATGTGCCCAGCATCTTCATGCCGTTCAGAGTGACGCCTTCCTTGTCTTCGGCCGTCACGCGCAGGGTCGGCACGGTCAGCCCCTCGCGCTGATACAGTTCCGGCTGGCGCGCGCCCTGCGGCGGCAGGACCGTGTAGCAGGCGAACGTGTCGTTCTTCCGCATATAGTCGTAATAACCCTGCAGATGCGCGGCGGAACCTTTGAGATTATCCTCGAACAGATCGGGTTTCCACAACAGTCCGGTAACGAAGCTGGCGACGTGATCGGGCGACCGGCCGATCAGCCCGCAGGTCCATTCGGCGACCCGGCGGTGAGTTTCGCGACGTTTCCGGAGATCGTCCTTGGACTTTGGTTTCAGGTACCAGGACGTGCTGAGTTCTCCGTCTTCGTCTTCGTAGGCCATGACGTCGACGTTTTCCGGATCGCGCTTGCGGTCGTAGATCATCGCGAAGGACTGCGCGGCGTTACGGAACGCCGGATGCGTGGTCACATCTTCGACCAGTTCGTCGCCGATATAGATTCGGCGCCCGTCACGCAGGGATTCAAGATGCTGTTCGCCTGTCTTGAGCATAGTATTTCTCCGTTGAAAGAATTGAGCCGGTCAGCGCCAGACGGCGCCCACGGCGTTGTCTCCGATGTCGGTGTGTTCCCGGGCCAGGGTTTCCGCTAAAGCGGCGGCGCGGCTACTGGTGCGGGTCATATGATCGACGATCTCGCGGAACCGGGCGAAAGTTTCCGGCCCCATGCCGTCGAACAGTTCGTCATTTATCTTCTGAAGATGCGGCGTGAAGGCATCGATCGCGGCCTGACCTTCTCCGGTCAGAAAGAGGATTACGCTGCGTCCGTCATCGGGGTTTGGACGCTTGTCCAGAAAGCCCCGGCGCATCAGCTTCTTGGATTCCATGGTTACGTAGGCGCCGGACGTATGCAGACGGTCCGCAATCAGCGACACAGTCACCTGTTCGTCCGGAGTCAGCTCCGCCACCACCATCAGGATGTGGTACTGAATACCCGATAGCCCCAATGCCGTCGCCATGCGCTCGCGGATGCGATCGAAATTCACCGTCATCGTGAAAATCCCGTAGATCAGCCGTCGAAATTCGGCGTCACCACCCGATCGATCAAGGAGCGCCTCAAGGGTCGCCGACGGCGGCAGCGCCCAGTCGGTAACGGGATGGTCCAGGCTCTTGGTCATCAGGCAAGGTTTCCGGCAATCAATCTGTTTAATCCGTATAGCTAATATCATTAGTTATATCAAGCGCCGAATTCGGCTCAAGCTTATCTGGATTTCGTGGCATCATCCGGCGATGTCGCGAATTTTCGTCCTCCTGCTCGTCCTCTCTGTCTGTATTCCGGGAACCACGTTTGCATTTTCCTGCCCCGATCTATCATCGCATACAGAACGGGCGATGTCGGACTGGTGGGTACCGGGACTCGCGGTCGGTGTCATAGCCGACGGGAAGCCGGTCTTTGGTCCAACTTTCGGTGTGCGCGACACGGAGACTGGCGACCCGGTAACAGCGAAGACCCTGTTTGGAGTAGGTTCCGTCGCCAAGTCGATGACGGCCCTGGCCTTCTCGATTTCGGACGCGGCAAACGAACTCCCACTGAATACGCCGATAGGGACTGTTCTTCCCTTTTTTCCAAAGGGGATTACGATCCGTCACCTCCTGTCGCACACTGCGGGATGGCCGCGCCACGACGCCCTCTGGTATCTGGATGCCTATGACGGTCATACGCTGTCTCGGAAACTGGCCATGCTTCCCCGATATGCCGTTCCCGGGAAATCCTTTCAGTACAACAACGTCCCTTTCGCGGCAGTCGGCGCATTTCTTTCCGGATTTTCCGGCGTTCCGTGGGGGTCCTGGATAAAGGCGACGGTCATGAATCCGGCTGGCATGACGGATGCCGTGACGGAGCTTTCCGTTTTCCGGAACAGCGAAGAAAGGGCCCTCGGCTATTACCCGGGCGATAAGGGCCGGATTCCCATACCGTTGCGCGACACCGACCCGGTCGCGCCAGCGGGTGGCGTCTACGCGCATTTAAACGACATGCTTCGATACGTCGAGATGCTCGCCACCGGAGGACAGCGCGATGGGCGGCAGGTAGTGCCTGCCGCCGCCATCGACCGTCTGTGGCAGCCGACCACGCGCCGATACGGCCTGGGGATGCGGGTTGGTTCGTGGCACAGCGAGAAACTGGCCTACCATCCGGGCGCAATCGATGGATACGCTGCGCGGATATCGATTCTGCCGGAACGCCGCGCCGGCGTGGTCGTGCTTTCAAACATGTCGGGCGAAACACATGTTGCAAAGATCGTGTCGCAGATTGCGCTGGACTGCCTGGTCGGCGTCTCTCCCGACGACTGGCTCGCCCGTATCGGTCCGCGCCCCCCCGCCCCTGAAGCGAAACCGGCGCCGCCTCAGCCCGTCGATATCGACCGGGAACTGGAAACGTATAGCGGAGTCTACACGCATCCGTCATACGGGTCGTTTCGGTTCGATGCATCGTCTGAAGGACAAACGCTTGCCGCGACGTTTCACGCAAATGAAATTGTCCTGGACTACGCGGGGGACGAAACCTGGCGTCTGCGGGAGACGAAGTGGCCGTTGAGGGCAGGACTGCTTTTCCGTTTTGACAATCTTGAAGGCGGGAAATTCATGTCGGTCGCAATCCCGCTGGCCGACGGGCCGACCTACCGCCACAATGCGGGGCCTTTGATTTTCACGAGGGCCATCTTGCGTTGAGATCAAATCACCCCAAGTTATAAGTCGCAAACACGAAAGCTTCGACAATGACCATAGCTGCGAAACAGAAACCGAAGAAGGACGCCAGACCGCCCGTGGCCATCGGGCATGTCCGGCTCGAAACCCATGATATCCCGAAAACCGTCGATTTCTTCATAAAGCTGGGACTAAGGCGTATATTCCGCGACGAAAAATTCGGCGTCCTGGAACTGCGCGGCGGGACTCACCTGGTCGTCACCAAACGCGACAAACCGGTGCGGAAAGGAACCGAGGCCCCGTTCGACATCATGGTCGACGATCTGGATCAGACGCACGCGAAATACGGCAGAAAGGGGTTCGAGGTATCGGACATCCAATCCGGGACTGTCCATTCATCGTTCTTCGTTCGCGTCCCGTCCGGCCACAAACTGAAGATCAATTCTTCACACGCCGGTAACCGCACGGTTTAGGCGGATCCGGATGGGGTCTTTCCAACGAAGCGGAGGCTGAGCGCGGCAATCATGCCGCCCGCGACCCCCACAAGCCAGGCGGCTGCCCAGGCCCCCGGCTGCTCCCGCCCCCCCGTCATATCCAGCACCGCGCCGGCGACCGCGGGGCCAAGCGTGGCGCCCACGAAGCCCAACATGGCGTGCACTGCCATCGTGGCTCCTCGGAGCTCGGGTTCGGCGACGGACACCGTCCCTGCCGTGACAGTCCCCGTATCGGCATACAGCGCCATGCCGTAAAGAATGGCGATGACCGCAACCAGGCTGGGCGGCAGGTCGGAGACCGCCGTCAGCACCAGCAACAACCCCGCAATCAACGTCACCGCATAAATTCTGTACAGTACCCGGTTCCGGTTTCCGCGAGCGGCCCATTCGCCTGCCATCATCGAAACCGGTACGCCGCAGATCGCCACAAGCGTCGCCACCACGACTGGCGTCGCGAACATGTCTTCGCCGGGCGCGCGCATCACGACCCAGGAAAGAAAAGCAACAATCCAGATTCGGTTGGTGAAGCCTTCCCACAGATGCCCGGCATAGGCGAAGACGTACCCCATCGCTGCCCGGTTCCGAAAAACGGGCCGGAAGTCCACGATCAGACGCCGCTTCGCGTTCGGATTCGAGGAACCGGCCGGCAACCACACGGCGCCGATGCCGAGTGCCGCAAGATTTCCCAGACCGGCCGCGGCAAAGGACCAGCGCCAGCCGAATGCATCGGCGATGGCCCCGCCGGCGAGAATAGAAA
>Ga0181587_10004024_pt1 | contig 12171 bp, 10 predicted proteins | sample 071ome_27_FD_132463 | JGI IMG/M metagenome (GOLD analysis project Ga0181587, IMG submission 132463) | Coastal salt marsh microbial communities from the Groves Creek Marsh, Skidaway Island, Georgia - 071409AT metaG (megahit assembly) | ecosystem: Environmental > Aquatic > Marine > Intertidal...
GGTGGAGTTAATCGCTACACTATCACTAACGATACGATCAGCCGAAACCCAACTTACAACTACTCAGAAGTGGAGAAGCTGAAACTGCTCCTCGGTCCGGGCGATGATACTGTAGTGTTCCGCGGGGGGAATGGAATTTCTCTTCTTCTCGATGGGGGAAGTGGCTTCGATACGCTGGCGGCGGGAAGTAAAAGATTTCTCCAGACTGGGCCGTTTCAGTTGGAAGGTTCGACTGTGGTTGTCGAAAATTTTGAAGCACCGGAAAAAAATGACAACCCTCGTCCTGGCGGAGATACCGAGGTCATCTTGACGCAGCAGACTGGCCAGGTCCAGAATCCGAGTCTGAAAAATGGAGAGGGCGGTAAGGTTACCGATCAGTTCACGGACAATCGAGATGGTTCGGGACGGTCACCTGTAGAGAACTTGATGGGGCTATCAAACAATCCCGGTGGAAACGCCTTTGGTGCCGCCGCCGCTTCCATTATTGCCGGACAAGCCGCTGTGATTATGATCGATAGCGATGAATACCAGCTCGGGGCTCCTGCGAGTCTTGATGGAACCTTTTCCCTTCCTCCCGTCGATGCGACCAAAGACCTTCGGGATTCCCTTGCTCCCGATGCCTGGAATGAGCTGGCGGCCGCAATCGAGTTCGCTGGCGGGATGGTGCTCATCATGCCAGACGGTCCGATTGCCATCGATTTAGGTCAGGCTCTGCCCGCGGAAATAGCCCCCTTAATGGTGGATAATCTCAACGCGGATGCTGCGAAAGAACTCTCTGCAGCATTAGAAATGGCGATTACGATCCCGTTGACTTCCTATGACGGCGCCATCTCTATTGCCGTTGTTCCAGCAGCGATCGCTCCCGAGGTCGCCGCCCTGCTCGCAGAGCATATTGGAGATGCCGCGTTTGCCGAATTGACCGAAGCACTTGATTCAGAATAGTGCTTCTCCCTTTTGACGATGATTTCGTTTACCAACCGCCTTGCCCTCAACTTCCTCGCGCTCGTCGCGTGGAGTGGGATAGGTTTGGATTCCGTGGTGGCACAAAGCAGCCCCCTCGACAAGGCGTTGGATCAGATGCGCAATGTCATCTTCGGTGGTGAACGGGAAAGCACAGATGCCGGTATCGCGAGCGATGAGCGGGAAGAGGAAACCGATGTGGCAACTGGCGATTCCACACCTTTCGGAGTTGATTTACGATCGATTCACCTGATTTCCGACCAGAGCAAGGTGACGATGAACCCGACGGTGGGATCGGTACCCGTTACCATAGAAGAGGGCTTGCCTGCTCCGATTGGATTGGACGCCCAGCTTGAGTTCTACGTAGGTGAACCGATGTCGATGGCGCTCTTGTCGACCATTCAAAAAGACATCGTGGTGGCATGGCGAGACAGTGATTATCCACTCATCGATGTCTACTTTCCGGAGCAGAATATCTCTGCGGGAAAATTGCAGATCGTTGTTAAGGAATCCGTTCTCGGGGAGAAGAGCTTCGAGGGGGCCGTTATTTCCCGTGAAAACTACCTGATCGAGAATCTTCGAATCAACGAAGGGGATCGCATCAGTCGACGTGTGGTGGAGTCCGATCTCGATTGGCTCAACGAGAACCCGATTCGTCAGGTCAGCCTGATCTACGAACGCGGCGAGGGCGATGGGACTAGCGATATCCAACTGCAAGTGGTAGAAAACGAACCCTTTTCGGCCTACGTCGGCTTTTCCAATACAGGAGTCGACTTCACCGGGGAAGAGGAGTGGTCATTCGGGTTTGCCTGGATGAACCCTGGAAAGCAGGAACACCTGATTGGGTACCAATTTGCTACCGACATGGAGTGGGAGGACCTGCAGGCGCATTCACTTCGCTATGAGGCCTTTTTGCCGTGGCGGCATACGCTGAGCATTCTTGCTGCACACGTCAGCAGTGAGTCAGAGACCGCAGCTCCGCTGAATGCGAGTGGGCTCAGCAGGCAGCTTTCGGTGGAGTATCGGGTCCCGCTGGCCCGGCCAAAGTTTAACCGTGCCTGGCGTCACTACCTGACTTTCGCATTCGACTACAAATCAACAGATACCGACCTACTTTCTGGAGGACTCACCTTTTTTGGAAACGATGTCGAAGTCGGACAGTTTCGAGGACTCTACGAAGTTCGTGTTCCCGACGAAAAAGGAATTACCCTGATGAGTGTGGGATTGGTCGGATCCCCCGGTGATATGTTCTCCAACAACGACGATACCAGCTTCGGTATCGCGCGCTTGGGTTCGGAAGCGGACTACTGGTATGCCATCGCAGAGTTCGAACGACTGCAGCAACTTCCCAACGACTTCACCCTCCGAGTGGATTTGCAGGCAAGAGGGTCGGGAGACCGTCTCCCCTCGACCGAGCTATTGCTGGCCGGTGGATATGCCACGGTGCGCGGATTCGATGAGAGTCTCGCTCGCGGCGATTCCGGCATCCTCTCAACGGTGGAGCTGATCACTCCTGATTTTTCCATTTTCCCCAATCAGGATGACACCTGGAATGGATTCATCTTCTGGGACGCTGCTGTTCTCGATATCAGCGATGCTGTGGTTGGCGAGGTCAGCCCCTCGCTACAGAGTCTTGGTCTCGGTCTGAATACTCGTGTTGGCGATCGCGGGTTTGCTCGTGCCGCCTACGGTTGGGCGGTCGAGGATCACGGACTCCCGTCCGGAACTTCGGACGGAAAATTTCACTTTGGTCTGACGCTGACCTATTAAGGTTACCCCTTAATTCTGGCCCGCCACATACGGACTGAGATCTTCATTCATGTGAACGAGGATGTGAGCGAGGTTCGGGTGAAAGCGGATGATGTCCTCGGCGAGTTCTCGCAAGCCTTGATCAAAGGCTGCCTGGAGTTCGGGATTGTCTGCGCAGATTTTGGAAGGTGAATCACTGGCGGACTCAAGTAGTTCGAGAGTGTTGTTGGTTTGAGCGGGTTTGGGGAGATACATGGTGTTGAGTGTGGTGGTGAAGCATGAGGTGGATTAAAGTTATTGCAGTCACGAATACTTGGGAGTGGGTGCCTGTCCGTCGCGTTGCAGATCTCGGATTTTTTCCTTGAGCAGCATCATCGCCGTTTCGGCAGCGTTTTTTCCGTAGAACCCAGTCTTCGACAACTCTTCGAGCAACTCCTTTACCTGCGGTGTCGCAGAAAGGGTGATTTGAACGGTCTCAGTTGTGTTCTTTGGTCTCGCCATTTGATTTGTAAAGAATAACTATGCCATTTTTATAAGATAATAATGGCACTCGTCAACGGTTTATTCGGCATTTTATTAGGTTTTTTGCGTACGAGATAAATTTTCTTTATTTACTATTTTTTCTAGAAATTAAGGGCGTGAAATAGCTGAATACGGAACGCAGATTGGGGCGTTGCGTTGGCCGCGAAGTCGGAACATATTTCGGCCTTATGAAGTTTCTGTTCCTTTCCTTCGCAGCCCTGTGCTCTCTCTTTCTGCTGTCCTGTTCTGAAGCAGAAAAAGCGGATAGTAATCCAAACGAGATCCCGGGGACAGGAGAAGGAAAAACGGAGGAGCAGAAAAAAGCAGAGGCGGAAACGACACCGATGAAAAGGCGGAACACTGACCCTGCTTCAGGTGGCGAGGAGATTATCACTCTCGCGGGAGGATGTTTCTGGTGCACGGAGGCTGTCCTCGAGAAAATCGACGGGGTTAAAGATGTCGTCTCCGGTTACATGGGGGGGCATGTCGAGAATCCCACTTACCAGCAGATTTGCACCAAGACGACCGGTCACGCAGAAGTGATTCAGGTGACCTTCGAAACTTCGAAGATATCACTTGATGAAGTGCTCAATGTATTCTGGCAGGCGCACGATCCCACGACGCTGAATCAGCAGGGAGCCGATCGGGGGCCGCAGTATCGCTCGGCAATTTTCTACCATTCGCCTCAGCAGAAAACGATAGCGGAGCAATCCAAGACGAAACTCGACGCGAGCGGTATCTATGCTGATCCAGCGGTAACAGAAATCACGGAAGCCTCCACGTTCTGGGTCGCGGAAGACTATCACCAGGATTACTACCAGCTCAACGGAGACAATCGCTACTGCCAGGCCGTCATCGTTCCCAAGCTGAAGAAGCTGGGTCTCGAGTAGCGGCCTTTACTTGATCGGTGAGCAGCCTGATTCATCGTCGTCCGAGCAGCCCTCGGTGGGGTGGCCCAAGTTGAATAAGAGCACGGCGCCAAGACCGCCCAACAGGCTGCCAAAGATCGGGATTGCGATCTGGCTGAGCGATAACTTTCCGACGAGGACAAGTGCGATTGCTACAGCTGGATTCAGCACGGCCAGCGAAACAATTCCTACCGTGTATATCGCTCCAGCCACCGTGAAACCGATCGCGATTCCGTAGAAGTCATTTCCCTGGTTGGCCTTCGCCGTCGCGACATTCATGATTACCCACACGAGCATGAAGGTGAATAAAATCTCGGCTACAAGAGCAGGAACGAAAATCAGATCGGTCGTCTCGACAATGACTCCGTCCGAGTAGAGCCCTCTCGCGAGCAAAGCCGCGAGAATCGCAGCGAGGCACTGCACGCCGATGAACGAAAACATTTCCTTGACCGAGATGTAGCAGCCACGGATCAGAAAAGCGAGGCTCACCGCCGGGTTGAAGTGTGCTTTCGAGATGTGACCGCAGGCATAGACCATGGCGACGAGGACAAATCCTATTGCGAGGGGGCCATAGTCACCAGCTTTTCCGTAAACGGCTGCCACGCAAATGGTGAAGGTCAGAAAGAACGTGCCAAGGAATTCGCTGAGAAGACGGTTCATGATGAGGAAACAAGTCACTTTCGTCGCAAATCGCAAATCGCAAATCGTAAATCCGCTTGTGACGAAATTGTCAGGAAGCTCGGCAGCGGATAGCTTGCTTCGAAAAAGCCGGAGGGTGAGGTGCGATACAGCCAAGTGAAGCTGTATTCGTCGCCTTCCGAAGCGGCCCGATTGTGGACAACAAAGGAATCGACTCCGAGGCTGGCCGACTGCGTTCCGGAAAGGCCGAACGAACTGCTCATGCAGCATATCGATCGTTACTTTTGTGAATCGGAATAACAGCTGGCAAATCGGCAAAACGCAATTCGTTGGTTCATTTGCATGGGTGTTGGGATTCCGGGGATTGTAGCGTTGGCGGTACTGTTAGGGTTCTATCTTGCACTGTCCATGAGTATCGGAGCGTTTCCCGGAATCTGCTTTTTCGTCACGAACCTTTTCCCGGGAAGTAAAAAGCACGGCACGGTTTTGTATAGGAGATACAAAACTGGAAGAAAGATCGCTTCCCGAGAATTCGAAAAATCGAAGTCTTAGTTATTCGATCAAATACTGCGACATCGCTTCGTCAATATCCTGCCCACCACGGAAAAGGGTATTTCCTTCAAAGAGCGCAGTCGCATCAATACCCTCGTGGTCTTCCCAGTCGGCTTCCTCGACCTGCCCGCTCTGGCCGTAGGCGGCGAGTGGGTTGTGATAGGTGACCTTTTCGATCTCCTCGATGGTAACTCCGCGCTCTTTCATCAGGGCTGCCGTTTTTGGAACGGCGAGAGGATCGCTGATACCCCAGTCGGCGGCACTGTCGACGACAATCTTCTCGGCTCCATATTCCAGCATTAGGTCGACCATGCGCTCATTGCCGAGTTTGGTGTGCGGATAAATCGTAAACGCCGCCCAGAATCCGCGGTCGAGAACTTCTTTGACCGTTTCTTCGTTGTTGTGGTCGATGATGACTTTGTCAGGGTTAACGCCTACATCGACGAGCACATCCATCGTGCGATTTGTTCCTTTCTTTTTGTCACGGTGGGGCGTGTGAATCTGAATCGGAAGGTCGGCCTCCAGTGCCATTTCGGCCTGACGAATGAGATACTTTTCTTCCATCTTCGACTGATCGTCGTAACCGATTTCCCCGATTCCGACAACGCCCTCTTTGCAGATGTAGAGCGGCATCAGTTCCATGACCGCCTCGGCAAGCTTCTCGTTGTTCGCTTCCTTCGGATTCAAACCGATTGTGCAGTAGTGCTTGATGCCGAACTGACTTGCCCGAAAGCGCTCGAAACCGATCAGGGAGTTGAAGTAATCCTTGAAAGTCCCGACCTCCGTTCGCGGCTGCCCCTGCCAGAAGGAAGGCTCGATAATCGCGGCGACGCCGGCAGCTGCCATTCGCTGGTAGTCGTCGGTGGTCCGGGAGACCATGTGAACGTGGGAGTCGAAAAAGCGCATGGGGAAAAAGAAAAAGAGTGGCGGAAAAAGAGTGGGGAATGGATGTCAGGTCAGGCTTTTGCGGATGGTTTTGTCTTCCATTTCCTGACCGAGTGATTTCCAGGAGAGATCACCAGTTTCTATTTTGGAGAGTTCATCGGCCAATGTGGTTTTCCACGACTCAAGTTTCCCGGATTCCTCTTCGGCCACGACGAGGGCCGCGGCGGCTCGATCATCCGGATTTTCGCTTTCTGCCATTTTGGCGATGTCGCCGGCGATTCGTTCATCGATGAATCCGATGCAACTGCGCCACGCTTCCGGAGTGATGACGCGTCCGGCGGCCCAGCGTTCGTGTGCGAGGTCAGAGATCGCTTCGGCGAGTGCCTGATTTCGGCGCGCTTCGATTCCGTGAATTCGGTGGAGAGGCCGACTGATGAAGATTGCTTTCAAAACCATCTGAGTCCAGGCCTCGTCGGTGAAATGTTCCTGCGGAAAGGGATTGTCGAGCGCGATCGAATCGTAGATATCGACGATGTTCGATCGAAGCCCATCGACAGCTGATTCAACGAGATCCTCCCGGTGAGGCATCCAGCGCAACGCTGAAAAAAGCGCAATCTGCTCGCGTATGTCTGCGGTGTTGAGAACGGCCGAGAAACTTTCGAGGAAGGTGTCTTTGTCCTTTTCCGCAAGCACAAGAAGCAAGGCAACCCGGGCGGTGCGGAATTCGTCCCACCCGACGATCGTGTCATTTTCCGACTGGATCGTAGCCGCCTTGTCGAAGCGGCGCGAGACGCCGCTGAAAGCGTAGTAAAACGGGTGTTTCTCAAAGTTTTCCGAAAGCTCGGAAATCTGGCCGCGGAGCCAGGAAACGGCGTCAGCAGAGGCGGAGGCAGAAAGCGCGTCTAGCAAAGTATCTCGCATATTCGGATTAGTGGTTCTCACAAGGTCAGAGTGAATTGCGAATCCGTCAACGCAAGAGAGACTCACGTATTTTCGATCATCTCTCACTCGCCCGAACGGCCTTTGGCTGGGGGCGTTTCTGAAATGCTGCGATGTCTTTTTTCAGGACTTCGACTGCCTTCTCAATCTGTCGATCGTGGCCTTTAGACAATTCTCCGGCCTCCGGCCAGATCGTGATGTCGGGTTTCGCGCCGTTCAGCTCCATATCCTGCCCGTCGCTGAGCCGATACCAGCCGCGAAATGGCATGCGGAGCGTTCCCACGTCCATAATCATTTTTGAACCTGTCGAAATCACGCCCCCGGATGTTTCGACTCCGACGAGTTTCCCTCGTCCGAGTTCCTTGATCGCGTGGCTGAAGATTTCGGCGTTGGAAAAGCTGTTCTGGTTGCAGAGAACGGTAATGGGTTTACTCCACGTTGCGTAGACTCTCCGATCCTGCGGGTAGCCACGCTCTCCTCCACGCGGAACGGTGAAGGCGTGTTCGGGTGGACTCAAAACTGTGAGAAGGTGGTCTGCTGTGAAGCCTCCGCCATTATTGCGCACATCGATGATGAGCCCGTCTTTCCCGGCTCCGCGGGCGTAGATTTCCTCTTCAAATTTGATGAACTCGTTCCACTGCATCCGCGGGACGTAGACGTATCCGATCTTGCCTCCGCTTAGCTTGTCGATCATGGCCCGGTTTTTCCGGATCTTGTCGCGGTGCATCTGCGTCCGGATGGAGGTATAGGATGCTGGGCGAATCAAGACTGTTCGGTCTTCCAGCTCCTTGTCCCTTTCTTTACCCGTTTCCTCATCGCCACGAACTGTTAGCCGAATCATTCTCTCCAGCGGTCCGTTCAGCACTTCAGTGAGATCTGTTTTTGGCCCCACTTTTACTCCGTCGATTTCGTGAATCACATCACCGACTGTCAGTTTTCCGTCGTTCTGGTCTGCCGGGCCGAAGGGGACAACGGATTCGACTTTGATTCCGGGCCCCTTAAAAAAGCGATCAAAGCCGACGCCAAGATGGGCAGTTGATTCTTTCCAGCCGGCAGTCGGTCTCCATTGGGTTTCTCCGAATGCGGTGGAGGAAGCGCGAAATCCGAGGTGAGAACCGTTAAGTTCGCCCAGCATCATCGCCACAGCTCGTTCGAAGTTTCGATTGTTCGGTGCGACAGCAGCAATAGGAGTGTATTTTTCCCCAATGGCCTTCCAGTCGAGATTGTTGAGATTGGGGTCATACCAGATGTCTCCTATCGTGCGCCAGACCTGGCTAAAAGCAGTTCTCCGATACTCTTCGCGATCCATGGACTGCAAGGCCCGGAAAGAAAAGGATCGCAGGCTGCCCTTCGAGAGCGACGAGGGGATTCCGTTCACGAGCCAGAGGACGGTGTCATTCTTCGGTATCCAGCGGGCGAGTGACCCTCGTTTCGAATACAATGCGGTTGGTGTTGTGAGCCTGTCAGGAAAGGTGACGTAGTAGGTGGCGTCGACGTTTTTAATTTTGGCTCCGAAGGCGAGTCGCTTCGAGTCGTGGGACCAGAAGAGGTTTTCCTCTTTGGCATCAGAAATCGAAATGCGATGAATGCGCTCGTAGATGCCTCCGAAATCGATTTTGACCTCGGGTAATTTCGGGCCGGCTGGAGCTGCTGGCTTTTTCGCAGCTTCTGCTGGAGGTTTGGCCTCCGGCTTTGCCTTGGGTGCAGGTTTGGCTTCGTCCTGCGCGGGTGCGGGGTCCTTTTTCGGCTCGGCCTTGGCAGGTTCCGGGTCTGAATTCTTCGGCGCTGCTTGGCTTTTTGCGGGAGCAGGTGTTGGTGCCTTCGGTGCCGCGGTTTTTTTGTCAGGCTCCGGCTTCGGCTCTTCTTTCTTGGGCGGGGCAGGGGGAGTCGATCGTTTTCTTTCTTTCGACATCTTTTCAAGGGCCGACTTCAGGGAGCGGTCGCGGCGGTCGATCTCTTCATCAGCTCGTGATAGATAGACGTAGTAGATGTCGGTCTCCTGATCGTAGCGCCGCCCGGTAAAGGCGAGGATCTTGCCGTTCGGTGACCACTTGGGATTGCTGTCGGAATCCGGATGACGGGAAAGGTTGAATGGCTTCCGTTTTCCATCGGCTGGGGCGATCCAGATATCCCGGTTGAAGTCGGAGTCGCTCTTCGCGTAGGCGATCCATTTGCCATCCGGCGACCAGTCGTATTGCGTCGCACTCCAGGATTCGATGAGACGCTTGGCGTTTTTGCCGTCCACATCCGACACCCAGAGATCGCCAGCTCCGACGTGATAGCTGATCTGCTTGCCGCCCGGAACGAAGACGAGGTCATGCTTGATCTTCCCGTCTTTGGTGACCCGGGTTTCTTTGAATTCGCGATTCCTCCACCAGTAGTCATTGTCGTCGGCTCGTTCGACCGACCAGATGTCGGCACTCACGCCATCGTCACGAATGAAAAGTACGCGCTTCCCGTCCGGGCTCATGATAGGCTCTCGCTCTTCGGCCGCGGTGGTCGTGATGGGGGCCGGCTCTTTCAGCTCGGTGTCCATGATCCAGATATCGCCGCCTGCGGCAAAGGCCATTTCGAGGCCATCCTGGCTGAAGCTCACATTGGTTGCCTTGGTCAGTGTTCGCCGCACCGTTCCATCATGGGTGATATCTCCTGTCGCATGAAGTGAAATCTTTCGAGCCGACGCCGCTTTGCCATTTGCCTCGGGTTGGGCACAGACAAAATCAAACCCTGCCCGATACACAATCGCCGATCCGTTTCGCGCCATCGTCGGCAGGATCGCAGGTTCGTCTTCCTGTGAGGTGATTTCCTTTTCTTTCCCGGACTCGAGATCGCGAAACCAGAGCGAGAACAATCCGCTTTCCCCGTGATCGCCGAGATAGAAGAATCCCGATCCATCTGGTTTCCATATTGGTGAGCGAGCCCCGGTGCCACGAGCAATCAGCTTGGTAAATTTCGGATTGGGAGTCTCCAGCTTTTCCGCCATCCAGATTTGGGAAGAACGAGGGCCTCGGTAGCCGCGTCGATACAGATCGCCGCCTTCACGGGTGAAGAGCAACTTCTGTCCGTCCGGAGAAATAGAGGCATTATCCATTCCGATCTCTGCGTCGAAGAGCAGCAATTCATTTTCCCGTTTTTCTAGGGAGACTCGGTAGAAGCGATAGGATGAGCGTGTCCCGAAGGAACGTTGTCCTCGGATGAGGATCGATTTACCATCGGGATACCAGTCAACGGTGCGTGATCCTTCCGAGTTAAAGGTCACCTGCCGCGGGATTCCGCCCTCTACCGGCATCGTGAATACCTGGTCGCTGCCAGTCCGGTTGCTGGTAAAGGCAATCGTTTCTCCGTCCGGGGAGAAAATCGGTGCGCCGTCAGACGAGGGGTGAGTTGTGAGGCGTTTCGCGTCTCCGCCCCGAATGCTAGAGATCCAGACGTCACCGGCCCAGGCGAAGGCCAGCTTGCGTCCGTCGGGAGAAAGCGCAGGCGTCGAGGCGAGACGAATTTGATTCGATGTGTCATCCTCTGCCGAGAACCCGACGGAAGAGAAGAGCGAAAAGCTCGTTACAATGAAGATTGAAAAAAGAGTGGCTCTCATAAAGGCAATTTTGAGAGTGCGCGGGGCGGACGGGAAATGTGGAGGATAAACGCGGCTCTGTCGATAGAGTAATCGCGCTTCTCTTGTTGGGAAAAGTGGTACAAATTGGCGGCATGTTATCTTCCCCGATTAGCCGCTGTCTTTTTTCCTTTTTTGGAAAGGGATGTTGCCTTGCACTTGCTATCTCGCTCACATCATGTGGTCAGAAAGCCGATCCCAACACGCCCGAGCCTCTGGTCGTCGGCATGGAAATGGCTTACCCGCCTTTTGAGATGCGCGGCCCCGATAACAAGCCCGATGGCATCAGTGTTCGCATGGCAGAGGACCTCGCGGAATACATCGGCCGTCCGTTGGAACTTCGTGACACCGAGTGGAACGGAATCATTCCTGCGCTCCAGACAAAGAAAATCGACCTCATCATCTCCTCGATGACAAAGACGCCCGAGCGTGCTCGCCAGATCGCATTTTCGGATGGTTACGTGACCAACGGCCTCTGCATGCTTGTCCGCTGGGGTTCGCCGATCAAGAGTATTTCCGATGTGAAGCCCGGGGAGCACAAGCTCGCAGTCAAGGTGGCGACGACAGGGCATCAGTGGGCGCGAAAGGAACTTCCTGGTGTCGAGTTGATCACGCTGGATGAATCAGCTGCTTGTGTCCTAGAAGTGATCCAGGGAAAAGCCGATGCCTTTGTCTACGACCAGATTTCCGTCTACCAGTTCTGGAAGAAATACGAGAATGAAACACGCCCCATCCTGAAACCGATTCGCGAGGAAACCTGGGCGATAGGTTTGCATAAAGACGATGTGGAGCTTCTCGAGCAGGTGAATCAATTCCTCATCGACTACCGGGCGAAGGGGCGGTTCGATGAGTTGGCCGAGCAATACATGGCCGAACAGAAAGCAGCCTTTGAGAAAATGGGCGTGCCTTTCATCTTTCATTGAGCCACTCCGTCTCGAGTGTGCCATTATGGCGCTCGAAAGTATCCGCTTTGAGACAAAACGTCTCGAATATGCTCTGCCAAACGGTATTGATTTTGCCTTGTGTATTGCGTAACTGCCTAGAAGTAAACGCATTGCAGTTTAATTGAGGCATTTGGCACGCGGAATGCACAGGTAAACTATAGATTTTTGTGCCTGTAGCAATTGCGAGCACCCCCCCAATACTTCGGAAGCACTGCTTCCCCGATCAACTTTACGAAAGGAAAAAACTATGAGCAAGATTCTTGGAATTGACTTGGGAACGACGAATTCGTGTATGGCTGTCATGGAGGGTGGCCAGCCCGCTGTTCTCGAAAATGCCGAAGGTGCCCGGACGACACCTTCTGTTGTCGCTTTCTCTAAAGATGGCGAACGCCTCGTTGGCCAGGCCGCGAAGCGTCAGGCGATCACGAACCCGATGAACACGATCTTCTCCGCGAAGCGGCTA
>Ga0181587_10004042_pt1 | contig 12142 bp, 12 predicted proteins | sample 071ome_27_FD_132463 | JGI IMG/M metagenome (GOLD analysis project Ga0181587, IMG submission 132463) | Coastal salt marsh microbial communities from the Groves Creek Marsh, Skidaway Island, Georgia - 071409AT metaG (megahit assembly) | ecosystem: Environmental > Aquatic > Marine > Intertidal...
TAAATGGGATAGGCATCGAAAATTCCTTTTTTAAAAGCTTCCAAAGCTTTATTCCGGTCGGTCATCGAGCGGTAGACAATTTTACCAAAGTTATACTTTCCAGAATTATATCGATTGGACCTCCCCCACCAGTCATGCCTTCTTTGCAGACTGATCGACCTACCCTTCTTCACCTCTCCTATGCCATAAGGTCCGGAAACAACTGGGAAATCGAAGTTGATTTTATTAAAATCCATCCCTTTCCAAAGGTGGGAAGGAAAAGCGACCATATTGCCCGCCTGATAAAAATTATTCCAGTGCTTGGTGTTAGCTTTGACTTGCACCGTCTTTTCATCGAGTGCAAGTGGGCGTTCGAAACGCTTTAAACTGACCCGGAATAAAGAAGTCAGGTTTGCAGGGTCGAGGATCACATCGTAAAAAAACTGAATGTCGGCGGAAGTGATAGGCTTTCCATCGCTCCAGGTCGCATTCTCCCGGATCTTAAAGGTAAAAGTCATGCCATCTTCTCCGATCTCCCAAGTTTCTGCAAGCACGCCCACGGGCCGATTATCCGTGCTATGGAGAGATATTAAGGGTTCATAAAGTAACCCCATCACCGTGGCCGAGAAGCTATTGTAGTCGAGAAACATATTAAGTGACTTAGGGAAAGATCCACCCCAAGTGGTAAAGGTTCCGCCAAGATTTGTATTTTCCAAAGCGATCGGGTCTTTTTCTCCATAGCTTGGCTGAAAGACATCCTCCTGGAGAGCAACGGTGTCCGTAGGTTTCTCTTGCTTCTTAGATTCACTTGAGTCTCCACACCCCGAAAACAAAATTCCGAAAATTAAATAGATGAGCAGATGTGGGATAGTCATAGTACGGTCGGTTGAATGGAGAAATGAAAGAGATTTCCTTTCAAACATTTATTTATCGATTGGGAAAGTTTGAATCTGAATTTATTCCTCGTTTTGAGCCAGAGGATGATAGTTGCTATGCTCCTCCAGTAATCGTTGAGATTCCACATGGGTGTAGATTTGGGTGGTGCCCACATCGGCATGTCCAAGCATTTCCTGGACTACACGAACATCCGCTCCGCCCATCAATAAATGGGTGGCAAAGGAATGCCGTAATCCATGGGGGGTAAGGTTTTTTTCAATTCCTGCACGACGGGCATACTCTTTGACCAGTACCCAGATCATCTTTCGGGAGATTGGTGTGCCCCGCTTGCTCAGGAATAATTCCCCACCGGAATGATCTTTCGCCAAGCGAGACCTCCCACCATGAAGATAATTTCGGATTGCCAAAATTGCCTGGCCCCCGACAGGGACGATTCTTTCCTTGGAACCCTTACCAAAAATACGGGCAAATCCTTCTTCTAAATTGACTGCATTCACAAGAACTGATGACACCTCAGATACCCGCAATCCACTTCCATACATCAATTCAAATATTGCCCGGTCACGTTTACCCAGTGAGGTATTAAGATCGGGTGCAGAAAGAAATCGTTCCATTTCATCTATGCTCAATGCATGGGGAAGAAACCTACCTTTCTTTGGATTGGTAATAAGTTCAGTAAAATCATTTTGTAATCTACCTTCCCCAATCAAAAACCGTACAAGCATACGAAGAGCAGATAATTTTCTTGATAAGCTGGCTACGGCATAGCCGTCGATAGTGAGGGAACTGATCCAGGCGGAAATATGATCCAGAGAAACAGCTTCCCAGTGGGCCGCACCTTTTTCCTGAAGGAAGCAGGCACATTGAATAAGGTCGGATTCGTAGGATTCTACTGTATTTTTTGAAAGCCCGCGTTCCAATTGTACCCAGGCAAGAAAGCTACTAATATCAGACTCATAAGCGGGGGGAGGTAACATTGGATCGTCTCCGCGTTTCCTTCCTTTGACCTCCGTTTTTGAACCCATGTAGAAAATTTAAAATTTTAGTTCTCAGGTGGTTCAACCGGACAGAGCTGCCCGGCAAAAAGTTTCCGGTATATCCGGTTAATTGGTGTTTTCATCCGGCTAACCATGAATTGTTCCTGCCTAAGGGCGTTATATCCATAACGGTAACTGGCAGCCAAGCGCAGATAATTAAACATATCCACACTTTCCAGCATTCCTTTAAGCCTTTTTAGGTAAAGCATGCCAACTTCAACATTTGTTTCCCATTGAAAAGCAGTCCGGTAATGAAGCTTGCTCACATCTGACCAGGCTCCCTCAGTAAGTTGCATCATTCCCTTGGCAATGGAAGTTTCTGCGTTTGCATTCAAACTACTTTCGGCATGACAAATTGCATATACAAAACTCGGTTCCAAGCCGAGCTGGGGTGCTTCCTGTTTTATTTTCTCCCAGACAACCTTTTCATCGATGAAATTGGCATCAGGGTCAAAGTACTTACAGCTTGTAAGTAGTGCGAATACACCAAAGAAAAGAAAATTTAAAATCCAATATCCAAACACCCATTTCACATTCTAACTCAAACATTTGCTAGATGCGGAGGCAAGTAAGATGAAATTGCCTAGTTAAAAATCAGCACCAAAAAACCGAGGAAAAAAAGCATACAGAAAAGTGCAGTCCATCCAACCGGATGCACCCCCAGGGAAGTTCGCTTTGCCAGCAAACTCTTCCCTTTTGGATCACCGCTCTGCAAAATACCTATTTTACTAAGAGGAAGATGTAGCAGGTTCATGGCATGAACATTTCCCTGTTTTAAAAACATACAAATTCGATCAGTCAGGCCACCCACAAAAAATGAATGTGAGCGGTCGTTCAGCCCATTCCAAAGCGTATCTCCAAAGGCTAAAAACCCCCTACCCAGTTTTCTGTAAATCCAATCAGCATCCAAATTTACTGATGGTAATTCGGGGGGGTATTTACCCCAAAGATTGAGTATGGTGAACGCAAGGGCAGAAAAGAGAAGAATTTCCAACTGGGTAATCACATGAGTGGCATCATAGGGATGATAACCCGCGGCACCGTTAGGCAACAGGTCATAAAGCCATTGTGGATTGCACCCTAGAAATACACAGAGGAAGGAAGAGATTCCCATGGCTATAAGCATATTAATCGGTGCCTCCTTGGGCCGCATGCCGGAATCGTGGGCAAAAAAAGCAAAGAAGGGAATCTTAATACCAGCATGGTGAAAAACACCAGCGGAAGCAAAAAGAAGACACAGCCAGACAAGCAAATGACCATTACGGGCGGCTTCGGTTATAATGATCGACTTGCTTACAAACCCACTAAACAAGGGGAATGCAGAAATGGAGGCTGCTCCCACAATACAAAATCCAGTGGTCCAGGGCATTGTTTTGTACAGTCCCCCAAGATGTGACCCCCTGATTTCACCGGTTCGATAAAGAACTGCACCCATGCTCATGAACAATAATCCCTTGTAGATCACATGAGTAAACGCATGAGCAATTGCTCCGTCAATTGCCAGATCAGTACCGATTCCTATACCAACCACCATGAACCCAATCTGATTGATCTTGCTGTAACATAACACCCGGCGGAGGTCATTTTCGATCACCGCGTAGAAAATAGGAAACATTGCCATAGTGCCACCAATGGTGATCAGCACATCAGCCCCAGGAAATAAGCGTGCAAGCATACAAACTGCACATTTGGTGGTAAATGCACATAACCAAACCGGTCCGGAATGTGTGGCCTCAGCATATCCATCTTTTAACCACACATGCAGACCGGGAAATGCCGCCTTGATCCCAATTGCCAAGAGAATGAGCAGAGCACCAGCATCCCCTCCTTCCAATGCATTGGTAAGCGACCTTAACGCCAGTGCTTCCACACCATATTCGTGATAACGGATAAGAATCCCGGCCAAGAGCAACAAACCGGAGGAAACATGAAAAAAGAGGTAGCGAAACCCGGCTTCTTCAGCCTGCCTAGTCCTTCTCCCCCAAATTTGAAAGACTGAGGTAATGGCCAATCCTTCCCACCACAAAAATAGTGAGAGCATATCACCGGCAAAGGCTACACCGACCGCAGTTGCCGCATAGAACAAAGACATCGATACCTGCCACGGATCACGCAGGTGAAAGGAATAAATACCGGCAACCAATGCGGCTATGTGAAAAAGATAGCCAAATAATTTCGCCTGCTGATCAACCACTACTCCAAGAATCTCGTATCCAAAAAGATGGATACTTGAAGATGACCCAACCTCAAGGGTTGCAACATACCCAAGTCCAAATAAAGGAGCCAGGACTAGGGCAATTGAGGCAAATCTACCGCGTAGAATTGACGCAGCAATCCCACCAACCAAAAGAGCAGTGGCGGGATGTGCTCCCAGTTCAAATGTGGATGCCAACGTACTCATCTTACTTGTCCCAGTAATCCTCCTCCCGCATCAGAATATTCTTCCCCTTCCAGCCACGCATCAACTTGGAAACATAGACCAGTCCAACACAGGCAAGAAAACCATAGACTCCATAAAAGGCAGGGAAAGTCTCAACACTATGCAATGCGGAATCTGCCGATAAAGCAGCATGTTTATGCCAACCAAGACTAAAAATCAGATCGGCTAGTATAATCAGTGCACACAACCCATAAAACCAGCGAATGATTTTTTTTACATTTCCTGGTTGATCCAGCCACCTTGGTGACTCCTTTCCATTTCCAGTTTTCGGTGAATTGCTCATCAATCAAGTCCTCCTGTAATCATGGATTAAGCCCAACCATCTGCAAAAGCACATCTGACCAGAAAAATAGGAGGAAACAACCACCGGCAGTTAGTAGAAGCGGGACGACGCAGGACCATGGTGCCTCCTTAAAAGAAGGATCGTTCTCAGTTTCAGAAGTCCTAAAAAATGCAGTGACTGCCACAGGCAGGAGGTAAAAGACATTGAGCAATGAACTGATCAACAGAACAATGACCACCCACATTGCATCCCTGTCCAATGCACCCAAGGCAAGATACCATTTACTGATAAATCCGCCCAGTGGTGGCAATCCAATTACACTGAGGGCCCCAATCATAAATGCTCCCATGGTCAGCGGCATCTTTCGGCCAATTCCGCGTAATTCACTGACATATTTTTTCCCGGTTGCAACAAAGATTGCGCCTGCACAAAAAAACAGGGTAATTTTCCCACAGGCATGCATGGCAATATGTAGGACTGCGCCACCCTGCCCACGATCCGTGGCAATGGCTGCCCCGAGCACGATATAACCCAACTGACCAATTGTGGAAAATGCCAGGCGTCTCTTTAAATTATCCTGAGACAGAGCAACCAGGGATGAAATTATAATAGTAGCAGAAGCAATCACCATGGTCCATTCTTCCCCACTCATATTGGCAAGCACCTCGGCACCAAAAACATCAGCATATACACGATACACACAGAACACTCCCACCTTTACCACTGCGACCGCATGGAGCAGTGCAGACACCGGAGTAGGTGCAACCATAGCACCCGGCAACCAGGAATGAGCCGGCATTATGCCTGCCTTGGCAAATCCAAAAGTAAATAAAAGAAGTAATACAATCTGGGTAGCCTCGGAGAAGTGACCTACCTTGCCGACATCTTCGATAAAATCCATTGTCAGATGCCCACCGTCCAACCACACATAGCACCAACTAAGGGCAGGTAAGAGCAGGCAAAGAGAAGTAAAGAGGAGGTAGCCAAGATAGGTACGTCCACCAGTACGTGCTTCCTTGTCCTGCATATGGGTGACCAGCGGAAAAGTGGAAACCGACAACATCTCGTAAAAGAAGTAGATGGTTAAAAGATTGGCTGAAAAAGCCACTCCCATGGTGGCGGATAAGGAAAGAGCGAAAAAGGAATAGAAACGCGTCTGGGCATGTTCATGCAACCCACGCATGTACCCGACCGCGTAGAGCGTGGTGGCGATCCAAAGCAAGGATGCCACACAGGCAAAAAGAAGACCGGGTCCATCCACGCGAAGGAGCATGGGCACGTAGGAAAATATCTGCCAGATATGAAACTCCACCACCGCACCGCTTAGAATAATTGGCACCAAGGATAAAACCACTGCTGCCTGCACTGAGGCGGCAATAAAAGTGAAAAGTTCCCGCAGGTTGGGGCGTTTTTCTCCTGCCCAGATGATACCGATCATGCCTGCCCATGGTGCTAGCAAGGCGATTAATGGACGAATATCCTCAACTACTGCTGCAGTGCTCATTTGTAGCTAACTCCGGTTGGTAAGTTATAAGCACGAAGGAAGACTTCAATCTGGTCAACTACCTCCTGATTATACACGCCAATAATCATAACGATGGATGCAGCAATCAATAGGGGAACGAGCATAGTAAGGGGAGCTTCATCAAAACGGGTTTGCTCCTCGGTCAAGCCAAGGTCACCATGCCCTTTGCCAAGATTTTTTCCACTTTCATCCACCGCCAGATGGATGCGTTCGATCAACCGGAAAAAGAGGACCACCATCACCATAGTCGAAAACATCAGCGTAACCATATACTCCCACCGTTCGGATACCATACCACCGGTAATCAGGTACCATTTGCTGAAAAATCCACAGGTCGGTGGAAGCCCAATAATGGAAAATCCGCCGATAAAAAATCCAATCATGGTCAGGGGCATTTTGGCAAACAATCCACGCAATCCGTCAAAGTGAGTGGTCCGGCATTTTTCCAAAATTATTCCAGCACCTAAAAACAAGCATAGGGTCATGCAAGCATCACTGATCACATGAAAAATGGATCCGATCAATCCGTAATAATTGTAAATCCATACTCCGCCCACCATGTATCCAACTTCCGCCACAATCAGATAAGCGAGCATTCTTTTGATTTCCCGTTGTGCAAGAGCCATCACTGCAGCACACACGATTGCAACCGCCACCAACCAGGGCATGACCTCCGTCCATAAAGTCGATTCAAAGGAAAACTCTACACCAAAGACAGTAAGAACCATACGGATCATCACATAAATCATCACCTTCGTAACCAAAGGGGCAAGTAGACAGGATGTGGTTGATGGGGCATGGCAATAGGCATTGGGCAACCAGGCATGAAATGGGAAAAAAGCCATTTTGATAAGGATGCCCACTAGGACCAAAACAAAGGCAACCTGCATGGCGGGAGAATCATATAATGACTGAGCCTCAATGACTTCACGGATGCCCACCATGTTGAGCGTGCCGGTCTTTAGGTATAAATACCCTACCCCGAGCAGGTAGAGGGATGCCCCTATTGTTCCCAGAATAACATAATTAAAGGTGGCAGCAGCCGCACGGTTCGAACCAAGTGCGATTAGTCCATAGCCCGTGAGGGCGGCTACTTCAATCAAAACATAAAGATTGAAGGCATCCCCAGTCAGGGCAATTCCTGCAAGTCCACAAATCTGTAGGAGGAAAAGGCCATAATACATAGGCTCCTTGCCAGGCGTTTCCCGTTGTACCGGAACTTTGGAGTACAGAGTGACAATCAGTCCCACTCCCGTGACTACCAAAGTAATTAAAGCTCCCAGCAGATCCGCCCGGAATTCAATCCCCACCCCACGGGGAAACAAATCCAATGACCAGCCACCAAGAATGTATGAAATCTCGTGCACGGGGGATTCGATTGCCTGCATCATGGTATGAACAGATGCCCACACTGAAGCAATCATGGAGATTACCGAAATTGGGTAGCAAAGTTTCTTGGACAATGCACCACTCAAAGCACAGGCAACTGCGCCCATAAGAGGAAAAAGAACGATCCAGACAATATGATCACTCATCAGGAATTATCCTCCTTTGGTTTTGGGGATGTTTTCTTTCTTGGCTTGCGGACTGTTTTTCTCTTCTCGGTGACAGACTTTGTAGAATCATTTCTGGTTCCTTCTGAACTCCCTGCCTTTGCACCCTTCCGGTTTGTACGGGATTGCCTTGGCCGTGGATTTCCCGACTTCAATTTCTCTGTCGCTACAGCTTTTTCAGAAGGTGCACGCCTTGGTCTTCTTCGCCTCGGACGTCCTGTATTCCGGGCATCTTCCCGTTCAAGTTTTTCCAGCAATTCATCCTCTTCCACAGTTCCATAGCCCCGATAAATCCGCAGGCATACAGATAGAGCAAGCCCGAGAGTGGCGACCCCCACCACAATGGCAGTCAACATCAGTACATGAGGTAATGGATTTGAATAACCGGGAACAAGCGAAGATTCCAGTACCTCAGGCGGGAGCATTTTTTCAGAACCATTAACATCGACTTTTAAATGACTTCCATGGGGGTCATGCTCAGGCAGATAAATCGGAATGGTTGCACCTTCCTTCACCCCAATGGATACATAAAACAAAATGATCGCGGTCTGGAAAATTGACATACCAATCAATTTCTTGATCAGGTTGTTCTTGGCGATCATGGCCCACAGCCCAATCAACAATAGTATAATGTAGATAAAATAATTCAACCGATCGACCAGCAACTGACTAAATATGGATCCGTCTTCTACCATTTTCCTGCCTTTTTTTACAAACCGTCTTGCATCCGCCCATCGGTTGAGAGGCTAGCATAAAGGGCAAACATGATTGCTGACACTGTGAATCCAACTCCAATTTCCACACCCAGCATGGCATGATACCGGGCCATTTCCGGGCTTACCGGTAGTACTTTTGCCAAATGTGCATAGTCCAAAAACTCTCCGCCCAAAGCCATGGAGAGCAAGCCAATGCCTGCATAGATAACAATGCCAACCGCAGCCACAGTGAAGCAACGCTCGATCGGAAAGCGGGTCAGTGCAGTTTTCAAATCCCATGACAGGGCAATAAGGATGAAACTTGCCCCCATTGCCACTCCGCCCTGAAATCCACCCCCTGGGCTGACATGGCCATGAGCGAGCACATAAAAAGCAAAGATTTGTATAACCGGTACGATCAACCTTACCGTATTGGTAACGATCAAATCGGGCTCAAAATCGACCACGAATTCACGGTCCCTCGTTCTTCTGGTTGGCCCGCCACGCAGGATTGAAATTACCGCAAGGCCAGCAATGAATACCACTACGGTTTCAAACATGGTGTCAAAACCCCGGTAATCAGCAAGTACGGCAGTTACCATATTGGGCACCTCCGTATCTACACCGGTATTGGAGATAAAATGCGAGGATACGGGAGATGAGGAAGCCGGTGCATGAGGATCTCCCCAGGTTGGGAAATCCTTGGCCGCCCAGGCGAGCAATAACCCAATCAAAAGAACAAGTATGAACGCAGCACGCTTCATCAATCCTTTGCCTTTCGCTTGAGGTTAAAAATCGTGGCAATTAATACAACCGTGCTTACCCCTGCCCCAACCGTAGCCTCAGTAAAAGCAACATCAACCGCTCCCATCTCTGCCCACAGGAGGCACATCAAAAAACTGTAGATTGCAAAAATTACCGCGGATACCACAAGATCACGCACCCAAAGGGAAAGGACTGCAACCACTACCAAGAGGCTCAAAATGAGGGTATTGAATAATTCCAGTCCCATGCCTTACTTCGTTTTGGATTTAGGGGATCCTTTGCGCAGTTTCTTGAGGTCTTTTTCACCGAGGGGCATCTCATCATCCTCAAAAGCGGCACGCATCAAGGCATGCGAGCTTGTGGGCGTGGTGATAAAAATAAAAAGCACGATTCCCAAAATCTTTAGCAGGAGTAACCAACTGGTTGCGGAGAAATCTTCCATGATCACCAATCCGAATCCGCCCAGCATCAACATTGTGGACAGGGTGTCTCCCTTGCCCGCTGCATGCATGCGGGTGTAAAAATCTGGAAACCTTACCATTCCAACCGCAGTGCCCAGAAAAAAGACGAGCCCCAAGATTCCCATGCCCATGCCAATTGCATGAACAAGAAACCAACCCGGACTGTTTACTGATTCGGTTGTAACAGTGGAGGCAAGCACTTCGATCATACCCTCGCCCTCCTTCTTGGTTTCGGTTTGGGTTTTTCCATTTCCTGCAAGGGAACTGTACGGTTAAAGTAACGGGATACCACGATTGCCCCCACGAAATTGAGCAATGCATAGGCAAGGGCAAAATCCACGAACATATCCACCCGTTCAAAGAGTGTGCCGATAATTACGAGAATTACCGCCGTCTTCGTACCGATCACATTTACTCCGAGAATACGATCAAAGCCAGTCGGCCCCATGATGATGCGGTACAGAATCGGCACCATGAGCACAAGGAGGGATGCACCCATAATGATGGCAAACCACTCCGTCATCTTTTCTTTTTCCTTGGTTTGAGCAATTCCGGCTCGAACACCTCGGCCACCTTTCGCTCGATCGCACCCTCGAGCAGGTCGTCCTCCAGAAATTGACTCATGGTATGAACATGAAAGACATCTCCCCGGATCAGCATGGTAATAGTCCCGGGGGTAAGGGTAATGGAATTGGCAAAGACAAACTTGGCAAAATCCGTCTTCAATTTCGTTTTAATGGTAACGATACGGGGAGCTACTTCGTCATAGCCCTTGGCAGTCATCGCCAGTTTGAAAACATGTAGATTTGCTTTCACAATTTCCACGATCAACCAGGGCACATACTGCAGAAATGCACCTGCCTCGCGCATTCTTTCCTCCCATGACTTTTTGCGGTCATAAAAGAGAAGATCGTGAGAGATCCAGGTTACAAACAGGCTACTTACCACCCCAAGTCCCAAGTGAAAGGCATCGAACTTACCGGAAAATACAATCCAGTTAGCAAGGAGTAATAGAAATATGACGAAGGGATACACAGCGTATATAGACTCAGTTCAAATCTTATAAAAAAGTAAATTTATGCTAGGGCAACATAGATCGGAAGTTTGAAGAGCCATTTTCGGATCATGGTGGACAAATTCATGGATTAATTCACACAAAGCATGAGTACGCTTTGCCGCCTGATGAGTCCGTTTGTTTGGCTAATTTTGCGAGCCTGCAGGCGTCACCCAAGTCTCTTTTGCATAATCGTAAAAGGATGGGGCTGACTGGTCCGGTAATTGGCTAAAGTAGAGCCAGCCAGCTGATTCATCCGACTCCGATGAATAAAAAACCAGGGGAAATACTGTAGCATCTGTCCACAAACTGAGTGAAAGTATTGTTGCTTGATGACACAGGCTAACTTTCATTCCAATCGAATGTTCGGTAGAGAAAGAAGGCAAGCAGGACTAGGCAAACAATCCCTTCCGCCCAGGTGATCGGGAGAAGCGGAAGAATCAATAAGGGTCGATCCAACTTTGGCTGTTGAAATTGTAGTAGAAGTACCCTTCCTGGCTATCCTTGTTATGATAGAACCAATTGGAGCCTTCATTCAAAAACACATAGGGATAGGCGGAGCGGTCCGACCACATCCAGCCAAAGTCGGGTTGGTAAAACCACCCATTGGTATGAATGGCGGAGGCATCCATTGCTGCATCCTCGTAGAATTTAAGGCTCAATCCTTCCTGAGCGAGTTCCGCCTGTACTGTTGCCGAGGCCAGAGCGATCCCCTCGGCGATTGCCTGCTCGCGGTCCAGGATGGTGTAGAGCCCGTAGGCGTTTGGATTTTGCCTGATTTCTTCCGTACGGGTAAAATTTCCATCAAAAAATCCAAGCTGATAGGATTCGCTTGCAGCGTCCGCATCCAGGAACTGCCTGTCGTAATCGCGGTACAGATCATGACTTCTAGGATTATTGTACCGTGCATCATCTCGCCCGTCATTTTTTCCATCCAACTTCCTTTGTGCAACTTGCGCGATCAAATAGGAACTGAACCTTGGATCGATCGGCCAGTCCATAAGGGAGGATACATCAGCCAGCTCAATTTCAGTAAAGGATGAAATATTATCGGTGGAACCAGTTCCAATAGCCCCGAACTCTCCCCTTCCGGTAGCTAAAAGGGAGTTATCATCCTTAAGAATATGCGTTTGGTCCAAGCCGGCAGAAACCTGAACCACTCCACTTTGCACTTGAATGGACCCGGTGGTTTGATTGCTCAAATCACCCTTACCCAATTGCCCATAATTATTTCTTCCCATCGCCCATAGAGTGCCATCACTCTTTAAATAAGAGCTGAAATGTTCCCCCGCCGATACGCTTACCACACCGCCCGACTCAACTTCTACTGGAACATTTCTATTGTCCGTTGTTCCATCACCTAACTGGCCAAAATCATTGAGGCCAAATGACCAAAGACTGCCATCATCCTTTATGTAGTAACTGCTATTTCCAGCAGTTGCGATCGAGGTAA
>Ga0181587_10004047_pt1 | contig 12132 bp, 24 predicted proteins | sample 071ome_27_FD_132463 | JGI IMG/M metagenome (GOLD analysis project Ga0181587, IMG submission 132463) | Coastal salt marsh microbial communities from the Groves Creek Marsh, Skidaway Island, Georgia - 071409AT metaG (megahit assembly) | ecosystem: Environmental > Aquatic > Marine > Intertidal...
AGGTGGTCGTGGTAAATTCGCGGACATCCAGGTTGAGATTGGACCTGTGGGTGAAGAAGAAACCGGACTTGTATTCATCAATGAAATTGTTGGTGGATCGATTCCTCGTGAATACATTCCTTCAGTAGAGAAAGGTTTCAAAGAAGCAATGAACAACGGTGTTCTTGCCGGTTACCAAGTAGAAAACTTGAAGGTTCGCTTGTTTGACGGATCTTTCCACGCGGTTGACTCGGATCAATTGTCGTTTGAGGTAGCAGCGAAAGCAGCGTTCCGTGAGGCATGTAAGAAAGCTAGTCCTGTGTTACTTGAGCCTATCATGAAAATGGAGGTAGTAACCCCTGAAGAGTATATGGGTGATATCATGGGTGACTTGAACCGTCGTCGTGGTCAAATGGCCGGTGTAGACGAGAAAGCTGGTTCACAAGTTATCAAGTGTACTGTACCGTTATCAGAGATGTTCGGTTACGTAACTCAATTGCGTACAATGTCTTCTGGTCGAGCAACTTCATCAATGGAGTTCTCTCACTACGCAGAAGTACCACGTGGTATCGCAGATAGTATTTTGGAAAAACAAACTGCAAAAGCATAAGCAATGGTAAGTCAGAAAATTCGAATTAAACTTAAGTCGTACGACCACAATCTGATCGACAAGTCAGCAGAGAAGATTGTACGTTCTGTTAAGGTGACAGGTGCAGTAGTTAACGGACCAATTCCATTGCCTACTGAGAAGAAAAAGTACACCGTACTGAAGTCTCCACACGTGAACAAAAAAGCACGTGAGCAGTTTCAGTTGTGCTCATACAAGCGCCTATTAGATATTTACAGCTCTACGTCAAAGACAGTTGATGCTTTGATGAAGCTAGAGTTGCCAAGTGGTGTTGACGTAGAAATTAAAGTATAGAAATGTTAGGGATTATTGGAAAGAAAGTTGGAATGACAAGTATTTTTTCCGAAGAAGGAAAAAATATCCCTTGTACATTAATACAGGCTGAACCTAATGTTATCACACAGCTACGTACTGTAGATAACGACGGATACCGTGCGGTTCAATTAGCCGGAGGTGACGAACGCAAGGAGAAGAATACTCCTGCGGCCCTTAAAGGACATTTTGCGAAAGCTAAAACTGCTCCAAGAGAGTTAGTTGCGGAATTCAGAGACTTCCGTGATGACCTTGATGAGGAAATGAAACTCGGTGATGAAGTTACCGTTGGCATTTTTGAAGAAGGTCAGTTTGTAGACGTTACTGCAACAAGCAAAGGAAAAGGATTCCAAGGTGTTGTTAAACGTCACGGTTTTAGCGGAGTTGGTGGAGCAACACATGGTCAGCACAACAGACTGCGTGCTCCAGGATCTATTGGTGCGGCATCGTTCCCTGCTCGTGTATTCAAAGGAATGCGCATGGCTGGTAGAATGGGTGGTAACCGAACTAAGATCACCAACCTGCAGATTGTTAAGATTATGCGGGAAGACAACGTAATCGTTGTAAAAGGAGCAGTTCCAGGTCATAAAGGTTGTACCGTAATTGTAGAGAGATAATGAAACTGAAGGTAGTAAATAGTCAAGGTGCAGAAACCGGGAAAGAAGTATCGCTTGATAAATCTGTATTCGGTGTTGAACCTAACGATCACGCAATTTACTTAGACGTAAAACAGTACATGGCGAACCAACGTCAAGGTACTCACAAGTCGAAAGATAAATCAGAAATTAAGGCGTCAACGCGTAAGCTTAAACGTCAAAAGGGAACAGGTACTGCACGTGCCGGTTCTGCAAAGAGTGGTGTTATGATTGGCGGTGGTCGTTTCCACGGTCCTCGTCCACGCACCTATGGTTTCAAATTGAACCGTAAGTTGAAAGATGTAGCTCGTCGCTCTGCGTTGTCGTACAAGGCGAACGACAAGAGCATTACAATCTTGGACGACGTGAAGATGGACAACCCAAGCACAAAAGAGTACGTTTCATTCTTGAACGGACTTAGCTTGGCAGGCGATCGTTCACTTCTTGTTACAGCAGCAAGCGATAAGAATATTACGCTATCTGCTCGAAATATTCCAAATGCGGAAGTAATCGAGGCGGATAACATTAATACATACAGCATCTTGAAAGCGAAGAACGTAATCTTCACAGAAGAGGCTGTAAACAAAATAGTTGAAAACCTTAAGGCAAATTAAGATGGGCGCAATTGTAAAACCTTTGATTACAGAGAAATCAAACATGTTGGCTGAGAACCTCAACCAATACGCGTTCATTGTTGATTTGAACGCTACTAAACCTGAAATCATTGCAGACGTTGAAGCAATGTATGGTGTAGAGGTGACCGGTATCAGCACGATGGTTTACCGCGGTAAGAGAAAATTCAGATGGACTAAGTCTGGTGCTCAAAACGGTAAGAAATCAAACTTTAAGAAAGCGATAATTAGTGTTAAAGAGGGTCAAGAGATTGACTTCTACGAAAGTGTATAAGTATGGCGATTAAGAGATTAAATCCAACAACCCCGGGACAGCGATACAGAGTAGCCAACGCATTCTCTGAAATCACGACCGACAAGCCTGAGAAGTCGTTACTAGCTCCGATGAAAAAGTCGGGTGGACGTAACAACCAAGGTAGAATGACCGTTCGCAACATCGGTGGTGGTCACAAACGTCGTTACCGTGTAATCGACTTTAAACGGAATAAAACTGGAAAAGCAGAGGTGATGACGATCGAATACGATCCAAACCGATCAGCTTTTATTTCATTGCTTCAGTACGAAGATGGTGAGAAGCGATACATCATCGCTCCAGTTGGACTGGAAGTTGGACAGACCGTTGAAGCGGGTTCAGGAGTTGATCCTGAAGTAGGAAATTGCTTGCCATTGAGCGAAATGCCTTTGGGTTCTATCGTTCACAACATTGAAATGCAGCCAGGCAAAGGAGCAGAGATTTGCAGAAGTGCAGGAACAAATGCTCAGTTGTTGGCACGTGACGGTAAGTACGCTATTCTAAAAATGCCATCAGGAGAGACACGTATGGTGTTGGCTTCTTGTTTGGCAACTGTGGGAACAGTTTCAAATCCAGATCACAGCCTTGTACGCCTTGGTAAAGCTGGAAGAAACCGCTGGTTGGGTCGCCGCCCACGTGTTAGACCGGCAGCAATGAACCCGGTTGATCACCCACAAGGTGGTGGTGAGGGTCGCTCGAAAGGGGGACAAGCTCGCTCACGTAAAGGTATTCCTTCGAAAGGTCTTAAGACTCGTAACAGGAAGAAGAGCACAAACCGTATGATTATCGAACGAAGTAAAAAGAGAAAATAGATAGATGGCTAGATCGTTAAAAAAAGGACCATTTGTAGACCTCAAGCTTGAGCGTAAAATCACTGCTCAAAACGAAGGTGGAAAGAAGTCGGTGATTAAAACTTGGTCACGACGTTCAATGATTACACCTGACTTCGTTGGTCATACTATTGCGGTACACAACGGAAATAAGTTCATCCCAGTTTATGTAACTGAGAACATGGTTGGTCACAAACTAGGTGAATTTGCTCCAACAAGAACTTTTAAAGGACATACAAGCAGATAAGATGGAAGCAGTAGCTAAGTTAAATAATTGCCCAGTGTCGCCACGAAAAATGCGACTAGTTGCAGACCAAATCCGCGGTAAGAAAGTTGAGGATGCACTTAACATTCTTAAGTTCAACCAGCGTATGGCATATGCAGAGCGCTTAGAGAAGTTGTTGCTTTCTGCAATGTCTAACTGGAGAAACAATAACGAAGGAAGCGGTTCTGAAGAGGATTGCATCGTTAAAGAAATCTACGTTAACCAAGGTCGTACGCTAAAGCGTATCAAAGCCGCACCGCAAGGACGTGCTCACCGAATTAGAAAACGTTCGAACCACGTAACACTTGTGGTAAGTGATATGATTGATAATGTTGTAGTAAACGACGAAACGGAAGAATAAGAATGGGACAAAAAGTAAATCCAATAGGCCTTCGTTTAGGAATTGTACGTGGTTGGGAATCTAACTGGTACGGTGGCGAAACCTTTGCTGAGAAATTAGCAGAAGATGATAAAATCCGTAAATACTTAGCAGTACGTATCCCTCGTGGAGGTATCTCTAAAGTATTGATCGAGCGTACACTTAAACGCATCATCATTACAGTTCATACTTCAAGACCAGGTATCGTTATCGGTAAAGGTGGTTCTGAAGTAGATCAGTTGAAAGAAGAGATCAAGAAACTTACTAAGAAGGATGTTCAAATCAACATCTTCGAGATTAAGCGTCCAGAGCTTGATGCGAAGTTGGTAGGTATGTCTATTGCTCAGCAGGTTGAAGGACGTATCTCATACAAGCGTGCAATTAAAATGTCGATTGCAAGTACAATGCGTATGGGAGCTCAAGGTATTAAAGTAGTTATCTCAGGTCGTTTGAACGGAGCAGAGATGGCTCGTACAGAGCAATATAAAGATGGCCGTATTCCATTGCACACATTCCGTGCGGATATCGACTATGCATTGACGGAAGCTCTTACTGTATATGGTAAGATTGGAATCAAGGTATGGATCTTCAAAGAAGAAGTATACGGAAAGCGCGATTTATCCATCAACATGGGTATGGGCGAGAATAAGAAAGGCGACCGCAAAAAAGGCGGTGGGCCAAGAAGAAGAAACAATAAGCGTTAAGGAGGATAAGAGATGTTATTACCAAAGCGGACAAAATTTAGAAAAAAGCAGAAAGGTCGTGTTAAAGGCCTAGCTACCCGTGGTCATCGTATCGAGTTCGGTGAATTCGGTCTTAAGGCTCTTGAGCCACACTGGATCACTTCAAGACAAATCGAAGCGGCGCGTATTGCACTGAACCGTTACATGAAACGTGAGGGTAAAGTGTGGATTCGAATCTTCCCGGACAAACCTGTAACCAAAAAGCCGGCTGAAGTACGGATGGGTAAGGGTAAAGGTTCTCCAGAATACTGGGTGGCGGTGATTAAACCAGGTACTATTTTATTCGAAGTAGAAGGAGTACCAATGGAAGTAGCTCAAGAAGGTATGCGACTAGCTGCTCAAAAACTTCCGATAACGACAAAGTTTGTGGTTAAACCAGATTATAGCGGATAATTATGACGTACGAGGATATCAAACAACTGAACAATAAGGAGCTTCACGCAACATTGCGTGAGGAGCGCAAGCAACTTCAAAAGTTGGAGTTCAATCATGCTGTTTCTCCAATAGAAAATCCGGCTAAAATTAGAATTGGCCGCAAAACAATTGCTCGCTTGATGACTGAGATTAACTCGCGTCGTGGAACAAACGAATCAGAAGCTTAATACTGATGGAAATGGAAAGAAACTCGAGAAAAGAGATTACAGGGGTTGTTGTTAGCAACGCAATGGACAAAACGATCACAGTATCGGTTGAGCGTAAAAAGAAACATCCTAAATATGGAAAGTTCATTAAATCGACTTCCAAATTTGCCGCTCATGACGAGAAGAACGAATGTGGTGTGAACGACGTAGTTCGCATCATGGAGACTCGTCCTTTGAGCAAGAATAAACGTTGGAGACTGGTAGAAATCGTAGAAAAGGCGAAGTAAGATGATACAGCAAGAGTCAAGACTGAAAGTAGCGGATAACAGTGGTGCCAAAGAGGTGCTTTGTATCCGTGTATTGGGAGGTACCGGCAAGCGTTATGCTCGCGTTGGTGATCAAATCGTTGTGACAGTGAAATCTGCACTTCCAAGCGGTGGAGTAAAGAAAGGATCTGTATCTAAAGCGGTTGTTGTTCGAACAAAGAAAGAGTTTAGACGTGCTGATGGATCTTACATCCGTTTCGACGATAACTCCTGTGTATTGTTGAACGCACAATCTGAGCCAAGAGCTACACGTATTTTCGGACCTGTAGCCCGTGAGTTGAGAGATAAGCAATTTATGAAAATCGTGTCTTTGGCACCAGAAGTACTATAACAATGGAAAGAAAGAAGAATTCTATACCAAAGCTTCATATAAAACGCGGCGATACTGTTAAAGTATTGAGCGGAAGAGATAGAGCTAAGACTGGTGAAGTTGTAGCGGTATACCCAAAAGACCGAACTGCATTGGTTAAGGGTGTGAACATGGTAACGAAACACCGTAAACCAGACGCAGACAACCCAAATGGCTCGATTGTAAAATTGGAAGCTCCAATTCGATTAGACAAGCTTATGCTTGTTGTAGACGGAGAAGCAACCCGTATTGGTCGTCGTAGAAATGACGACGGAAAGTTGCAACGATATTCAAAGAAAACAGGAGAATTTATTTAAGAGTGATGTACGTTCCTAGTTTAAAAAATAAATACACGGAAGAGGTTATCCCGGCACTTAAAGAAAAGTTCGGGTGGGACAACGTAATGCAGGTTCCTAAACTTCAAAAGATTTGTCTGAACCAAGGTATTGGTAAGGGTATCTCTGACAAGAAAGTTGTGGATACAGCTGTTAAAGAAATGTCTTTAATCGCTGGTCAGCAAGCCGTTGTTACAAAATCAAGAAAGGCAATCTCGAACTTTAAACTTCGTGAAGACATGCCGGTTGGTTGTAAAGTAACCTTGCGTGGTGATAACATGTACGAATTCTTGGAGAGATTGGTCGCGATTTCACTTCCTCGTGTACGTGACTTCCAAGGAGTAAGCGACAAAGGATTTGATGGACGTGGTAACTACACTATGGGTGTTACCGAGCAAATCATATTCCCGGAAATCGACATCGACAAGGTGAATGACATTAACGGAATGGACATAACGTTCGTGACAACTGCAGAAAATGATGTAGAGTGTCTTGAACTATTGAAATTATTAGGAATCCCATTTAAAAACCAGAATAAATAGTATGGCAAAGGAATCAATGAAAGCTAGGCAGCGTAAGCGCGAGAAAATGGTTGCTCGCTACGCTGAGAAAAGAGCCCGATTAAAAGCAGAAGGCGATTACGAAGGTCTACAGAAACTACCACGTAACGCGTCACCGGTTCGATTGAGAAACCGCTGCAACATTACAGGTCGTCCAAGAGGATACATGAGAGATTTTGGCTTGTGCCGAAACAAGTTCCGTGAGATGGCCAGTGACGGGAAGATTCCTGGTGTAACTAAGTCAAGCTGGTAATTAACTTAAGAGAGAGTAATATGAATACCGATCCAATAGCAGATTACCTTACCCGTTTGAGAAACGGAATCAAAGCGAATCACAGAATCGTTGAAGTTCCTGCATCAAAACTGAAGAAAAACATCACAAAGGTGCTTTTCGAAAAAGGATACATCTTGAACTACAAGTTCGAAGATGACAATGGACCTCAAGGCACGATTAAAATCGCTTTGAAATATCACCCATTGACCAAGATTCCTGCAATCCGCGAACTAAAGCGCGTGAGCAAGCCAGGTCTTCGTCAGTATCGTGATGCGAAGAATCTACCTCGAGTTATTAATGGTTTAGGGATTGCCATTTTGTCTACTTCTAAAGGAGTAATGACAGACAAAGAAGCGAGAAAAGAAAACGTAGGTGGCGAAGTACTTTGCTACGTATCATAAAGATTAAGAACGATGTCAAGAATAGGAAATAATCCGGTTGCGATTCCAGGTGGAGTTGAATTGAAGTTGGATAACGACGTGCTTACTGTAAAAGGTCCTAAGGGTGAACTAACTCAGGAATTGAATGGTCATGTTGGCGTGACGATTGAGGAAGGTAACGTAACGGTTCAGCGCAAGAGCGACGAGAAGCAAGATCGTGCTTATCACGGTTTGTATCGTTCGTTAATCAGCAACATGATTGAAGGCGTAACAAACGGATTTAAAACCCAACAAGAACTAGTAGGGGTTGGTTACAAGGCTGAAGTTAAAGGTCAGATCCTTGAGATGAACCTTGGTTACTCTCACAACGTGTACTTGCAAGTACCTGAAGAAATTAAGGTAACTGCTGAGACTGTTAAAGGTAAAAACCCTATCGTAACTATGGAAAGTCACGATAAGCAATTACTTGGTCAGGTAGCCGCTAAGGTTCGTTCACTTAGAAAACCTGAGCCGTTTAAAGGTAAGGGTATCCGATTTGTTGGAGAACACATTAGAAGAAAAGCTGGTAAATCAGCTGCAAAAGCATAGGAATAAAGATGTCTAAAGCAAAGAATCATAACCGTTTAAAGGTAAAGCGCAGAATCCGTCGAACAATCAACGGTACAGCGTCAAAACCAAGATTAACTGTATTCCGTAGTAACAAACAGATCTACGGTCAACTAATCGATGACGAAACTCAACAAACTGTTATGGCATTCTCTTCACTCAAAGCAGGAGAATTGTCTGGTAACAAAGTTGAGCAAGCATTCGAAGTAGGAAAGCAATTGGCGCAACAAGCCATTGGAAACGGTATCGAAGAAGTGGTATTTGATCGAAACGGTTACCTATATCACGGTAGAATTAAAAGCTTCAGCGACGGAGCACGTGAAGGAGGGTTAAAATTTTAACAGACTATGGCAACGCAAACATTAAAACGAATTAAAACCACAGATCTTGAGCTTAAGGATACCGTTGTAGGTATTCAACGTGTAGCCAAGGTTACTAAAGGTGGTCGTACCTTCAGTTTCACAGCAATTGTTGTTGTTGGAGACGGTAATGGTATTGTAGGTCATGGTCTTGGTAAAGCAGGCGAAGTGATCGATGCGATTCAAAAAGGAATCGAAGACGCGAAGAAGAACTTGATTAAAGTACCGATTATCAATGGAACTGTACCACACGAACAGTATGGTAAGTATTCAGGTGGTCGTGTATTTATTAAGCCAGCTTCTCACGGTACCGGGGTTATCGCCGGTGGTGCGATGCGTGCGGTTCTTGAATCTGCCGGTGTTCACGACGTATTAGCAAAGTCTAAAGGTTCGTCTAACCCACACAACGTGGTGAAGGCAACTATTGATGCGTTATCTAAACTACGTGATCCTTATACGGTAGCAGAGCAACGCGGTGTTTCGGTTAAGAAAGTGTTTAACGGATAATCGAGGAGAGAAATGGGAAAGATTAAAGTAACAAAAGTGCGAAGCACAATTAAGCGCCCTGCAGACCAGAAGAGAACTATGGAAGCGCTTGGGTTGCGTAAAATCAACCAATCGAATGAATTAGAGGATACTCCACAAGTACGTGGACTTATCCGTAAAGTGAGTCACTTGATAAAAGTAGAAGAATAAGATGGATTTAAGCAATTTAAAACCTGCTGAAGGTTCGGTAAAGAACCGAAAGAGAATTGGCCGCGGACAAGGTTCCGGACGTGGAGGTACTTCTACAAAAGGTCACAAAGGTGCTCAGTCACGAACTGGATATAGCCGTAAAATCGGTTTTGAGGGTGGTCAAATGCCTATCCAGCGTCGTTTGCCAAAACGAGGATTTAAAAATCCTTTCCGAGTAGAATACACTGCTTTGAACTTGGCTAAAATCCAAGCGTTGGTTGACAAGTACAAATTCAACGAAATCACTCCAGAAGTTCTTCACGGGGCAAACTTGATCAGTAAGACTGAAAAAATCAAAGTTTTGGCTCAAGGTGAACTTACTTCAGGAATCACAGTAAAAGCTCACGCATTCTCGGCAAAAGCAAAAGAAGCTATCGAGAAAGCTGGCGGAAACGTTGAAACCCTTTAAGACCAATGAAGAAGTTAATAACTACGATTAAGAATATATTCAGCATTGAAGAGCTGAGATCGCGTATATTGAATACGCTATTGTTGTTGGCAGTATTCCGTATCGGTACGTTCGTGCGACTTCCCGGTATCGACAAAACTGCGCTTGATGCGGTAATCAAAGGAAATCCTGCGAAAGGACTTCTTGGTTTGATTGATACGTTTGCAGGGGGAGCTTTTGAACGTGCTTCTATTTTTGCATTGGGTATCATGCCGTACATCTCGGCATCAATCGTGGTTCAGTTGTTAACGGTTGCTGTACCGTCTTTCCAAAAAATGTCGAAAGAAGGTGAAGATGGTCGTCAGCGTATGAATCAAATCACACGTTGGTTGACAATTGCAATTACTGCGGTCCAAGCAATCAGTTTCATCATTAGCTTCCAATCTGACCAGAATAAAGCAGCTACGATTGTGATGCAGAATTCTGCAATGTTCATGATCTCTTCAGTAGTTGTGTTGATTGCAGGTACAATGTTCACTATGTGGGTAGGAGAGCGTATCACCGATAGAGGTCTGGGTAACGGTATCTCACTTATCATCATGGTAGGTATCATCTCTAAGCTGCCTACATCATTACTTGCAGAATTTGGAAACAAAATAGCAAACAACGGAGGTCCAATAATCTTCATCGTGGAAATGGTGATTTGGTTATTGGTAATCTTGTCTGTGATTCTCTTGGTACAAGGAACACGTCGAATTCCGGTACAGTACGCAAAACGTATTGTTGGAAATCGTCAGTTTGGTGGTGTACGTCAGTATCTACCATTGAAAGTTAACGCGGCTGGAGTAATGCCTATCATCTTTGCTCAAGCATTGATGTTTATACCAAGCTCGGTAGCTGGTTTCTTCCAAGACAGTGAATCATTAAACTGGTTCTTCAGTGGATTCGTAGACTTTACGTCGTTCACTTACAACATCGTGTTCTTTTTCATGATTGTATTGTTCACGTACTTCTACACAGCAATTACTGTAAACCCAAATCAAATAGCAGACGATCTTAAACGAAACGGCGGATTTATTCCGGGTGTTAAACCAGGTCGTGCTACTGCAAACTTTATCGACTCCATCATGTCGAGAATCACATTACCTGGAGCCATATTCCTAGGTTTTGTTTCGATTTTCCCGGCATTCGCAATCATATTCGGTGTGAACAACCAGTTCGCTCAGTTCTATGGTGGTACATCGCTACTGATTATGGTAGGTGTTGTATTAGATACACTGCAACAAGTAGAGTCGCATCTATTGATGAGACACTACGATGGATTGATGAAAACAGGACGAATTAAAGGACGAACATCAACAGGAGGGGCGATAGCAGGTTAGGCTTGAAATTCAAGTTAATTAGTGCTACTTTTGCAGCCCTTTAAGAATACATGGCAAAACAAGAACCCATAAAACAAGACGGAGTGATAACGGAAGCGTTGTCGAATGCCCGTTTTAGAGTGCAACTTGAAAATGGTCACGAAATTTTAGCGACTATTTCTGGTAAGATGAGAATGTACTACATCCGAATCCTGCCTGGAGACAAGGTGCAAGTGGAAATGACGCCATATGATTTAACAAGAGGCCGTATCACCTACCGATATAAATAGAAAAATGAAAGTTACAGCATCTGTAAAGAAAAGAAGTGCTGATTGCAAGGTCGTTAAGCGTAAAGGCAAGATCTATGTGATCAACAAGAAGAACCCTAAATTTAAACAAAGACAAGGTTAATTTATAAGCAATGGCAAGGATATCTGGTGTAGATTTACCTAAGAATAAAAGAGGCGTCATCGGACTGACGTACATTTTTGGTATTGGACTTACCACCGCTCAAAACATCCTAACTGAGAATAACATCTCTTGGGACAAGAAAGTGAATGAGTGGAATGACGACGAAATCGCAGCAATTCGTGGCGCGATTGGAGAGATGACTGTAGAAGGTGAGCTTCGTTCACAGGTGCAGATGAACATCAAACGTATGATGGACATCGGGTGCTACCGTGGTTTGAGACATCGTAAAGGCCTTCCATTGCGCGGACAACGCACAAAGAACAATAGCCGAACTCGTAAAGGGAAGCGTAAGACTGTTGCAGGTAAGAAGAAAGCAGTTAAATAATAATCGTTGAATTATGGCAACCGGAAAGAAGGTAACTAAGAAGAGAAAAGTTAATGTAGAGCCTACAGGGCAAGTACATATTAAAGCAAGCTTCAACAACTTGCTTATCTCCATCACAAATAACCAAGGTCAAGTGATCTCATGGTCTAGTGCTGGAAAAATGGGTTTCAGAGGCTCAAAGAAAAACACTCCTTACGCTGGTCAAACAGCTTGTATGGATTGTGCTAAAGTAGCAGCTGATGCCGGTTTACGAAAAGTTGATGTTTACGTAAAAGGACCTGGAGCCGGGCGTGAATCAGCGATTCGTACACTTCAAACAGCCGGAATTGAGGTTATGTCGATTGTGGACGTAACGCCACTTCCACACAACGGTTGTCGCCCACCAAA
>Ga0181587_10004050_pt1 | contig 12125 bp, 13 predicted proteins | sample 071ome_27_FD_132463 | JGI IMG/M metagenome (GOLD analysis project Ga0181587, IMG submission 132463) | Coastal salt marsh microbial communities from the Groves Creek Marsh, Skidaway Island, Georgia - 071409AT metaG (megahit assembly) | ecosystem: Environmental > Aquatic > Marine > Intertidal...
CGTTCAGCGGCGAAGACGCCGAGCTGGCAGGTGACGCTCGACAGCACCAGGATCGTGGTGTTCACGCTGGCGAACGGGATGTTCAGCAGCTGGGTCTCCTCGGCCCAGACCTCGGGGTTTACCGCGCGGAGCGTGAAGTACATCGCGAACAGGGCCGCGAAGAACATGAGCTCGCTGGAGAGCCAGACGATGGTGCCGATCGAGACCATGTTCGGCCGGTTGGCCGGAGCATGGCTGTAGGCCGCTGGGATGGAGGTCGTATTCGCCACGGGCAAATACTGTCATGGCCCCCTAGATAAATGGAGGCCGGTAGGCCAGGTTTTCGAGCGATGTCGGCCACACTTTCGTCGGGGCTAGAGTTGGGATGTGAGTTCTGACCACATCCCGCGAATGCCCGTAGGGGACCAGGAGGCCGCCGAAGCGAGCGGCACCGACGAGGAAACCGCCGCAGCGGGTACGCATGAGGCCACCTCCCAGGCTCCGGAACCGTTGCAGGTGCTGGTGTACAGCGACGACCGCAACGTGCGCCGGCAGGTCCTGTCCAGCCTGGGACGCCGCCCCCATCCCGATCTTCCAGACGTCGAGTACGTCGAATGTGCCACGGAGCCGATGGTCATCGCGCAGGTCGACGCCCAACGCTTCGACCTGCTCGTCTTGGACGGTGAAGCCGTCCCGGCGGGAGGTATGGGGATTGCTCGGCAACTCAAGGACGAGGTCTTCAACTGCCCACCGATCCTGGTCCTGATCGGACGTCCCCAAGACGCGTGGCTGGCCACCTGGTCACGCGCCGATTCGGTCGTCTCGCATCCGCTGGAACCTCGAACGCTCGCGCGGGCTGCGGCTGCGCTGCTCAGGCGCCGGGTGGCAATCTCCTCCTAGCGTCACTAGGGCGTGGACGAGTATGAATCCCATCGGTGGATGATTCGACGATGAACGGTCCCGAACGCACGTGGTCCGGTGTCCTCAGTGCTGCGATGTCCCCGGAGTCCGCTTCGGCCGACGATGTTTCATGGGCAATGGACCAAATCCTCGAGGATCAGGCGACGCCAGCCCAGATCGCTGCTTTTCTCACCGCTCTGCGCACCCGCGGCGAGAGTTCTGCGCACGTGCGCGCAATCGTCGATTCGATGATGGCTCACGCGGTGCTGATCGAGCGGGCTGATCGCCCCAGCGTCGTCGTCGATGTCGTCGGGACCGGCGGCGACGGCTCGGATTCGGTCAACATCTCCACCATGACCGCTGTGGTGGTCGCTGCCGCCGGTGCACCGGTAATCAAGCATGGCAACCGGGCAGCATCGAGCGCGACGGGTTCCGCCGATGCCCTCGAAGCCTTGGGTGTGCGCATCGATCTCGATGCCGCATCCGTTGCTGCGTGCGCCGGCGAGGTAGGCGTCGGCTTTTGCTTCGCCCCCGCCTTCCATCCGGCGTTGCGCTTTGCGGGTCCGACGCGTCGCGAGCTCGCCGTACCGACGGTGTTCAACATCGTCGGGCCGCTCGCCAACCCCGCACAACCCGAAGCGATGCTCGTGGGTTGCGCCCGCGTCGAATCAGCCCCCGTTATGGCACAGGTGCTCGCCGATCGGGGGGTCTCGGCGATCGTCGTTCGCGGTGATGACGGCCTAGACGAGATCTCCACGACCACCACAACGCGAGCCTGGGACGTCACGAGATCGCATGCGACGGGTTCTGAGGTGGTCGAGGAAACGCTCGATCCCCGCGAGTGGGGAATCGAACGTGTGGATCCGTCGATGTTGGTCGGTGGCTCCGCGCAGCGCAACGTCGAGTTGCTGCGAGCCAGTCTCGACCCGAACCACGCCAACGACGACCCAGCCCGGGTCGCAGCCATTCGTGACGCCGTCGTCGTCAACGCGGCCGCGGCGCTGGTTGCCTTCGATTCGGCCGTCGGCTCCGGCGACGTGGCAACGAGCCTGTCCGATCGGATCGGAGCGAATGTTCCGCGGGCGCGAGCGGTGATGGAGTCCGGAGCAGCGTGGGATGTAGTCGGCGCGTGGGTGGAAGCGAGTTCGCGGCTAGCACCTGAATCCCCGACCGGCTAATCGGAAACGCCGGCCGACAACCGACTCACATAGGACACACCTGGAGCCGGCCCAACGGGACGCTGAGCTGCGTGCCGACTAGATGTCGACGAACTCCCGACCACGTCAGCCTGTGCAGCGGCGACGAAAGCGCGCGAGCCAGATGCAGCCGGCCACGACAGCGGCTCGTCGACACTGACGAGGCGAACGGTGGGTGATTCGAGCCACCGAGCCACGAGGGACATCTCCTCGACGGTTGTCGAGTCGGTACCCATGCCACGGGTTTCCGCCGTTGCCACTGCGGCTCTGGCGCAGGCCCGCGGGTCTTCAGCGGGTGTGGCGTGGGTGGCAGCGACGAGACGACCGTCGTCGATGACGTGGATGTCCCAGCCACCGCGATCGGGTGCGGCCGCGACGATGCGGCCGGCATTGCGCAGCGTGCGGAGTCGGTGAAACCGCTCGCTGACCGCGATGACCGACGTCATGTGGTCGCGCAGGCGTGCCGCGTCCTCGAATTGTTCGGCATTGGCATAGGACTTCATGCGCTCGTGAGCACGGTGGACAAACTCATCGAGACGGCCATCGAGGATGGACTTGACTTCGGTAACCGACTGCACGTAGCGGATGCGATCGCCTGTACGCGAACAGGGCGCTGCACAAGATCCGAGGTGTCCGCGAAGGCATTGAGGCGAATCGGTGGAGGGATTGCGTGGTAGTCGTGAGGTGCACGTTCGAAGCCCGGTGTGATCGCAGATGAGTTCCGCAGCATCGCGCGCGGCTCCGCGCGAGGGGAACGGACCCCACCCGGCATCGGGAAACTCGTCGCCAACAGCGCGTGCGGTTACCAGCCGCGGTGCGGAGTCCTCACTTAACTGAAGCCACCAGGAGGTCGACGCGCGACGTGACCTGCGGTTGTACCGCGGCTGCTGCTCGGTGATGGCGCGCAGCTCGCGAACGTTGGCTTCCAGCGCCGTCGCGCAGGGGATCGCGTCCACACGCTGCGCGATATGGATCATCTCCGTCATCCGCGCCCGCTGCTCGGCCGAGGTGAAGTAGCTGCGCACGCGAGAGCGAATGTTGCGCGACATCCCGATGTACAGGGCGGCACCCTGTTGATCCACGAAGGTGTAGACCCCCGGTCCGGTGGGCAGGTTGTCCGCGAGGTGGCGCTTGGCGCGTTGCTCTTGGGAAACTCGGGAGACGAACGCCCGAAGGTCGGTCCAGGTGTAGACGCCGAAGGATCCGACGCGTTCGAGTAAGCGGTGAAGAACGTGCGTGGTGGCCTGCGCGTCGGCCAGAGCCCGGTGGACGGGAGTGACGGGAGAGCCGAAGTACTGCGCAAGTGTGGCCAACTTGCAGTTGCGGACCTCCCCGGCGTGCAGTGCCACGCGGGCTAGGCGCGCGGTGTCGAGAGATCGGCCGGGGAACCAACTGAGATCGTGTTTGGCGCAGGCGGCCTTGAGGAAGCCGAGATCGTAGGGAGCGTTGTGGGCGACGATGACGAAGTCGCGGGCGAACTCCCCGAACGAAGCGACGGCTCCCGCGACCGACGGAGCGTCGCGAACCATGGTCGGGGTAATGCCGGTGAGTGACTGGATGTTCACCGGGATGGCATGTCCGGGATCGACCAACGTGGCGAACTCGCCGAGAATCTCCCCGCCGCGGACCTTGACCGCACCTATTTCGGTGATTCCCGCCTGGGTGGCTGGACCCCCGGTGGTCTCGAGATCGACGATGACGAACGTCAGCTCCGACAGCGGTTCCTCAGCGGCGAACTCGTCCCACGTCAGTTGCGTGTGCTGCGGCAGCTGGGCACGGCCGTTGGGTGTGTTGGACTTGGGTGCGTTGGACTTGGGTGCGTTGGGCTTGGGTGCGGTGGACATTGCGCAGAACGCTAGGCCTCGGGTCTGACACCGGACGGTAGGTTCTCGGGCATGGCGTTCACTCTTCCCGACGAGGCCTCGCGCTTGCGGTGTGGCCATTGCGGCAACCTGACCCGGTTCGACGTAGTGCGAACTGTGAAGTCCAGCGAGTACTGGCATGCGAACCTTGCCGGCGATGTCGAGGTCGACGAGCGCACCGTGATGGCGGAGGAAGTGGAATCCGTCCGATGCCGCTGGTGCTCGGCGAGCGATCGCATCGAGGTGGTCCCGCGCCCGGAGTTCGGCGGCCCGAGCCAGGAGAGCCCGGGCGACGGCGGGGTTTGACCCATTGTCAGACCCCCGATTTAGCCTCGCGGGCATGGTTATCGACTGTGAGTCCTGCCAGGTAGCCGGGCCGGCGTGCGGCGACTGCGTGGTCAGCGTCCTGCTGGGGACGCCCGATCCGGGCGTGGTTGGCGTACCCATAGACGCCGAGCACGCGCGGGCTATCGGGGTGTTGGCCGATTCGGGGCTGGTACCCCCTCTGAGGCTCGTTCCCGGGGAGCGTCGAGCAGGCTGAGACGTCCTTGGGATGTGCCTGGGACACCCGTGGTGCGCATCGTCACCATTCTGTTACCTTGGGGAACCCGTGACCGGATCAAGCCGTCCCACAGAGGTCATCCCGGTTGCCGACGGCACGTGACCGAGACCTAATCCGTAGCCCGCCGATATCGACGTAGCAGGAGGCCGAAGGTGCGAACCCGGCAGCGAACCCGGATCACGGGGGTCCTGCTGGCACTGACGGGGCTTGTTGCCTCCGGTGCGATCGTCTCCCCGGCGCAGGCCGCGCCCGATCTCGAGCAGATTCGGCTTCAGGTGATGGACTTGGAGTCCCAGGCCGAGTCGGCCACCGAACGCTTCAACGAGTCCCGCAACGAGCTCAAGGACGTCCGGCGGCAACTCGACTCACTGAAGGCCAAAGTTAAGCGCGAACGCCGCGAGATGCGCGAGATCCTCGGGGCCGTCGACGACCTCGCCCGCGCGGCCTACACCTCCGGTGGGCTCGACACTTCCCTGCAGGTGCTGCTGAGCGAGGATCCCAACGAGTTCCTGGCCCAGGCCGCAGCCCTCGACGCCGTCCAGCGCGGTCAGGCGGCGGCGTTGCGCAAGACCGCGACGGCTCGACTGAGACTTGCGCAGTCCGAGGCTGCGGTTTTGGACAAAGAGGCGCGCGCTAAGGATCTGCGCGATCGCATGAAGGATGCCAATGGTGAGGCCGACGACCGCCTGGCTGAGGCCGAGCGGATCTTGGCAAACCTGGAAGAGAAAGAGCGCAAGCGTTTGGCGCAATTGGCGCGCGAAGAACGTGAGGCTGCGCGAGCCGCGGCAGCGGCGGCTGCTCGCCAGATCAGTTCCGGTGGTGGCTCATCCAGCGCCGGTGGGGGATTCACCGGGAGCGGGCGTGCAGCGAAGGCCGTGCAGTATGCGCTCGCCCAGGTCGGTGATCGCTACGTAGCCGCAGCATCAGGGCCCAACTCCTTCGACTGCTCGGGGCTGACGATGACAGCCTGGCGCCAGGCGGGTATCTCGCTGCCGCACTACAGCCGCTCGCAGTACTCGGTGACCCGTCGCGTTCCGCTGAGCCAGGCCCAGCCCGGCGATCTCGTCTTCTACTTCGGTCGCGGAACTCACCACGTGGGGATGTACATCGGCAACGGGAAAATGGTGCACGCGGCAAACCCGAGAACGGGTGTGGTGGTCTCCAACATTCTGGGACCGTGGTACTCCTCCCGATTCAGCGGAATCGGGCGCGTGGTCAGCTAGGCGTAGATCTCCTCGATCTGAGCCTCGTACTCCTTGTGCACCACGCCGCGCTTGAGTTTCATCGACGGAGTCATTTGGCCGCCCTCCTCGGTCCACTCTTCCGGCACGAGGACGAACTTCTTGATTGCCTCAGCGTGCGATACGGCTTTGTTGGCTTCGTCAACCGCGCCTTGGATCTCGGCTAGCACCTCCGCATCACCCATGAGATCCGCGGTCGTCAGACTCTCGTCCTTGCCTTGAACCTTGAGCCACATGGGTAGGGCTTCGGGGTCGAGGGTCACGATGGCTGCCACGAAGGGCTTCTGGTCGCCGACCACCATGCACTGGCTAACGAGCGCATGGCTGCGCAGGCGATCTTCGAGAACTGCTGGTGCGACGTTCTTCCCGCCCGCGGTGACGATCAGTTCCTTCTTGCGGCCGGTAATGCGCACGAAGCCGCGGTCGTCGATCTCACCGATATCACCGGAGTGGAACCAGCCGTCCGGCTCGAGCACCTCGGCGGTGGCAGTCGGGTTGTTCCAGTAGCCAACAAAGATCTGATCGCCGGCGAGCATGAGTTCGCCGTCGTCGGCGACCTTGACGCTCGCGCCGGGGAACGGTTGGCCGACGGCGCCGACCTCGATAGCGTCCGGGCGCGAGACCGTGGTGGCGGCTGAAGTCTCTGTCAACCCATAGCCTTCGAGGACCGTGATGCCGATGCCGCGGAAGAAGTGACCAAGACGCGCACCGAGCGGTGCGCCGCCGGAGACGGCCCATTCGACCTGGCCGCCCATGGCGGCACGCAACTTTTTGTAGACGAGTTTGTCGAATAACCCGTGCTTGAGCTTCAACCCGAAACTCGCGCCACCTTCGTCCAGTGACTCGCTGTATTCGATGGCCACATGGGCGGCCTTGTCGAAGATGTTGCCCTTACCTTCAGCCGCAGCCTTCTGCTGGGCGGAGTTGTAGATCTTCTCGAACACGCGCGGAACCGCGAGCACGAACGTCGGTTGGAAACTCTGCAACAGCGGCAGGAGTTGCTTGACGTCGGGAGCGTGCCCGAGACGAGCCTGGGCGCGGACGGCACCGAGTTGAATCAAGCGCCCGAAGACGTGCGCTACCGGTAGGAAGAGCAGGGTCGAGGACCCCGGTGCCTGGAAGACATCTTTCAAGGCCGCGATGACGTTCTCGACCTCGAACATCAAGTTCTTGTGGGTGAGCATGCAGCCCTTGGGTCGCCCGGTGGTACCCGAGGTGTAAATGATCGTCGCCAGGGTGTCCGGCTGAACGGTGGCGCGTCGTGCTTCGAGTTCGTCGTCGCTGACCCCCACGCCGGCTGCCTTGAGTGATTCGAGGTCGTCGTTGTCGAAGACCCAAACGCGAGTGACGTCGGGAACGTCCGGGGCGACCTGATCGAAGATCACCTTGTTCTTGGAACTCTCGGCGAACAGCGCCACCGAGCCGGAGTCGGTGAGGTTCCAGGCCACCTGCTCGGCCGATGAGGTCTCGTACACCGGCACCGAGATCGCGCCGGCGTACCAGATGGCGTAGTCCACGAGAGTCCACTCATAGCGGGTGCGAGACATGACACCGATGCGCTGCCCGGCCTCCACACCGCTGGCGACGATGCCCTTGGCGATCGCCTTAACTTCGTCGAGGAATTGGGCTGCGGTCACACCGACCCACGCGTCGCCGCGTTGGAGAGAGAAGACCACCTTGGAGGGGTTCTTCTCGGCGTTCTCCACGACGTGGTCGGTGAGATTGCCCGTAGTGGGCGCCGAAACCATGGCCGGAACGCTGAACTCCTTAAGCACGCGCTTTCTCCCTCGTTCATGGCCGCATAGGCGGCTCGATGTGATGTGGCCCACCGTACGCGAAGACCCTCGATTGGGCGACCAGAAGTAGGGAACCGGCGAATGCTGTTCGAGCAGCTTCGTGGCACGCTAGGGATATGTCCGATCCGGCCCCGAGCATCGACATCGTCGATGAGTCCTTCGTGCGGGTTCGGCGCGATGTCATGGCGGCCGTCGTTGCCGAACGGTGGCCCACCTGGTGGCCCGGCCTGACCCTTCAGGTGTACATGGACCGCGGGCCGGAGGGCATGCGGTGGACGGTGGCCGGGGACCTCGTGGGTTCCTCGGAAATCTGGCTCGAAGAGCACGACCCGGGCGTGATCGTGCACTACTACCTGCGAGCGGATCCAACCGTTCCCGGTTCCGCGACCACGGTACGAACGGTGGGGAACACGCGTCGAGCCAGAGCACAGTTGGCGGCTCTGCGGCAGCGGCACGTCGTGGCGTGGAAGCAAGTGATCTGGAATGTGAAGGACGAGCTGGAGATCGATGCGCGTTCACGTCGTTAGTGACGTCCACGGCGCGGGTGTGGCATTGGCATCGGCGGCCGAGGGCGCTGATGTTTTCGTGTGTTTGGGCGATCTGATCTTGTTCTTGGACTACGACGACCCCGAGCACGGCATCTACGCCGACCTATTCGGCGCTGACCACGCCCGGTCTTACATCGAGGCGCGAACCGCCAATCGATTCGATGACGCGCGAGCTTTGTCCGATGCGGCCTGGGCGGGAATCGGAGTCACCGACAGAGGACAACGCTGGACCATCTTGGAGTCGATGGTCCGATTGCAGTACGAGGAACTTTTCGCCGCGATGCCGACCCCGGCGATCATGACCTACGGCAACGTGGATGTTCCTGGTCTTTGGCCTGAGTACGTGCGCGAGGGTCACCGGGTCGTGGACGCCGAGGTGATCGATGTGGACGGGCAGCGTTGGGGCTTCGTCGGGGGAGGCTTGAAGAGTCCGATGCGCACCCCGTATGAGATCGATCCGGCGGATTACGCAGCCAAACTCGAGGCTCTCGGTCCGGTCGACGTTCTGTTCACCCACATCCCGGCGAAGAATGCGCTGCTGAATTACGACGTCGTGGCGCGGCGGTTTGAGATTGGCTCGCAAGCGATTACCGACTACCTGGAACGCCACCAACCTCGATTTCATTTCTTCGGCCACGTCCACCAGCCGCTCGCTGCACGGGCTCGAATCGGGCGAACCGAGTGCATCAATGTGGGCCACTTCCACGGTCGTGAACGCCCGTTCGTCATCGATCTGTGACGAGAGCAGGTAGCCTCCACCTATGGCCGACCAAACCGAATCCAGCATCGAGATCGACGCCTCACCGGCAGAGATCATGGCGGTCATCGCCGACCTAGCTGCGTATCCGCAGTGGAGCGATGGCATTACTTCCGTCGAAGTCTTGAGTGTCTACGAAGACGATGGTCGACCAGCCGATGCCCGTTTCCATCTCGACTCCGGTCCCATCCGAGACGATTACGAACTCGAGTACGACTGGAAGGGCGATACCGAGGTCACGTGGAAGTTGACCGAGGGTGACATGGTCACCGCGATGGACGGCATGTACCGACTCACTCCGGCGGGTGACTCGACGACGGTGCTTTACCGTCTTGCAGTCGACGTCAAGATCCCGATGCTCGGAATGATCAAACGCAAAGCGGAGAAGGTCATCGTCGATACCGCGCTCAAGGGTTTGAAGGAGCGGGTGGAATCCGGTGCTGCTCGCTAGCTCGGTAACACCCAGCGGTTCTGCGTGGGCCGTGAGCGCGGCTCGGGCCTCGGTCCCGTCGGCGCAGGTAGTCGAACTCACCGATTTTGACGAGCGTGATGTTGTGCGCGCCCTCGCAGCCGCCGTCGGAGTGCCCGGTGCAACGAGGGTGGCGGACGACCTCAGTGGGGCGTTGAGTGCAATTCGAAGGACCGCCACATTGATGGCCGCCTTCGAGTTCGCCGAATCGAAACACGATCCGACGATTGTCGTGGTCGATGCCGCAGTGCCGGATGTAGTGGCCGATCTCTGCAGTTTGTCTGCGCTGTTGCGCGCATCAGCACCGGAATTCGAACTGACCGATCGGCTGCAAAGCATCTGCGATGCCATCGCAAAGGGACGCGTCGAGTGGTTACTCGCGGTACCACCGGAGAGCGCAGCGATCGAGACCGCCACGGTCCAGGTCGCCCAGGGTTGCGCTCTGGGCTTGAGTATGCGCGGCGTTCTTGTTGCACCGATGCCACGCAAAGCCGACGGGTGGCCTACCGGTATCCGGCGCGCGGCGCGCGAACTCGTCGAGGATCTGCAGGATCGACTCTTCGGGATAGCGGTGAAACGCGTACGCGGTGGACGGGTGTGTTCTTTCTCTTCGCCGGATCTGGATTCCCGCTCACCGATCGTCACCGAGGATTCCGGCGGCATGTTCTTGCTGTCCTGCACGATTCCCGGAGCCCGATACTGCGACCTCGAGGTCGGCGTGTGGTCCGAGGAGCCGTCGTACCCGGGGACGCATCTGGTGCTCCGGCTCGACGGGCTGACGGCACGTATGGAATTGGATTCCACGCTGCGCCGGTGTGTAGCCGTCGAGGCTGTCGTGGCCGGCGACACCATCACGGTGCCCTTCGCTCCAGATCCTGGTCAGTGGCCGGCTGCTTCCAAGGAGGAGAATCGATGAACGATGCTTCAGGACAAGGTGATCCCATGGACGAGGGCATCGAGCGTCCGTGGTGGTTGTCCAGCGGTTCCGGTGACGCGGGAGGAAAGGCAAACTCCGAGGACTTCGGTGCGTCGTGGGACATGACCTCGATGCTGGGGATGGTGAGTTCCCTCGCCGGGCAATGGTGGGCCTCCTCGGGGGCAAGCGACCACGCAGCGCACGACGATCCTGCCGAGCACCCGGAGTGCATCGTGTGCAAAGGCCTCCTCGCGCTCGGGTCTGCAACTCGCCCGCCCGAGCCCGAGGTTCTGCCGACTGTTCGATGGCTGCCCATTCGTCGGGCCTAATCTGAGGGCGTGGGTATGAGCGAATCCGGCGTCACCATCGGAGTGGACATCGGTGGCACCAAGATCGCCGCCGGAGTAGTCGATGCGAACGGCACGATCCTGCGCATAGCCAGACGCCCCACACCCAGGAACGACGCTGGCGCGGTGCTGTCCGAGGTCGGCGAGGTCGTCAACGAGCTCCAAGCCGAGATAGATGGATCCATCGTCGGAGTTGGCGTCGGTGTGGCCGGCGGGGTGGACCAAGCTCGATCCCTCGTCTACTTCGCACCCAACCTGGCGTGGTCTCAGGTGCCGGTACGCGCCGTGGTCGAGGCAGCAACCGGGCTACCGGTAGTAGTAGAGAACGACGGCGCGGCGGCCGCATGGGCCGAAACCCGCTTCGGTGCCGGGGTCGGACTCGAGCACGTTGTCATGGTGACCGTCGGCACGGGCATAGGTGGAGGCATCGTCGTCGACGGCCGCGTAATGCGAGGCGCGCACGGAGTGGCCGCTGAGATCGGGCACCTGAACGCGGTACCCGACGGTCGATTATGTGGATGCGGCCGACATGGCTGCTGGGAGCAGTACGCAAGCGGCAATGCGCTTGTCCGTGAGGCTCGGCAGTTGGCTGCAGAACGTCGCATGGAAGCCGGGATCCTGCTCGAGCTCGGTGACGGGACACCCGAAGGTGTTCAGGGCGCCCACATCACGGCTGCGGCTCAGCGCGGAGATCCGATCGCCATCGAGGCGTTCGGCAATGTTGGAACGTGGCTAGGCAGGGGTCTCGCAGACCTCACCGCCATCGTCGATCCCGATGCGTTCGTGATCGGAGGGGGAGTGTCCGATGCAGGGGACCTGTTACTTGCGAGCGCGCAACGCACGTTGAGCAACTCGATATTCGGTGGCAGCAACCGACCCCACCCGAAACTGCTGCTGGCGAAGTTGGGCAACGACGCAGGCATCGTTGGTGCAGCCGATCTGGCGCGCGTTTCCCGGTAGCCGCTCTCGACTACTTCACGCAACCGCTACTTCACACAACCGCTACTTCACACAACCGCGCCGTCGCCGTGGTCCTCGCCGGGGGGAATGTGTCTGTCGCGTCGAGCAACGAGCACGACGAACCCGACGATCGTCGCGCCGATTCCAATCCCACCGAGGAATGTGCTGAGGCCGAAGATGTATCCGACTACGGCAAGGAGCGGTCCGACGATGACGGCGAGCCACGCGGCGCGTGCGATGGCATCCGGAGGAGCGGTAATCGGTGGAGGCTCGGGGGGAACGAAGACGTCGTCGGGTACGGGAGGAGGTGGAGGAGTCTGCGGGGCGTTGGGGTCTTTGCCCTGAGCACGATTGAGCGAATCTTCGAATCGACGCCAGAACTCGTCGTCGTCTTCATATGGCGGCTGCCAGTTGCGGGGGTTGCTCGTCATCGGTGCGCTGGGTCTAGACCGACAGTCGTTCGATGAATGCGACGCTGCCGTCGACGATGAGCGGAGCGTCGTGGTCCAGCGTGGCCACGTGGTAGGACTTTTCGAGAACCACTTCCTCGGTGTCCATCGATCCGACATGGGTCAAGATCCACTCGGCATTC
>Ga0181587_10004054_pt1 | contig 12119 bp, 10 predicted proteins | sample 071ome_27_FD_132463 | JGI IMG/M metagenome (GOLD analysis project Ga0181587, IMG submission 132463) | Coastal salt marsh microbial communities from the Groves Creek Marsh, Skidaway Island, Georgia - 071409AT metaG (megahit assembly) | ecosystem: Environmental > Aquatic > Marine > Intertidal...
GAAGTGTACGGCGCGCTACAGACCGGCGTTGTGGACGGTCAGGAAAACACCTGGTCGAACATCTACGGTCAGAAGTTCTTTGAAGTGCAGGACGGTGTCACCGAAACCTCGCACGGCATCATCGACTATCTTCTGGTTACCAACGTTGACTGGTTCGACAGCCTTGACGCTGACGTTCGTGATCAGCTGAGCACAATCATCAACGAAGTGACTGCGACCCGCAACGGTGAATCGACCAGCGTGAACGAAGCCGCTAAGCAAGCAATCCTTGATGCCGGTGGGGTCGTTCGCCAGCTGAACGCCGAGCAGCGTCAGGCATGGGTTGATGCCATGTTGCCGGTTTGGGAGCAGTTCAAAGACGACGTAGGGCAGAACAATATCGACGCCGCTCAGGCGATCAACGCAAAGCACTAATCTGCCGAAAATCGGAATTTCGACCCGGCCCTCTTCCGGGGGCCGGGTTTCGTGTATCCTCTGAACGAGGGGAGGGGCTAAAAAATGTCTGCACATTACCAACCGAAAACACCGTTGGGCCGCATGGTGAACGAGATCGAAGAAAGCGCGATTGCGATCCTTCTGGGGCTTATGACCCTGATCACATTCATCAACGTGGTCCTGCGTTACGGGTTCAATACGGGCCTGATCTGGGGGCTCGAGGCCACCACATTCCTATTCGCGTGGCTTGTCCTTTTTGGTGTCAGCTACGCCGTCAAAACAACCGCGCACCTTGGTGTGGATGCGATTATCAACATCGTTTCGCCAAAGTCCGCGCGCTTTCTGGGTTTTCTGGCAGCCGCCGTTTGCCTTGCCTATTCCTTCCTGCTGGTCAAAGGCGCGTGGGATTACTGGGCGAATTTCGCAAATCTGCCCCAGACCGAGGGCCGCTGGTTCCCGCTAGGGTTTGAGGAAATGCGCCGCACCTCTTATCGCGGCTGGTACGAAGTGGTGGACATCCCGTTCCCCGAATGGCTGCGCTTTATCGAGCCGATCATGAATGACGGTGAGCATTACGAGAAACTGCCACGCTTCATTCCCTATGCCATTCTGCCATTCGGCATGGCCTTACTTCTGTTCCGCTTCGTTCAGGCGACCGTTCGTCTGGTGCGCGGAGACATCAACAGTCTGATCGTTAGCCACGAAGCTGAAGATGCCGTGGAAGACGTCCGTCATATGAACTACGAGGAATAATCACATGGAAGTCGCAGTTCTATTCGCAATGGTCATCGGCTTGCTGCTTATCGGCGCGCCTATCGCGATTGCCCTTGGGTTTTCGTCGATCCTGTTCCTGCTGGTTCTCAGCGACACATCGCTGGCATCCATTGCCCAGACCCTGTTTCAGGCGATGGCGGGGCACTATACCTTGCTGGCCATTCCGTTCTTCATTCTGGCGTCGAGCTTTATGTCGACGGGCGGGGTGGCGAAACGGATCATCCGCTTCTCGATTGCGTCTGTCGGGCACTTCCCCGGCGGTCTGGCGATTGCAGGCGTCTTTGCCTGTATGCTCTTTGCAGCGCTGTCGGGCTCGTCTCCTGCCACCGTTGTTGCCATCGGCTCGATCGTGATCGCAGGGATGCGCGAGGTTGGATATACTAAGGACTTCGCAGCGGGCGTCATCGCCAACGCGGGCACCTTGGGCATTCTGATCCCGCCGTCGATCGTAATGGTGGTCTACGCTTCGGCAACTGATGTATCGGTCGGTCGTATGTTCCTTGCGGGGGTTATTCCCGGGATCATGGCCGGACTGATGCTGATGACAACGATCTACGTCATCGCCGTGCGCCGCGACTTGCCCAAAGGCGAATGGAAAGGCTGGGGCGAGATGTTTGCCGCCGCCAAGGATGCGTCATGGGGTCTGTTCCTGATTGTGATTATTCTGGGCGGCATCTACGGTGGTATCTTCACCCCGACCGAGGCCGCAGCCGTTGCCGCAATCTACGCCTTTGTCATCGCAAGCTTCGTTTATCGGGACATGGGTCCGCTTGCCACGGCCGAGGGTGAGGCGAACATCAGCTTCTTCAAGAAACCCCAGTCGTTGATCACGGTGTTTTTCCATAAAGACACGCGCGATACGCTGTTCGACGCGGGTAAGCTGACCGTCACCTTGATGTTCATCATCGCCAACGCGCTGATCCTGAAGCACGTGCTTACCGATGAGCAGATCCCGCAGCAGATCGCAGCATCCATGCTTGAAGCCGGATTCGGACCGATCATGTTCCTTGTGATCGTCAACGTGATCTTGCTGATCGGTGGCCAGTTCATGGAACCGTCGGGCCTGATCGTGATCGTCGCACCACTGGTATTCCCGATTGCCATTCAGCTTGGTATCGATCCGATCCACTTGGGTATCATCATGGTGGTGAACATGGAGATCGGGATGATCACGCCTCCGGTTGGTCTGAACCTCTTCGTGACCTCGGGTGTGGCGGGGATGCCGATGATGCGGGTTGTCCGCGCGGCGCTTCCGTTCCTGGCGGTTCTGTTCGTCTTCCTGATCATGGTGACCTACATCCCATGGCTGTCGACCTTCCTGCCGACAACCTTCATGGGTCCGGAGATCATCACCTATTGATCTTGTAAGCACATCAAAAACAAAGGCTCCGCTTTGGCGGGGCCTTCATGCTCTTTCCTTTTGTGCTGCACTAGCATAAGCTTTTCTGCAATGCTGCATTCGGGGAGGAATACTGTGGCTGATACCAACGAACCGTTACTAATCAAGCGCTACGCAAGCCGCCGTCTTTATAACACCGAGACAAGCGATTACGTGACGCTTGAGGATATCGCAGGCTTCATTCGTGGTGGCCGCGAGGTGAAGATCATTGATCTCAAATCCGGTGACGACCTGACACGTCAGTACCTTCTGCAAATCATTGCCGAGCATGAAAGCCGCGGTGAAAATGTGCTTCCCATCAACGTTCTGAATGATCTGGTGCGCAGCTATTCAACACAGGCCACCAGCATGGTTCCCCAGTTCCTGTCCGCCAGCTTTGAAATGCTGCGCGAGAGCCAGGAAAAGATGGTCGAGAATATGTCGACCATCAATCCCATGGCGTCGATGCCGGGGTTCGAGGCAATGCAGGCGCAGCAAGAGGCGTTCTTTAAGGCGCTCACCGGTGGCATGACCAAAGCCTTTAGCGGCTCGGAAGACGGCGAAGTCGCCGCGTCGTCACAAGACGGCGGTGAAGATTTGGCCGACATCAAAAAGCAATTGGCAGAGCTGCAGGCCAAGCTGTCCAAACTCAGTTAACCGATGGAAACGGGTCCCGGGCGTATCACCCTCTGGGCCATCGAGATCTTCGTCGCGACGGCAGACGAGGGTTCGATCTCTGCGGCTGCGCGACGGCTTGGAACAAGCCCGTCTACGGTTAGTCAACAGCTGACCAATCTGGAAACCGCAGTCGGGTCAAATCTATTGCTGCGCAATGCGCGTCCGGTGTCGTTGACCTTGGCGGGCGAGATTTTCCTGAGACGTGCCAAGGCCATCATAGCCGAGGCAGATTTGGCCCGCGCCGAACTGTCCCAAGGGGACTTATCTGCGCTGACCCGTTTTCGTTTGGGTGTAATCGAGGATTTTGAAGCAGACGTCACCCCCCGTTTGCTGTCGCGCATGTCCGACCAACTTCGGGACTGTCAGTTTCTGTTGGAAACCGGCGCGAGCCATTCGTTGGTTGACCAGCTTGAACACCGCGAACTTGACGTGATCATTGCCGCCGACACCGGCGAGCGGACGGACTGGATAGACGTTCTTCCGATTCTGAAGGAATTCTTTGTCGGTGCCGCACCGAAAGGTGTGTTGGATATGTCAGACGATTTAGCGGCACAACTCGCCCAATTGCCATTGGTTCAATACACAAAGCGTCACTATATGGGACGGCTGATTGATCAGCACCTTGGCCAGCACGATGTGCAGTTAACCCACCGGTTTGAACTGGATAGCTATCACGCCATTCTGGCGCTGGTGTCGCGTGGCGTTGGTTGGACCATTCTAACACCCCTGGCGTTGCAGCGGGCCATCCGCTTTGCCCCGTCACTGGATATCTTTCCACTTCCCTATGCGCCGCTGTCCCGAACGATTTCGGTCATGGCCCGCAAAGACGTGCTTGGCGGGATACCGCATGACATCGCCGGTCATTTGAAAGATCTGTTGCAGGAAACGATCATCACACCGGCGACGGATGTCCACCCTTGGATGGAGGATCGTCTGACGCTGATCTAGGCGGCTTTTGCTTCCATCACGTCTGATGCTGCCAAAACCAACGCCTCTGCAATCACATCCAGCTCGGTTCGGTTCAAACGTGCTGGCAGGCGAGTATCACAGGCGCGCGCCAGCATCTCGCGGGTTCTCGGCAACTCGGGCGTCCCCCCCGGAATAAATTGCCAGTTCCAAAAGGCTCGGGCGTTGTCGGTGCTGCGTCCAAAGACCTGAACCTTGACACCTCGATCAGCGGCGCGATCCTGAAATGCGCCAATCTGTTCATAGCTCATGCCCAACAGATTGAATTGAATGGAATCCGGCGCGCGTTCTTCGGGGGCTAGTTTTTCGGGAACCATGATCCATTGTGAGGCGTTCAGTTTCGCCGCGACATAGTCGTGGTTGGCTCGGCCGTCGCGCACTCGCCGCGCCACTTCAGGCAGTTGAGGGCGGATTACGGCGGCGCTTAGGTTCGACATGCGTAGGTTATAAAGCGGCAGTTTGTTTTGCCAGCGCGCAAAGGCATCTTCCAACTCGGTCGTGTTATCGCCGCTTGGCCCTTTGTGCTTTCTCCAGTTATGTTCATAGGCTCCCGACATAATCACCGCCTGGGCCACGATATCGGGGTCGTTGGTGATCATCACGCCGCCTTCGCCAGCGTTCACCAGCTTGTAGCTTTGAAACGAGAAGCATCCGATTTTGCCAATGGTGCCGATTTTTTCTCCGTTCCAAGTGGTTCCCAGCGAATGCGCCGCGTCTTCGACAACAGGGATGCCCTTGGCATCACATAGCGCCATGATCGCATCCATGTCCGACGTATGCCCGCGCATGTGGCTGATGATGACGGCATGAATATCGCCTGCATTCAGCTTTTCTTCGAAGTCTTCCATGTTGACGCGGTAGTTATCGCCCACCTCGCACAGCACTGGAATGCACTCGGCATGAACCACAGCCGAAGGCACGGCCGCGAATGTAAACGCCGGGATCAAGACCTTAGCATCACGGGGCAAGCCAAGCGCTTTCAGTGACAGAAACAGCGCCGCCGAGCAGCTCGAGACGCACAGAGCAGATTTCACGCCCATAAAGTCTGCGAACTCCCTTTCAAGCAACGTCACCGGTGCATCCTCGGGGGCTGTGTAGCGAAATAGATCTCCCGATTGCAAAAGGCGGTCGATTTCAGAGCGGGCTGCTTCGGGGATGGCTTCGGCGTCGTAGACGTTCGGGGCAAGAGTCATGTTTCGGAATACCTGAAATTATCTTTCGGAATTTCTAACATATTTCGAAAATCGCGAAAAGAAGTTTTTGAATTACTAAAAGCTCTCGCTTTACTTGAAGTGGGCCAAATACGTGGCTAGAAGCGGGTCGTTTGCATTGAAGGACCCCCCAAATGACAGAAGAAACGTTGCCCACTAAACAATCTCTCGCACGCCAGATCGCCGAAATCGCGACGTTAGAGGGCGAATTCACCCTTCGCTCGGGACAGGTGTCAAACCGATATTTTGACAAGTACCGGTTCGAAGGGGTTCCCACTCTGTTGAAACCACTCGCCCGGGAAATGGCCAAGCTTTTGCCGTCTGACACTGAAATCCTTGCAGGGTTGGAGCTTGGGGGAGTTCCTCTGGCAACAGCGATTTCTTTGGAAACCGGTTTGCCTGCTGCGTTCATTCGAAAAGAGGCGAAAACCTACGGTACGTGCCGCGCACTAGAGGGGCAGGATGTCAAAGTGCGGCGAATAACGTTCATTGAAGACGTGATCACTTCGGGTGAGGCCGTTGCTGATGCTTATGAATTGGCGGCAAACGAAGGTGCAAATGTATTGGCGGTTGTTTGCGCGATTTGGCGGGGTGAAGGGGCGCCAAACATACGCAATGTACCGGAACTTCCGGTTTATCCGGCGTTGACACGGGAAGAGTTGGAGGCCGCGTTCTAGATCCCCAACCGATCCCGTAGAGAAAACCACGTCATTGCAAGCACCAGTAGTGGGTGGCGCATGGCGGTGCCTCCGGGGAAGGGCGCAATCGGGACCGAGGCTAAGGTGTCAAACCCCTGCGCTTGCCCCTGAACCGCCAAGGCCATCAGCTGACCCGCATGGGTGGCTGTACCGACCCCGTGCCCCGAATAGCCTGAGGCGTTCATAATGTTCGGCGCGACCCTCGCAAGATAGGGCATCCGCCGCATGGTGATACCCAAGGTGCCGCCCCAAGCATAGTCTATTTTTACGTCTTTCAGGTGGGGATATATGTCCAGCATCGGCCCCCACGCTTTCGCAGAAATGTCTTTCGGGAACCGATAGCCGTAGCTTTCGCCGCCTCCAAACAGAAGCCGCCCGTCATGGGACAGACGGAAATAGTTGACGACGAACTTGGTATCCGCCAACGCTACGTCTTGGGTCAAAACCTCTGTCGTCCGATCGCCTAATGGCTCGGTCGCGACGATGAAATTATTGATCGGCATCACGCGCAGAGCGACTTTGGGTTCCAAATTACCCAGATATCCGTTGCAACCAAGGATCAGATGATCGCACGTCACTTTGCCCTGTGCCGTTTGCACAACTGGTGTCGCACCCCCTTCAATGCGCACCACTTCCGAACGTTCGTGGATTGTGCAACCCGCCGCCATTGCTGCTCGTGCCAGACCCAAAACATAGCGCAGTGGATGCAAATGCCCCGCGCCCATATCCAATGTCCCGCCGTGATAAGCGGGCGAGGGGCAAAGGGTATGGCCCTGATCGCGGTCCAACGTGTCGATCTGATCGTAGCCGTAGACAGTCTGTAAATGCTCGGCCTCGCGGTGCAGATCGTCCATCTCGCGCCGGTTCAGCCCTAGATGGGCCACGCCGGGTTTCAGGTAGCAGTCGATCTGGTGCTTGGCGACCAGCCCTTTGACCAGATCCTTGGCGTCTTCGGCCAAGGCCCAAAGCCGCTTGGCATCGTCTAGCCCCATGTACCGCTCAATTTCGAACTGGTCGTTGCGTTGCCCGCTGCCCAACTGCCCGCCATTGCGGCCCGAAGCCCCGAAGCCCACGCGCTGGGCCTCTAGCAGGATCACCTTGTAGCCGGATTCGGCAAGATGCAGCGCTGCCGACAGACCCGTATAGCCTCCGCCAACAACGCAAACGTCCGCTCGAACCTCGCTTTGTAGGGCTGGCTGTTCAGGCAAAAAGTCTGCCGTCGCCGCATACCAGCTATCGGGGTATTCCCCCGAGCGGTCATTCGCGTGCAAAAGGTTCAGCGCCATCACACGTTCAAGAGCAGATGCTCGCGCTCCCACGGGCTGATGACTTGCAGGAACTCTTCATACTCGGTGCGCTTCACAATGGAATAGACCCGAGCAAATTCCGGTCCCAGAACCTCGTGCAGCTCTTTGGCTTCGTCAAACAGGTCCAACGCATCACCCAGCACCTGAGGCACATCGCCTTCGCCTTCATAGGCGTCCCCTTTGAACTGCTTCGAGGGCCAGATTTCATTTTTCAGCCCAAGATACCCACAGGCCAAAGACGCCGCGATTCCTAGGTATGGATTGCAATCCATCCCCGCGATGCGGTTCTCGATCCGCCGATTTTTCGGGCTGGCAATCGGGATACGGATGCCTGTTGTCCGGTTGTCACGCCCCCAGGCCAGATTGATCGGAGCGGCGTGGTCGCGCACGTAGCGGCGGTAGCTGTTCACATAAGGGGCCATGACCGCGATGGATGCCGGTAGGTATTTTTGCAGCCCGCCTAGGAAGTAAAAGAACGCATCCGTATCGCCGCCTTGTGGTCCTGCAAACAGGTTTTCACCTGTCTCAGCATCCAGCAACGAATGATGGATGTGCATGGCGCTGCCCGGCTCGTTCGCGATCGGTTTGGCCATGAAAGTGGCGAAGCAATCATGGCGCAACGCCGCCTCGCGGATCATTCGTTTGAAGTAAAAAACCTGATCCGCCAGAGTGACCGGATCGCCGTGCAGCAGGTTGATTTCCAGCTGCCCCGCGCCGCCTTCCTGCGTAATCCCGTCAATCTCGAACCCTTGCGCTTCGGCAAAGTCGTAAATGTCGTCGATCACAGGGCCAAACTCATCGACTGCCGTCATCGAATATGCCTGACGCGCTGCCGCCGGACGACCCGAACGACCCATCATCGGCTGGATTTCCTTGGCCGGATCTATGTTGCGGGCCACCAGAAAGAATTCCATTTCAGGCGCCACGACTGGCTCCCATCCTTCTTTATGATACAGGTCCACAACGCGCTTCAGAACGTTGCGGGGCGCATAGGGGATCGGTTCGGCGTCGCGGTCATATGCGTCATGGATCACTTGAAGCGTACAATCCGCCGTCCACGGAGCCGCCGTGGTGGTCGACCAGTCGGGTTTCAGGATCATGTCCCGCTCGATAAAACCCTCGTCGCCTGCGGCTTCACCCCAGTCGCCTGTGATAGTCTGATAAAAGATCGAATCCGGCAGGTGGAATTTGTCTTGCCGCGCAAACTTTTTGGCAGGCACCGCCTTGCCACGGGCAATCCCGGGCAAGTCCGAGATAATGCATTCTACTTCGTCAAGTCTGCGTTCGCTTAGATACTCCTGCGCCGCTTCGGGGATTTGGTCTGTCCAGTCACTCATGTGTCCTCGCCTTGGCGAATGTGGCCGCAATCATATCGGCTATTTGGGCATTCGCCGTTGGTTTGTTCAGGTTTTCGGTTGCTCGGGTAATCAGGTCTTTCTGTTCGATGCCCCCGCCGCGATACCGGATCAGCCCGTCGATCACGCCGGGGCCGAATTCGGGGTGCGGTTGGATGGTGAAAATCAGGTCTCCATAGGCCAGCGCCGCATTGGCGCAAAAGTCATTCGAGGCCAGCACTGTCGCATTTTCGGGCAGTTCCACCACTTGATCCTGATGCCACGCGTTCAGGGACAGAGTTCTTCCGTCAAAGTCATAGTCCTGACGCCCCACAGCCCAACCGCCGTGGAACTTCTCAACCTTGCCGCCCAACGCTTGCGCGATGATTTGGTGACCAAAGCAGATACCAGCCAGCGGCCGGCCACTGTCGCGGATGTCGCGGATCAATGCCTCGAGCGGTGGGATCCACGGGTGATCCTCATACGCGCCGTGCTTTGAGCCGGTGATCAGCCAAGCATCGGCGTCCGTAGGACCATCAGGAAACTGACCGTCAACCACCGCATAAGTCACAAAGTCATAGCCACGTCCGCCCAGAAGGTCGCGGAACATGGCGTCGTAATCCCCCAAGGTTGGCAGGATTTCATCGGGCGCGTGACCCGTTTGTAAAATGCCGACTTTCATCGATCACCTTTTGATCAAATTATGGGTGGTCCGAGTCAGACCGCCTCGAGATATGTCATCCACTGCTCATCTTTAGGGATGGTCTGCAATTCCTCAAGCTCTTGTCGCTTGGTCATGCAAAGATTTCCGATCAGAGCTTCAGGAAAGATACGCTTCATCAGTTCACTGCCCTCAAAGCGATCAATCGCGCTGGCCCAGTCCGGTGCCAGTTGCGGCAGGTCCTTTTCATAGGCATTACCCGTCAACGGTTCCCCTGGGTCCAGTTCGTCGTCGATGCCGATCAGGGCGGCACCTAGCACGGCAGCGATCACCAGATAGGGGTTGATGTCACCGCATGGTACGCGGTGTTCTATGCGCCGCGCCTTATGCGAGCCACCCGGAATTCGAATGGCGGCGGTTCGGTTCTCATAGGCCCATCCTGCGCCGGTCGGCGCATGAGCGCCATCCACATACCTGTCAAAGCTGGGACCATGCGGTGCAAAAAGTAGCGTCGAATCCGGCATTGCCGCCAGACAGCCCGCCACCGCATGGCGCAGGATATCGGTGCCTTTCGGGCCGCCGTCGTCAAAGATATTGTCACCGTTTTCATCAAGGATCGAGAAATGCATATGCATCCCGTTGCCGGCATCATCCAGAAACGGCTTGGCCATGAAAGTAGCCGCCATATTATGTTTTCTGGCCATTCCCCGCGCCAAAGCCTTGAATAACCACGCATCATCAGCCGCCATCATGGCGTCGCGGTGGGTCAGGTTGATTTCGTACTGCCCTAGTCCAGCTTCAGAGATGGCAGATTGTGCAGGAATATCCATCGCGGCGCAGGCATCGTAGAAATCGGTAAAGAAATCGTCGAACGCATCCAGCTGCCGGATACCCAGAATAGCCTGACCTAATAGAGGCCGCCCACTGATCGGGTTCACCGGATGGGTGATCTGGTCGCCACTGTCATCGACAAAGTAAAACTCCATCTCGGTCGCACATTGCACCGACCAGCCGCGCGCCTTGTAACGTTCCAAAACGCTTGCCAGTGCATGACGCGGATCTCCAAGAAACGGCCGCCCGTCGTCGTGGTACATCCACATCGGCACCAATGCACTTTCCGATTTCAACCAAGGCATGGGAACCGGTCCACGCTCGGTCGGCAAAAGCACTCCGTCCGCATCGCCGGTTTCAAACACCAAGGGCGAGTTCTTGATGTCCGCTCCCCAGACATCGACGTTCATGACCGAATAGGGCATGCGGACAGCGCCATCATTCAGCTTGTCATAGTCCGAAAACGGCAGGCGTTTGCCCCGCATTTGACCGTTCAAATCAGATGCGGCGGCGCGGAAAGTACGTAAGTTGGCGAATTCCATAAGTGACACATGTGAAAATATTTTGATCAAATTTTCACATCAGACGCAAAAAGTCCAGCCTCTTGTTCGCGTGGCGTCACGGCAACCTATTCGGCTGCAGATAATTTCAGCGCCGCAGCTTCGGCTTTGGTCAGCATCGCGCCCTGTTTACGCTCAAGCAAAATCTCGCGCGCCTTGGCGTACATATCGTCCTGCCAGAAGATCAAACAGCCGTTGCAACCCTTGCCGCAGCAACCTTCAGTGCCCTTGCGGTTGGTCTTGTGGCGGCGGGTGTTCGCATCGGCTTCGATCGCGGCAACCAAAGCATCACGACGGCGCTTATAGGCGGTTTCGTTGGTGCTGTCCTTCACCTCCATCGCCAAAGCGGTCTTGTCCAACTTCAGACGGTTCCACTGTTCTTCGGTCAATGCACGCTCTTTGCGCAAGACCGTGAAGGGCGGGAAGTTGGTTTTCAGATCCTCAAGGTCTTCCAGTTCGAACATGGAAAACGGCAGGCGGATTATGGTCTTGGTGCCGCCGTGGATCACCTCTTTTCGCTCACCGGTTGCGGCGACCTCGTAACCATAGGCACGGAACAGAACCGTGTTGCGCGCAACGGGTGAGACCATTTCGATCACATCACCGGGCTCCAGCTTGTTCTTGGCTTCCACAAGAAACGCGTCTTCGGTCACCTCGGTCACAGTGCCGGCGTATTCCCAATGGGCGATGGTCTGGGTCTGCTCGTAGCCATGCGCCAGATTGGTCAGACGGCCCTTGTGGAAGGCCAGTGTGTAGCCGCGGTTACCGACGGTCTCTAGCTCATCCATATAGTTCGAAGCATCCCAGTTTTCGGGATCGGCATAGTAATCATCAATCGCCATGCGATAGGCGCGGGCGACAACGGCTGCGTAGTATTCCGACTTGCCGCGTCCCTCGACCTTGAGGCTATCCACACCGATGCGCAGGTAATCATCTAGCTTCGGCATCAGGCACAGGTCTTTCGAGTTCAGGATATAGCTACCACGTTCGTCTTCCTGAATCGGCAGGAATTCCCCGGGGCGCACGCCTTCTTCCAGCAAAAACTCGAACATATCCTGATTGGTCTCGTCGACGATCAGTTCCTGCACGGTGCCGTCCTTCATCCGCAAATGGAACTTGTAGTTCCAACGGCAGGAGTTGGCACAGTTGCCTTGGTTCGCACCGCGCTCGGCCATGAAGTTCGACAGCAGGCAGCGGCCCGAATAGGTCATGCACATCGCGCCGTGCACAAAAGCCTCAAGCTTTACGTCTGGGCATTCGGCGCGGATTTCTTCCAGTTCAGGGAA
>Ga0181587_10004061_pt1 | contig 12108 bp, 10 predicted proteins | sample 071ome_27_FD_132463 | JGI IMG/M metagenome (GOLD analysis project Ga0181587, IMG submission 132463) | Coastal salt marsh microbial communities from the Groves Creek Marsh, Skidaway Island, Georgia - 071409AT metaG (megahit assembly) | ecosystem: Environmental > Aquatic > Marine > Intertidal...
CAAGCTTACCAACAGCAGAAACCACATGTCATCACCACGCAAAAAAACCGCCATCCGGGAGGATAGCGGTGTTGGTAGGATCCTGATGGTGGCGGGGGCGCGCAACCGCCGTTACCCGCATCTGGATTTTGCGACACTGTCACAAGATGAATCGGTGCGGGATCGATTAGGTCACCAATCCCCGCAAACCAAGTATTTTCAATTTTCGCGAAGTGCAAGCAGCGCCGCGCCTATACTGGCCTGATCCCGCGTGGCGGTTTCAACAGGCACACCTATCTCGCGTTCCCTTATCAGCCGCCAGGTTTCGTTGCCTGCCCCTCCTCCAACCGTAAGAACCCGTTGAACAGCTCCACCGCCCATTCTTTCAAGCGCCTTATATCCCTGGCTCTCTATACGCGCGATCCCCTGCAACAACCCATGCAGGAAATGAACATCATCTTCCGGTCGGGGTGTGATGCGCGGAAGCATATCTGGATCGTTTGTCGGAAACCTCTCCCCCGGGCGCAGGAGTGGATAATAGTCAAGGTCGGTTTCGCGCGAAGGGTCTATAAGACCACTCAGGCTCCGCAGTTGTGCCTCGTCAAAGAATCTAAGAAGCACCCCGCCACCTGAGTTCGAGGCGCCACCCGCGATCCAGGCATCTCCAAGTTTATGACTGTAAAGCCCTATTGACGGATCTTCGATCCTGGCAGGGCTCAGCATCTTGACAGCCAGCGTCGTGCCAAGCGAGGTAACAGCGGTGCCTATTTCAGAGGCACCTGTTGCCAGGTAGGCAGCGATGCTGTCTGTCGTGCCGGCCTTAACGACAAGATCATGTGCAAGGCCAAATTCTTCCGCAACCTTCGCATCAATCTGTCGAACTGCCCGCCCCGGAGGCAAAACACGTGGCAAGAGGTCCGTCCGAACACCCGCAGCCTCCAGCCAGTCAGGCCAACTTTCACACTGTGGGTCATACCCTGTCTTGAGTGCGTTGTTATGGTCTGAAAACCCGGCCACTCCGGTCAGGCGCGCCATTACAAAATCAGCTTGGTGACAGAGAAAGTTGGCCGAACCAGACATGTCATAGGACTGCAGACGAATGAGGCGGGCCAAAGCGGAGTTTGAACCCTGGGTAATATGATTCGCCGGCCCATGGCGTCTGATCAACTCAGCTTCAGCGTCAAAGCCCGAGGAATTATACATCAGCGCCGGTGTCACTGGACAGATAGTCGCGTCCACCAACACCATGCTGCCCGAAGTTCCATCTACTGCCAAAACCTCAATGTCCCGGGGGTTCAACTTCGCTTCATGAAGCGCATCTATTGTATGGGCCAAACAATCCCGGACCGATGCCCACCAATATTCGGCCTGAACATCACCCGCCACCTGCAAAAGGTGTGGAGACCGCGATGAGGACAGGAGGGTGCCACTCTCGTCCAGCACGGCACTCCTGACGCCGGAGGTTCCTATGTCAATCCCCAGCGCCAGCATCTATCAACCGCGACGCGCGAGTGTCATGCGGTATTTTTCAGCGTCCCAGTTCATAAGGTCCGCTTCGGATTCCTCGCCTATCGGCTCAGCTTGCCAATCTTCAGGCAACCGCGACAAAACCGCAGCAAGGCAGTCCAACATAGACGCCTGAGTTGGTGTTGCGTCAGTTCTGATCAACACTCCCTTTCCCTTGACCAGCATCGCAGGGCGGTCCTGTGCTTCCCCAAATTGAGGAAGCGCGGGGCCAAGAAACACAACATGGTCAGGGTAATAGGATCCTGCACGCGCCAGATCAAATAAACGGGGATCTGTTGCGAGCTTTGTTGCATTAGCCGCCCATCTGGTCCCCTCCGGCGGACTCTCACCCGGTGCCGCCACCACGTCTGTGACGGCAAGCGCGAGCCGGCTCTCGACTGCCGCGATGAGGGCGGCAGCTTCTTGAACCGTTTGTCCACAACAGATTAGCCCATGATTTTGAAGCACAACGATCTGGGTGTCTGAATTTATAGATGCAACTATTTCTCTGGTAAGAGGCAGCCCCGGCTTTCGATAGGGTACAAATGCAAAAGGCAGGCCCGACAGCTTTTTGGCCGCCGCGACCCGGCCTTGAGGGGAAATGGCGTGGACGATAGTGGCTACGGAATGAGTGTGTATGACCACTGGCCACTGAAGTACGGCATGGAAGGTTGTTTCAATGGAGGGCCTTAGCTTTTGTTCAGGATCAATCACAGCAGCCTTACAATTGCCATCGCCCTGACCGTTGGCCTCGGTACGGGCTGCATCAAGGTCAACCGCCACAAAAATTTTCTTGGTTTCCGAATCAGCCAACTCTTTGCCAGAGGCCTTGATCCACATGACACCGTCACTTTTGATCGAGGTATTGCCACCCGGCCCCTGAACCTGCAACGGATCCCGGCCAAGCTGGGCAGAGAGCGAACAAAAGGCATTTGTAAGGAGATCGTGATACGTCACTTGGCTTCCCTGATAGCAAAGGTCGGCGGCTTGATTCCATGCGCATTCACAAGGTCTTTAACACTGCCCGCAATATCATTCTCGTCAATTTCAGTCTTGTGAAGACCACCCAGAACAAAAACGCTGTCCCAGCCGGCAATGTTCGCCCCGGCGATATCATGCTCAAGGCTATCTCCAATCATAAGAAGCCGACCCCCGACCATATCAACCGCTCGCTCGAGTCCGGAAAACACCGGCAAATGGGGCTTCCCATAAAAGGTGACCGAGCCACCCCTATCCTTGTAGGCGTAAGCCAGCGCGCCCGGCTGCAATGCCAGTTTTCCATCGGGTCGGGGAGAGAACCGGTCAGGATTGGCACAGTAGACGGGCAGATTGAGCGCGGCGGCTTCATTCAGGCTATGTTCCCATTCTTCAATGATGCTGTCATCGGGAACACCGAGAAGAAGAATCGCTTCGACTTCGCACATTTTGGAAGCAAACTCGATTTTCAGGCCCTCGGCAAAATGGGCAGCATCGCAGGGTCGTCGTTCAACCTTGAAGAAAATTTGCTCGGCAATCCGCCCTGTATATATGTCCTGCCAAAGCGCTTCACCCGAAGACATCACGCGTCCAAAGAGTCCTGGCGGAAAGCCAATTTGCTCAATCAGCTCTTGGTTGGCCCTCGCGCGCCTTCCTGAATTTGAAAGCACAGCCATGAAATGTCCACGTCGGCGCAGTTCAGTCAGGATATCCACGGCATGAGGATAGGGTTCTGCACCGTTGTGCAGCACGCCCCATTGATCAAAAACAAGCCCATCGTATGAGGTGGCAATGTCCAACAGGCTTTCCAGAAGATATGTCACGGGTTTCAGTATTCGGCCATGTCCTTGGGATCGACAAGATTCGAAATGAAAACCTCGGCCTCTTTGGCAGACATGGCAGGGGCGATCTTGTTGGCCATGTTCGCGGGCATATCACCAAAGTAGAATTTGAAGCCTGGTATCGATTGTCGCCGCCTGCGAAGTGGCATCCCCGCATATGGAAAGACGTGCGAGCGTGCATTTGCAGCTTCGTCGTGGCAAGGCAGGACATAGTCGGCGCGCTTGTCGATTTCCTCTACCGATTTCCAACCCTCAAAGGAGTTGACGAAACGCGCCGGCACCCAATAGCGCCATTGCTCGGCCGGGTTGGGGTCGAGATTGCGTTCAACAAATATCGCATCTCCGGCAATCACTATATCGCCCGCCGTTGTCGCAACCGTGACCGCCATATGTCCAACAGAATGGCCGGGAGTATGGAACATGGTAATGCCGGGGAAGATTTCACATTCATCTTCAACAGCCTCAAACACACAACCGGCGTAAGCAGGCTCTATTCCAAGAATGCCGCATTCATAGGTGCGGTAATAAAGTGGCAACGGATTGTAGGCCATCTCGATCTCGGCCTTCGGGGCTATATAGCGCGCATTCTTGAACCGCTTCATGTTTTGCACATGATCCCAGTGCAGGTGCGTAAAGATGATGGCATCAATCTCGTCACAACTGACACCAAGCTTCTGCTCGAGATGATCATGCACCTCAAGACAGCCACGCTTCTCACATCTGTGATGATAGAGTGTTGCTCTTTCCTCATCACATAGACCGGTATCGATCAGTATCTTGTGTTCACCTGTATCGACATAGTGGCAGTAGACGGGATTCCAGTATTTTTTCCCAGCCGGACCTTTCCAGAAAATATATGTGCCGAGATCTGCCTCCAGCCATCCTGTGTTAATGGGATAAATTCTAGTTTCCGCGACACCCACTTGTCTTCTCCCAGTACTGATCTGCTTTATGGAACTACTTTATAAATCCACTTTACGTATACAAAATCATATTATTGCATACATTTCTAGCAAATTTTGCCTGCGACCTCAGTTTGCGGCGAGAGCTTTGCTAAGACTCTCGGTCATGTACGACATCATGCCATTTGATGCCGTCGTCGAATCCTTGCTGAAAATATCTTGCATCAGGCGCTCATGAGATTCCGCGGCAGCGAGGAGGTCCTGCTTCACAACGAACTTCTTGGCCCGGAACGGACCGGTTCGGCGTCGAAAGTCAGAGGCGAGTTCAGCAATGAAAGGGTTCCCGGTCGCGCGATAAATCGTCTGGTGAAAAGCCTCGTTGGCGCGCAGAAATCCTGTTCGGTCACCGGCTTCGGCAGCCGTTATGCATTCCACCTGAGCCGCTTCTATTTCATGCCGCGACAACAGAGTAAGGCGCGATGCTGCAATGCGGGCACAGGCGATTTCAATCTCATGCATGGCCTCGAATATCTGACTGAGTTCCTCTCGCGTATATTCAGCAACACGGATCCCACGCCTTTCACCCTCGACCAGAATGCCTTGCGCAGCCAACCTTAGGAGCGCCTCACGAACTGGCGTTCGTGAAGCTCCAAACCTCTGGGCAAGACCAGCTTCGTCTAGTCTGCGACCTGGCTCAAGCAACCCGATGGAAATATCTTCGACAAGCTGCGCCTCTATGGCTCGGGCAAGCGGTAGACTTTGGTTCTGCACATTATCAGCCATTTTCCGGTGATATCCTCGTTCTGTTAAATTAGGTATATGAACAGCCTTAGTTCTAAATTGCATTCAATTATGTCTTTTTGTATGCATAAATGCGGTTAGCCAGTCAACAATCTGCAAGGTGATAATATGAGTAGGTCGGTTCTGTTGATTGTCGCAATGGAAACCAGGAAGGATGCGGTATCCTATATCAAGGATGCGCTGTTGGCGCACAAACTGACAGTAACCATAATCGATATATCACTTGGTTCGAACGGAGAAGTCTGGGATGGCGAGCGCAAGCTGGCGGCCATGGACCAATCTGTCGCCGATGCGGTCACCCGGATTGGTGAATGTACAGATGGTGATGGGCCGATTGTTCTGGGTGTTGGCGGCGGGACGGGAAGCGACATGATTGTACGGGTGATGAAAGCTCTGCCCGGCACGATGTCGAAGGTGCTGGTGACAACCCTGCCTTTTGACCCTCGCGCAGCGGTGGCTGAAGATTCCATCATCCTTGTTCCCAGTGTCGTTGATATTGAAGGTTTGAACCCATCGTTACGGAGCGTTTTTGACAGGACTGCAGGTCTGGTCGCAGGCTTGGCCAATCTCTCACCATCTGCCAATCCACAACCATCGGTCGGGTTGACAACACTCGGCATAACAGGCAGGGCCGGGGTGGAAATTAGCCAAAAGCTTATTGACGCGGGCCATGAAGTAACCGCGTTTCATGCAAACGGATTCGGCGGTGCCGCCTTTGCCAAACACGCTCGCGAAGGTGCATTTGCTGCGGCAATCGACATGACAGTCCACGAGATCACCAGAATGGTCGTTGCTGGCACTTGCGTCGAAATGCCAGACAGATTCAGTGCCACCGGCCAGATTCCCCGCATCATTCTTCCCGGCGGCATGAATGTCATTGGCCTTGGTGGCATAGACAGCATTGCGTCTCACTTTCTGGACAGACCCCATTATCGGCATTCCGCGCATTTCACGCATGTAAAAATGAGTTCTGAAGAAATACACAACGCGGCCACCGCTTTGGCTGCCGCATTGAATTTGGGTGAAGCGCCGACGCGTGTTCTGATGCCAATGGGTGGTTTTTCCAGTGAGGACCGACCAAATGGCGCTGTCGAGGATGCCCACCTTCGTGCGGTCGCAGCAGAGACCCTCGAGGTCAGCGCGCAAAAATACGAAGTTGTCAGAATTTCAGCTCATATCTTTGCGCCAGAGACAGCTGAAAAGGCTGTGCATCTTTTATTAGAGACACTTTGAAGGAACTTCACACGATGATTGATCAGGATGAGATTTTCGAGAAAAAGAGTGATTTGATAGCTATTGCCAGACGCTGTTTCCAGCAAGGCCTTCAAACCAATGCTGGCGGCAATCTGTCTGTTCGGATTGAGAACGCAGAGGCAATTGTCATAAAACCCTCAGGCGTCGGATTCAATGAATGTACCCATGAAAATCTGCAGATCGTTCATCTTGATGGAACGATCGAGGCATCGGATTACAAACCCTCCAAGGATCTTGGCTTTCATCTCGATCTATACCGTATACGCGACGATATAAACGCCGTTGTGCATTGTCACAGCCCCTGGGCAACGGGTTATGCGAGCGCTGGCCTCGAAATTCCATGTTTGACAGTGCAAACAATCGAAAAGATCGGTCGAATGCCTCTGATTCCACTCTCTGGTAAGGGGGGGCCGCAGACCGAGGTCGAGATCAGCCCGGTATTCCGCGACGAGAGTGTTGTAGCTGCCGTTCTGGCGAACCACGGCACGATTGGCGTTGGGTCAACATTGATGAAGGCCCAATATCTGGCAGAAATTATCGAGGAAACGGCTCATATTGCATTTGTGCGGGACACTCTATTGGCCGCACATGGTGCTCCAAAACCGGCCGCACCAAAATTCGGCACTGCGATAGAGGCAGCGGCAGGCTAAACAGACCGGGACCGTCTACTCTGGAAAACCAACTTCGTCGGGCACAGTCCCTGATGGTGGCTGCGGATAATGCACCCCGCGCTGCGCCGAAAAAGTGCGATCAGTCTTCGGTTTATAGGGACCGGGATCAAATCCTGCGAGCCGATCATCCTTCACCCATTCTTCTTCAACATCCTTGCCATAGCAGGACTCAAAGAGCGCTCTTTCCAAGCGATCTCTCACCGGTTTCACTTCGGCAAGATCGGCAATATTTCTTGACTCCTCCGGATCCAACTCAAGGTCAAAAAGCTGTATGAAATTGCCTGCCGGATACCAGATAAGCTTGTAACGGCCATCATGCATCATCCGGGAGGCGCTGTTGTTCTCCAGAACCTCACCATAAAGCACCTCTCGACGCCTTTCTCCGGTCATGGAAAGACCGTCACAGCTCTCTGGCACATTAATGCCGGCAAGACCCAGCAGGGTCGGCATAACGTCTTGCAACCCTACCAGCCGGTCATCACATGTGCCGGGCTCGATGCGGCAATCACCTGGCAGTCCCATGAGTATCATGGGGATACCCGCCGAACCCTCGTAGAAGGTGCGCTTTGCAAATAACCCAAGATCTCCCAGCATCTCTCCATGGTCACTGCAAAAAAGGATGATCGTGTTGTCGAGTTCCCGTTCCTCACGAAGGGTACCAAGAACGATACGCAGTTGATGATCCAAATGTGTGCAAAGCGCATAGTAGGCCCGCTTTATTTCCTGAAGCGCAGGACCATCGAAACGCGGGTAATAGTTGAGGAGTGCCTGAAGTGCGTGGGGCAGCCTTTTCCGATCATCACTCCATGGCGCCTCAAGTGGTGGTTCCATGTCGAATTGTCGGTAATGCTCCATATATGCAGCCAATGGCGCAAGCGGTGGATGCGGTGCTTCGTATGAGAGGGTCCAAAAGGCGGGTCGTGTCGGGTCACGCCGTTTGATTACGCGGCACATGGCCTGCGTTGCCCAATTCGTAACATGGCAATGTTCAGGCAGATGCCAAGGACGATGAATATAGCTGTTATTCGGCAGCCCGTGCGCAAAGGCAGAGCCTGTAAACCCATGATCTGAAAGGTAAAGCGAATAATCGTCTATGGCCAGATGTGGTCGTCCCTCTTCTGACAAGAGCACATCATCAAAACCAATTCGGTCACGTTCCGGGAATACATGAAGTTTTCCCACACAAAAGGCTTGATACCCTGCATCTCGAAAACAACCCGCCAAGGTGGGAAAGCTTGGCATTGGCTGTGATTTCCGAAACACGCGGTCTCCGTGTGTTCGTGGTGTCGTTCCGGTCATCAGCGTCCTGCGGGCCGGTATACATATCGGGCACTCACTGTAGGCTCGGGTGAATCTGATACCATTTCGGGCGATCTGATCCAGAGTTGGCGTCTGCACGGTAGGATGACCAGCGCATCCAAGGCGGTTCGCCGACCATTGATCGGCAATTACGAGCAGTATATTCGGCTGGCGGTCATCCATATCCCTTGCTCTCCCCTATGTCATATTCTTGCATTTGCGGTTTGACCAAACCCACAATAGGACTTGTCCCTGAATGTCTCAAATGCGCTGGCCTTCCTCGCCAGGGGGGGGCGTATGTGTGACGCCGCCTGCTGCAACGATCGAAGCCATGCCTCCAAGCTCTTCAAGCCGGCGCCGCTGATCGGCCTTTGCCTGTTTGTCTGTTTCCTCTGGATCAACAATTGCGCGAAGATCTCGTTCGAACTTTGCGAGAATATCGGCAAATGCAGGATCATCAGCCAGATCATTTAGTTCCTCAGGGTCGACTTCCAGATCGAACAGTTCAGAGCCGAAGCCTGTGTAGTGAATGAACTTGAAACGTCCCTGCCGAAGCATCATCAATCCAGTTCTGGCGCAGGAAGCGTGATATTCGGAGAAGACCTGGCGCTCGCTATCGTAAGGTTCACCTGCAATTGAACGCAATGATCGACCCGGCAAGGCTTTGTCCTCATCAGTGAAATCAACGCCAATAATATCGAGAACAGTCTGATACGCGTCTATCAAACCAACCGGTGTGTCGCATTCCACACCCTGTGCAATTTGTGGCCCAGCAAGAATTAGGGGGACTCGAACCGACTCCTCATACATGGTCGATTTACCCCAAAGACCCCGTGAGCCCATGTTGTCTCCATGATCTGACAGGAACAGCACAACAGTATCGTCAGCTTGCCCGCTCGCCTCCAGGGCCATTAACACACGCCCAACATTTTCATCAGCAAAACTCGACAAAGCGTAATAATGCAAGAGAGCGAGACGACGATGCTCGTCGTTCTCAAAAAAATCATCAAAATTATACCCAAACCTGAGCAACTCCCACCAGGGCGCTATCGACGGTTTGTTTGTGAGCGGCTTTGAAGCCAGCGTGACGTCGGCCAAATTGTAGAGATCAATATATTCTTGCGGCACAGTGAAAGGAAAATGAGGGGCAATAAAGGACGTAAAACAGACCCAGGGCTTGTCACCCTGATCCGCAACCCTTGAACGGAACCACTCTTCTGTCAGAGCACATATTTTCTTGTCATAACGTGTATATTGGCTGTCGCCCGCCATGACTTCAGCCGCTACTGAGGCGCTCTGTGGTCGCGCAGGAGGTTGTTCGCGCTCAAGACCGAAGACATCGCCTCCACCATAGATGTGCATCGGCAGGATTTGCTCGTCGATGCCGGTGTTAGACTCGCTGTCCTTGTAGTGTAGCTTGCCGATTGTTGTGAAGCGGTGTCCCTCTTCCTGTAGGCGATGCCCCCAGCCTCGTACCCTGCCATCATAGGCAAATACGTTGTCCCAATATCCAGTCTGATGCGGATATTGCCCCGTGGCAAATGCGGCCCGCGCAGGCACGCAGATTGGCGAACTGGCATAGGCATTCGTGAAACGCACACCCCTGGCAGCAAGACGATCAATGTTTGGCGTCTTCACGATCCGATTTCCATAGGCACCCACCGCCTGAGCCGCCATTTCATCAACCATAATTATCAGCAGATTGTGAGCTGTCATCTGCGAAGCCTTTCTTCAGGTGTGTCAAAGCCAAGCCGCGCATAAGCTTCTGGTGGCGCCTCGGTTCGCTGCATGATTGCAATCATTTCTGCTATCAGCCGCTCTTCAGTGGTGGGATCGTTGATTGGACTCAGCTGTTTGGGGTCACTTTCCAGATCATAAAGAACGGTGACAGCATCCTCGATACGGGCGCCTTGACCTTTGACAAGCGCGCGCCCCGCTGGCAGGCGCATAACCGGAAAGTCGCCGAGGAAGGTGAAAGGCTTGACCAATGTGGCACCCTCAAATTCGACATCGGCAAACAGCCCTTTCTGATGCGTCGGCATCAGTGTGTATTCCCAAAGATCCTGATTTTCCATGTCCTCCGGATATCGGAAGTAGGTATATCGCCCGTCAGTGATATTTGTCGCTGCGCCGAACCGTCCAAAAATCCCAGCGTCGCGTATCTTTTGGTCGCCACCCAGCAGCGGCAGCAGAGACACACCTTCAACGGTTTCAGGTATTGCGCAGCCGTGAATATCAAGAAAAGTTGGCATTAAATCGATCGTCTGGGTTAGGGCGCTACGTCGTTCACCTGCCTGATCCGCAAAATCTGGGTGATATACAATCAGAGGAATGCGGCTTACTTCTTCATAAAACGGCATTCGGCTCTTGGCCCACCAGTCATGCTCACCAAGCAGAAAGCCATGATCCGTCGTCACAACAAGACTCGTGTCTTTCCAGAGATCGTGTTCGTCGAAATAGTCGAGCAACTTGCCGAGGTACCAATCACACATGGTCAGGAGTGCTGCGTAGTTTGCCCTGAGTTCGTTGATTTCCTCAGGGCTTTCATCAACCCTTTTGTAAAGAGGCCAATCCAGTATCGGACCATCATAGTCAGAGGGGTAAAGCGATTTGAACCTGTCTGGTGCCATAAATGGTTCATGCGGGTCGAAGCATTCGAGTTGCATGAACCATTTATCGGATTGTTGGTTGGCATCGAGGAAGCGGAATGCCCGGTCAAAGCAACCGACAAGAGAATAATCCGTCTCCGAATGGATGAATTCACGATTGACCATCCCCTGATGTCTTTCCTGTTGCATCGGATGATAGCGTGAAGTCATGCCAGCAGGCGGTTCAACCAGCGCCGAAAAGGGATCCCAGGCCTGTCCGCGCAGAAACTCCCAGCTTGAAAACCGACTATGGTAGGTGGCCCCGCCATCACTCCAGTAGTGATAGTGGTCAGAAATCAGATGGGTGTAGGTTCCGTTCTTCTGCAACTCTTCAGCGAACGACACATCGAATGGTTCTAGTGGACCCCAGGAGCGATGCAGGAAATTGTGTCTGCCGGTGTGCATTTCACGACGCGCCGGCATACAGGGCAAACTGCCGACATAGTGGGTATCAAAAGTCACACCACGACTTGCTAGGCGGGCGAAATTGGGTGTGATGTTTGTGCCACCATAGCATTCCAACGCGAGCCGATTGAGCGAATCAAAGATTACAAATACCGTCCGCATTCAACTCATTCCGTCTTCGCGTGTCCGCGGATCATCTTTACCAGCGGCAGCAAAAGCACAACCAGTGTCAGTCCAAGAAGGACAGCGCTGATGGGGCGTTCCAGAAAGATCATCGGGTCGCCACGCGACAAGAGCATTGCCCGCTTTAGATTGTCCTCCATCATCACGCCGAGCACGATCCCCAGCAACATTGGCGCGGGGGACATTTTCGTCAGCGACATTGCAAAGCCCAGAACCGTGAAAACAAACACGATCATCAGATCAAACGCACTATTGTTGACGCTGTATACACCAACGCTGACCAACATCAGGATGCAGGGGAAAAGGTGGCGATAGGGAATCTTCAATATCCGAACCCAAAGCCCAATCATAGGAATGTTCATTATTACGAGCATCAGGTTTCCAACCCAGAAACTTGCGAGCAAACCCCAGAAGATTTCCGGATTTTCGGTGATTAGCTGTGGCCCAGGCTTAACACCGTGGATAAGAAGAGCACCCAACATCAAGGCCATGACCCCATCCCCCGGTATGCCAAGCGACAATGTCGGAATGAAGGATCCTTGAGCGGCGGCGTTGTTTGCTGTTTCAGGTGCCGCAATCCCTTCGATCGCACCCTTGCCAAACCGGGTACGATCTCTTGCGATGCGCCTTTCAACCCCATAGG
>Ga0181587_10004074_pt1 | contig 12090 bp, 7 predicted proteins | sample 071ome_27_FD_132463 | JGI IMG/M metagenome (GOLD analysis project Ga0181587, IMG submission 132463) | Coastal salt marsh microbial communities from the Groves Creek Marsh, Skidaway Island, Georgia - 071409AT metaG (megahit assembly) | ecosystem: Environmental > Aquatic > Marine > Intertidal zone...
ATTAGACGCGTATCAGGCAGGACTTTCGGTTGACGCTTCAGCTGGCGGCTTGGCCGGTTTGCGCATGGTGCGGCACACGTTTTCCTTCATGTGCCACGCCTTCTTCCAGGCCATGCCGGTCATGTAATTGATTTCATCCACCTGCAGCCGGCAGCCCTCCTGGATGGTTTCGATGGTGAGGTACTTGCCGATGTTGTTGATGTCGTTGTTGCTGGAAGAATACAGGGCCACCCAGTTGTTCTTGTACAGAGCCGACAACGAGACCCCCTGGATGACGCCATCGATGCGTAGCGTCAGGGTGCGCAGGTAGCCCAGGTTTTTCAATTCCCTGACCACGCGCCTGCATTCTTCCTTGCCTTCCTCGATGGCGTAATCGGATTCCTCGCCGAAATTCTTCACGTTCAGTTCGATGAACGCCTCCGTTTCGTCAGCGTCATCCCAGATCAGTTCCGGTTTCAACGTTTCCACCAGCTTGCGCAGGTCGCGCTGGATATTCTTGCGCTTGTCCTTGGAAAAGGTGGCGATCATGTGGTTGGTGAAGTCGTAGTCGAAATCGGCGGGCACCAGGAAGTACTGGTTGTCCCTTTCGATGAAATTGGGTTCGTACTCGGGGTACATGGCCAGGACCTGGTCGACCCAGGTGCCGCGCAGGTCAAAAAAAGCGGTATTGTCGGGCAGGGCGTCGAAATATTCGCGGAAATCGTCGATAGCGATCCACAAAATACGGCTGTCGGCATAGCAGCCGCCGAACAGCTCGAAGCTGCCGTCCTTGGTGTCTTCCACCAGGGGAATGAGGCCATCCGCGGCGTTATCGGTTTCATGCACCATGAAATTGAAACGGTAGCGGGCCTCGTCATGGAAGGCATACATCAGCTCCCATTCATCCCAGGCGCGTTCACGGGGACTGAACTGATCCCACAGGGCCTCGCATTCAGCCTGTTCGGTGACGAATCTGATCACACTTCCCTCAGGTAACCCCAGTTGTGGAGCTTGTCGCTGTCTTCGAACCAGCGGTTGCCAATATCCACGCGGTAATACATGTGCGGAATGATCAGGTTCTTGATACGGGAGTAGGCCTGCTTTTGCGCCTGTTTCATGGTCTGGCCCATGCCCACCACCACCAGGATGACGCCCGACTCGCCGGTGATCAGCCATTCGTTGTTGACCAGCTTGACGTCCTCGAAGTGCACACCTTCCTGGCTTTTGCGGAAGTGGATGATGGTGTCCTTGGATTTGACGTTGAAGGTCTCCGGGTCGGTGAAGGGAAACGGCGGTACCACGATGCGCACGCCGATCTGGAATCCGGAGCGGGTCTTGAAGGTATTTCGAGTGCCTGCGGCCAAACCATGGAGCAATTCGGCCATTGGCGTGGTGATGCCTTCCGATTGGATGAAAATGGTCGGGTAGCCGAAGCGCGCGGTGAACTCCAGCGGATAGATGCTCTGGCCGCTGACGATGCAGTTGAGGTCGAGGTAGCCGACGTAGCCTTCCTCGGCCAGCTTGCCTTCGAGTTTTTTCAGAGTCTGGTTGAAGATGCGGTTGGGGCCGGACCAGAACATGGCGGTGCCCATCTCGCCGGTGGACGGACCGAGGTCGCCGGGGAACAATTTCTTGTGCTCGAAGTTGACGTTGATGGGATAGGCGAACTGCTTGCCGTTGAAGAAGGCGCCCACGGCCACTTCCACACCCTCCACGCGGCGCTGCAGCTGGAAGGTCGGGATCTTGTCAGACCAGGCCTGCTGGTAATCTTCCAGCACCTGAATGACGTCGGAGCCGTCTTCTTCCTCGCCGATGAACAGCAGTCCCTTCAGGTTCTGCGCCTCGCCGGAGGGCTTGATGACGTAGCGGCCCTTGTTTTCGCGGACGAAATTGATGGCGTCGTCGAAGCTTTCGAAGTGCTTGTAGGGAATGATGGAAATGCCGTGTTTTTTCAGCTCCTCCTGGCCGAAGGAGCGATCGTCCTCGAGCATGTCCGTGTAGGGAGTGCCGCCCACCACCAGTTTGCCGGCGTCACGCAGTTTCTTTGCTTCCGTACCCATGCCCAGCACATCGTCAAAAATGATGACATCTGCCCAGTCAACCTCGGCTTTCCAGTCGTCCACCATGGGAACGAAGCCGGCGCCGACCTCGCGGTCGGCCGGGTTGGAAATGGAATACTTGACGTTGTGGCCTTCCTTGACGATGGTCCAGGCAAGGTCCCCGATCAGGCCATCGTAGGAAACGAACAGAAAATTCATGGGTTATTTCCGTATTAGGAGTGAATAGAAAAATTCTATGTTATCGGTGTTGGGCAAACAACGATGAGAAGACAAACAACTGTAAATAGTTCAGTTGCATTTTCTGTAATTCATGACTTGCCGGGCTGCATGACTTTGCGGCAAGCCTGTTTACATGCCGGGCAATTGCTGGATAATCCTGCCCCTTCGTCAATTAGCTATCCTGGGTAATCCCTGTTGTATGTGGTTCAAGAATCTTCGCCTGTATTGCCTCGCCCAACCCTTTGAATTAACTGTAGAAGATTTCGAGGCCGCCCTGGCCGAGAATGGTTTCGTGCCCTGCTCGAGTTATGAAAAGGAGCGCATCGGCTGGACCGCGCCACTGGGCGACACTGCGCCCGAAGGCGATGAGGCGCAAGCAGGCGCTGCGGCACCCATGCTCACCCACGTCGTCGGCGACTACATCATGATCTGCGCCCAGCGCCAGGATCGCCTGCTGCCGGCCACGGTCGTGCGGGAAGCCACGGCGGAAAAAGTTGCGGAAATCGAGGAGCGCCAGGCGCGCAAGGTCTATCGCAAGGAAAAGCGTGAGATCCAGGATGATGTCTACGCCGCTTTATTGCCGCGCGCCTTTACCCGCTCATCCCGCATTCATGCCTATATATCACGCCGCGACAACCTGCTGGTGGTGGATAGCGCCAGCGCCCCGAAAGCCGAGGAATTCCTCAATCTGCTGCGCGACACGCTGGGCTCGTTCCCCGTGTCGCTGCCCGACAGCAAGGTCGCGCCGTCCGCGGTCATGACGCGCTGGCTGAACAACGGCAAGGCCACCGACGGTTTCGTCATCAACGACGACTGTGAACTGGTCAGCCCCAAGGATGCCAGCAACGTGGTGCGCCTGAAGGGCCAGGACCTGGACGGGGAAGAAGTAAAGGTTCACCTGGAGGCGGGCAAGCAGGCGCGCCACCTGGGCGTGGTCTGGAACAGCCAGGTCGGCTGCAACATCATGGAGGATCTCAGCATCAAGCGGCTGCGGTTCGAGAATATCCGCGAGGAATCCGAGGGTTACGAGAACGAAACGCCGGCCGAAAAGTTCGACCAGGAGTTCGCCCTGATGACATTGCAGCTCAGCGATTTCCTAAAATCCCTGTTCACCGCCTTCGGCGGCCTGGAGGACCCGGGCAAGAAACTGCTGCCGGATAATAGAAAGAAGGAAGACTGATCGAATCAAGGGGGTCAGAGTAACTTGAAAATCAAGTTACTCTGACCCCCTTGATTTATGACCCCTTTATTTTTTACCTGCCGGCTGCCGCCCAGAGCTGGTCCTTCGTCTGCGGTTCGGCGCTGGAGTGCACGTTGATATAGCGGTCGAATTCGGTGACCCCGAGCCTGATCAGCGCCGGCACCAGGGCCTGCACGTGGTCGTTGCCCCTTTCACCCGGCGTGGGCAGGGAGAAGTCACCCTGGAACAGCACCCGCTCCTGCGGGAAATATGCCACCATCAGGCCGTTGGAATGCGGCGCAGGATAGATGTGCAGCATCTCCACGGTGTGGGTGCCGTCGGTGTAGGTCTTTCGGGTATCCACGGTTTCCACCCAGACCCGGTGCGGGTTTTGCGCCAGGGCGTCATCGAGCAGGGTGCGCGGCGTGTTGAGCGCGCGCTCGAAGAATTCGAGATTGTTGACCTGCGTGATCACCGTTGCGCCTTCAGCGACCGCCACCGGCAGGCCGGCGGTGTGGTCAGAATGCGGGTGGGTGTTCATGATGTAGCGGATTTCCTTGCCGGGCATCCTGCGCTTGGCTTCGGCGATGTAGGCCGCGATAGCTGCGTGGCTGGCGCCGGCCTCGAGCATCATGATGTGGTCGTCGAACTCGTAGAACAGCGAATCGTAACTGCCGCCTCCGCCGGTGGAGAAACGATACAGGTCGTTGCCGAGATCCTCGACCATCACTTCAACCTGGCCGCCACCGCCACCGAAGCCGCCGCCACCCTCGGCGGGCGCCGGGAGCAGGGAGGCGACGTTATTCATGTTGGCGCTCGCATTGGTGACCGACACCTGGAAATAGGGCCAGCCGCCGCGCTCCTGGGTGATGCTGGTGGGGGCCATGAAGCCGCCGAAGTCACGCCAGCCGGTGTACGAGGCGAAGACGTGCATGTCGCCCATCATGTTGTCGCCCACCCAGGTTTCCACGTGCTCGACAAGATTGTCGTCGTTGAGATAGCCGTTGATGACATAGCTGGCACCGGAAGGCGCCTTCACGTCAGGGCTCCAACTCAGCACGGTGTAGCTGTTGCCGTCGATGGCGCGCCGATTGACGCTTGCACCCTGTTCGGCCGCGCCTGCCAGGAAGCCCCAGGGCGTGATGTAGAACTCCAGGGAGTTGGCCCAGTTGCCGGACAGGGCGGACTGCTCCGCGGTGACCTGCTGGAAGAAGGTGCCGGGGCTGACCGCCGTGGAGCCACCGGGGCCGATGTTCAGCGTGTTGCCGGCGTGGCGCATCGCGGGCGCATTCAGGTCGATGACGCGCTGGTATTCCATGATCGGGCGCATCGGATCGTGGGTGTCTTCACAGATCATGTTGGTGGCATTGGCGCCGCACTGCTGGAAGGCGACGTTCTGCGCGGAACCGGACAGCATGACCGAATTGACGTTGCCCAGGGCGCGCCGGGCGTCGTTGACCAGGCCCCCGGCATCCTGTGCCGTGGCGGCGCAGCCGAACCCCAGAAAAATCGTTACTGCTATGGCCAGTTTCTTTATCATGTTAGTTTCCCCCTAGCGTAGTTATATATGTAGTTATATAAGTTGTTATGGAACGGGCAGCGAGTTCCGATTCTACCCACAGATGGACGGTGGATGGTATAGAAACCGGCTTCTCCATATACTTCAAAGGGACGATAAAGGGATAAAGGGATAAAAGGATAAAGGGCAGGCGGTTCGCCGGGCCGGAAAAATTCGCGATGTAGGCCGGATAAGGTCCGCAGGACCGCATCCGGCGTTTGCGGCGATATCCGACATCGCGACGTCAAAAAAATGGATTCAACGGGGGATGTGCAGATGAAGAAGCCAGGGGCCGGATTTGGCGCCATGATTATTTTCACTATGGCTTTGGTAAGCGCAGGCGCACTGGCACAACGCACGGCGGACATCGACTTCACCAGCGTCGGTCGCGGTGCGCCCCTCTCACCGGCCATACCGGGTCTCCTGCGCACGCCCCGGGAAGCACTGGAAAACTACCCGCCCGCCGAGTTCGATAACTATCCGGAACAATACTGGATGGTGGGTCCGTTCCGGGCAGCCACCCGCGCCAACGGCACCGGCACCGGCGACATTCAGGCATCGGCGACAAACGGTGAAGTGCCGGACGGAGTCACACCTTTGCCGGTGGATCTGTTCACCTCCGACGATTTCTACGCCGACCGGGCATTCTGGAGCGATCCCCGCTACTTTCGCTGCAATTCTTCCGAGGCCATCCAGGCGAGTTGGTCGTCGGGGCTGGTCGGGGACGACCCGCCACGCACGGCGGCCTGGGGCTACTGTGACCGGGATTATCCGCGCGAGGCCATCGTCAGTCCTTACGGCTTTGAAACCGCGCAGGCGCATTACGGGGCCTTGCTGGCGGAGACGACAGCCCGCGGCGGACCCACGCAGCATACATATGCGTCAGTCCCGGGTGACATGAACGGCCGCTTCGTATGGCCGCGCGGGCAGAACTGGAGCGCCGAGCTGTTCTGGAGCCAGGTGCCGACCGTGCTGTCGCTGATGACTGAGGAATACCAGACGCGCTTCGTGCAGGAGGCCTACCACCATGGCAACTCCAACGTGGCGCAGTGGCCGGCGCAGTTCTGCTGGCCGGAAGGTTTCATGCGCCGCTGGCATTACCACGGCGTCACCAACCAGCCGCACCAGGTGCTGGTAACGCCCGAGTTGGTGCAGTTCCTTGCCGGTGACGCCGACAACTTCATCACCAACATCCATATCGGCCGCTCCTTTAACATGGATGGCATCGTACCCCGCCTGGGTGCCGACGTACCGCGCTGGTACGGCGAGACTATCGGCTTCTGGGACGGCGAAGTGCTCATCACCTGGACCTCCAATATCCAGGGCTGGAAGGTGCATGGCGGCATGGAGTTTTCCAACAAGATGCAAGCCATCGAGATCTACACGCCTAACCGCGATGCCGATGGCAATCTCTACGGCATCAACCAGGAAGCTATCTTTTACGATCCCGACGCACTGGTGGAGCCCATCCGCATGGTGCGCAACCTGGAAAAGGTGGGCGGGCTCAACGATGGCGATCCCTACCAGTTCATCGAGTGCATCCCGACCATCTTCAATGTGAGTGGTGAGCCCACCCTGGTTGCCCCGGGTGAGGTCATCGACTACCAGGTGCCCGACATGTACGGCAGGCCATGGGCGCAGAACTGGGAGCGATTCCATGAGCAGGGCATGGAGGGGGTGCCCCAGGAGAGAGATATATTCAGTTTTGAATAAGGATGTGATTCACCATAATTTGCGCAATACCAAATTATTCCTTGCTGATAGTCCAGGTACAAAGAACAGATTCAATCACCACTTTACAATCAGCAAATTGAATCAGGTGGTATGAAAGTACTGGAGAGTGGCGCGCAATACTATAAAGCAGTTATTGCATCGTCAGGATTGAATTTCGTGCCGTGTATCCGGAGTATATTGCGACTGGCATTCTTGACGGAGCAATGAAACCATCCAGAATATCACGACCAGATGATATTGCCTGAAAATTTATAACCCTCGCCACGCAAGGTAACGATATGGTTGAAATTCGAGTACCTGCTTCTGAGCTTTTTCCTGATTTTGCCAATCAGTACATCAATGCTGCGGTCGAGTGGGGCCCAGTCCTTGCCCTTCATGAGATCCATGAGTTTATCCCTTGAAAGGACTTTGCCATCTGCACGCATAAGGATTTCAAGCAATTTCATTTCCTGTCCAGTAAGAGAAACGATTGTACCATCAGGAGCCGTAATGATGTGCTTGCCAAAATCACAGATCCAGCCTTCAAAGGTCGCAATGAGGAGTGAATTCAAGGTGGAATTATGGTTTGCCAGCGTTGCGGCAGGCGGTTTGGTTCGTCGTAATACGCTGCGGACTCGAGCAAGCAGTTCACGCAGCTCGAAAGGTTTAATTAAATAATCATCAGCACCGATTTCCAGGGCAACGACTTTGTCAATTTGTTCGTTACTGCCAGAGATGATAATGACGCCAATGTCATGATTGGCGCGTATGAATTGTGCAATTTCAAGCCCATGGCCATCGGGTAAAGACAAATCGAGAAGCACCAGGTCGGGCGTTGACTTTGCAAGCGCGATCATTGCTTCTGCATATGTCGCTGCCCCGGATGTCTTGAATTCAAAATTTTCAATAAACCGGGATATTGTCCTGATAATCCTGGGGTCATCATCAACAATCAGCAAGTTGCAAGGCATAATTAATTACTTAAAGTTACATCGCGTTACAAATAGTGAATTTTGGTGCAGTTTAGCGTATTAACATGTGCCATAATATTTGCAGGAATATTTTTTGTAAATAAGGATTTAATGATTCGCCATGAAAATATTTAATGATAAAAAAAAAATAATTTTTCGCAGATTTGATTTTTTTACCAAAGTTATATTGGCCGCGGTTTTTGTTCTCGCTGTATCCATGTACTTCGAATTTAATGCTAGATATTTAAGCGAAGCATATGTTGGCTTTTTTCTCTGGGAATGGTTGGGAATAACGGCGCTTGTTACATTATTGGTGGCGCGACTATATATTGTTCAGTCAAATGCAAATGCCAAAAATCTGGTTGAGAGAGTCAAATCAAGACAATTAGAAATAAATAAAATCATTATAAATATGACAACAGGCCAGCTTGAGGGAAATGGCAGGCAATGGATTTTTGAGCGGATGCTTGATGGACTTTTGCAATTAACGGAAAGTGAATATGGATTTGTTGGCAAAGTTGTAGAAGAAAAGGGGGTGAAATTCCTGCGGACTTTTAGCATCACAGATATTGCCTGGAATGATGAGACCAGTGCTCTCTATAATTCTGAAGGGATGGAGTTCAGAAATCTGAAGACTTTATGGGGCGCAGTGATTACGCAGGATGGTGTTGTCATAAGTAATGATCCAGCCAATGACCCAAGGTCGGGAGGCATTCCTCATGGCCACCCCCCCATGAATTGTTTTTTGGGATTGCCGATTAAGTTTGCTGGTGAAGTAATAGCCGTTCTGGGAGTGGCGAACAAAGATGGCGGCTATAAAAATGAAGATGTAGATGAAATATCCACCTTTATTAATGCCTGCGGCTTTGTCATTTGGGCAGAAGAATTAAAGCAATCTAACGAGTGGGCAAAAGAAGATTACATGAGGTTATTTGCTGCAGCGCCTCAGATGGCTGTTTACGGTTTATATTCTGAAGAGAATCATACTTTGACCGACTGCAATGAATTGTTCTGTCAAAAAATGGGTTATTCCAAAGCAGAAATTTTGTCTTTGCCTGTTGAAGAATTGCTTACGCCTGATTCGTTGCATGAGGTAGAAGAGGATATCAGCCTGGGTGATGCCTGGAAAGGCTCTTATGAGGTGCCGCGAAATTGGATTAAGAGCGATGGCACCATTTTGATAACCATTGGATCCGTGGTTCCAGTCATTAGAAATGGAATAACAATAGGTTATCAGGGCACGTTTAGGGATGTAACAGAGATTGATTTACTGAGAAGTGAAACTGTAATGCTGAGTGCACAGCTTCAAAAAATCTTATCTTCTATGTCGGATGCGCTGCTGGTGATAGATCAGGAGGGGTTGATAGTTGAGGCAAATAAAGCTGCTGAACGAATTTTCAGGGTAAATTTTGCAGATAAAGAAAGAATGCATTTATCTGAATTCCTTTCGCCTGCAAGTCTTGAGTTATTAAATGACAAATACAAATTCCCGGGAAAGGAAGTCAAGGAAGAAGTGATTGTCTTTAATGAAAAAGTTGAGGGTTGTACGAGGGATCACAACAAAATATATCTGGATGTGAGTGTAAGCTCTACTCGATATGCCAATAAAGACTGTTACGCATTGGTAGCGCATGATATGACGTTATATGAAAAAACATTGGCAATAGCGGAAGCCAATGCCATAAAGGTCAAGAATCTTGCTACAAATCTTTCTGAATTCATTAGATCGGCCGCAGTACCGATTATTGGTATTGATCATAAAGGTAATATTAATGAATGGAATCGAAAAGCTGAGCAGACTTTCGGAGTTTCCAGGCAAGATGTCATCGGCAAGAATTTGATGCAGCATTATGTTCCTGGTCACTACAAAGTTGGATTTGAGAATATTTTAAAAAAAGCGCTTGAAGGCGAAGAAACTGAGAATTATGAAGTAGTGATTCCTGCTAAAGAAGAATTAAGCCTTGAAATGCTTTTGAATATAACGCCTAGATATAATTCATCAGGTACTATTTCAGGCGTAATTATTGCGTGCCAAGATATTTCAAAATTAAGACAAAAAGAACGAGAACTTGCCAGATCGGACAGGTTGGATAGCCTTGGAAAATTGACTGGCGGCATAGCGCATGATTTCAACAATCTGCTCGCGGTTATATCTGGAACATTGGAATATATGGATGAGTATATTCCTGTAAATTCAGTTGAATTTGAAGAATTACTTGAAGATGCAAAGTCGGCGGCAAAGGATGCTGCCGCGTTGACGCATGGCCTGCTGGCGTTTGCAAGGCAACAGCATTTTGAATTACAGGTTGTTGATTTAAGAGCAGGAGTCAAAAATTCAGTACGCCTTCTTAAACGCACTTTAAAAGATGGAATTGTTCTTAACCTGGAGTGCCAAAATAAACCCATAATGACTTTGCTGGATCCTGCCCAGCTAGAGAGCTGTATTATAAACCTGTGTGTGAATTCCCAGGATGCTATAGCTGGGAATGGAGTCATCAATATCGACGTTAAAGTTCAAGACAGGGCGTGGGTGGAAAAACGACTAGGTAAAAAATTGGATTATATGTCGTATGCCCAATTAATCGTTGAAGACAGCGGGAGCGGCATAGCCGATTCTGTCAAAAACAGGATCTTCGAGCCATTTTACACGACCAAAACGCACGGAGCTGGAACTGGATTAGGGCTAAGTATGGTGCATGGCTTTGTTGAACAATCAGGTGGATTTATGCATGCCTGCACTTCTGACACTCTTGGTGGGGCCAGATTTGAATTGTATTTACCGATTAGTGAAATCAAACCCGCGCAATTAATAAATAGAAAAGATCGGGCCAAGATTGCTCTCGAGAATTATGTGATCATGCTTGTCGAGGATAACTATCGTTTAAGAAAAGTGGCAGCACGAACGTTGAAAAGACTTGGCATGCAGGTTATCGAGGCGGAAACAGCGGATGAAGCCTTGATAAAATTGGATGAAGTTTCGGTATGCGATATTTTGTTCAGTGATATTCAACTACCCGGTAAGTTAAATGGAAGACAACTGTCAAAATTGGCGAAAGACAAGTATCCGAAGATTAAAGTTCTTCTGACTTCAGGATATGAAGAACCCTGGGCACAGAATGGTGATGTTGAAAAAAATGGCGAAGTTCTGAAAAAGCCATACACTAAAGCCGATCTAGAGAGGGCGTTAACAGCTATTTCCGATAACTGAAAAATTACAATTAGTCACAATGTGGTAAACGTCGCGTTACACAAAGCGGCTAATCTATAACCAAAGCTTACTGCTAATAAGGAGTTACATGTGAATGTGAAAGCTATGGTTATGGATGATGATCCAAGGGTGTGCAGAGCACTGAGCCGTGTCATTACTAAATCAGGTTTTGATGCTATTACATTGTCAGATCCGCAAAAATTCATGGCTACCTTGGCTAAGGAAAAGCCTGATTTATTATTTCTGGATCTAAACATGCCAAATGTAGATGGTGTCAAGTTGCTCAATGATATTCCGCTGGATTTTCCTATTGCGGTGCATATTATAAGCGGGGTGGATCCGTCTGTGCTGGCTAGTACATACAAAATGGACAGGGCCAGAAATGGGCTGGTCAAGGGAGTGATAACAAAGCCATTTGATTGGTCGAAAATCATCGAGCTATTGGTTTCGGCAAAGGTTGAGCTTGAAAGCGCTGGCTTTCTGAGAAATAGTGCATTATCGCCGAATGCGTATCCCAAACCTGCAATACCGATCACTGAGAAAGATCTGGATAATGCCATCAAAAATCTCCAAATCAAGATGAATTATCAGCCCAAGATTGCCCTTGATACTGGGAAAATAGTCGGTGTGGAAGCCCTTGCGCGCTGGATACACCCGACATTCGGCAATGTCCCCCCCATGCTGTTCATTCCTTTTGCGGAATCAAGCGGCCAGATACTGGAGCTGACAAAGTACCTTTTTAACTACGCAATTAGTGATTTTTCAATTTTAAAGAAAAGGTTTGGCGAGGATTTGAAGCTGGCATTCAATGTTTCAGCATGCATATTAGGCGAATCAACATTGCCGGACATCTTGGAACAATGTGTGGAAAAACATTCCTTGCAAGCTGGGAGTATTATTCTGGAAGTTACAGAAACGGCCAGTAGCCAGGATAAAGTCAAGACTATGGAGATATTGTCAAGGTTCAGGATTAAAGGCTTTGAACTGTCCATGGATGATTTTGGGACAGGATATTCCACGTTATTACAACTGCTGGATTATCCATTTTCCGAATTAAAAATAGATCGTAGCTTCATCATTGGATTGCAGGATAACAAAGATAGCGAGAGCAGGATAATCGTAGAGTCCACATTGAAGCTTGCTGAAAAATTCGGCTTGAAAACCGTTGCTGAAGGAATTGAGGATTCCGAAACCCTGAAATG
>Ga0181587_10004084_pt1 | contig 12080 bp, 9 predicted proteins | sample 071ome_27_FD_132463 | JGI IMG/M metagenome (GOLD analysis project Ga0181587, IMG submission 132463) | Coastal salt marsh microbial communities from the Groves Creek Marsh, Skidaway Island, Georgia - 071409AT metaG (megahit assembly) | ecosystem: Environmental > Aquatic > Marine > Intertidal zone...
CACCTTGAGTCGTCATCGCAATCCTGTTCGACTCCTCCAGGCGATTTATCGCCAATCGATTCCGTTCATCGGAGATTTGATGGATAAGTTGGAAAAAGCAATGGATGACTGTGATATCGTGGTGTCCAGTTACCTGTTTGCTCATTTCCGGGTGTTGGCGCAGAAAAAGAACAAGCCTTTTGCCGTCATTACCTTTTGTCACAACGTCGTACCTTCTCCTCACTATCCACCATTTCCTGCAGTCAAGCTCTGGCTAATGCCTCGGTTTGCCAAAAGTTTCTGGAATAAATTTTTGTGGAAAGCTTCTGATAGATTTATTCTGCTAGCCTTAAACCGCACAATGGGGAAACACCTTAAGAGAGCTGGTCGTCCGAAGATTAAGAATTTTATTATGAATCCCGGAGACATTTCCCTTGTTGCGGTTTCGGGAAAACTAATGGAAATGACTCATCATTCCACGGCTTCTTCGAAATTTCAATTTACCGGGTACCTGCGTTGGCAAGCGGCGGAAAATCCGGAACTGGGTTCGGAGTTAGAGGAATTTTGTGAAGGCCATAAAGTCCCGATTCTGAATTTTGGAAGCGTCTCTTTTGACAAAACTGAGCAAATAATGGAACGCTTCATGAACCATTGGCCGTCAGGCAAAAAGCTCATTGTCCAGACGGGGTGGGCCAATTTGGCTGCTTTTGTCCACCGAACTGAAGTGAAGGTCATCGGGAAAGTCTCTCATGACCAACTTTTCCGTTACGGTTCGGTAATTATTCACCATGGAGGTGCAGGGACAACAGCTTCCGCTTTACATGCAGGTGTACCCCAAATTGTGATCCCCCATTTTGGAGATCAGTTTCTATGGGCCAGGGAAGTTCGGAGATTGGGAACAGGCATCCGTGTACGCCGAAGAAGTTGGCCGGAACGGCTCATTTCTGGAGTGCAGTTTATTGAGTCTGAGCCGATCTATCAGGAGCAAGCGACAAAGGTTGCCAAGATCTTAGAGTCAGAAGATGGGGAGCAGAATGCAGTGTCCGCCCTGGAAAGCCTTCATGCAAGTTGGCAAGCACGGGTTTAGTGAATACTAGAGTTCGTTGTGAACGAACAGGCGAGCCCCCAGTAATGGCTTCCTATCAGGCAAATGCCTGGCTAGGTTTTCGTTGATGGGTAAGAACCAAATTTTGCAAAAAAAAAGCCTGTGAGGGAGACTCACAGGCTTTTGCAGTTTCCGGTAGGAAACAAAATAGATTAAACAGCGTCCTTAAGTTTGGAACCAGCCTTAAATTTAACGGCTTTGGATGCTGGGATTTGAATCTTTTCTTTGGTCTTAGGGTTGACGCCAGTGCGGGCAGCACGGTCGACAACAGAAAAAGTACCGAAACCGATGATCTGTACTTCGCCATCATTTTTGACGCCTTGAATGACTCCTTCGAGTACTGCAGTAACTGCTTTTTCAGCGCAAGCTTTGGAGCAGTCGTCTCCAATGATATTTTGTACAGCTTCAACAAGTCCTGATTTATTCATGTGATTCGCTTAATTTTAGAGGGTTGATAAGTTCATGTTCGAGTTTTTAAAACTCTGCATCTATCTGGTCTACAGAAAGTAGGCCCGTCAACCCCAAATCCTAGAAAAATTCAACTTTTCTGTGATTTTTTTGAAATTGGGCGGAAATTTGGGTCAATTTCACCCTGAATTCCATCAATTGAGAGCTGTAGTAACCGATTCAGTGCTTCCAAAAAGGGAACATTTTCACTTTTTGAGAATTGTTCTGCCCTTTTTACCAACTGTTTTGCCATCTTCGAAGCTTGAGAAGAAGGAGCCCCCAATTGCTCGAAGATCCGAGCAACTTGTTTGTCTGCATCCGGTTCGGTTTCCATGTTCAGCAGGTCTCTCCAATATGTAAGGGATTTCCTGACGCCAGTTTCCAATCCGCGGAATCTTCGTTTTCCACGAATTTCCTCCGCAAAAGAGCCAAGCCAAGCCAAGTGTTCTCCGCAACTCCTGGACAGGCACTCCTGAGTTCTCCAGCTTCGGCCTCTCCACAAAGAATCTTTTCACCGGATGTGGGCACGACGCCATCTCCCTGCACCTGGTAGATCCGGCGCTGTACTTTTCCCATGGCTTTCAACCGGGCCATAACCTCCTGTCCAAGAAAGCACCCTTTATTAAAAGATACGGCCACCTCTTCCAAACCACCTTCCTGTGGCAATTCTTCAGGTCCTATATCCTGTGGCACGGCGATGACGCCATCCTGAAGTCGAATTTGCTCCAGTTCTTGTGCAGATCTGCAGTTTTCCGGAGTTTTCTCATTTTTCGGTAGGATGACATCCCAGTGCTCCGCCTTCATCCATCTGCCGGGAAAGACGAGCGTTCCCTCCGGTCGTTCCGGCTTCTCCCTTTCTTTTATAATGTAACTTCCTCCTGCCCGGACCAATTGGAACTCCACATCATCCGCGATGACATTCTCCTCCAACAAGTCCGCCAACTCTTCAAGAGGGCAGTGGTAACTCACCACCGCAAATTCATCATTCTGCAGCCCATAGACAAAGCCATCGGCACGGACTTTCCCTTTTAAGCTTAAAAACAATCCATAGGCAGACTCGCCTTGCTTGATTTCCCGTATGTCTTGGCTGAACTGTCTGTGTAGATAGTCCCTGGCATCTTCTCCAGATACCTGAATCCATCCGGCAATCTCAGTGCTCCATATCTCGTCTGTAGCTTTCATCATCTGCAAAATTAGAATTATCTCCGCATGCTGGACACTCATTGCACCTTTTCAAGCTTGATAGCCTACGGGAAAAAACTATCAACCTACGCCCCGTGCAAAAAACATCGGACATACGCATCACCCAGAACAATCCGCTTCCTACACCGGAGACCTTGCGTCAAGAGATTGCCAAGACTGAGAAGCAAGCGGACTTTGTTCTGGAATCCAGAAATCAGATCGCCCGAACCCTACGTGGGGATGACGATCGCCTTCTTGTCATAGTCGGCCCCTGCTCGATTCATGACACCCAGGCAGGCCTTGAATATGCTCAAAAGCTGGCCGATCTGTCACGTGAGGTGGAGGATCGCATCCTCATTGCCATGCGTGTTTATTTTGAGAAACCCCGTACCACAGTTGGCTGGAAGGGCCTGATCATGGATCCGGATCTCAATAACACCTGCAATCTTGAAAAAGGTCTCCGAACCGCACGGAATTTCCTGCGAGACATTCTGGACCTTGGATTACCCACCGCCACGGAGTTGCTGGACCCCATCACCCCGCAGTATATAGCCGACCTTCTTTCCTGGGCCGCCATTGGAGCCCGTACTACTGAATCGCAAACCCACCGCCAGATGGCCAGCGGTCTCTCCATGCCGGTTGGCTTCAAAAATGCCACTTCCGGCAATGTCAAAACGGCCGCAAACGCCATTGTCGCGGCTTCCAGAGAACAAACCTTTCTCGGTATTGACCGGGATGGCAAAGCCTCTGCCGTGACCACTTCTGGCAATCCAGACTGCCACCTGATCCTACGTGGTGGGGAAAATGGTCCGAACTACGATGCGGACTCCATTCACAGTGCTTACGATACTTTACAGAATTCGAGCATTCCAACCCACATCATGGTGGACTGTAGTCATGCCAACAGTTCCAAAGATCCAGCTCAGCAGCCACAAGTCTTCTGGGAAGTCTTAAAATACTTCCAGGATGATGAACATTCGGTAACCAGCGTTATGCTGGAAAGTAATCTCAAGCACGGAAGCCAGAAATTCCCTACCGCTGAGGGAGTCGAGCTGGAGTATGGAGTTTCGATCACCGATGGCTGCATCGACTGGGAAACGACGGAAGATTTAATTCGTGCTGCCTACGAACAGCTTTCCTGACCCCTTCACTCTTTGTTAAACCTAAACCTCTAACTACAACTACATAAAGTATCCCCCAATTATGAGCAATTCGCCAATTCGTGTCGCCGTAACAGGAGCCGCTGGTCAAATCGGCTACTCTCTTCTCATTCGCATTGCCTCCGGTGCTGTGTTTGGTCCAGACCAGAAGGTCGCTCTCAATCTGATTGAAATTCCCCAAGCCATGCAGGCTCTGGAAGGTGTGGTCATGGAACTCGATGATTGTGCTTTCCCATTGCTTCAGGACATCGTCGCAACCGACAATCTGGACACAGGTTTCAACGGAGCCAACTGGGCACTGCTTGTCGGCAGTGTGCCCCGCAAGCAAGGCATGGAGAGGAAGGACCTCCTCGGCATCAACGGCAAAATCTTCACCGGGCAAGGACAGGCCATTCAGAAAAATGCCGCTTCCGATATCCGCACCCTGGTGGTCGGCAACCCTTGCAACACCAATTGCCTCATCGCGATGAACAATGCTCCAGACGTTCCCAAGGACCGTTGGTTTGCCATGACCCGCCTGGATGAGAATCGTGCTAAGACTCAACTTGCCCAAAAAGCCGGCGTTCATTCCTCCGCCGTCACCAATATGACGATCTGGGGTAATCACTCTGCCACCCAGTATCCAGATTTCTATAACGCCAAGATTGATGGGAAAAATGCCAACGAAGTCATTGGCGACGAAACTTGGTTCAAGGACACCTTCATTCCAACCGTACAACAACGCGGTGCTGCCATCATCAAGGCCCGTGGCCTTTCCTCTGCCGCTTCGGCCGCCAACGCTGCTGTCGATTCCGTGGTTTCTCTTTGCAACCCAACCCCCGCCGGGGACTGGAATAGCGTAGCCGTCTGTTCCGACGGTTCCTACGGCACCGAGGAAGGTCTCATCACCTCCTTCCCCATTACCGCCGATGGCAATGGAGGTTGGGAAATTGTGCAAGGTGTGCCGGTCAATGACTTCAGTCGTGACAAGATTGACGCTACGGTTGCTGAACTTGCTGGTGAACGCGACATGGTCAGCGACCTGTTGCCTTCCTAAGCAACAAACACAGACAGATTTTTACTCTGTAGGAAAAGGCGGGCGTTTTTGCCCGCCTTTTCTGGTTTTTGCAGCGGCAGAAATGGCGGAACACTACGGGGAAATAGGTCGTTTAGGACTTATGGGACCTATCTGACCTGCGGTCTCCCTAGGGGTGGCTTCCCGTGCTTGGTGGTTTACTTCACGATTTCACAATCGGGGAGGGCTTTGCTGATTTTGAGGAGCCCGATGTCGGAAAAGCCGATGCAGTTGCTAATGTCGAGGTATTGGAGGGTTTGGAAATGGGCTAGGGTGGAGAGAGCTGTGTCGGTGAGGTTTTCACAGCCGGAGAGGGTCAGTTCAGAGAGTTGAAGTGGTTGGAGGTGTGCAATGGCCTTGTCGGAGATGGGGGAGTTGTCGAGGTAGAGGTTTTGGAGACTGGAGAGTTTTGCCAAGTTGGCAAAATGTGGGTCCTGGAGGTGGTGGCAGTCGGCGAGGTTGAGTTCTTTGAGTTTGGGCATCTTGGAGAGGTGCTGAAAGCCTTCACCGGTAAGGCCTTGGGTATGCCAGAGATTGAGGACTTGGAGATTGGTTAGCCCGGCAAGATAGGAGAGGCCCTTGTCATCAAAATTATCGTTGTCGCAGATAGTCAGGTGGGTGAGGGCTTTGTTGGTGCCAATGGTTTGTAGGCTTTGGTTGGTGAGGGCACGGATGCTGCCGACGTTAAATTTTTGCAGGTGAGGAAGATGGGAAAATGCCGCGACGCCCATGTCCGTTAAGGGGAGGCATTGGTAGAGGTTGGCATTGACCAAGGTGTCCTTGCAGGGAAGTTCCTGAAAGGCTGCGTCGGTGAGGCTTTTGGATTCTACAAGGTAGAGATCCGTGAGGGCAGGAGGGAAAATCAGCCCGTTGCCTTTGTGAGCCCAGCAGAAACCCATGTTGAGGTGTTTTAACTTGGTCAGTTTGGCAAAGGCTTGGGTTGCAGCTTTATCCTGAATGCCTACGCAGCCGTAGAGATTGAGCGACTGAAGTTCCGACATGGCGCCAATGTGTTGAATGGCGTTTCGGATGCCATTGTGTTGGCTCAGATCCAGATGGGTGAGCCCTGTGAACTCTTTGAGGGATTCCAGGCCCTGATCATTCAAGGTTCCCCGGAAGCAGGAGAGATTGAGTTTCCGGAGGGTTGTTTTGTGGTTCAATTGATCGAGACCTTTACCGGTAAAGTCCCGGCAATTCCGCAGGTCCAATTCCTCCAACTGCAAGTCTTTGATGATGCCCAGCACTTCTTGGGTTTCTTTACCGGAGGTGCTGTGTACCCCGAGTATGCGGAGCTTGGGTAATTTGGAGAGAACTTGATATCCTGCTGATGTAATCCGATGCGAATCCAGCCAGAGTTCTTCCAGGTTTTTCAGGTTGGCGAGGTGAACCATGTCTTTGTCAACCAGTCCGGCTCGGCGAAGATCCATTTTCGTCCATGAATCATCATGAGTGAGTTCTTTGAAAGAATTGGCGTTGAAACGTTCTATTGAGTCGTAGGTGTAGGATTTGGCTGATAGGATTTGGGGCAGGCAGAGTAGTAGGATTCCACAGCAGGCTATGGAATGGAAAGCGGCAGCAGGCTGCCGCAGTCCAAGGCGGGCAAAGCCAGATAGGAAAGTGGATATGTGTGCGAAGCAGTCTGCTGCCCCTTTGGTCAAGGTCGCCTTGCTGCCTTGAGAGTATGCAACTAATGACATTGCGGACTCAGGCCAGGAGTTCACTCAACGGACCTTTTTGCATGTCCAGTTTGCCCAAAGCAAAATCGGGTTGGCCGAAGTGCTCTTGTTCAATGCCTGCCACGTGACAAATGGTGGTCAGCCAGTTTCCAAGGGTTTGTTTGTGGTTTGCAGCTCCGTAACGTGGATAAGCGATGTAGCGGCCTTGGGATTTTAATTTTCCGGCGATGTTGCCGAGGGCAAACATGGGCCATTCGGTGGCACTGGAGTGGTGTTTATCAGAGTTGTCGCTCAGGTAGACGATCAAGGTATTGTCCAGCATGGTGCCGTCGCCTTCGGGTACTTGAGCCAGGCTGTCAGCCATTTTGGCAATCAGATCGATATGAAATTTGCGAATCATGTTGCGGCAAACCTGGGAGGAGAGGGAACCACTGCTTGAACCGTGGCCGATGGAGTGAACTTTGGGGGTGATGCCCAGTCCCTGGTAGGAGGAATTGAGGTCATCGCAATGCAGGGTGATGACATTGCTGATGCCGGTGACCAAGGCGGCGGTGGCCATGTCGAAATGGGCGCCGAGATGGTCGGTGGTGAACTTGGAGGTGTACTTATCCGTGGGTTTGGGAGCATGTCCCTTGAGGATGCCCTGCATGGAAATGAGCTGGGTGCGGCGGTTCCGGAGTGCTTCAAATCCAGCGAGGTACCCACCGAGTTTTTCCCGTTCATGACCTGGGAGTTCCTTCTGCAGCTTTTTGATGTCTTCACTCATGGCGTCGAGAACATTGCCCGTTCGGGTGTATTTCGCCTTGATGTTGCCTCCTTCTGCGATGCTTCCGTAGAGGTTCTGATAGGCCAGTTCAGGATTACATTGGAAGGGGAGCTGCTTGTTGCGATCCGCTGCCGAGATGGAAGGATAAGCTGTGCCTTGGCTGCCGTCTCCCATCTTCAGGCCGATGTGGTTGAAGACGGAGGGAAACTGGGTGGACAGGAAGCCGTCGATAGTCGGGGCAAGAGGTTGAGCGGTGGCCGTGGCTTTGTAAGCTCCGAGAGCTCCATAGAAGGCACTGTGGCCACTGTTGCACATCTTGCCGCTCAGTCCCTGGAGGATGGTGAGACGATTTTTGAAAGGTTCCAGTGATTGCAGGCTGTCCGGCAGTTTTTTGCCTTCCAGACTTGCATCCACGATCTTGTCGCCGCCGTGAGTGAGACCTTCCGGGTTCAGGTACTCCGCCTGCAAACCACTGCTCTTGACCACGAACACAAATCGCTTGGGCAAGTTTCCCTTCTGGGCGGCTTCCATGTGGGCAAGGAAAGGGGAGAGCAGACTGGCTCCTGCACCTTTCAAGAGTGTTCGGCGTGAAGTGATCATGGTTTTATTTTCTATATAAAAAGGAATCGGAAGTGAATAGCGAGATCAGCGTCTCTTTGAAGCTGCCACCGCTTTCGAGATAGGCTTTGTCCATGCGGATCAGGGTTTGGGAGTCGGAGAGCCTTTCATTGCGTCCCATCCAATAACGAAAAACGTGGCGCAGGAAGCTCTGTCTTGTGAGGTCACTGCTGGCAATTTTCTGCATCATGTCGGCAAACCCCTGGACTTTTCCATCCAGGCCCGGAATGCCCGTGTAGGTAATTTCACCGGATGTGTTGACCGGCTTGCCCAGCTCCGTTTCCCGAAAGCGACCGACATGGTTGAAGGCTTCGAAAGGCATCCCGAGTGGATTCATTTTTTTGTGGCATCGCCAGCAGGCTTCTTCTTCCACTACGGAAAACCGTTCCCGAAGCGTCCTGTGTTCATCATCGGGAATTTGGGCATCCACATTGATGGGCACATCCATGACGTAGCCAGCCAAGAGCTTTTCCCGAATCCATTTTCCGCGGCGTACGGGATCGTTGTCAAAGTTACCACTGTGAGCCACGAGCCAGGAGGGTTGTGTCAGAACCCCCACCCGCTGACCTTCAGGAGCCTGTAGCGCTTGCTTTGACTTGGCCTCGTAGGCGACTTCCAGAGGGTTCAAATTGTAGCTTTGAAGGTCGTGGGTCTCGATATACTTTTCCTTCCCGCCCTTACGTTTGATCTCATCCGGGCGGTTGGTGCCAGACCAATAGGAAGTGAAGATTTTATCTGTGGTGAGGAGTTCGTAGAGGACATTCTTGTCTTCCTTCAGGATGTGAAGGATGAGAGTATCAGTGTCGTACATCAGCCTTACTGGAGAGTGGTTGTGGTATTGTTTGAATCCCTCACGCTTTTGGAATTGTTCCACATCTTTGAATACGGTTGACGCTTTGTGGTAACCAAAGAATTCGCGGAAAAATTGCAGGATTCTCGGGTGGCGGACAGAGCTGATCTTAGAGTTGTGATTGGGGAACATCGTGCCAGGACGTTCATCCAGCAACTTTCTGACCACTGCTTCCACGTCCTCTCTGGTCTTTAATTTTCCTTCTCTCATCAACTCGACCATCCAGCCACTGGGCCGGTAGGTGGGGTTGCCTTTCGTCAATGTCTCCTTGATCACAGGTTCACTGTCCTTGGTGTAGGCATCGACGCTTTCAAATTCGGTATCTACGCCAAAGGCGGGAGTGTCATTGAAGGCATAATGGATCGCATAGACCAACTCCTGAGGCGACAACATCCGGCGACCATGTTCATCGGGTTCACCCATTCCGAGTTCCATCCGATAGACGAATTCCGGCGACAGCGTGATATAAATCAGGACAGACTGAAGTGCCATTTTGTTGCCCAGTGGTGCATTTCTCTGGAAAACTTTTTCCCAATAATGACTGCGTTCCTCCTCTTCCGGGAATCGTCTCAAGAAAAGTTGAAAGGCTAAGTCCAGAGCATCATTGAAGTCTGACTTCTCAATCGGGTCCAGAGAGTTGACGATCTTTTTAAAGACTTTCGGAATGCGACCACGTCTTTCAATGCTGCTGGTCTCCACACCTCCAACAAATCCACCATGATTGTTCCCGTGGCGACTGTCCTTGTTTTTCACCTCGGTGACCACCTTCACCATCAACCCTTCCGTCAGGATCTCCGCCATCTTTTCCGAGTTGGTCAGAAGGGCCTCCAAAGATGCCTGGTCGGCCTGGATGGTCGCGTAGTCCGTAAACCCCGAAGCATGGTGAACGAATTCGTAAAATGGATTGGCGTACCTTGAATTGTTAAAGTAGCGGGTAGTAATGACCTTGCCTTTGTGAGGACCTCGTTTGACGACATTGCGGGGATTGATGCGGGCGGCACTGCCGATTTTTACACTCAACCATGGAGTCCTTCCATAGTGGTTACTCCAAATTCCATCATAGATCGCGGGACGTTGCCGCCAAAGCCGAGCCGGGGTGTAGGGTGCATCTTTCACGCTGCCGTCAAAAAGCGTCTTGTGATCCACATAATTGCCGAACTCCGGAAGCAGCAGTTTCTCATCCAGACCAAATCCACGTCCATACCGAATCAATTGCCCGTCCAACCAATTGAGAAAGACCTGTTTCTCTCCTGACGAAGGCTGCCGTTTCGCTTTTTCCGGAGGCATTTCACCAAACTGGATCTGGGCAAACACTTCGTTCCAGATGTCCCCAGTTTCCGCATCCTCCATATTGGGCGAAAGGTTCAGCAAATTCAGGTCACCTTTGGGCTTTTCCTTCCCATGGCAACTGAGGCAATTGGCTTCCAGGAAGGGGAGAGCAAATTCCTCGTAGGCGATTTTATCCGGTTGAACGGCCCCCAAAGAAATGACTCCACAAACCAGGCAACTCAGGAATTTGGATAGGTCTTTCAACTTTCTGGAATTAGGCATGATCAAACCCTTCATAGAGGCACAGGAAAAAATTATCTACCTTTTTCCCCCGTTTCCCCCGGAATCCGACAAGATTTTTCGCAAAAACGTACTTCGGTGAACCTTCGACGGACCATGATTACGAAGGGCTTCGCGATGCTGTTGAGTTCCGTAACCTTTGTGCTGAGCAAAGCCGTATTGGGGGAATTGCTTATCGAGTTCGACCATCTTGCGGTCCCGCATGGTCTTGGCAACAATGGAAGCCATCGCGATGGCCATGGAAGTGCCATCTCCTTTGACAATTGCCCGGTGGGTGTACTCCAGAGCTTTCACCGGCTTTCCATCCACCAGGATCAACGAAGGTGGTTTTTCCGAATCTTGAAATAAGGGCAGATCTTCCAGGGGACTTTGAGGCAGGAACTGATTCGGTAAGCCCGAAATGGCTCGGTTCATAGCGACAGAGGTGGCTTGCAGGATGTTGATCTGGTCAATCTCCTCCACCGAAGCTTCCGCCCAGTGAAACCATAAATACTCCTTTTGCACCGCAGTTTCCAACCAACTGAACAGCTCCAACCGGACTTCTTCCGGAATCTTTTTGGAATCGTCAAATTTCTTGAGAATTTTCAGCCTGGATCGTTTGGCAAAAAAATCGGGAAGCAGCCCTACAGCTGCAGCCACAACCGGACCTGCCAAAGGCCCTCGCCCCGCTTCATCGACTCCGATCAATGCGGAATGCTGGCGGATCGCCTTTCGGTCGTAGGCAAACAACGGAGGAGTCACAATACCTCAGTGGCCGTTTTGAAGTGCATCTTGGCGTAATTGCGGAGTGCCGCCGGCCCCTGTTGGCTGATAATGTTCCGAGCCGCTTCCTTCACCGCAGCACTGGCCCCCTTGGGGAGTTCAATGCCCGCCTGATCCGAAAGTTTTTCCATTTGGCGAACATATTCTGCCCGGGCGATGATCGAGGCCGCCGCTACGACCGGATCTTCTTCCGCCTTGGTACGCATTTTCAGGTCAAACTCTCCCACTTTGCCTTTGATTTGGTTCTGCACCAACGGTTGCTTGGTAAACTGGTCGAGCAGTCCCCAGGGAACGGTCTTTTCTGCCAGTGCATCCATCAGAGCCCGACCATGGAACCAGGCCAGCAACTTGTTCAGATTGCTGCCAAATTTCTGGTACAGCTCGTTGTACTTCGCCATGCCAGCAAAAGCCGACTTGATCACGACCCCTTCCGTATTGCGAATGATGGCGGCCAGCTTTTTGACGGCCCGATCACTGGTGACACTCTTACTGTCCTTGATCCCTGCATCCATCCAAGACCGCACGGCCGCTTCATCCGCCACCACGGTAGTCGCAATCAACGGCCCAAAAAAGTCACCTTTTCCACTTTCATCAAGCCCGGCATGGGGCTCAAACCACTCAGGATGATGAATTTCCTCATATCCCATTTTCGGGTCATAAGTGACCTCCGCCTCCAGGATGTCCTGCACAAACTCCTCCGTCTTCTTTCCCTGCACCACCACTTTCCCGCTTTTGTAGCCCACCACATTCACATTTTCCCATTTAAATGCGAAAACCGAGTGCTGCACATCAAATTCAAACCAATCCCGCATTTTGAGAATGCCTTCCAGCTTCTCCATCTGCTCCGGAGTCAGCTTGATGGTGTAGAGGGTTGTCTTTTTTGGGCCGTCGTCAGATTTTGATTTTTTTGCC
>Ga0181587_10004101_pt1 | contig 12060 bp, 9 predicted proteins | sample 071ome_27_FD_132463 | JGI IMG/M metagenome (GOLD analysis project Ga0181587, IMG submission 132463) | Coastal salt marsh microbial communities from the Groves Creek Marsh, Skidaway Island, Georgia - 071409AT metaG (megahit assembly) | ecosystem: Environmental > Aquatic > Marine > Intertidal zone...
CGTCTGTTTCCACGGTTCCGCTCAGTTGGACGTCGAAGGTCCGATCTCCGGATTCAGTGGACAGGTTTGCATGACCCGTCACGCTGTTGTGATCCAGTCTGAAATCCACTTCGCGTAATTCCTTTTTACGCCACATGGGTGGTTCGCCCCTGGTATTGTCAACCAGGTGGAATCTTGCAATTCGGCGTTGCAGACTTCTGGGAAATTCCCCGCGGACCAGTAACTGATGCTCTTCTTTAGTCATCCAGAGATTGTCTCTGGAAATGGATTGTTGGAAAATTCTTCGCCACTTGGCTTGGGTTTTTTCGTATCCATTGATCACCTTGGTCTGCACGCGAACCACCATTCCGCCTTCAGGGGGAACCGGATTGTAACGTTCATCCGGATCACCTCGGTCAAGCGCCGCAACTTTCGAGGGTTGATACTGGTTTAAAGCCCGGGTCATTATTCCTTTAACCCGATCTGCACCACGATTGTTTGTAAAACCGAACAACTTTCCGTCAGGACCGGCTGTATACAATCCCTGGGTTGTGGACTCAAAATTGTTGCGAGGGCTTTGCCCGGCAATCTTGCGATAGAAATCGCCCTCGGCATCCTGTTGCCGCCGTTGATAAGCCTGATCAATGGCAACCGGCACGAAACGGGACATCAGTAATTCGATGATTCCTTTGTCAGCAAAAGTCGACGCACGGTCGAGCACACCATTGTTTCAGGTGCAGGTCAGTGGATGACCATCCATGGCCCAGATAAATATGGGTTTCTTTTCCTGAACGGCAATATTCTGTGCTTTGATCAGTGAGGTTTCCCATGGGATGGTTCTCCACGGCTCATCAAAGGAAGCCCGGCATGCCGTTTCGAATTGGTTGACTTCAAAAAGTTTGTTTTCAGCTGAAGCAAACACCGCAGAACAGAGCAGGATCATGAAGCTCCAATGGAAATTGTTTCTCATGGAACGAATCTCACAGATTCGCAGGTGAAGGTCAACCTAATGTGATTCTGAGGGCGCTTCTCTGGACTGCATATTCCGATGCATTTGAACTGCTCTGGAAACTTGTTGGCCAACCCAATGGTGTAAAAATGATTTGTGCAGCATCCAATTGCTCAAGCGGTTTTTACAGTTGGAAAATGGGACATCACCTGTGCCGTTTAAACCGGTAGCGTTGTCCTGAGGTATCCAAAGCTCCGATGTCCCGGAGCACTCCAAATAGCGCTTGCCCTATTCCAACCTTTCTGGAATGAACTAAGATGCTCCGGCGTTCTGATCGGTGTTGATGCCAATGTGCTAACCTGTTTTCTTTCTTTCTCCGATTGCTTAAGAAGCTAGATCCAGACATACTGCGAACCAATTGGTGGGACTTGATTTTTAAAAGTGTCCACCCGTTGGGGGCAGGTCAATATGAAAGCAACGAACAATAGGGGCGATGCTGTGACGCGTCGTCGTTTCCTGGCGGCTACAGGTCTGACGGCATTGGCCGCGTCCGTCTGTGCTCAAGAGCAACGTGCGCCACGCATTCTCCTGCGATCGTCCTGGCAGACGGTCAACATCGGGGATATCGCTCATACGCCGGGGGTTTTGAGGCTACTGGAGGATTACCTTCCCGAAGCTGAAATATACTTATGGCCCAGCCGCGTTGACAACGGCGTGGACCGGCTCTTGCTGCGGCGTTTTCCCACATTGAAGATTGTTCAGGGCGACAAGCCCCTGGCTGAAGCGTTTACCAGGTGTGACTTTCTGTTGCACGGTTCCGGGGCCAACTTCGTCGCTGAACAACACGTCGTGCAATGGCTGAACTCGCCCAAATCCAAAGGCAAACCCTTCGGTGTCTACGGCATTAGCTTTGCCCCGAAGCAATCGTGGAAGACGACGCCTGATCCGCCCGAACAAACCGCCCGCTCCATCGGAATCCTGAACCAGGCTCGCTTTGTTTACTTTCGCGATTCCCAGTCCATGCGGTTTGCACAATCCATGGGCTGTCGCGCCCCTTTGATGGCCTTTGGTCCCGATGGCGCATTTGCATGCGACCTGCGAAATGAAGCCAGAGCCGACGCATTCCTGAAAGCGAACAAACTGCATTCCGGCAAGTTCATGTGCTGCATCCCGCGAGCCCGCTACACGCCCAGTTGGTTGATGGCTGGAAAAAACTCCAGGAAGGATCCGGTTAAAGCCGCTCGAAATGAGGAGATGATGGAGCACGATCATGCGCCCCTTCGGGATGCGATTGTCCGCGTGGTCCGACAAACGGATATGAAGATTCTGATTTGCCCTGAAGACATGACTCAAATGCAAATCGGTCACGACATGCTATACGATCCTTTGCCGGCAGATGTGAAGAAACGCGTCGTATGGCGTTCGAACTATTGGCTGACCGACGAGGCCTTGAGTGTTTACATGCGTAGTGCGGGTCTTTTTGGAAACGAACTTCATTCCGCCATCATGTGCATTGGCAACGGTATTCCCGCTCTCATCTGTCGCTGGGCCGAACAGACCAGCAAGGGCACGATGTGGCGTGATATCGGCCTTGACGACTGGTTGTTCGATCTCGACGACGAAAGGCAACTCGAGCGTGTCGCTCCCATGGTTGTATCAGTTGCCAAAAATCCTTCCCTGGCACGCGAAAAGGTTCAAGTCGCCCGTGCCCGGGTTTTGAAACTTCAGGCCGAGTCCATGGCCGTATTGAAGGGTGAGTTGAAGCGTTGAATCGTCCGACAAAGATTCCTCTTCGGGCGAATCCGCCGTCAACTGTGAATTCGGGCAACATGGCCGAAGATTTACAGTTCGTTTTGAAAAATGAACTGTTCCTGCCGTTCACTTAAGCTGGCCAATTGATTGAACTTGATATTCAAACCAGAACCGCGAGCATACAATGGCACGATCCAATCACAACCAATGGGAGAAAATAATGACCCAGATTTCCATATTTAGAACCAGACAACCCTGCGTGATTTCTACCGTGGGTTGTATTTTGAATATCCTGATGCTGATTTTGTGCTCGGGCACCGTTGGGAGCGTCTCGGCGCAGAAGATCATCAAGGTTTCCTCAGTCACGGAGCTGCAGTCTGCCATGGAGCAAAGCAATCTGCATATTGTCATGCAACCCGATGAGTACGAAATGGGACAACAATCCTTCAAGCTGTCGGGTGATCACAATACGGTTGATTTAACCGGTGCTTATTTTTCGTGGGTTGTCGGCGAGGCGGGACGAGGTCGTTTGAGCATTACGGGGGAAGGAAACACCATTCGAAACGGGAAGTTCGAAGATCTTTACCATAATGGCATGACGGAAGTGACCGATTTTACAGCCTACAATCAGGACCGCAATCGACTTGCCAAGGGTGGGGGGGCAAATGTTTCGATTACAGGTGACAACAATCAGTTGATCGGATTTAAGATGACCGTTCGAGGTTCCTATCCTTATGGATATGGAGCGATGTTTGGGATTGGGCCCGGCCCTGTGCTTCGGCTCGATAAGCACTGCGGGATTGTGATCAAAGCCAAAAACACGGTGCTTGACGAGGTGGAAGTGTATCAGAAGGCCTTCTGCCACGCCATTTTCATGCAGCGCCCGGCGGACAACACGCTAATCAAGAATTGCCTGGTCGAAGGTGCCGTCAGAGAAACAAATGACATGTATGCAGAAACGGATCCCAAGTCTCTGCCATATCGATTTGATTATAAAATGCCTTTCAGCATCGCAGGGGAGAGGCATCGCTCAGTAGTGCCAATCCCGAGAGATCGCGTTTTTACGATCACCGAAGATGGTATCCGGGTTTATGCGGGGGGTGGCAGTGTGCGTGTGGAGAACACGGTTGTCAAAAAGACGCGTGGCGGCATTCGACTGTATCTGGCAAGCAGCGCCACGGTGATCAATTGCACGGCGATTGATTGCGGATCGACGAATTTCAATCTCCCCCATGGCGGAACCATCAAAGGTTCAAGCGGCAATTTTGCCTATGGACCTCTCAGTGACTTCAGATTGGGCCGATCCAATCAGAACATTGACATGACTATATTGCCCTCCCCCAATGCCATGGGAGATCATCCCATAGCCGACATTAAAGGAAATGGGCATACCATTGTTTTCCGACGTGCTCCAGGCCCGATCGATCGGATAACCCGGCCCATCGTGGTGAGTGGCAGTGATTCCTCCATTCGAAATGAAACGGAAAATACCATCGTTTTAACTGCATCATCGAGTGGAAACACCATCGTCAGCCGTGGTGAAGTTACGGATCATGGAACCAACAACCTGGTGTCGTCCTTGGGGGGGGAATGATACATCAGTGATTTAAAATGCAGAAAGAAAGTGAATGATGAAAGAACTCACACGAAGACACAAAGTCACAAAGATTTCAACTATCTGGATGATCACACTGGGAATCCTAATCACCTGCTTTCCCGGGATGAAAGCATCTGACGTTCCCTATGATGGAAGTTGGGAGTCACTTCAAACCATGCCGGTACCGGCATGGTTTGATGATGGGAAAATTGGCATCTTTATTCATTGGGGGCCTTACAGTGCGATCGGTTATCGCAAGGGGGGGCGTGGTTACGCGGAGCATGTGCCGAAAATGTTGTACGCAGATCCGAAACACTATTATCCTTACATGAAAGAGCGATGGGGCAAGACGCCTCCTGAGTTCGGATACAAGGACATTATCCCTGAATTCAAAGCTGAAAAGTGGGATCCGGATGCGTGGGCCAGGCTATTCGCCAAAGTGGGGGCCAAATATGTGGTAATGACCGCAGAGCACCACGATGGCTGGGCCAATTGGGACTCGGACCTGACGCCCTGGAATGCCGTAGACATGGGGCCAAAGCGTGACCTGGTCGGTGACCTCGGTAAGTCTTTGAAAAAGCAGGGACTCAAATTTGCCCCCTCCTACCACCGAGAACGGCATCAGAGCTTTTTCGCAAAGAAACTCTATGTGGTGAACGCCGAACCCCAGGATGCCGTTGTGGAGGAAATCAGGCGTGTGCCCGAGGCAGCTTCCCTATATGGACCGTTTGGAACGACCAGGGAATTCGTGGACAGTTACGTTGCCCGCTGGAAGGAGATTCAGAGAAAATATCAGCCCGACTTTTTGTGGATGGATGATTTTCCCTTGTATACACGTGACGGGAATAACGTCCGTGCAGGCATCGCCAAACCGGCAGTTCAATACTTTGATGATCAGGTGCGCATGATGATCACTGATTTCATGAACGACGGCGCCGCTCGTGGAGCGGAGGTTTACGTCAACAACAAGGGCGCAAACCGTAACTGGCCGGATGGCGTGGGCAACCTGGAGAAAGACAACCTCAAGCTGAAGGTGATCGGTCCCAAGTGGCAGAGTTGTACCACCTTTGGAACTTCATACGGATATTTGGAAAACGATACATATAAACCGATCCAAAGTGTCATTCACGAAATGATCGAAGTGATCAGTCGTAATGGAAATTTCCTGGTGAACATCGGACCAAGGGCAGATGGAACCATCCCTGAACCACAGTTGGAACGGCTGCAAGCCATGGGGGATTGGCTGAGAGTCAATGCAAGGGCCATCTATGGAACTCGCTACTGGAAAGTGTCCGACCAACCTGACGCACATTTGGTGTTTACCACCCGCGGCAAGCATCTCTATGCGATCAAACTGAGCCAACCGACGGTTCCATTCACCATCACAGGAGCGGCAGGTTGGGAGGCGGACCAGATCCAGGGTGTTCAATTGCTCGGATCTGACGCCAAGATTGCATGGGAGTTGACGCAGCACGGACTGCGCGTGACACCCCCCGTGGACCTGGGACCAACAAAGCACGCCTGGTCGTTTGAGATCGCTACGAATACTCCGCAGCATCAACCGAATGCGCTTGAAACGGATGCCAATGAAGTTCTTAAGTAATCAAAAGAAGAGCTATGCATCCATACCGACTGATTCCAATCATCATTTTCACATCCACATTGGCAGGTTGCGCGACCAAGCGTACCTGGACAGTGGATACACAGAAGGAGTGGGAAGCCAATTTGGCTTCACAAACACATCTTGAATTCAAGGACGGAAAAGCGGCACCCACCGCGGCCAGCGCGACATTCCAGAGTGTGATGAAACGCTTTCCGAGCAAACAATCCATACAATCACTGACCCTTTACCAATCGCCGGCATGGCTGAACTGGAGTCCGGTTCCAAATGTGGGGCCGTCGAATCTGGGGGACGCACCGGTAGCACTGCAATTGGGTGAAGGAAATTACTGGATGTTTGGCCGGTATGGCCGCCTTGGAAGAAGAGGTCAAGCGGAGCCAGCTTTCACGCCGGAGGACGCAAGGCTGGAGGGTTTTGGGATGCCACTCAAAACCACGCCGGATCCGAGTCAATTCAATGCCCCCGGCGGACTCAATCCATCCCTTGGTGGCTACCATGCCTGGCAGAGCAAGGACATGGTTCAATGGGTGCATCATGGTCCGATTACGGACACCAAAGGACGTTGGATGACCACGGCGGAATACGCCGATGGAAAAGCATACTTCTATTTTGATTTCCCTAACGATCAGGATCCGCATCTTTATATCGATGATGATTTGTTTGATGGGAAGCTTGGGGAGGATATGGGCATGGCCTTCAACGATCCCTCCCACGGATCGGATTGTGGTTTCATTCGCGATCTGGAGGGCAACTTCCATGTCATCGCGGAGGACTGGAGTCCGATCAATGCCAGCACGCATGCCTGGGATTCACCTTTGGCGGTACACGCGGTCAGCGCTGATGGGATCGGGGACTTTAAGATTCTTGATCCGCCCGTGGATGAGCGTACCAAACCCACCGGCAAGTTCGCTGAATACGTACACCCACACTGGCACGCAGAAGATCCTGAGAATTATCCAGGAAAGCCGGCACCGAAAAACGTTCCACAACACCGCGTCAAGAAAGGGCAAATCCGTACGTATGCGACCTATGAAATCCACGAACCGGAACAGAATGCCTACGGAGATTGGGCGGTGATTTCCATAGGTGGTCAGTATTATCTCTTTGCCGATTTTGATCCGGCGGGTGGTCATGGAAGAAACAGCATGAGCGCCGCCTGGTTTACCTCTAATGACATCAATAAACCTTTTACACTCTGTGGGAACATTGGCAGCGGTCATCCCGATCCGGAAATACTCTTTGCAGAAGGTCAATTCTATTTGATTACCCAGATGCAAACCGATTATGTCAGTCCGGGACCATGGGTGGAAACCGTGCAGGTTCGAGTGGGGGTGGATTCCTCCAACGATGGGGAAGCGGATCAATTGACTGAGTGGCAGACGCTTTCAGAGCAATATGGAACCATCGAAGGATTCGCAAAACAGATAGCCAAAACCCCGGCCCAGATGGATCTCTCTGCACTACCGCAAGGTTATGGTTTTCAGTTTGAACTCAAGCTAAACGACACTACTGAAAATGAATCCAAACCGATTCTCGATAAAGTTGTCGTCACTTTTCATAAATAGACCAAGTGAAGTCCTTCTCGTTGCAAGTTATGGTATTCGACGTCTTGCTGCAGGTCTTCCTTGAAAAGAGGATGATAAAACGGCGGCTTACGTAGGATCGAAAAACATGAAACAACAGCTAACTTCTAACTCAAGTGCCGAGGAGAAAATCGCTTTGTTTCGATCCTTGTTTCGCGGAAGGACAGAGGTGTTTCCTCAACGTTTCGAAAGCCGAAGGACCGGACGTGCCGGTTATTCGCCAGCATGTGGAAATGAGTGGGTGAGGGGAGTCTGCGAAAAACCACGAATCAAATGTTCGGATTGTCCACAGCAGGCATTTCTTCCCGTCAATGAAGTCACCTTGCGATGGCATCTATCCGGTTTGGATGACCGAGGTAAACCCTTTGTCATGGGGGTCTATCCTATGTTGTTGGATGAAACATGCCATTTTCTGGCGGTGGATTTCGACAAGGAAACCTGGCTGGAGGATGTAGGTGCTTTGATGGATTCTTGCTCAGAGTTGGGGATTCCTGCGGTATTGGAACGCTCAAGGTCTGGTAACGGCGGACATGTGTGGTTCTTTTTTTCCGAAGCTCTTCCCGCGTCTCTGGCGAGGAGTTTGGGATCTGGTTTGTTGACGATGACCATGGAGCGAAGGCCGGACATTGGGTTGAAATCCTATGATCGTCTGTTTCCGAATCAGGATACCTTACCAAAGGGCGGCTTTGGTAATCTGATAGCTCTACCTCTGCAGAAGGAAGCTCGTCGACAAGGGAATTCCGTGTTCATAGATGAGCATTTTGAGCCGTATGAGGATCAGTGGACCTTTTTATCATCTGTCCAACGCATCACCCGTGATCTGGTGGAAGAAGTTGTCGGAAAAGCTTCTAGGCATGGCGGGGTAGTCGGAGTCCGATTGTCGCTTTCGGATAGCGAAGAGGATGGTCAACCTTGGATGATGCCTCCATCCAGAAAGCTGAAAGAGCCTCCTCTTTCCGGGACCATCCCAAAAGCGCTTGATTTGGTCTTGGGGAATCAGATCTATCTTGAAAAGGAAGCGCTGCCACCCAGTTTGCGAAATCGATTGGCAAGGCTGGCGGCATTTCAAAACCCTGAGTTTTATAAAGCTCAGGCGATGCGGTTGCCCACATACGATAAGCCACGCGTGATTGCGTGCGCTGAGGAGACGGCACATCACCTCGGGATACCTCGTGGCTGTTTGGATGAGGTGAGGGATTTTTTGAAATTGTTGAAAATTCGCGTTTCAATGCGTGATGAACGGAGCGTAGGAGATCCATTGAATCTTGTGTTTCAGGGACAGCTCAGGGATGAACAGAAAAAAGCTGTGGATGCGTTGCTGGCACATGAGACGGGAGTCTTGTCAGCTCCTCCTGCGTTTGGAAAGACGGTCCTGGCTTCCAAACTTATTTCTGAGCGCGGAGTAAATACCTTGGTGCTCGTGCATCGAAAGCAGTTGTTGGATCAATGGGTGGATCGTCTATCCCAGTTCTTGGGATTGTCAAAAAAAGAAATCGGAACCATCGGGGGAGGCCGCAGAAAACCTAAAGGAACGGTGGACGTTGCCTTGATTCAGAGCATGGTGAGGAAGGGCGTGGTCAATGATGTGGTCGCCAATTACGGTCACCTGATTGTTGATGAATGTCACCACCTTTCCGCGCACAGCTTCGAACTGGTCGCTCGGCGAGCCAAAGCCAGATACGTCCTCGGATTGTCTGCCACAGTGACGCGCAAGGATGGACATCATCCGATTATCTTCATGCAGTGTGGACCGGTGCGATATCGAGCGGACGCTAAGCGTCAGGCCGAATCACGTCCATTTCGGCACCATGTCATCGTACGCCCCACCGGGTTCCGTTCGGCTCCATTGGATGAACCGGATGCTCGCAAGGAATTTCATTTTCTATATGAGCAGTTGATTGCGGATGAATCGCGCACGGCTATGATTTGCAGAGATGTTCTGGATGCCATCAACAACGGTAGATCTCCTGTTGTGCTCACCGAACGCACCGAACATTTGGAAATGCTGGCCGATCGATTGCGGCCAGAGGTTCATCACGTGATTGTATTGCGGGGTGGAATGGGAAAGAAGCAATCCGAAGCCGCGCGTGAACAACTCATGTCCATTCCCGAGAATGAACCACGAGTTCTTCTGGCAACCGGCCGCTATCTGGGAGAGGGATTTGACGACCCACGATTGGATACATTGTTTTTGACGTTGCCTGTTTCGTGGAGAGGCACCATTGCGCAATATGCTGGGCGGTTGCACAGGTTATATGAGAGCAAACGGGAAGTTTGCATCTACGATTATGCCGACTTGGATGTTCCAATGCTTTCCCGGATGTTCGACAAACGTTGCGTCGGATACGAAGCGGTTGGATATACCATTCTTTTGCCAGCCAGCGCGCTTCCTGGTTGGCCGCCCGAAGTCCCATTGCCGATCGATCCGCAGTGGAAAAAGGATTATGCCGCCAGCGTGCGACGACTGATCCGGGATGGGGTGGATGTAACCCTTGGGAATCTGTTCGTCAATGTGACCCGCGCCCCTGGCCCTGGGACAGAAGGCATCGAGCGAGCCCGAAGCGCCTCCGAAGCCTTCCTATTCCGTCGATTGGAAACCCTCCCCGAAACCAAAGGTCGTTTCCAACTGAATGTCGAACTTCCCATACCATTCGATGAGCGCAGCAAAATGGAAGTGGATTTCTTATACTCCGATGTGAAATTGGTGCTGGAACTTGACGGAGATCAACATCTCGCCGACCCGGAAGCCTATCGACGCGATCGACGTAAAGATGCTCTCTTACAGGAAAATGGATATTTTGTTCTGAGGTGTCTTGCTTCTGATTTGGGGAAACAGCTTGACCTCGTTTTGGATGCCATCATGAGAGCTATGAATCATTGTAAGCAAAGAAAGCCAAAAGAACCCACTAAACCTACAGATTGACAAAATGACTTACATTCTGAGAAAGTGTAAGAAAATGAGGTGATCATGCTTGAAGCAACGACCATATCTACCAAGGGACAACTAACCATTCCGTCGCAGATCCGAGATCAACTGGGATTGGCGCCAGGCACCAAGGTGAGGTTTCTCGTTGATGATGACGGTTCACTCGTTTTGTTCCCGATTAAGGGAAAGCTCGAAGATCTTTACGGTCTCCTGGGTAAATCTGGTCGCAAAGCGCTGAGTAATGAGGAGATGAAAGAAAGCATTCGGAAAGCCGCGGTTGAGCGAGTCATGCGTCATGATCGGTCTTGATACCAATGTCCTTGCCCGCTTTCTCCTGGTGGATGATACCGCTCAGGCAAAACGAGCACGTAATTTAATTTTGAAGCAGGCGACGGTCGAGGAGCCTGCCTTTATCTCTACGGTGGTCATGGCTGAACTTTTCTGGCTTTTGGACCGAGGCTACAAGCTGACCCGTAAGGAAATCTGTCTGCTTCTTGACGGCGTGCTAACCAAGGCCGAGTTCGAGTTTGAGAGCATGGAAGCGGTGCTCTACGCTTTCAATGTCTATCGCACGGGGCGTGGTGATTTTTCAGATGCACTGCTTGGGAGAATAGGACGATTGGCAGGATGTCAGCATACGTATACCTTCGACAAGGGTGCTACGAAGCTGGATGATTTTGCTGCCACCTGATTCGGGTGGACTCGATTTGTTGCCGGTATATGTGAAATTGGTCCACTCCCCATGTGGTAATGGTATATTCATAGATACTCACATTGGATACTTTGTTTTTGACCTTGCCTGTTTCGTGGAAAGGCACCATTGCGCAATATGCATGGCGGTTGCACAGTCTATACGAGGGTAAACGGGAAGCTCGCATTTACGATTATGCAGACTTGGATGTTCCAATGCTTTCCCGGATGTTCGACAAACGTTGCGTCGGATACGAAGCGGTTGGGTATACCATTCTTTTGCCAACCAGCGCGCTTCCAGGTTGGCCGCCTGAAGTGCCACTGCCAATCGATCCACAATGGAAAAAGAATTATGCGGCCAGTGTGAGACGACTGATCCGGGATGGCGTAGATGTAACTCTTGGGAATCTGTTCGTCAATATGACCCGCGCCCCTGGCCCTGGGACAGAAGGCATCGAGCGAGCCCGAAGCGCCTCCGAAGCCTTCCTATTCCGTCGATTGGAAACCCTCCCCGAAACCAAAGGTTGCTTCCAGTTGAATGCCGAGCTTCATATTCCATTCGATGAGCACAGCAAGATGCTGTACCGATTTCGGACCAAAGTGGTCCGAAATCACTTTCCCTACCATGGCGACGCTGGCTCCGGCCCAGGCGGCGGCATATGCTTGATTGGAGACTTTTCCCCCGCAGTGTACCATGATGGCGGTTCCCGTGACGGGTTCGCCCGATTTCGGAAAGCGCGATGTGGATACCACCAGGTCGGCGTTTAAGATTCCAACCGATACGACATCAAAGATGTATAAAGATACTGGCGTCTTCGATGAGATTTGTCATATTGCTGAATGGTATTGGCCGCCGCCTGAAAAACTGGCCCAAAGCGAGTGAGAAGTTTTGAATAAACAAAACAACTCACAATGAAGCAAAAAAGACACAAACCAGAAGAAATTATCCGCTTGTTGCGGGAG
>Ga0181587_10004105_pt1 | contig 12055 bp, 7 predicted proteins | sample 071ome_27_FD_132463 | JGI IMG/M metagenome (GOLD analysis project Ga0181587, IMG submission 132463) | Coastal salt marsh microbial communities from the Groves Creek Marsh, Skidaway Island, Georgia - 071409AT metaG (megahit assembly) | ecosystem: Environmental > Aquatic > Marine > Intertidal zone...
AAAAACTCCAAAACATAAATTCTACTACAGGCCTCATGCCCATCATTGCCGCACCAACAGCGAGGCCTGAAAACGCCGCCTCACTAATGGGGGTGTCAATTACTCTTTCTGGACCAAATTTCTCAAGCATCCCTTCAGATACTTTGTACGAGCCTTTGAATTGGGCCACCTCTTCACCCATTAGCACAACATTTGAGTCACGAGCAATCTCTTCCGAAAGCGCCTGATTTAAAGCTTCCCTGTATGTTATTAATGCCATGAAGTTTGTGAAATGAAATTTTAAGGTTGTTCGAAAAATAAAGAGCCCCGCGACTTCCTCTCAGAAGGATTATCTGTTTCCCAGTAGATGTCATCCATTAACTCCGAGACATCCGGATAAGGACTGGCTAGTGCAAATTCTGCAGATGCCTCAGCCTCGTCTTTTGCGGATTGATCGATCTGATTAGCCTTTTCCTCAGAAAGGCAACCCTCGGCAAGTAATTGATCTCTGAATAAATTTATAGGGTCTTTATTCTTTTTGTATTCTTCAATCTCTTCTTTACTTCTGTAGGTTTGGTCGGGGTCCGCGACAGAATGCCCTCTGTACCGGTAGGTAGTGATTTCTAACACAGAGGGCTTCGACTCTTCCCGAGCCAAAGAAAGTGCTTCATGAACGGCCGCACGAACTTCATAAAGATCATGCCCATGGTGCACCGACCAATTGACATCAAAAACTTCTCCTCGCCGAGCAAGTGGCTCACCGGCTGAGTGTCTCGATTCCGAGGTTCCCATCGAGTAACCATTATTTTCAATGATGTATATAACAGGTAGATTCCACAAAGATGCAAGGTTCAGCGATTCATAGAAGGGGCCCTGATTTGTAGCACCATCGCCCATAAAACAAAGGCAGGCACCTTGAGTGCTTTTATATTTCAATGCATATGCAAATCCAAGGCCTAAGGGAGTTTGTCCTCCAACAATGCCGTGCCCACCCCAAAAGTTTTTATCGGGAGCGAAAAAGTGCATGGATCCACCCTTTCCCTTAGAGCAGCCAGTTTTCTTTCCAAATAATTCAGCCATGCATTCGTCCATGTCCATGCCAACTGCCAAGGCATGACCATGGTCTCGATATGCCGTAATGACATGGTCGTTCTCGCCCATAACCGAAACAGACCCTACGGCTACAGCCTCTTGTCCGATGTAAAGGTGCAAAAACCCACCAATATGACCTTGCTGGTAAGCACGCAATGACCGTTCTTCGAAGCGGCGAATTCGAACCATTTGAGCGAAGAGATGGATTTTATCTTCAGATGTCATGGAGGTATTGATCGAGCTTCCAACAAAAGAGGCAGGTTCCGAGGTGTCCGCGGAGCGATCATTTGAAGTATTTTGATTCTCTTTTGAGCCCACTAAATCAGCGTCGTGATATATTCCTTCCATATATGAAAAAGTTCGGTTTACCCTTTCGTAATTAAGGGGCGACTTCAATCTTTAAATCAGGCGGAGATACTGAACAATCCGCACGTGAGCCCCAAAATCCTGACGCACGCTTGTCATAAAGAGGCCAGACTAATTGATGGTCAGAGGGTGGAATTGAAAGGGTGTCAATTTCCTTCCTGCTAAAAAATTGGAAGGTTCCTTCATTTATCGACGGAGGAGCTGTAACCAATTTTTTCTTACACTCAACTAAAAACATTAACCAATGAGCATCACCCGAATAATTTTTTTCCGCCACATACCCAAATAACTTTACATCATTGTCATTCAAACTCATGCCCACTTCTTCGTTTGCTTCCCTCCTTGCACATTCAATAGGTGATTCTCCGAGCTGCATTTCAAGCTTTCCTCCGGGGGGGCTCCATAAGCCCCGATTAGGTTTCTTTCTTCGCTTAATTAATAGAAGCCTGTTAGACTCATCTTGGATGAACAAAAGGCACGAGATTTTAAATTTCATGGGAAAAAATGCTTGTTTATAAATCCTTACTTCTAGAAAGTAGTTACTACTTTTATAAAACAATGAAGATAACCGCCTTTTACTTTGCTACAATTGCAATCCTTGCCGTCAACATTGATCTTGTTGCCAATCAACAAACAGATTCAGTAATAGAATTGGATGGATCATTAGAAATTTCCAGGATGGGAGATGGATGGCTAAAGATTTCTGTCCCATTTTTAATAAAAAGTCATCCGGATCTCGAGGCCCTAGATGGACGCAAGCCAAGTTCAATGGAAGAACTTTTTAATCCGGAGTTTATTGATAATTTAAATCTTAAAATAACCGTTTGCTTCCGCAATGAATTTAAGCGGAAATACGCCAGAGGTGATAAAAACGATATTCAATTTTTTGATTATTACTCTTCTGAATTGGAAATAAAGTTATTAAAAATTGACCGGAACACTAAAACGGCCGTTTTCCTTTTGCCTTCGATGATTGCAGAACGAGATGAATTTGTGGGTACCTCACCTAAGGCGGTTGGCTACATTCTGGAGTTTTCGCGAGGCGGTACCATATTTGAAGTCTCAGACTCTATCGTATTTGAAAAATATTCTAACGAGGACATCCTGGAAAAGTTTAAGATCGATGCCCAGTCGCGTAGTTTATCAAATGAAGGCTTTTTGATACCCGCTCATTTCATTGATATTTCATTTCTGAAAAATTTAGGCCCGGTAAGTTGGGAAAATTAAAAATTGAAGGAGTAGGATGGGCCTTAAAAAATGCACGGTCTTTAATCTAGGAAGCGGGCAAACAACCGTTTCAACATTTAGTGCTTCCACTAGCGGTAAGCTAATTCTTTCTTCATTTTATCAAAGAACCTTTTCCTGTGCCAACGATGAAGATGGCTGGATTGATCAAGTTGCAGAATCTATCCAAGAAGCTACAGAGGAACACAACCTTAAAGGAGAGGTCAGTGTCATATTGCCTAGCAGTAAATTGCTGGCTAAAACCCTCAGGGTTCCCAAGGTGGAATCTGAGAAGCAAGACAAAATAGTATCTTTTGAGCTTACTCAGAAAATGCCATTTCCATTAGATGATTTGGTTTGGGATTACCAAGTCATTGATGATGATGGGATAGAACAGGAAATCATGGCATTTGCTGTTAAAAAGGCAAATGCTGAGCAACTGCTCGATTTATTCATTAAAAATGGGCTTATCCCCAATGGCCTCTATCCCAGCACTATACTTGATCAATGGGCACTCAAAAATAGTTCAGAAAATGAAAAACACGCCGAAATCCTATTTATAAATTTTGGGGCAAAATCAACGGACCTCGTTTTTTCTGGTTCGACTGGGTTCCTGGTCAGAAATATAGCAGTTGGAGGTCATAATTTAACTCAATTAATCGGCGATTCACTAGGCTTGCCTTCGACAAAAGCTGAAGAATTTAAAATAAGTTTTTACCAAGGAAAATACAAAGGGCCCGAAAATGACCAATTGAAGCAGAATGTTTCTTCTGCAGCCGCTAATTTCTGGGGTAAAATGGGACAAGAGCTGTCGAGGGCATTGGTAAACTACAAAAGACTTAAAAAAGGAAAAATTCCTGACATTGCTCTTATCACGGGAAGAGGTACACAATTACCAGGCTTTGTGAATTTCATATCTGAATGCCTTCAAATGCCTGTTTCATATTATAATCCATTTCAGAAATTGGATTTAAGTGAAGATCTATCTGTTGAAGATAATACTGGGATTACCCACTCGATCTCAGAATCATTGGGACTGGCTTCAAAACTATTACATTCCAATGCCGATAAAGAAAAATCCATAAATCTTTTACCCAAGGAAAAACTGAATGCGTTTAAAAGTAAAAGAAAAATACCTTGGATTTTGTTGAGTTTCTTATTGCTCGCACTGACTCCCCTGCCATCTGTGCTAGAAAAATTAAGTAAATTAAATGAAGTGGAGAAAGGTACCATTGAATTAAAGAAGCAACTTGCCGAAAAGAAACTACAAATCAAGGAATTAGACGAAAAATTAGCAATTATTAATGTAAACAAACAGTTTGTTACAGAAGCGATTAATTATTCGAGTGAGCTTATCGCCACAAAAGAGGCACTTTATCATCAGTTTGAATTGCTTGAGTGTATGGAAAAACTTTTTCATGAAACTCCGGGCGGTGACCTTTGGTTAGATGAACTTGAAACAATTACCAAGCAGAATGCCGATAAAAAAACGAAGTATTTAAAAATTTCTGGTAGGTATCTTGTGCGACTAAATGAACAGGAAAATCAACTTGATGAAGCGGAGAAAATTAATGCGTTAATCGACCTAAATACGGCAAGACAAGAAGCACTTATTGAAACGATCAAAAATCTTGAAATAATTGATAATATAACCAAAAAATCATTCTCAACAGAGGGAAGAGGAGATCTATTTAATCGCTTTTTTACCCACTTTGAATTTGAACTAAAAATAAATGAAAAGCTTTAAGTCAGCGGTTTGCATATTACTGATAATTAATTTTGTGATTTTTTGTTCATTATTATCATGGTCAATTATTTCAAATAATGATCTATCATCAATGATTGATGCATATGATGAAATCTTTGACCAATCAAAAGAACTTGAAGACAAGATTCTTCAATCCAGAATTATAAAGCATGATTTTAGCGAATCAATGTTGGAGAAAGAAAATGCATTCGAACTCATTCGTCACACAATAAATTTAAAGCAGGACTTGATTAACGAACAAGACAACTTAATTTACAAATACCAAAACAAAAGTGCCTCAATGATTAATGGTGAAATTAATCGATTATTACCATCATTAAGAAAGCGCTGTGAAGATGCTGGGGTCACCATAACTGAACCAAAAGTCCAGGGTGCATTTTCCTTCGATGACAATTCAGCAAATAATAACCAATATGGATTTGGTTTTACGGCATATGATGGTTTTTGGCCAAATATTGATAAAGCGGAAGCAAACCTGCTTGGTCTTCAATCTGCAATTATCAAAGAGCTTGTTGATTTTATTTCGACTGCGACAAATGGAAATTCACTTAAACTTTATTCAATTAAAAGAGAAGCAGTTGGTGATACTGATAAAAAATACATTGGTACAGAAGAAGTTAGTGCGAGTAATCTTAAACTTTTTGGTAGTTTGAAAAATGTAAAATCTCTGTTGTTCGAAGTAAAATTTTTAGGAAAGACAAATCAAGCACGTACATTTTTAAATCAACTCAGACCCCCATACTGTATTATTAACTTTTCTTCATTTAGAAAAACCGAGGATAAAAGCAATGAATTAGATGATGGGTTTATATCCTCCAGTAGAGCGGACAAAAAGACTGATATATTACCAATAATTCATGATATTGATTCTCAATTTACATTTGTTTTTGAATATATTTACCGCATTGATTACAGCACTGAAAAGTTGTTCCAAGCACTCAAAAACCACTTTTCTAATAAAGAAATAGAATCAAAATTTCTAGAAGATATAAAAAACGGATTAAATTAATTTTTTGAATATGAACAAAGTAATTAAAAACTACGACAAAATATTAGTATTTATTGCGCTTTTAGTTTTGTTTACTTTCAGTTTTCAATATGATGGAGCCCTAAATCAAATTGGGGATTATACTTCAAACTCTGCTATCAAGTTACGTACCAAAAACAAAATTGATTTTTTGTCTATTGATAAAAATTTCGACCTTATGCCTGGTGAATTTATATACCATAGATCCAGTGAAGGTGAGGAGTGGCAAAGCATTAAAATTCTTACCTCTAATTACACAAGAAACACGGAGGTCGAAGTTCTTTTAAATGACGGGAACCATCTGTCTGGATCGCTCAAGCAAAACATACAGCTTGGCGAGGACTGGAATGCCATGCCAAATACCCTGGCCTTAAAAAATGGTCGTGAAACTGTTGTGGTAGCATATAATAAAATAAACAGTATCTTTGGGGAGCGGGAATTAGAAATTGGCAACTTAGGAGACTTGAATTTACACGATTCGGACATTTCTTTTTATCAGCGTAATCAATTTCCCCAGCAAAGTAATGTTTTTAAAAACAAATGGACGAGAAGTAATTCAGATCAAAACCACAGTGGATATGATCTTTTTACACCACCTGTTATTTATGTTCATGAAGGTATGTTAACAACCCGCTTGCCTGAAACTAAGGAAGAAGAGGTTCCCCAAGAATCGTTTGGATTAATATTCAAAGCCGCTAATAGAAAAAGCTATCCTTACCGATTGTGCAGTTGGATTGGCGGGACACCCTACTTCGAGGATCTTGCAACTTTTGAGTCTACAACATCTAGCAGGCCAGTTCGCAACCGGATTGAAACTGGTACAGCGTACAAGAGAAATCAAAATAGAAAACCCGGTCAACCGAGTTTAATTCGTTGTAATGAAGAGGATCCAGATAGGATCTTTATGGTCGAACACTTTGTTGTTCAGCAACATAAAAACCCTCAAACAGGTGGATTAAGGCCTGTTGGTCGGGCAATGGTGAGAGATTACAAAATCCCTGATCCGTTTGAAATCAATAGCTTAATGAAAGAGGTGTTTGCTGGAGATGTAACTTTTACCCTCGAGGTTGATCTTCCTGGATATGAAGGTCAGATAATAGAGTTTTCCAGTAATGATGAAAATAAGCTCTTCAATGTGGGTGGCAGGGAATACCAAATCTCAAAAATTGATTTGAAAGAGAAATTCATTCATATCCTTAAAAAGGACCCTAGGCAGACCGAATTAATTCAAAAATCATTTCCGATTTAAAGACCCGAATAAATCTGCTTACCGTGGTGTAAATTCGAGGCTTTCAAGGTTGACCTTATAAAGAATCTTTGCGGTATAGTTTAGTGATTCCAAAGCAGAGGATTTCCTCACTTATTTACTGATGCCCACAAACACGAAAAGCAATTTACACTATCTTGGAAAGCTAGTCCTATCTTTCTTCATAATCCTTTGTAATCTTAAGGTTTGTCTTTTCGGTCAACTCACATTGGATGGCATCCCCACCCAAGAACCGCCACCCGAGCTACGGGACGAGCCGAATTCTAATTTAATTGGTCCTCAAACCAATTTAGTGAATTTACTAGATCAAATTCGTGTTCTTGCTCAGGAGGGAAGTTTAGAGGAAGCTCAGTCCCTAGCGGCAAATGCATTGAGTAAGTTGGAGAAAAACTCAGAGAACGAATTTTATCTTAGGCAGATAAAAGCCGAAGAAACCAAGCTTTATTTCAAACTGGCGAATCAAGCGATGAAAGACAAAGAATATTCATTAGCCAGTCAGTACATTGAAAGATATCGCAGGAATGTTTCAGATGAACTGGGTGATCGTAAAGTTAAGCGGGAGGTAAAATCCAAACTTCAACAGACCAAAGATGTGTCGCTTGTTGGAAAGCTCGTCAGCGAGCTAGATAAGGCGAAGAGGGACCTCGCAGAGATCAGAGCAAAAGCCGGACTTCCCATCGACGATGCCAAGCCTGACCTCGATCGTTTGGTGGAGGAAGAAAAAGCCAAGATTGATTCTAGTTTGCGTGCCGCAGAAGCAGCTTTACGCAGGGCACTCGCTGACAGTTCCCGTGGAAGTTATCAGCTTGCGGAAAATCAACTAAACGAAGCGATTGCCACATTAGCCCCAAACACGGCAACGATTGCGATGATCAGCGATCTCTACAAAGCAAAGCAACAGGTAATTTGGTTTAAGGTAGGTGAGGCGATGCTCAAAGGCAAAGTTAACGAGGTGCAGGAGCTAGTTCTGGAATATCGCGATGCTGAGGAGTCCCGAAGATCAGTAGAAACTGAAACATTGGGCATATCTGCTGAAATAGATTTTGATGCAGAAATTGCAAAAGGCCGTGAGAAAAATGCCGAACAAGCTATGTTTGCTGAGGAAATGCTCGACGAGGCAAAAAGCATGATCAAGAAAAGAGAATATGATGAAGCAGAAAAAATTCTGCTTAATATTTCTAAATTTCTTGAACCAAATACCTTAACTTGGCCGATTATTTTAGAGGCTTCCCTTGTAAAAAACCGAATAAACTTAGCTAAGGCAGATGATGCCCGGGAAGACAAAGACTGGGAAAAAGCAGAAAGCCTTATCGATGATTTTCGCACAGGTTTTTATCAGGATAGAAATATTCAGGGCGACACCCTTACTTACGGCCGGCCAGGTTTGAAAGAAACTGGTGGGCAAAAAGCTGTTGATAAAGAACTTGGCAGGGCAGACAAAGCAAACGACCAGGTTGCAAAAGACAGAGCCGATCCATTCAAAAGAGATATATCTGAATTTACGCCTGACTGGAAAGAGCGCCAACAACAGCTAAGTGAATTACTGATGCGGGCAAAAGTTCAATTTATCAACGGTGACTTAACTGGAGCAACCGAGACATATCGTGCGATTGAAACACGCTACAGTGACAACTTCGAGGCCAAGGAAATGCTTAAACGAATATCTAAAATGCGCCAGCAGGAAAGCTACTTGGGATATATCAAGACGAGGCAGGAAATGCTTGAAGAAATTGAGCGGGAATGGGAGCGGCCCAAGGTCTTCGATCGGCAAATCGAGGAAGCTAAGGATGTTGAGGAGGGCCCAAGCAATATTGAGAAAAAGCTCAAACTCATCGAAATCCCCGGCGTTCAATTTTTCGACTCACCCCTTTCTGAGGCAATGACGGAACTACAGCGTCAGGCGAAGCAATTTGATTTAACTGAACCTGATCCAGCCAAGAAGGGGTTAAATATTATTCCGTTAATTGGAGAGGAGGAAGAACCTCCTATTACCATCACCTTAAATTCCATGCCTCTTGGTGAAATGATTCAATACATTACCGAAATGGTAGGCTGGACTTTCGATGTGCGGTCTGATGCAGTGGTCATCCAAAAAACAGGAGGAGCATTTAAGGGCAGGCCATTGGAGACTGAGTTCTACGAAATGACCCAAGGCACGATTAGTCGAATGACCGGAAGTTCATCTGGTGAAGGAGGAGGAGACATCGACCCCTTTGCTACTGGCGGTGGGGGAGGTGGCGGCGAAAGCGGTGATGATGGCTTGAAAATCCGGGCATTTTTGGAAAGCACGGGTATACCATTTTCTGATACTAAGGGGCATAAATTTTCGTTTGATGGCTTCCAAATGATCATCACGCATGAAAGGCGTTACCTTGATTTGATCGAACGAATTCTCGCTAAACTCGACCAGGACTCGAGCCGTCAGGTTGAAATTGAAACCAAATTTCTTGAAGTACAGGAAGGTGCACTGGATGAAATCAGTTTTGGTTGGGAATTTGCCTGGGGTAATCCTACCACTCAATTTGACCCGAATACCGGGGATGTGCTCAGAGATAATTCAGGGCGTGTTATCACAAGTTACAGCCAAAAATTTACGGGAAACACGCGTACGCTTTCAAGTGCCCATTCACCAACTGGAACCACCAGGGATACTATTATTAGTATACCCGATAATGCAGATGCCAGTATGAACCTGGCAAACCCATTGCCTACCTTGCCTGGAAAAATTTCGATTGGTGCAGGTGTTTCTCCCCTTCTTACCTCTAACCCTTCAGCACAGTTGGGTGCCGATGGGTCCATGATCTTAAGCAGCAGTCAGGCAACATTATTGGTAAATGCCCTTAAAAGGAAACAGGGCACCGATTTGCTAAGTGCTCCGAGGGTTACCGTCATGGATGGTCAAAATGCCGTGATTACAATCGCTCAGGAATTTATCTATCCGGTGGACTATGAAGCTGCTACAATAAGTGGAACTCCCGGAGGAGGAGACGATAATCAGGGAGGGGGCACATCAGTAATTGCTATTGCTCCTGGTAAGCCAACCTTTGAAACGGTTGCCCCTGATGATGAGCAGCCAGGGTTTCGCGAAGTTGGGGTTGTGCTTGATGTAACACCGACCATTGAAAAGTATAATTCGATTAATCTAGAACTTAAGCCCAAGGTAACTGAGTTCGACGGATTTATCGAATACGGTGGAAACTCCGCGATGATAGGAAATTCACAAGTTGGTTCGCCGCCCATGATTATTCAGCCTTCAGGTTACCTGATGCCCATTTTTTCTGTCCGAAAAGTATCAACCAGAGTGACTATTTTTGATGGAGCAACCGTAATTATCGGTGGCTTGACCAGAGAGGAAGTAAAAACGGTAAATGATAAAATTCCTGTGTTAGGGAACATTCCCCTGCTTGGCAGGCTTTTTCAGTCCAACGCGGAAAGTTACCAAAAGCGCAATCTCCTAATTTTTGTAAGTGCTAGCATTGTATCTCGGGGCGGTTCACCGGTCCGCGAGGTCATTCAAAATATCAGCCCTCAATCAATCTTTAAGGATCCAGTTATTATGACGCCCACTGGTACCATACGCAGAACTTCAAAAGATGACGCACCGGACGGACAGTAAAAAGACAAATTATTATAGATTTACAAAATTTATTACATAATTTGCAAATCATTCTTCATTACTTTAAATTAGTCGAATGTGCATGACTCCCATACCTCCCTCAAAGAAAACGAGTAGGTGGGGTTTTGTCTTATGTATTTTTTCGTTGGTGGGTGCCATAGCCTTAATGGTTCATCTAACTGGTCAAAGAACTACTGTTACGGCACATGATTTTGAGCCCGCATATACTGATTCTAAAATTTCGGAAAAATCAACGATTCGGCCTGAGAACTCATCGAAAAACAAAGAGGCTTTTGTAAGTGCAACTGCGGCTTTTCCTGATCATCCAACCGTCCCTTCGTCAAAAAATAATTTTGAGCCACTGAATGTGGAGCGGGAAGACGTTGGCGATACAGGTAGCATATTTGACGATTTTCATGCATGGAGCCGGCAATATTTGGAGCACAGTTGTAAAAAGAATACTCACGACCAATTGTGTGACCGCCTCGACCCCAGGGTTCTCAGTGCAATGTTAAGTGCAGGAGAAAAATTAGCTAAAGCCCGCAAGGTGGAAATGTCGGCTCTCATGAGGGAGAACCCTAAAAAAGCAATATCTCTTGCCATACAGCCCCATATTGCTCAAAGCCTACCGCTTCAGATTTCAGTGCATCTTGAAAAGTGGGAAAATGATTTGGTTAATTTGCAAAGCCTTCATGCCTGCTCCTTCGAGGACCATGCCTCTTGTGATGTGCAAAAGATCACGGAATTCCCAGATGGAAGAAAATTACTTACTTATACCTATGGAGCACGAAGCGACCCTGCTGCCCTTAAAGGAGTTTCTGCCTGGGGTATTTCATTGGGTAATGTGTTTGCAATGTCTGATCTGCCAACGCAGGAAATTTCCACTGATGGGGAGGGTGGAAAACTTCTTTTTGGTGGGAAAGAGCTAACTTATGACTCCAGAGCGGAAAAACAATATTTCGACGAGGTTTTGGTGCAAAGTGAAAGAAGGAGCAGGGGAAATACTGCAGGTTTGAATTATGGCATTATTATGGGCTCGGATGGCTCAATTAGCAGTTTTCTTCGGCAGAAATATGAAATCTATACAGGACCAGTTGTCTTTGATAATGCCTGGAGCCATGGTCTAGCGGCTTGTACCGCTAGAAGGGGAGGGCTTCTAAGAATCGAAACCCAGGCAGAAAATGATTACCTGGTGGAGCTTCTTGGGCAGCACCTCAGTACAATTAATAATACAAACACAGAAGTATGGATGGGGGCAACCCGGGCAGGAAATCAACGCGGTTTTGACTACGATCATAAAAATAAAACAATCCGCTCGCTTGATCCCATAAATGTTTCGGACGGGAACTGGTTCTGGCTAGATGGCACTCAAGTAAGTTACAACCAAGGGTTAACCGTATCTGTCGCCCTAACAGATGTCAACCACTCCTCTTTTGATTGGTCAGATGGGTCATGGGTGGAAAAGCACAAAGACGCAGAGTTGCCATATGTAATCGAGAAAGAACTCCTCGATCTACCAATGGACTGGCGGCCTTTATCCACTGATTTGGTAGGGGTTAGAAAAGTTTTGGTTGTGCCAGCCAGGGTGAGCAGCATGGAAACAGATTCGTATTATGGATTTGGAGGGAGTTCCGATCCTCATGTTAATGAATTAAATGAACCGATCAACCAGGACTCCCACACTGACCCTTTTCGCCTGATTGATCCTGTAGATTT
>Ga0181587_10004111_pt1 | contig 12047 bp, 10 predicted proteins | sample 071ome_27_FD_132463 | JGI IMG/M metagenome (GOLD analysis project Ga0181587, IMG submission 132463) | Coastal salt marsh microbial communities from the Groves Creek Marsh, Skidaway Island, Georgia - 071409AT metaG (megahit assembly) | ecosystem: Environmental > Aquatic > Marine > Intertidal...
ATTCTGGTCAGGAGAAAGGGATGCCACCATTTATGATTGCCCACTAAAAAGGGGGTAACAACGCTACCCCCTTTCTTGAAATTCATTCCCGGCTTATCGGGGATTCTCGTCCATCAGTTTTTGTAGCAGCGCTGCCATTTCGGGAAGCTCGCCCACGATATCCGACCCACCGAATTGTTCGACATCAGCATCGCCGGTAGCGTACTGGAGAGGAATTAGACCCCGGTTATCCGTGGCATACAGGTCTGCCCCATTCGCGACAAGAAATTCAACCACGTTTGCCCAGTTCATCCTTGCGCTGGTATGCAAAGGTGTCTCACCAAAGCGACCTCCATGCTGATTGATATCGGCTCCTACAGACAAAAGAACCTCCAGGCCTTTCATCACATCCTGTTCGGTTTTCAGCGAGCCCCTGGTATTTTCATTGGTAGATTTGCTGGTGACAGCAATCATGGGGGTTACACCAAAGACATTAGGCTGTTGCCAGTCTGCATCATATTCCAGGAGCAACTTCATCATTTCTATATCACCAATATAGGCGGCCTGCTGGATTGGCGTTGACCCGGTATTCATCAGGCTGAAATCATTGGCTCTGTCATACACTATTTCCCTGGCAGGTGGATACAGCTTGAGGCTGATATCAGGATCTGCCCCCTTCTCCAAAAGTACCCTGGCCACATCCAATGCCGTGTATTGATCAACAGAAGGGAGATCTCCACGATTACTGCGACCGGCTACCAGGTGGGTATCCACAGCTGCATAAAGCGGTGTACGTCCAAAATAATCCCATTGATTGATATCTGCGCCATTTTCGATCAGTAACATGGCAATGTCGTACCGCATGTTAACGAGAGCCAGAATGAGGGGCGAAACGTTGTCCGGGTCTGGCTTATTGATGTCAGCTCCGGCATCCAGAAGTATGTCCACACAAGCCAGGCAGTTCTCCCTTACCGCATAGAGCAACGGAGTCAAACCACCGGTTTTCATGTCTTTCATGCGTGGTTCAGAAGTCACCCGCCGCGCCCAGTTCCTGTCAATCCCACGGACATCCACTTCTGCCCCATTGTTGACCAGAAATTCTATCATCGCGGGATGATTTCTTGCCGACGCCCAGTGCAGTGCAGTTTGACCGCCCCAACTTTCAACAGCATTCACATTTGCCCCATGGGATAACAGCAGTTGAGCGGCCTGCACATTTCCTGTCCGGGCTACAGCCATCAGGGCAGTCTGTCCTTCCGGATTGACAGATTCAGGATCAGCACCAGCCTCAAGCAACAGGCTGATCATTGGCAAGTCACCCCTGGCTGCGGCTTCTCCAAGCGGGGAAGAACCATAGTCATTCTGCATATTGGGATCAGCCTCAGCCCGGAGCAGGCGACGCGCCAGCTCCAACTCGCCATAATAGGCTGCCCAGTGCAGTGCTGTTGTTCCATCAACTGAGGGGCGATTGACATCAACGCCTGCCTCAACGAGCTCAAGAGCCATGTCTATCTGTCTGTCTTCTGCCAGGTCCACAAGTGTGACATCAGCAGCCCAGGCAATTATCGCTGTCAGTGACAATACTGTCGTAAGACCCAGGTGTTGCAGAAATTTCTTCATCGCGATTCCAGTTGTAACGGATTAAACAGGCCAACAGGCACTTTCCATATATAAATCAGACTTCTGTCAGCAATCCCGTACTGTCGCCAAAGCGATCCAGTTCGACTCCGGCCCTGTCCAGCATCGTATGCATAAGGTTAGCCAACGGCGTGTCCTGAGCATACTTGAGATGTTGGCCACCCTTGATACGACCTCCTGCCTTGCCAAGAATAACTGATGGAACCTTGTCATTGTTATGCAGGTTACTGTTGGCCATACAGCTGCCATAAAGAATCATGGAGTTATCCAGTACTGAGCCATCTACATCCGGCATGTCGGAGAGCTTATTGACGAAACGGGCAAACGACGAGGCATACCATGCCTGAACCCGGCTCAGGCGATCCAGTTTCGCAGGATCATCCTGGTGATGGGACAACGGATGGAATGCATCGGAAATACCAATATGATTGTAGGTGCGCATACTCACTTCCCTGTCACTCATGAAAGTCGCCACGCGGGTCAGGTCAGCCTGGTAAGCCAGTGCCATAAGGTCGTACATGAGATCGAGATGGGCCGGGAATGAACCGGGAATACCCACCGGCGCATCAGGAATATCCACATCGGATAGATCCTGTTCCGCCAGCTTCTGCATCTGCATTTCAATTTCCCTGACCGACTCTAGATACTCGCTCATCAGAACGCGGTCACTTGCTCCCAATTCCTTGTTCAGTGAAGACGCATCTTCCATAACCAGGTCCAGAAGCGAAGTTGTTTCTCCAGCAATAGATGCTCTTTCCTCGGAAGTTTCTCCCTGACCAAACATGCGAAAATAAAGTTTGCGAGGATTGTTTTCCATTGGCAGGGGTTGTGTGGGGGTCCTGAAAGCAATGGTGGATGAATAGCTGCCACCGTTGGCCCCATTTGTGGACAACTCAAGGGATGGAAACGGTGTTTCGTTACCCAGTACCCGAGCAGCAAACTGATCAGCACTGATTCCGTCTTCAGGGTTATCTGTTCCTTCGGGTGCGACACAACGCAGCCATGTCCCTGCCGTAATGGCATGGGGGTCCGGGCTTTCTGCTGGCTTGTTTCTCAGGTCACTGACCACTGTCATCTGGTCCCTGAAATCAGAAAGAGAAGAAAGAATTTTGCTCATTTCAAAGTCTCTGCCGGTTTGTTCCGGCGTCCAGCTGTTATAGACCGCACCATGAGGTATATAGACAAAACCCATACGCAGTTTTGCTGCCGGCTGGGCTGACGCGGCTGGAATCATGGCATCCAGCATCGGCAGGGCAATACTCGCTCCTGCACCCTTGAGTACCTTGCGACGTGATAGATGTTTCTTTGAAATGAACATTGGGTTTCTCCCCATTGTCTGTTTTATCTGTATGAATTAACGAGTGATAACACGTTTACCGCTTACTGCATTGCTACATCGGCCCCTGCCTCGTGGACAGGTGCCTGCTTGTACAGGAACTGGTCTGTGCTGACAATTTCCCGAACAATGTCATAAAAACGAAAATCATTGGCTTGCGCCGCATGAACAACCTGCCTGACTGCTGGCATGTCTTCAGCTTCAATGGGGCGCCCCAGAGCATATAACATCAGCTTTTCTGCCAGATTCTGCACAAACAGCGTCGGCCGCTCAAGCAATGCATGACGCAGATCTTCAACACCACTGATTGCGGTTCCGTCGGGCAGCACACCATAGGTGTCAATTTGCGTACCGACCATTCTGTCCACCGTCCTCTTGCGACCAACCGCATCAAATCCTTCCAGGGCAAAGCCCAAGGGATCAATGATGCCATGACACCCCTGGCAACTCGGGTTTTCACGGTGTGCTTCAAGACGGGCACGTACAGTCTTTGGTAGTTCCCCTTCCCTGTTTTCCTGCAGGGCTTCCACATTAGGCGGCGGCAGTGGTGGAGGTGTCCCTGTAATATGTTCAAGTACATAGGCACCACGCAATACCGGAGATGTCCTGTCAGGATAGGCAGACACCATTAACACAGCTCCTTTACCGAGCAATCCATAGCGATTGGGATCCTGAACGGGGACTTTCCTGAATGCATCACCCTTGACCGTGTGATCGCCATAATGCAGCGCCAGGCGTTCGTTCAGGTAGGTGTACTCGGCGCTAAGCATCTCGGTGACATTCCTGTTATTCAGGAAAATATCTTTAACAAACAACTCAATCTCTTTCTTGAACAGATCGCGTATACCAAAATCTATATCCCTGAATATAGCCGGGTCGGGATCAATTTCATCCAGCCCTCCCATGTTTAACCACTGGTAGGCAAAATTTGATGCCAGGGGCTCAGCTTTAGGATCCTGGAGCATGCGAGTTACCTGCGAGGCCAGCACGTCTTCATCAGACAGGCGACCCTCGTCTGCCAGGGTCAGCAGTTCATCATCGGGAATCGTACTCCATAAAAAGAAGGAAAGCCGGGATGCCAGTTCATAATCTGTCAGCGGGAATATCTCACCCGGCTGTGCTCCATCCGGGAACTGTTCCACACGATACAAAAACTTGGGGCTGGCAATAATGGCAGTCAAGGCACGGCGAATACCTGCATCAAATCCTGAGGTGTCGTTTGCCTGACCATAAACTGTCATCAAACGCTCAATATCTGTTTCACTGACCTGCCCCCTGAATGCCTTGCGGGCAACGCCGGAAAGTATTTCCCTGGCACAGGCACTTTCTTCCCGGGCGCTTGCCGGATAACAGGTGAATATTTTGTTGCGTGCCGGGGTCGGACTCAATCCTGCCGGATTAAAAGGGCCCTGGATTTCAAAATTATCCAGACCAATAACATTCTCACCGACGGCTGAAGGCGACATTCTGTGCAAACGGCCTTCATATTCAGCAAAAGAACGCTGCTTGAAAGTAACAGCCACTGTATGGGGTCCGGCTTCAGCAACAAAAGGAATATTCTTCAGCTTGGCGTTGATGTCGTCCACAGCAGGATCGCCTATCTGATCAATGGCCTTGAGCTGATCCCCACCGCCAACGTCCATTTCGAAGAATTTCTCACCGTCATAAGTCGCTATCACGGTATGACTAAACTCCTGGTTGAATACCCACAAACGGGTAACAAGATCACCAATATTCAATAGATATTCACCATCAGCCGGAAAATAGTGTTCAACGGCCAGCCCACCTCGAGTACCCAGTGGCAGTCCTTCCTGGTGTATATACTGGTTTGTTCCACGTGCCGAATAGGTAGTGCCCCCCGTTCTGGCATCAGGATCACCTATAGCCTGCTGGGCAACAACCCTGGCGGAGTTCAACGACTGCTCAAGAAAGGCCGGGGATACCCTCAGGGCTTCTGCCACGTTATCAAACCCTTCTACGGAATCATCCAATGGCAGCAGGCCAGTGCCATCAACGTCTATACCAAGCAGGTCGCGTACCGCATTGGCATATTCTTTTCTGTTTAAGCGGTGAATGCCGATATGGCCAACATGCTTCTCCTGATCAGCTGCATGATCCAGATAATTCTCCATCCATGCCACAAAGTCATCAGTGGCATCACCGGCCGGAGGTTCAACACCTGCTGGAGGCATCAACCTGCCCCGGAGTTTCTGGACCACTTTCTCCCAGATATCAACGTTATCAGCCACCTCTTCCGGGGTCATGAGGTCGAAAGCAATACTACCTGCCCAATCCTCAAAGTTATGACAGTCCATGCAGTTTTCCTGCAGAAACCCGAAATACTTGTCGGACTCATCAAACCGGTTATAGGAATGGGCTATCTCGACAGCCTCATCACTTGCCGCACCATAGGATGCTGTCCCGGACAACGACATCAATGCCGCTGCCATGGCACTGTAAAATGACTTTCTGTTCATCAATAATTTCATCATATCCAACTGTCTGCACTTTTTTGTACTTTCATGTACTTTCTTGTACTAATCTATACTTCCCTACACTTGCCTTTACATACTATGTACCCGGATTCAATTGGTCAGGGAAAACCGCCACCGATCTGGCGACCATTTCTCAGGTGACCGTAAAAGCTGCGAAATCCTTCGTCGAGAAACTCGGAGGGATCTCCCCACTGCGGTTTCAATCCCTGAGCCGGATTGGCCATTAACACCTCGTCCGGGCCGCGGCTTTGACGCAGCAAAACCACCATTTCCTCTTTCAATCCCTCATACAGTACTGCCAGCTCATCAAATTCTGTCTTGCCAATTAACTCGCCCGACGAGGGGACAATCACAGTCCCTTCTCCAACTATAGTGCCCAGGGTATCGTAGGCATCGGTAATACCACCAATAAACCCGTTGGTACTTTCATCCACTGCGGCCCAGCCGTCAGTGCGGATAACCGGACCGGTGAAGAGCACATCAGCTTCACGGAAGTAGGCATAGATATCGCCATCAGTATGAGACTGCAGCAGGTAACCCACTTCAATAACATCGCCCCTGAACGGCACATCAATACTACCCCAGTAAAAAGTGGTCACAGGCAAATGGTTTTCTGGTAACGGGGTATGCAGTATTTTTTCACCCCGCTCCCGAATAGTGGTACCCAACCACTGCCTGGTATTCTCGTGGGCAATAATCTCGACACCCTGGGGACCAAGAATGGCATTAAGCCCGGTTACTTCAGGATGCCAGTGGGACAACATCAGGGTCTTGATATCATGCTGCCCGGTTTCTTCACGAACAAACCCCAGATATTCCCGGGCATATTCTGCCGGGACTCCATCAATAAGAATCAGGCCATCAGTGTCTGCCGCCACCAGGGTATTTCCCGCTGGCCCCTGAACAAGGTATATATCACTGCCAATTTCAGAGAGACTGAAATTCTCAGCCGGCAGAGCCTGCGTTGCCGTCAGCAGAAGACAGGTAGTGAGGAAAATTCTTTTGAACACTCTCATGGTAAATTCCATAGGGCAATGGCAGTTAAAGAAACATTTGGTCAATCATTTACTTATACGTATCAAGCCATTCAAACGCTTAATGACCCTGATCAAACGCCCGGTCGTTTGAGGACATTACAATGATCCATGCCCTGCTATCAGATATGAGCACAGTGTCTCAATAATCCAATGAGCAAATATGTAAGAAATCTGAAACTATACAGCTTGTCCCGTTTTCCGTCATAGCCCCTAATCTTACTGTGCCTGTTTATCGGAATCTACAGATATTCATGATATTTCAACGAGTTATTGTTTTGTCCTATCGGCCTGTTGCAAGTTTCCTGTCGTCGTTTAGAGTGGAGCCATGGGTAAACGCATTTTAAAACTGTCAACTGTGTTGTTACTGGCCGGTTTTCAGTTCTTACTTGGCTTTTCAGCCCATGTCGCTGCACAAGAGGGTCCAGTTACTGACACTGACGAGCCAACACCTCTGGTATTCGGCCTGGGATTCCTGGACCAGACCCAGTCACTGGCTTCAGACTCTGCCAATGCCCTGGCAAACCGGCTTGATCGATTTTTTGGTCTGCAGAGAAGTGATATTGAAGCCGCCTATTCCGCTTTGCGCTTCACGACGATCCAGTCCTGGAATGATATTGATGGATATGAAACCGGCGTCAGATTGCGGGGCAAGGTCCACCTGCCCCGAATCAATGAGCGTATCAGCCTGATTTTTTCCGAGGAAGACGGCGATGGTACTAACTATTTCACCCAGAATGCCGCGTCCATTTCCCAGCAGGAAACGACTCGCATGAATCTGGAAGTCAACCTGACGGAAGAAAGTGCCCATCGATTATTTTTCCGGTTTGGCGTTCGCTCAGGCCTCAAGGGACGGGTCAGCATGCGTTACCGATACGAACCGGATAGCGATACGAGTACAGAAAATCGCTTCACACAGTCGCTGTATTTCAAGGACGGCAAGGGCTTTGGTTCTTTCTCCCGTTACCAGGTTGACCATGTCATCAGTAATGACGCCCTGCTTCGGTGGACCAATGACCTGCGTTTTGAGGAAACCTATACTGGGGCACAGTACACCACCTCGCTGGAATACCTCCAGGCCAGGTCCGAGGCAACTGCCCTGTCCTGGTACGGACGAGTCAATGGCGAAACAAGTCCGGATTATATAGTCAGTTATGACCTGGGGCTCCGGTTGCGAAAGAATATCTATGGGAAATGGTTGTTCGTGGAACTTGAGCCGGGATTTACCTGGCGCAAGGAAAAATTTGACCTCCCCAGGGAAGGCACACCCTATGTTTTCCTGCGACTGGAAATGGCGATAGGGACTTTCAATTGAGCCAGTATGCTTTTGGGAACAGGATGCTTCTGCCATGAATGGTACTTATGAGTTTCTCATCACGCTGGGCTGCCTGCTGCTTCTGGGGCTTGGCACTGACATCCTTGGCAAGAGCACCTCCCTGCCCCGGGTTTCCCTGCTTATTTTTTTGGCGCCATGGACGGTCCTCCTGTCCTTGACCTGATCCCTGAATTTTTCCTTGACCAGTTCCAGTTGATCGCCCAGATGGCCTTGGTCATGGTGGGTTTCCTGCTCGGGAGCAGTTTTACACGCGAAGCACTGGCAGAAAACGGGCGGGCAATCCTGTCAGTCTCACTCGTCGGCGCCATCGTCACGGGTGCCGTGGTGTTTATTGGTCTGCTCATGCTCGGGTTAACAACACCGGTCGCCATTATCCTGGGGTGTATCGCACAGCAACAGACGGTATCGCGACTGTCGACCTGATCATTGACCGCGCCAGTAATACCCGTTTCTCCCGTTTGTTGATGGAAGTAGTTGCCCTGGATGATGGCTGGGGTCTGATGCTGTTCAGTGTAGGTCTTGCAGTGGCTACCGCTATTAGTTCACAGGAAGCGACCCATCCCCTTGTGTTTGTCATACATGAACTGGGCGGCGCCGTGCTGCTTGGTGTAGTAATCGGACTGCCTGCCGCCTACCTTACGGGAAGAATCAAACCCGGACAGCTTATGCGATCAGAAGCCCTCGGACTGGTATTTCTCTGTGGCGGGCTGGCCCTTTGGGCAGAAGTCAGTTTTCTGGTTGCCAGCATGGTCATGGGCATGTTTATCGCAAACCTGGCAAAACATCATGAATTTGCCTTTCATGAAATTGAGGGGCTTGAGTGGCCAGTGCTATCGGTATTTTTTGTATTGGCAGGTGCCTCACTGTATTTTGTCTCCCTCAGACTTATCGGTGTCGCAGGGTTTGCCTATATTGCCCTGCGTATAGTTGGCAAGGTGATAGGCGGATATCTTGGGGGGGGCATAGGCCATTGCCCCCCGGTGATGAATCGCTGGCTTGGGCTGGCCATGCTGCCCCATGCTGGTGCGGCCCTGTGAATGGCCCTGGTCGCGGCAGAGTATTTTCCTGAATCCGGCAACACTCTGCTAACCATTATTATCTGTGCGACCGTTGTCTTCGAACTGGGCGGTCCTGTCCTGGCCGGCATTGCCCTTGATCGAACGAACAGGGCTCTTGGCGAGTAAACGTACATAGATGGATCTGTAGGCATAAAGTGGTTTACTCCCCCCTGCGTTTATACTTTGATTAAATACGTTGAATTCAAATTAGCTGATCCGGGAGAAAATTTTAATGGATTGCCCAAAATGTAATGGTGGCATGCAGGAACATTCCACGACTACCCTAGAAGGAAAAATAACCATTGACCGTTGCACTGAGTGTGGTGGCATATGGTTTGACAAGGGAGAAGCGGAAGCACTTAAAGGTGACTGGATGGCAGATTTCCTGGACAGTGGTGATCGTTCAACTGGCAAGGAACAAAACCTGAATACGGACGTCAATTGCCCTCGTTGCAGTAAGAAAATGGAGACGGTGAACGATCCCGATCAGCAGCATATCCAGTATGAAGTCTGCGAGGAGCATGGCATGTTCATGGATGCAGGCGAGTTTGCTGAATACAAGAATGAGAATGTTGTAGAAACACTTTTCAAATTCGTCAACAAAGCCAAGGGCAAACTCAATCTCTGATAACTCATCAGGGCATTCCTGCCATTTCGGTGGCAAACATCATCAACATACCGCCGGCCCTGTCATCAGGCCCCATCAGGGCCTCGCGGTTGAGATAGGCTTCCAGTGAATCCTGCTTGTTGGTGGATTCACAAACATTCACAAAATACCCCACTTCACTGCTTCTCAGCAGTACACCCTGCCAGGCTTTTTCCGCCGCGGACAAATAGCTGTTATCCAGCCACCCTCTCGCTATACCTCGCCTGATGGCCGTGCCAATCATGCCTGTCGCACTGAGTTCGGCATATGAACCTGGGTAGTCAACCACCACATGCCACATACCATCCATGTCCTGATGTTCAAGCAAGGCATCAATATGATTCCTAAAGATTTCCTTGAGTTCATCGAAACCGGGATTGTCTTCGGGAAAATCACTCAATGCCAGGGCCATTCCCAGTGCTGGAAAAGCATTGGCCCTGCTCCAGGCAGCCTCAGTCAGGGGCGAGTGGCGATAAAGACCATCTTCCCGATGAACGAGGGTTTCCATATGACGAATATGACGTATGGCCATATCAAAATATCGGCCATCACCGGTCAGCTTGCCAACTTTGGCCAGCAGTGGTGTCGCCATGAAATAGGCATCACTCATTTCGCCGTGTAATGGCATAGCCTCTTTCATATTACCTTGCTCATCAAAAGCCAGATTTGCCGCCAGCTGAGCCAGGGCAAGGTAATCATCATTCCCGGTACGCTCAGCCATTTCAGCAAATACCAGGTGGCCGGCTATCACAAGGGATGATGAGATATCGATGGATTTTCCTTCAAGATAGGGACTGACAATCTCAGCCACGTCGTCCAGGTAACCAAGGCGTAAACGGCTGATCAGTGCCATGCCCGGTATATAAACAGGCCAGGAAAAATCATGCCCATAGAACGCCTCCAGTTGTTCCGCAAATTCCACGGCAGAACGTTCAAGGCGCCTGTTCAATATTTCATGTGCTGCTGAAAGTGGCAGGTTATCGAGCTCCGACATGATCTTGCCAAGCTCCTCCGGTTCATCATAAAGGTGAAGGCCTGGTATGTAACCGACCCCGGCTACAATCAGATTGCTCAGGGAATCTGCGAGTTCAAAATCGGTTTCACTTTCTATGAGGACAAGATCCGGGCCATGGGTACCCAGCCAGCGCCACAGGGAAAAGGACACAGGATCATCTTTGTAGGCACGCCCCCGGGGAGGAAAATGAAGGACTTCCCCATCGGGATTGGCTGACGGAATAACGATGAGATTAAAAGGCTGCTGCGATTTGTCCCTGGCCAAATAGCGACGATATTCGTTGAGCACTTTTTCACTCGTGACAGCGGAGCCGTCCAGGCCACCGATGAGAACTACAGTGGGTTTATCTGCACTGTCTACTTGATATCCCATGGCGCTGATGAGCTTGCCTGAAGAAGACATGCCGACCGTCCACTCCTGGGCAAACGATGCTGTGCTTGCCATCAGTCCAATCACTAATGGAGCAATGAAGAAAAACCTGGTTGAGAAATTCGTGAATATTTTCATAACAGTAACCAATTAATGCCTGGCATGGATAATACACAATTATTCATGGGCCTTCCCGCTGGTTTAGAGCTCAAAAAAGTCACGCATGATTCGCCGCTTGCCCGCCATCAGGACAAGGCTGACCAGGCACAGACAGGCCGCTGCTATATTTGGCCACATCAGCCCATAACGATTGGCAATCCAGCCAATTATCAACACACCCACAGCTGGTGCTCCACGCGTAAATGCCGCCCATAAGCTCAGTACCCTGCCCCGCATGGCATCATCAATACTGTTCTGGACGAGCGTCTGTGATGCCACACTGCCAATGGTGATCGAATACCCGAATAAAAAAATAAGAAGCGCGGCGAACCAGACTGTGGTGATGGACACAAAACCTACCAGGCAGAAAATAGCCACCAGAGTCATCAGAAGAATCTCCCTGACCAATCCATGGGTTTTTCCATCCATGGAAAGACGCAAACCTGCAAGAACAGCCCCCACGCCCATAGCGGAAGTAAACAGGCCCAGCGTTCCAGCCCCAGACTCAAAGACTGCCCCTACAAACGCAGACAGCATAAAGGCCACGGGCCTGGCAAACAGCGATACCACCGTGAGCAACAGAAACATATAATACAGCGCCCTCTTTTCAGTCACATAATTAAACCCATCACGGATATCACGAAAGAAGGATTGGCGTTTGGAAACGCTGGTTCGCTCTGGCAGGTGAATGAATTGCCAGGCAATCACAATTAACAGGTAGGTAACTGCATTGAAGAGAATAGCCATAGCCGGACTGGAAATATTGATCACAATCCCGGCAATGGCAGGACCGATGAAACGGGCCACATTAAAGGCTACAGCGGTAAAGGCTGCAGCGCTAACGAGATCTTCCTTGCGCACCAGGTTCGGAATAATTGATAACCGGATTGGCTGGTAGGCAGCCTGGATAACCCCTTCAGCCAGGGCCAGCGAAAAGAGTAGGCCGATACTGAGCATGTCGAACCAGGCCAGAAAGAACAGC